>Ga0247782_1000005_pt1 | contig 320909 bp, 213 predicted proteins | sample UWRJL019104C5_FD_179928 | JGI IMG/M metagenome (GOLD analysis project Ga0247782, IMG submission 179928) | Plant litter microbial communities from Arlington Agricultural Research Station in Wisconsin, United States - UWRJ-L019-104C-5 | ecosystem: Environmental > Terrestrial > Plant litter >...
AAAAAGACAAAAAAAATAGCAAAACAAAAACTAAAAAAGCTATGCTTGCATATTAGCTAAAAAAAAGCAATAGCAAAATAAATAACATAATATAATACCCTACAAGCTACTAAATTACATACCTTTTTGTATACCCTTAGACCAAGCTACTTAATATGCTATACTATTTAAACCTAGCACTTCTTTATTAGTACAGCACTTGCTTTCTTTTCCCTTCTTTTATTATTATATAATACTAACCTTAACAATAAAATGCTAACTCTACAAAGTTTAGGTCCTAAACTTAAGTTATAGCTAGCACATTACCTAAAACAAGAACAAACTAACAAACTACATACCTTTAAGCCCTAAAGAAATCAAGATTACAAAAGTAAAAAAAGTACAAATTAAAGTAATTAAAAAAGGTAATTTAGTTAAGACCTACAATATAGCTAACAGCAAAAAGTGTGCTAAAATTATATTTACAAACATGCTATACACCTTAAAGCTAGGCGTTAACTTAATATTTATTACCTAACTGCTTAACAAAAATGCTAAAGTAACCTTAACAAAAAAACACTACTAAATATGCTTTTTAAGCCCTTTAAAAACTACAATACTAGCTACACAGTTTAAAAATTTATTTATACTCTAAACAATCTAAGCTGCCTTCTTTGCCCTTACTATATATATTATAAACTTTAAAATAAAACTTTAGCATAAAAAAATAGATTATTTAAATAAAAAAGCAATTCTTAAGCTAAAACATATAGTTAAAAGCATAAATAAAGCCTAAAACTACTATACTTACAAACCCTACATACTAAAGAAAATAAAAAAAAGGCTATATAAAAAAAAACTACTATAAGGTTGCTATCTTAAAAAGATTATCTTTATAAATGTATGCAGTTTTTATTATATTACTAAATATAAAAAAAAAAAATACTAGCTTATAATAATAAACTTAAATAGCAAGCTAAGTGCTTTAAAAACTATAAAGGACTAAACTAAGGTATAGTTATATATCAAAAGATTTATAAACTTTTTATAAAGCTAAAAAAAATAAAAAAAACAATGCTAAATTGTGCACGTAAATAAAGCAAAAAAATTTATATTAAAAGCTTTTAAGCAATAAGCACTACAACAAAAAATATATATGCAAACAATACTAACTAAACAACATAAAAGCAATAGAATAGCTAAAAGCTTTAATATTATAATATAAGACAAACTACTACTATTAATACTTAAAAGCAACATACTTTTAAAGTACTAGCCTAAAATTACAGCAACAATTAACTATTTATAAAATAAAAGCCTACACTTAGCATTTAATATAACTCTGTTTAAAAAAGCTTTTAATAAACAATTAAACATCTTATATATTTAAACCTTAAGCACAAAAGTTTAATACTTATTACTATTAACTAAAAAAAAAAAGCTGGACCTAAAGGCAGTAACTAAAATATTAATTAGCTATAACAGCAACTTAATCTATAAAATACTAACTAATAAAAGCATAGTAATTAAAGCAGCAAAACAAAATATATACTTTAATATAAAAGCAGCAGCAAAACCTATAACTTTAAAAATAATATTAACAAGCATTTAAATAAATAACTTAGTAAACAATACAACTATTAAGGTACTAGCCTTACTGCTAACAAAATATTAGCGCTAAAATATTATTACATTAAGCTAAAAAACTATAACCTTTATAAGCACAGCTTAAGCTAACCTATATTAATTAACAGTTCTATTCTTAATTAATAACTTGCTAAATTTTAATATTAATAATAAAGTGCTTACTTTTATAAAAATAAAATACGCTTTTAAAAGCAAACCGCTACCCTTAGACCAAGTCTAAACGCTATATACTACACTTGCACTAACAGCTATACCTAAAGCACAAAAATAGTATATAAAGCTACTAATAGTAAAAAAGGCATTAAAAGATTTATATAAGAATAACTAAAAGGGAGCAATAAAAGTTAAGTATAAATTGCTAATAAAAAATAAGACTTAGAAACTGGTTGCCTATACTGCTAACATAAATGTACTTAAAAAAAATAAATATACAGACTTAAAAGAGGCCTAAATAATAAGATTACCTAATATAAAGCTTACTAAGTAGTACGCAAATTTAAACAAATAAAAGGCATTAACTACTTTAAAACCTTTACATTAATAGTTAAGCTAATAAGCTACAAAATATTGTTTACAATTACAGCAGCATAAGATCTTAAAATAAAGCAAATAAACATTAAAACAGCTTTTTTATATAGCAAAATTAAAAAAGACATTTATATTAAACAACTATATAAATTTAAAAACAACAGCTACAAAATATATAAACTAAACAAAGCACTATATAAATTAAAACAAGCCTTTAAAGTATAGTTTAAAACACTATTAAAATTCTTAGCCTTTTTAAGTTTTAAACTACTGTTTGCAAACTATAAAGTTTTTGCTAACACTAAAAAAAGCATTTTTATTGCTATATATATTAATAACCTACTTATTGTTAGCTAAAACAAAGCAAAAATTAGCAAAATAAAAGCAGCTTTAAAAAAGCAATTTTAAATAACCAATCTAAGCCTATATTAGTACTACCTAAGCATTTAAATACGTTAAGACAAAAAAAACAAGGTTATTTACTTAGACTAACAAAGTTATATTAACAAAATTTTTAAACAACACAAAATAAAAAACAGCAAGCCTACTAACACTCTAATAATAACAAGGCTAAAAAAAGCAAGCACTAACTAAAAGTGCCCTAGCAATAATAAATATTACTACTAATTATCTACAGGCTTACTAATGTACTTAATAATAAGAACACAACCAAATATTACATATGCTATCTTATACATAAGCAAATATGCTTCTAACCCAACACTAACCTATAAAGCAGCAGTAAAGCAAATACTTTGCTACCTAGCAAGCATAAAAAACTATTGTCTAGTGCTACAAAGACTGCTAAAACCTTTGTTAAAATAAACAAATATAGATTAAGGCAGCAACCTAAACACGCGTTAGTTAATTTTAAAATATATTTTTAGCCTTAACAGCAGCGCAATAAGCTGGTCTACAAAACTACAAGCAGCAGTAGCACTATTAACATATAAAGCTAAATACTAAGAAATAACTAACGCAGCCAAAAAAGCAATCTGGCTAGCACAACTATATTACAAGTTATAGTTAGGTCTTAAAAAAACAAGTAAAAAATTTATAGCACTACCAAAACTTAAAACAATAATAATACACAATAACAACTAAAGATTAATTGCACTAGCAAAAAATCTAACTAGACACAGCAAAAACTGCTACATTAAGATCTAAGCACACTTTATTTGCAATCAAGTTAAAAAAAAAACAATTAAACTAAAATAAGTAAAAACAAAAAACATAATAACAAATAGACTTACTAAGCTACTGCTAAAGAATATGTTTATAAGATTTAAAGAAGCACTAGGCCTAGAACTTATACCTAAAAACCACGCCTAGGCCAAAGACCAAAGCAACCAGGACTGGTGCTAAAAAACAAAAACAATTACATATACCTACAACCTAAGTAAAAAAAGGAAGTCTTGCAAATATCTACATAAGCAATCGTTATAATAACTTGCAATAAAAAAAAACTTGCATTCTACAGAGGAAGAAAACATGGTCTAAGACTAAAAGCCTATTACTACAAAATATAAGCATACTTTAGCGCAAACTAACAATAGCCAAGTAACAAAAAAATTAAAAGCGCTAATATAAAGGCTACACAAAAGCAAATGCACTATAGTATAGGAATGCACAGGTTAATGCTATAGAGGACCAAAGCAAGTTATATAATAAGAAGCCAGCGTACTGCTGTCACCGTAGAGACTTAAAGGTCTGCAAAAGCAACTACTACACGCACTGCTACCAAGGTTTACAAACCAGACAGATGCTTATAAGAGCCTTATACAAAATAACAAGGCAAAAGCTGCAAAAGCTGCAAGAGCCTTATAAGTAGCACCGCAAAGCTGAACGCAAAGCAAAAAAAAACAGTTAAGCTAAAAGAGCTAAAAAAGCTGCAGGAGCTGCAGGAGCCGTTGATAACACCGCAATAAAAATAAGACTAGTAAGCATCAGCATTATCAATAAACATGCGATGCCTCCTTAAGCAAAAGTGTTAAAGTATAAGGTCAAGGTGACATAGCATGTACAGTACCAAGGCATCGTGGCATCTCGTGTATATAACATAGGGCCTTCCCACCTCACATACAGTCAGTTCCGTAGTCAATAAAGTCTCATATACCCTTCATTTCAACACTCATTACATATGTATTGGAAGTAAATAGTTGTAGTGGATAAGAAGAAACTCGTTAATGTAAAATTAGAGTTGCATTATCCTGGCTTACCAGTCCTCCACGAGCTGAGCCTCAACTGTGTTGTCGTCTGCATTGTCATCCTCTTCTTCTCCTCTGACACCAAGACATACCCTCCACTTATTCTCACCAAGCAGACTCGACTCAACCTTACGTGTCGAAAACCACTTGAAATTTACCTTGCAGTACTGCACAGAATGTACACACTCTCCACTCATTTTGAACGACCTTCCTGCCAAATCACTCTTCTCTCTGGTCCAAGACACAGCAGGATCGAGCACCCCTCCAAGCTGGATGCCATATAGATTCGCCTCGGCTATTGTGCTCACTGGAAGCTGAACCGATTGTTCACTTGCCCTTCCGATTCGAACATCTTCCTTTGCTACCGGGTCGACAACGGTGCGGTAGCCCACCGTGAAATAGACGTCCTTTCCATCTTCGATGACATCTTCCAACCATCTTCGGGTGTCCTCCAAAGCGCAGGCGCTGCGGAAAATGCTATCCCATTGATTTAGAACATATGTTAGAGCCGAAACAGCTCGAACCTCAAACCCATGTGCGCTACGTTTCCTTTTTATAAGTGAGAAAAGTTCCGTCAGGAACAGTCCGGCACGCTTGTTCTTGCGTCGCTGTGCACTCTCTTTGACGTCTGTCTCAGCTTGTACGGTAGAGCTCAAGGCCCTGCCTGGGAATGGATCATGATATCGCCTTTGGGGGTATTCAACATCCACAACGAACCGTCCAAGGGATACGGCGTCGAGGGGGAGGAGATTGGTGAGAAGTATAACCTTCCCGGCCATGCTTATGAAGGGGCCGTTCTGGCAAAAAAGAAATGGACCGTAATCCCGCGTTGCCGTCACGTTTTCTCCGTGAGATATTAGGACAGTGGTTTGACAGAATATTGCGGGAACATTATTTAGAGGTTCATTCCGGGAGGAAAGCGCTGGCTTTAACGTGTCTCTAGTGAGAGGCCCTAATGGGCGCCCTCCTTGACGCGTGAGGCGGTGGCGCAGCTGAGAGGTAACATTGTGATGAAGGGTGTCATCGGGCGAGGTGCTCTTCGACCAATAACCATAGTACTATGATATGATTAAGATGTAGTCCGGATAAATAACCGGCCGATTATTACCCCAACCAGTTTACCTGGCAGCGCCTCTTAGAACGCAGCACACCCACCTCCACACCTTAAACTTGTCTCGAAAACTTACTTTTACGAGGCTCTGGCCTAATGTGGACACGAACTTGACTTCACTCTCAACGATACCAGTATTACACATCTATATCTACTAGCATCTCCTAAGAAAAGCTTTTGCTAGTCTTGGAATAAGCAGATATCTTAGACACAGTGGAAATTATTCTCTATTTCATACTTCATTCGACTCTTTCTGTTTGGTTGGCTTGGGGAATCTTGGACGATGGCTGCGAATTTAGGCATCAGTCTACAGGACTGGGTGGGCACAGGTCGTCCACTTTATACTCAAGAACTTAATATTTTAATCGACAAATCGAAGTCAATGCGACCATTGACACAAATCTTACCCGTTGAGGCGAGGGCACAATTCTGGAGGCAGCTCCGTGATCTTTTGCGCGAGCGTTTTCGCAGAGAACAAACTGTTGCGGATTTAGAAGAGGCCATAGATGCTGGCGAAACAGTGCTTGGTTTGCAGGATAACCCAGAGCTCCGCCCATCCGATCTGTCCATTCTAGGGTTTATGAAGACGTTGCGCTTTCAGATCATTCCGGTCCCGGCCGACATTGATGATGCCATCAAACTGGGACTGGAGGCCAAACAAGTGGCCAAAGTGTCTGATCCGACTTGGTCGGGCATTGTTCACAACCTCGGATGCAGTTTATCTGCCAGGTTTCAATCTGCGGTTTGCGGTGGTCGAGTGGGCGACCTAGACCTGGCCATTGAATGCAGTCGTGAGGTAATGAGGGCGTCGACACCTGGAACTGCCGCCCATAGTGCCGCGCTCACCAACTTAAACGCTCGTCTTACACTCATGGAGAGGAATACTGGCGACCCTGGTCCCAGCGAAGAGGCACTCAGACTTAGCCGCCAATTTCTCGAAAAAACACCCCCAGAAATCAAGGACCACATAATCTTCCAACAAAACGCCAGTCGGATATTGCTGAGCAGATATGAGCGAACTAACTACTGGCGAGATTTGGAGGAAGCCATCCGACTCAAACGCCTGGCCACGGACGCGTTAGTACAGGGCGATGAGATGAAGCCTATTTCACTTATAAATCTAGCTACGATGATGAGGATGAAGTATAGTACTACGAATGATCGAGACGATCTACGGGAGGCCGTTCGACTTTGCCGTGAAGCTGTCCTGATATGTCCCGTTGTGCAATCCGTGCAGTCCACAAGAGGTCAATATCTATTGCAGTACGTCAGCGACTTAAGTGATTGGATACGACTGAGCACCGAGGTATCAGTTATCGACAAATACCTTGAGGAAGCTTCAGAAATGGTAGCTTTGATGCCAGATATCTTTCAGGAGATGATACTCGTCCTTCACTGCCTCGGACAGATCATCAGCCGGAAGTATGAGCTCTCAACCAGTCCTTTAGACTTTGTCCAGGTTGTCGAACAAGCTTTAAGCGTGGCTGGGAATACCAATGCATACGCTCGCAAGGGCCTGGAAACCCCACGGTATGACACAAACGTATTGCTCCGGTTACTCACTCATGTGACGAGTCTCGCCGTGGCCGCGCAAGATCATTATATTGTGGTCCAAATGTCGAAAGCAAACCATAAAGAGTATTGTAACCTCATAAGATCAAAGGACTTCATCGACAGTCTGATTTCACTGGAGAGAGACGTTGTCATTAACATTCAAGTTGTGGCCATCGGCACAAGAAACAAGCCAAAAGGAGTACTTCGTCAGGAATTGGAAGACCAAGCTCGGTTTGCGACTTCTTTGGGAGCAAAAACCGTCCAATACAGGGTGAAGATAGTGGATATTACTTTGCAACCCAATCCTAATAAAGGTGGCGCTGAGTCGTCACTTTCTGAGCTTTCAGCATCCTTGGAGTCACTTAACCTTCCCGGCGCATCCAAGCCCATGTCACAAGAGAAGTATGCAAACTTACTAATTCCAGCAGTAGTAACAGTCGTTAACCAAGCACGCAGACGAACCGAACTGTTGAGATTAGCCGATAAGGTTAACAGAGAAGCTCGAAGTTCAGAGGAGCTCCGTTCAGCTCTTAGTAGCCTGAAGACTGTCACAGCCCTGCCTCTCGGCGATGACATTGCTCTAGTCCATCTATTAGAGGTTGAGGTGGATCTTTTGCTTAAATCTTTTTCGTTAACGCAAGACGTAGACGAGCTGATACAGGCCGTGACGAGAATGAAGCAAAGTATAGAAATAAAGCGCAATAGGGAGTACTCTAAGTAGGTCTTCATAACCCATTATCCTGCAACTTGTTGCCTAGCTTATCAAGCATTTCTTAGAATGGTCACATCTGCCGAACTACGGTGTAGATTACTTTGCAATCTCACTTTCAAACTGCGAAACGTCTACCTCGAGAGACGAGACGAGAAATGGCTGGCTGATGCACTCTTCATGGCTACAGCCGCAGTGGAGGCTACTACCTTGGTTGATTCAGCCCCTGACACAAATGGTGGCGATTCATTCAAGTCTTCCGCCCTACTTGGTCTTGCCAATGTATTGAAGTCACAATATCAATTGCACGGTACATTTGAGACCTTAGAGAAAGCCATTGAAACCATTCAGGAGGCGATACAGCTTGAGAGTCAGAAGCCATTTACGGACTTGAGGCAGAGAGCCGGATACCTAAACCAATTAGCCCTGATGATGCGGTTGCGATATATGAAGACCGGGGAGATCAACGATATCGATGCCGGTATCCAACAGATCAAGAATTTTCTTGACGCTTTCCCTGACGGTGAGTGATGTATTTCAAGCCGCTGCAATTTCCATTTGTTGGTACGCTCGTCACTGATTCGATCCAGACTATCGCGTCATAGGAGCAAAGGCACCAGACGACATCTGCACTCTAATTCATACTGTTGGCCTACTCTATCAAACCAAGTCCGAGCGGACAGGTGATCTTATGGACATTGAAAATGCCGTCTGCTACTGCTATAATGCAATGACTGCTGTAGGGGAGGAGTTTTCTGCTGCTGACGGAAGGATGATCAATCTTGCGAATGCCTTAATTGAGCGATACGTCCGAACTGACAGTGTAGATGATTTGAAAACTGCGACTCAGTACGCATCCAAGGTGGTAGCTCAATGCTTGAAACAAGGCTCGCAGAGGCCCGCGCTGTTCTTAGACTCTGCTACTATCATGAAGCACAATTATATTCGAACAGGCGACATATCAGCCCTCCAGAACGCGGGGATTTGCATGCGGAAAGCGATCCCATTACTTCGAACAACTGATGTCATGGCGGCCGAAGCATTCTTTGAATACGGCAAAGTGCTGGAACTCGAGTATGCGGAGAATCCATCTCAGGAAACCCTTGAAACTTGCATTAGTGCCTACCAGAGCTCGGCCAACTCCATCGTTGGGCGAGCTACAGTGAGCGAATCCGCTGCTCGCCGCTTATATACGTTGTTGGTTTCCCATAATCGATGGGATGAGGCTCAGAAACAGATGGAGATACTGATGGAACGTATCGCTGAGCGATGCCCCCGGTGGCTGCCGCCTTTGGATCGCCAGTACCTGTTGTCAGCTGTCCACGGAGTTCCGTCGGATATGACTGCGGTCATATTGCAATCTTGTCTTCCGGATAGTGCTGAAAGCGCTATACGGTCACTGGAACTAAGTCGCGGCATACTACTCGGTACGACCATGGACTTTAGAAGCGAAGCTAAGCGCCTGGGGACTGAGCATGAAGATCTTGCTGCGGAATGGAACAGACTCTGCATGGCCCTGGATTCATCTATTCAAGAAAGCGTGAAAGAGAGAACAGCCACGAGGCGTGAGAAAGTACAAGTATCGTTGATGAAAGTCATTAAGGTCATCAGAAGTATACCTGAATTCCGCCACTTCTGCCCGCCTCTCGATCTCGGTTCGATGCAGGCTTACCAGTTGAGGATGTTGTCACCTGAGCTCTTCGAAACGTACAACTCTCTCCAAAGGGAATATGACTCGTTCCCCCCGGAGAAAGAAGGTGGCCGTTATGCGAGGAGGCAGCGAGAGCTATCCGACCAAATGGATGCGATGCTGGTCAAAATACGGAAATTGCCTGGACATGAACACTTCCTGCTCCCCCCGACTAAAAATGAAATGATTACCCTCGCTCGCGATGGGCCGGTCATTATTATCAATAGTAGTGAAATTGTCCGTCGAAGCGATGCAATCATCATCACGAAGGCCGGCCTTGAGTCTATTCGGCTTCCCCTTCTCCACTATGGAGACATTCAGAATCACATGCAGTTGCAAAGGGAGGCATTGGCAGGCTGGACCCTACGAAACATGGCCGCAAAAAACAAAACAATGAGTACCGTTCTGGTGTGGCTCTGGAATTGTGCCGTCAAACCAGTGTTGGATCATTTAAGGATCAAGGAAGCGGATCCTCGAAGACGACCGCGGGTGCATTGGATAGGCGTGGGCATCCTCAGCGCCGCGCCATTCCACGCTGCAGGAGACCACAGTGAAGGCTCCACGGACAACACGATCAGCCGCGTAATCACGTCCTATATCCCCACTTTACGGGCACTCTCCTTTGCCCACGAGGAACCTTCATCGAAGCAGTTCCAGAATCTGATAAACAATAAACGGATGCTCCTGGTATCGGTACCTGAAGCTCCAGGTGCGGTACCTCTTCCCGCAGTAGATACCGAGATTGCTGCGATCGCCGATGTAACCAAGCCTTACGCAACAGTGGTACAACTTGGGGCCCCGGACCCAAACTTGGTGATGCAAGAGCTCCCGTTGGCACATATCGTTCACTTCGCTTGTCACGCCGTGTCGGATGTCAGAGACCTTAACAGTAGCCATCTCCTCCTCATGCAAGACCCTGAGAAGCCCTCTCCACCGGCGGCTGGTAAACTGACTGTTCAGCAAATCAGTGCATACCGGGCTCCGTCAGCTGAACTAGCCTATCTATCGGCCTGCTCGGCGGCCGAGAACCAAGCTGTAACCCTCTCAGACGAGTCGATCCACATCGCCAGCGCTTTCCAACTTGTAGGTTTCAGACATGTCGTGGGGACATTGTGGAAAGCCAGAGATAGTTGTTGTCGGGAGGTCGCGGCAGACTTCTACAGTACACTCTTGGCCATGGGCGAAGGAGATACGGGCTTGCGGGCCTCGGAGGCGTTGGATCAGGCTGTGATGAAATTAAGGCGTCAAAATCCAGGACGCGTTCTCAGTTGGGCACCTTTTGTTCATATAGGGGCATAATTTGAGAGAATTCATGGGGGGCACGTATAAATTTATTGGGAGGGCACGTATTACCCGATTCGAAAGCCGCCAACTTCCTGCCGGTCCGTAAGCCCTACAAAGTGTGAGTTCCCTCTGGGCAGCTGCTGTACTTACCTCTACCTTTTACTTACTTAACCTACCTACTTACACCTAAACCTTCAACACTTACTTTTACCCTCTACATACTTTATCATTACCTCTACAACAACCACTTTTTGTATCTAAAACACCACTACACCTCCATTTTCACCTGTCGCGGCGCCTTTTTAGCCTACTTTTGGCCTCACTTTCGGCCCAATTAGGATGCCGCCGACCTAACCCACCCGAGGGTGGGCCAGGGGGCCTCGAGGCCGAGGGAGTCAACAAGGCCCTCGAGGAGGCAGTAGAGGCAATATGGGCCGAGGGGGCCAACGCCATGGCGCCGCCGCAGGCACCACTATGGATGTAGTTACGGCCCTACTACGCCAACAACAGCAGATGAGCGGCCGTGAGGGCAACGGTCCCAAATTATGAAGGTGTGCAGCCCTTATAGCCTTGCAAAAAGGGCGGCAAATGACTCTAATTAGGTATATTACTTAAGTAACATAATAACATAAATAAAATAGCGTTTTATTGCAGTGTGTATATATGTTTAACTTCAAGTGGGCTGTTAAGGGGGTAGTAAAAAAAGCATTCTGATGCACAGTGCTAGTAATTCTAGTAGGCTATCTATCAGATCTACTTCTTAGCTTGCCAGGTCTTGACCGCCAAACCGGGTAATACCGTGCCCCCCCCCCCAATAAATCTATACGTGCTCCCCTATAAATTCTCCAAAGTTAATTGCACCCTATTACACCCTATTGCACTTAAAGCACTACCTTGCGCTGATGTCCGCGCTTATGCCATAGTTCTAGGAGAGAAAAGAGTAGTGCAGCTCACTAAGAGAAGCAATTGGTTCTTTAATCTCTCGCTTTTTCTAAACGTCCCTTAAGCGAGCAACCAAAGAGTCTGACTTCCTAGATTGCTCTCACAGAATCATATTGATAGTCTGAAAGCCTTTCTAAGTACTAGCGGTTAACTGCAAATAGGAGAACGTTGATAGGTCCTAAAGTCGGGTATATTAGGTCTGCAGATAGCGCCGAGTGTGTTTAGTTAAATATACAGCCGGCGGTTCGGTCATGCTCTGCGTTCATCAAAGGTCCAAATACAGAGTTGCCATCCGAGTTGTCAGTCGAGTCATTTTAGTCTTCAGGACGAGACGGTAGCGAGGGCTCATCAGCAATATTTGTCTCCCCAACTGAAATGACAGGCCTATACTCAAAGATGAGAGAGCCTTGTCTGATGGAATCAGAAAATCTTTCGAACGGCCCACACGAACAATTCTTCTGCGCTTCTGATCTCTGTACTCTAATTTTGGATGGGCGAGATGATCGTCTTCCTTCTCATCGCTGGCTTCCTGCTTTGGTTCGTGGTCCTTGCGTTGCTTTACACAAGGTAGGATAAATGTAGTAGAGTACCCAGAGCCTAGGTAGCAGGGATGATACTAGAATCAAATGTAGTGAGATACTTGTCGAAAATAGAGATGTTAAGAACATGATTCGAGGCCCCCTAGCGATTAAAGAGAATTAGTTTATCTTCTCCAGTGCCCAAGGGTCTATAGAAAATGTAGCCCACACCACGATTAGGATGCCCTTTACGCATCTGCAAGCCAAGAAATGATATTTTTCAAAGGACCGTCTTCGCCTCATTCAAAATAACTGTTGGGGTGACTCGCCAGAGGAAACAGGGCAAAGTTGTCAGGAGATCTCTACTGTCCAAACTACGCGGGACCTAAATCGCGCTGGCGCGATTGGCAAAAACGTTGGCTGTAATACGCATACCAAGCAATGCCCAACAAATATTGCCGCCAACACCTAAATAACAAACGAATACTACCTACTGTAGGAACAACAGCGTATGACACAGTTTCACAATGTACGTAAACTTGCGGATGGCTGAGGTTTCTAAATTCTAGAAAATGCTTGGAATGACACTAAGCATGATAACATCTTTTCTATGCCCCGTTCTCCTGATCCATTCATTGTGAGTGCGAGCAACAAATACCTAATATATAGTGCGATCGAGTGGAGGGAGGGCCAGAATAGGTAGAGAGACCGGAAGAAGGACGGTCAATTGGGGAGTTTTATTTCATGAATAGCACCAGTACAATATTATGATCTTTTTGACCCATTCTCAACTAGCTAGAAGCTCTTAGTTGCTATATTATAACCATGTCCTTCTTGATATGGTAGAAATGACTCTAAGCGGTTCTCCGTGCTCACAGGTATCGCACGGCCCCCAGCTCAAGTTTCAGCCGTAGGAACCAGGGCCTTGGCTACATTCTCGGTAGACGTCTCGATACATTCGTTTGTATAGCTTCTTAAGCCCGCCTTATTAGTTCATCGCGACGGCGAACAGGCGACCAAGTACCAGTGGCTTATCGGCGCTGTGCTTCTGAATGTTGGATTCGAGAGCCGAAGCGATGACATGAAACTTGTGTTTAGTCGCCTTTCCATCAACGGCTTCGGGAGCGCTAGACTTGAGAACGGCTGTCGTATGTGGCGAAAGTGGACGTTGTATAATTTTAGGACGCGGTCTATAGCTTCTAGATCGGCGCGATCGAAAGAATGGGGAATGCCAACTCGGATAAAGACTGTGTCCTGCAACCCAGAGTTATGGTCAACATGGCTTTCAGTCATCACGTCGAGTCCAAGGAGGTACTAGCCTGACTGCCTCTGCCACAATGATTCCCTGAAACCGTTGCGGTGCTAGGCGTGGGATTCGGAGGGCCACAGAATCACTGCCGCAGCAAATATTACCGCATGGCGGGCATTGGTGACCGGATTTTACGGCGCATATGCCCGGTATGGATGTATGGTACGTTGAGGTGGCCATTGCGACAGCAGAAAAAGGAGTACGTGCAGTTAGTGGGGGTGATAGCGAATCCATGTTGTAGAAAGAAACGTCATAGAGCTGTCTACCAAGATATGCCCTGCACTGTCACCATTACCCCTTAGCTCCGGCGGGGCCATGCTTGTTGACACCTCTTTGTCAAATGGGTGTCGGTACTCAGCCAACAATACTGCTGCAGGTTGCTACCACTCCCTAGCAATGCTTATTGCTAATAAAAATAACGGTATGAGGTTAGGCGGCCGTCAGGCAGACTTGGGACAAGCAGCCCGCAGTAGCGATGCAAGGGGTTCCTCACACATTGCTATTCGAAACAATGATTTCAATCGTTCGACTTACCCTACAACCATAGCGAGAATGAAAGATATCGAGACTCAAGATGAGAGCGACGATTGTGACAAGTCTTAACACGAAATCGCCACATGCGATGGAAAACCTATCATCTCCCTCCTTCTCGACATCTAAGAAGTCCCAGTTTAACAGTAGAGTTATTCCGCTTTGTTAGGCACCTAAAATACTTCTATTTAGATCGTAAGCATGAGCAACCCAGGTACCGCAACCAACTACAACATAAGAGGCACATGAAGCGAACCCTCGTACTCCGACGCCGGATTAACGCTTTTAAAGAAGGTGAGTTCGTGGCCATATAATATACGTGGAGACTATCTAAGTTTAGATACCAGGTCCAAAATTGGAGTGGTAGACGGTTTTATCTATTAACAGTTTAAGATTGCGTCTGGGACCGCACCTTTAATTACGTGCAAGCTTGTAACGTGAAGCTTCTTTGAGTTAATCGGCAGAGCATTCAGCAGCCAGAATGCAAAGTGGACCGCACTTACAAAATGTGCAAGTAGAAACAGGCCGTTTTGAGCCGAGTCAATTCATGCCCTTTTACTGTTTGTAACATATTACCTCAAACCCGTAAACCTTGAACCTGCCATACTATGTATTAGATTAGTAACCCAAAAACTCTCGAAAATGTTCTTTTGTATTTTTCCTCCTTATCCACTTGTTAATTCTGTGATGGTTGTGGTGGAGGGTCGTCATGTAGATCCTGATGAAAGACTCCCGCAAGCTTCTTTAAACCTCGTCGCTTGCTATATATATTGCCAGGTCTAGGGTGGCCTAGAAGACTATAGATATTGTTCAATGCTGGCGCTGCATTATAATTGAATTAGTAGAGTACTTTACTAAAAACTGTTGAGCAAGGATAGTCTTACTTTCAAGCTTGTCGATATCGCCCAATGTTTTAGGAAAGTCCTCAATCTCATTGTTCGTTGAAATCGCATAGAGAGGTACAAGCCGATAGTCAGCTCTGTCGGCTCGGGCGTTTCGCATACGTGCAATACCGTTGTTCTCACTGTTATGTATACTGGTTAGTCTCGTGTCGAAATAAAACTAAAGATATTGTAGCCTACCTAGCAGCAATATGCATCTGTATACGTTGTTCCATAGGATCAAAGCGAGCATCAATGTGGTCGAGGCGAGCATCAATGTGGTCGAGACGAGTCTTCATATCTCCTGCCTTTTGCTGGAGGTCTCCTTGCCCCTGCTTGAGGTCTCCTACCTCCTTCTTGAGGTCTCCTACCTCCTTCCGGAGGTCTCCTAACCCTTGCTTGAGGCCTCCTACCTCCTGCTTGAGGCCTTTTAGCTCGTTCTGAATGCCTCCAACCTGCTGCGTAAGGCGGCGTAATACATTCAAGATTTCCTGGCCCTGGTTGAGCGCAGGTATACCCGTAAACCGCTCGAATTGATCTGCTATTAGCCCATGGTTGGTCGCTAGCGCCCTATGCTCGTTTGCCATAGCCTGGAAGTCAGGCTGGAGTGGCAGTACGTGAAATGGACCCTCCATATTGATAGCTGAGCCAACTGGGGAGAGCAGCTAAAAAATTGGGCTATATTAACTGTAGAGAAATGGATTGTAAGGAAATGATTCTATAGAGTAATAGTGTGGTGGAAGAATACCTAGTGGAAGGGAGCTGAGTAGTAGGAAACTTGTCCAGGGATGGGTACAAATAAACACCAAATCTGTTTACATAAACTGTGCAATGAAGCAATAAGGGTCTGTTAGCAAGGGTCTACGGGTAATATTGGAGCTACCACAGCCCCACCATGGTTGGCTAGGCAACACTGAGGCGTTCCATTTGTATGGCCTATCACACGGCCGCACCGCAAAGCTAGTGGGTCTTAGTGGGTATGTTAGAGCCATTTGCTCTCATCCAATTAAGGTTGCTGTTGAGCTGAGGTCATTGTGTCTTCTTGTTATTAATGCGTCTTGGAAGAGCTTCTAAATGATCTTGTCGTGACCTAGCGTTCTATGTTTGTGTCTGTGATCCAGTAGTACTCAGTAACTGCTCTATTATACGTAAATGCAAGGTAGAATCATATTTGCATTGCTGGACCTCTGAAAGAGGTTAGTAGAGCGCGTCATGGGGATACAGTTGTCTGAGTCTTGAGTACAACAGTTGGGCGTGGTACCGCTAGCTGTGACTTACCTTCTTCATTAGTCAAGAAACTTGACACCAAGCATACTATCTACGACAGAATCAGGTAGAGCTACAGTACGTACACTGTAGTGTTGCTTTCCATAGCGATATGTATGCTATCCTAGTTTTCTTTACACCCAGAGGTCCCAAACAAAAAACATTCACCTCATACAGTTTTAAACCATCATACTCCCAAAACTGGAGTGTTAAGGAACCATAGCTCGTGTCATTGGTGACATTGATCGACCGGGTGAGTTGATCTGTCTCAAAATCGGTATAATTATAATTAAAACAAGGAGGAGAAAGTCAGTGTTTTATCAATCTCTTCTCATTCTGATTACGGTATATAGAGCCTACTTTCGCATGCGACCGATCAATAAGGCAGCGGGCGGACGAGCAAAAACCAACATAAATGGCCAAACAGCTATATCTCTTCTTAACCGAGTTACCGCTCCCACACGCGGCGGACGTCGAATACGCCACCTCCTTACTAGACACTCCCAAATGATGCTCCAACCCTTTGGATTCAATCTAAGTACCTAGCACTGAGTCTCGAATGCCACAGATCGAGGCCATGGTCATGCTCCTGTGTAAGTTTTTGAGTTTGAATCCCTTAACTTGCTCGCCGAGCATGTCATCCATGTATCGCCTAGTATCAGCGGTTCGCGAGACCACATAGTTAACATCATTATGGGGAGACAGACAGGCAGATGAGATGAAAGATACGCCATATGTCTATACCGTTACTTAGACACGCACGCAAGGACTGGTTCAATTTCTGACGCGTGTTCGTAACGGAGCCGAAACTACTTGTGCATGTGTCAGGCGATAGGACTTAAGCAAACAGAACAAGAATTCAGCAAAAAGTCTTTATTCATATACCTATATATATCATATATAAGTATTTTGAGTATCCGCCACACAGAGCCGGAAGGTATGGCAAAGAAACTCCAAAGCGTTAGAGCTACATTGAGAATTTCTAGAGAAAATCTGCTATTAGTTTATTCAGTCCTTGGCCTAGACAGCTACTCAGCTAGCCAGCCAGCTTAAACCAACTGTCGCATGACATACTGTGGGATAGCTCCACATAAGGTAGATATCTGTACTGTAGAGTATCCGTGGAGTTTGCACCCACTCCTATACTTCTACATACTGCCCGCTCCCGCGTGCAGAGGGTAAGTCTTATTAGGGCGAGCCCAGGTCGAATTCGAGCAGACTTCACGAGCAGACTAGGAGCCGATGTTCCATACGGAACGAGGCGTGTGCTGCGTGCATTGCGTGTTCCGAGTGGCTAAGGTAAGTACGATGTGGGCGAGTATGGGTCGAATTCGCTGCTAACTGTCTCCAGCTTTCCTTCGAACTGTAGTAGGCCGCGTCAATCAGCAGGGAAGACCCGAAGTCGCTGAAGAGGACATCACTGCCGGACCCTCGGTCGAGAAGGGCACGAAATCGATCCGCATTACAATTCCCGGAAAAGGCAAGCAGAAGGCTGTGGCCACTAATTGCGAATACGTGCCGTGTGTGCCTGTGCAAACGTGGTATTGTAGGAGGGAGGTTGTGGAGTGGAGCTCCACACCCTGTAGAACCTAATCATCATCAATACATTGCGGGATATCCTATCCATCATCTGCGCTACACCAACCTTCCCCTTCGGTTATGTCATGGTTCCGCTCCAGACTAGCTTCCGGCCCGAAGAATGGACACTGGGCGCGGACTACAGCTATCCCTCTATAAGCAGATACAGGAAATCTCTGCTTCACAAAGATAATTTCCTTCCTTGTGCAATAACAAGATGTCCGTAACGGACCCTCCGGCAGTGTGAACTGTGACAGGTTATGACTGGATAAATAAATCAAGTTCACGAAACAAGCAAACGCCAAAAGCCAACGATAGAAAAAACGTCCCCTGAAAACAAGAAGAGAAAGACCAAGATAATTATCCTCGACGCATGGTTCAACAAGGACACAACTTTTCAACTCGTGGCTAGCCTCGCTTCGGTCAAGCAACTAGAGAGCGCATCGATCTTTTCTTTTTCACTTTTTCTTCTGCCTCCTACCCACCTCCTTATTCTTCGTCTGGTTTGGTCTCGATAGCAAAGTAAAGAAGAAAAGAATATATGAAGAAAGTTGTATCTCTCTACTTCCCCACGATCTGCGGGAATTTTTATTTATTTTAGAGGGTCCAGTTGACTGCCTTACCTTACGTCAAAGAAGGGGTAATAATTATCAGCTGCTTGACGAGTAGTGACACTTCGGTCTTTCTCCCTCCTTTTCACTTCCCTCCTTTCCCCCTTCTGCCATCCCACGAAAGGATAGTCAATCAATCGATCTATTCGCCTTTTGAGCCTCACCGATTGCACACAACTTTATCCCGCCGCGGAAAAGAGATTAAGAGAACCAACGGCCCAGCAAATGTCAGAGATATACAACATGATATAACGCCCTCTGCCCCTTTTAATATCTTTTATCTTTTTTTCTTTTATAATTATATAGCCACACTTTTGCCTTTCCAGAACGCTTCGCCTCTTGTTAGAGTGCCTCTCGGCTTCTCCTTCCCCCATTCCCATTGGTGGGCTCGGCCAGTCAGATCCCAGGTTTGTTATTACCATATTACGTGACTGGTGCGTACATACAACGCCGGCCTCGAGCGCGAACCACGGATTTCCCAACGGCCGAGAGCCCTGCACGAAAAGCGGTGATGGCGGATAATATTCTGCGAGAAAGGGAGATTTCAAGGCTGGTTGGACGCTTGTCGGCCGAAGAGTGCTGCCTACTCTGGTGCTGTGGTTAGTTCGTGATTGGGGTGGACTTATCGTATTAATTATTATCGGGTTATTCGAATGGTTATTTGAGGAAAGTTCTGGGAGTACGACATCGCTTTTTTATCTCTTATTATCATTACTGTTATGCCTGAGAGGGATCTATCTCAATGAACTGGCTGGAAGGGGCTGTCATATGTTAGAGAGACATTTCGGGTATTTCTCTATAATACTGTTACGCACGGGAACAGGTATTGAGGCAGAGATTATCAGTCTCAGAAGGAGTGGTCTCCGGCTATGTAAATAGTAAGCCCTTGAGGTTAGAGATGGTGTCTGCCTCATCGCAGGTCACTCACCACCCATACCCTCTAGGAGGTTTGAAGAGCTGTTACACAGTACTCACCGGATGTTAAATAACAACATCATCATCATCGTAGATAACTTCATTATTGAAGAGCTAATAATATAGAAGAAACAATATCCTCTGTGACCTGGATCCTAAGACCTCATTCTGCGACGTCGTGACTCGTGACAGACATGTTATCCTAGCTCTCCCATCTAAGGGCGTCAGGATGCTCTGTACGGTTTATCAGATAACACTGACTGGGGCACCGTCACAAACTTCAACGCGGTATTTAAGCTAAGTCTCCGTGAAGGCGAAATAAGTCGAAATTCCTTGCCCCTGGGGCTGCCCATCTGTATTAAAAACAAGGCTAAGTAATTATGCATGCGGCCCAACAGAAAACCAACGCCAAGTATATGAAGCCATGACTTGAAAGTATGTATGTACCACGCATCTCCCAGACGAGGAAAACCATGCGTCCGTCTTTCATGATATTTATTCCACCCAACATAATTCATATTATAAACCAGATTCCATACGCACGTAGGCATAAGTCGTGCTTTAGACAAGTGCCCACACGCACCAAATTGCCCAGGACATGCCGTACCTGCCCTTGGCTCTGTAAAACATCTCTTTCGTATAGCCTCGCGCGTCGCGGTCATTCACGGTGGTGAGGGCGAAGAGCTGCACCTCCATGCCCGGAGCGCCGAGATCCCTGGCGGGGATATCAACCCACCACCAATACCCGTCCGAGTCCAGGGGCACGAGGTCGTCGTTGCGTCCGTCGACACCGTGGATCTTGAGCAGTAACAGGTAAGGTGGGCCCTTCCCATTCTTCTCGTAGGTCCAGTGTTCGCAGGCTTTGGCGAACTGGAAGCGCACGACTTCGTTGCTGTTGACGGGGATGTGTTTTGCGGGCGGGCTGAACCCAAACCGCGAGACGCCTTCCTCGGTAACATCGCCGAACCATTGCGGATTCTCTTCGCCTGGTGGTGTCGATCCTCGGATATACTCTTCCCAGGTAGGGGTCCTACCGTCCTCACGGAAGAAAAACCTATCTTGGCTGGGGAAGTGAGTATCGCCGAACTTCTCATTGCTCAGTGTGAACATCCCGGGGCTGAATTTCTTGGTATACGTCCCACCGCCTATGTGTCCGGCGCCCCAACAAGCGTCGACAAGCTTCCATTGGCCGTTGTCGATACACACCGCATTCCACGCATGGCCCGTCGCATTCTTTGGTGGCGGTGCTTGGCCGCGTTTCAAGGCCGCATAGCCAAACCCTTTGCCATGCCCGCCGACAAGGAAACAATCCAGTCCCGCCCTCTGCGCGATTGCTTCATAGACCTCAGCATACCCTTGGCAGACGGCCTTACCATAGAATATAGTCTCTTCTACACCGCGCCCCTTGATACATTTGCCAAAAAATTCCTCCACATTATAGGCAACATTATGGTGGCACCAAGTGAAGATTGCACGTGCCTTGTCAGTTGCAGATGGAAAGGGACCGCACAGAACCTGGGCGAGATAGCTGACTGGATCCTGCCTCGGTAACGAGGCGCTTGGGTACAGTGCTGCCACGCGATCTGGCTCCGAGAAGTCTCTGCACATCAAACAACCTGCTGCATTTGTGGCGGCAGCATGGGCAGTGACGGCACCGATCTGATCTATCGTTGGTCGGGAGCTAACTGGTACAGGAGGCGGCGACGAGCTTCTAGTCGGCCTGTTTGTAGTAGGGAGTGGTGGCGGCTTGGACAACCCCTCAAGACCGTTTTTGGGCTTCACGAAGGAGGAAGCCTGAGGCGGTAGACGACGTGGGCCCGTAGGCGGAGCCTCGTCCACTTGTGCGAGATTAGGGGACTTGGGAACAGGCCGCGAAGGACGACGGGGAGGCAGGGTTGGACGCTCGGCCGCCTCATTCTCCGCAGCCTCTCTCGCAGCTTGAGTCTCCCTCTCTTTCCTGGATGGCGGTAGTGGGGGCAGCTTCGCTTGATCGAAGGCGGGTGCGAGAACCCGTCTCGCGGCGGGAGAGTCGACCGAGGTTGTACTCGTCCGGGATAAAGATAGATTGGAGATAGACGAGATGTGAGATATTTCTGACGAATTGGATCCTCGCCTGGTCAGCTGCTGTGTTGGTCTTCGGGGCGGTAACGTCGGGGTCTGCTCTTGTTGAGAGGAGGTGTTGCGCTTGGGCAGCGGTGGGCGTCCAGGCAAGGCAGGTAGACTCTCGACAGCAGGCTCAGTAAGCTGGCTATTTGTTCGTTGAGGAAGAGGGGGCGGTTCTCTCTTCTGCGGACGAGCAGGTAGGCTAGGACTTTTGGAAGGGGGCGTATGATCGTTCACCGCTTCGGTCGAGATACTGACAACTTGCTTATTTGGTGGTGGAGGGGGTCGTTTTGTCTTCGCAATTACTGGCGGGGAAGTGAAGTTCTTCTGCTTATTTAAGGCGGCAATTCGATCCGCAAGGGAATTGAACTTGGGCTCTTCGATTTCCGCCATGGTATTATTCTATGTCTATCATGTACCGAGGAAAGGATGATATTCGGATCTTGGGAAATAATCACGTCGAGGACGATAAGTGGAAGGTAGGACAGGCAAGCGATCAATGATAGGTTTCAAACCACCAAATACGAGAGACAGTGACGACAACGCTAGGTAATCAAACTCATGATCTCGAAGATTGGCGTTGACGGCAACAATTTCAACAGCAGTTGAGAATCAAGAAACTTGCATTGGTTGGAGAAGCCAGAGCTTTGGAAAACAATCCGGGTCCCGTTGAAAAAACATTGGAATTGTTATGGATTTGCTGACATGATTGGGGCGCAGTTTGGGGCCCCCGTTCTAGATTGGGATTCGAAAGCAGATTCAGGAAATGGTCGCTATCTTACGGGAAACGGCAGAGCGATACCTACGTTAAGTTGGAGGATCTACAGTCCATTCTATGTGAGGTTAGGTAGACCCAATTATAGCAGCGGTGGCGGGGCAGATTGTCCTGGAGAGTCAAAACCAGGCACAGCCCTGTGAAAGTGGGGCAGCAGAGACACGGTACAGTTAAGTACAGCGGGGGCGGGGAGAGACAGGGCCGCTAACTTGCCAACTAAATTGTTCTTTGGAACGGTTCAGGTGCTTGGCATTCGATATTGATGTTTTGCAGAGCAGCTCTACAAATGAAAGAGCATCTGCTTGGTTGTGTCCGTAACAGTTCTTTAACACAACAACGTCTGAATTTACCTGGGTTAGGTTATCATCGCTCTTGGCCATCTACTTCTCCTCATATATTAGCAGCGTCAACGCCGCAAAACCCTAGTCTTCTTCAGCACAAGTTGGCCAATGAAAGTTATTGTAGAGATTGACCTGCGAGGCGCGTGCAGTGAAGTCAGTACCTACAGCATAGTAATAAATAATCTGGGTTAAAAGTAATTATTCACAGCTCTGGAAGCCTTTCTTGAGAATAAGTTATTAGAGTAGCCGTGAACGTGTAGCTCAATGTAAGTTATATATTAGGTATTTAGATGTCTTAGCAAGACTTCCAGCGTCTATCAAACCCACCATATGATAACTTGATGACAAAGTTCCCTGATTGTGCGATCTTAACAAGACATCTCATGCCGTCAATAACCCAACTCGTATAAGAACCACAATCCTTAATTTAGTAATCTTTCAAGCCTCTCCCTACGTCTAAATACCCACCTATACATTTTATATCCAAGACCCTTAATTTCTTCCAATAAGAACTAAGAGAAAATCAAATATAGACTTTAATCCCGGTCCGCTCCGTGGGGTATAATGATGAAGTTATCCAGCCCGTGTGCAATAATATATAACCTGTTGATAACCCGCTTTTAATCCAAATAGGTGAGACCGAACCCAGAAGAAACATCAATGTTTGCGCCAGCTAATAAGTCCGTAATGATAACCATTCCCGAAAGGAATTCAACTTCCAAGAAATAGAAAGGTATTGGTAGTAAGGAAAGTAAAGAGTCCACAAAGACGACGTTGAGACAGGATAGAGATTCTCGTTGACTAGAAGCGGGTGTCGATTCACGCAAGCAAGAGCTTTCCATAGCCCTGCCTTAAAAGTCGCTGGGCCAACTGGCCGACGACGTAGGATCCCTATACCCTCTGCACTGTCCGGTTCCTGCGCTCGGAGTATCCAGGCAATTCACTCTGGAATTCCACATCCGGCACGGAAATAGTCCTCGGGTGGAAAAAAGCATCTACCTCGAGTTCCGCAGCTACTTCTTCCATGGCAGCCTCGAAGCTCGGCAAGCCTGTAGCGTCGATACGATCACTTCCGGAGTCGCCAACGCCAACCTGAAGGGGGACACGCAGGCCAAAATTCGTGTTGCCCCCCGCGACAGACAGCGACACCGTCAGCCATAGCACGTATACCCGGGAAGCAATGCACGAGTGAAATGTTGGGAGGAACATCTTCTTAAACGCCGGTAGTTGTATTGGCACGCGTAGTTTCGCAGCATAGTAATAAGGGGCGCTCTTGTTATTACTGTTGTTCCCAGCTCGTCGGCTCCGGCGTGCGTTGTTGTCGGCATTTGAGTTTTCGGATTGCGCGTCGGAGCCATATCCCGAGTCCCGTCTTGCCTGCTCTGCGAGATGCTGCCGCCAGTAAACATCCTCGATACATGATGATGTCGTTGCTGAAGGTAATGACACGGTGCTAGTGTACACCCCGCGACCCTCGGCGCCAAAGGAGCGGGCCCAGTCCTTGAGATTGGGGTATTGATTTATGCTACCAGAGCTGTAGAACGTCACTACTTCCACCTTGGACGTCACCCCCGCTACTTTTGGCGGCTGTGAGTCGCTGGATGTGGGCTCGAACTTCAGGTCTATGTGTGCTGTTGTCGGGCTGATGGAGCGCCCGTCTAGACTCGTCACGGCGAAAGCCGGCTGGTTTGCCGAGACGGTCACCTTACCGAGCTTCGGGGACAAGATCGACTTCCTCAGCGTCTTGCTCTTAGACATGGCGTATATCCGATCTTGCTTGCCGATACTCAGCGGTGGTTCCTCAGCCACCAATGGCAAGACATTTATGTCACAGGATGCCTCCATCAGTCTCGTGAGCCTGCCATCCACGCCCTCATGGAGAGCCCTGGCTCGTACATTATACGTTATGCGCGACATGCGCGGCGCGCAATCATCCTTTTCCCAGTTCCCAACCGAAGGCGGAAGGAGTAGATGATGCCCCTTCAGGGCATCGCTAGGCACGCAGTGACTGCAGGCGTTGAGAGTGAGATGCTGGGGGACGACGAAGTGGAACGGGATCCTGTAAGTGCAGCCTGCTTCGAAGCGCCGTGGTACCGGGTAATAGGATTCCGGGATGGGCATTATTAGTTTTAGAAATGTGTGACATGTAGACTGCGGTATATTGACGGCATCGTTGTTAGTCCTGCTGGTGCCCAGCAGGAGAATCTCTATAGCATCGAAGTCCGTGCTGTGAGATGCGTTCACTTCGACGTGCCCTGATATGATCGAAGAGGTTGTGTATATCTTAGACCGGTAGTGGTTGTCAATATGGATTTTCATGGTGGCCTTGGGTAGCATGCTCTGCTTCCGCGCAGGCTCAGCAACAGAGGTCAGGTTATCTGACCGAGATTGGCTCGACATTTTATAAGTCCAGGTAATCCCAGACAACTTAGGTATTTTGGAGGGCATGCAGGAGCTGGTCGGATGCTAAGGAGAGCTGATGCGGGGTCTCGTTGGCTGGTATGGCGTGCGGTTGTGGTTGGTTCGTTTCAATGATGAAATGTGACAGGGTATCTTGTCGTCTACCTGTGCCGTCGTCTGACCGTTGATCTTTAGGGAGATAGATAATAAGAGTTTGTTTCAAGTTATTGAACCCTTGGTATGTGATGTGGCGTATATGCTCGCTTGGCCAATTCCTTTCAGTGAGTTTATAGGCTTGGCCGAGGAGGAACAATGTCGTTAGAAAGACCCGTTCGAGAAATCGGGGTTCTAATCATTAAGTAGAACGTTGAAATAGGATGACGCCAATCTCGTCAATGTGTATACTCGATGATTGCTAGGTGTAGTGGCCCCCGGGCACATTTTATACGCCGCCCCCTGCAGCGCACGCCTTTTGTGAGACATGATATGATGACTTTCTACCACAACAGATCCCTGATTGGAAACGATCAACTATAGCACCCTAGCTCACTAGCTTACTTTTGAGTCATCATTCTAGGGAAGAGAATCGGGTCCAGGATCATAAGGTTGACGCCTTTGGCTTGCAGAGAAACGTAACGAACATCAATAGTGTAGAGCATGGGTTGTGACTGCCGCAGACGAAGTTATGGGCAATAAGATGCACCCAGTTTCCCCATGCCTTACTATGTAGATATGTGCACTAGAGTTGACGTAAGAGGAATGGGTGGACCTCCGTTTTCCGGCTTCCATCAACCACCCGCTTCAAACCGTACTTCAAAGATGACCGACTCCGAAAGTAGGACGGCTTCGGCTTGCCCTGCTGAAATTTTTGAGAGGCTGGTGATCGGTGTGTCCAGTACACTTGACCTCCAAAGGCAACCTCAAGCGGCTATATCCACCAGAGCAAGGCTCGAATTCATAAGCGCATCATGTTGAACGTTCCAGATCTGAGCTAATGATAGGCTGCATTTGCGTGGTACTAACCGCAGTCTAGACAGGTGGAGAAGACGCTCATAGCCTATTACCGATGTGTCTACATAGTATGTAAATGAAACAGGTTACCTATTCAGTATATTGTTACTAATCTATTGTCGCATGTAGTGCATCGGTAATAAAATCCGAAAGTTGAACACAGCTTTGCCTGTCTTAGAAATCTTAAAACAGCTTGTTGTCTGGACTCTCAGGTTGCCATTTAAGCCTCTCGGCTGCTAAATTGCACATTCAATATGAGTCGAAGTCCTGATGTTGGATTTGTAACAGGGTTTGAAGACTCAGGCCGTGAGCGCTTATGCAAATGTAAAATTCGCTTGGCTTCTCCTTGCCTGCCCACCTACCTAGAGGCTTAACTAATCTCGGGAAAGGCATCTGTTTGCCGGAAAAGACGACATTCCTCTTACTGTACTGCAGGAGAACTTACACCCAAGTGGACAATTCCATTGGTGAGTTAAATTCTTCTCAACAAGATCAGCTGCCCATCCACCACAGGTTCTTGCTCTCATTACTTAGTTCGGCTGCGTATTTCGTTTTTCGCAGATTTAATGTTTGGATTCTGTTGTTATAAATCATAGCTATTTATAATCACCGATATAGGTGCTTCCTTCTTGTTGATTAAGTAAGGCATAAAGATATAGCTACCTACAGATGTATTAGTCTAGGGATTGAGTTTTGATGGGACTATCTTTACCCTTGCATCTCTGTCCACATCTCGTCACTCTCTACATTTTTGCAGCCAACCTTCAGCCTTCAATGCACGTAAACCTTTTTTTTTTTTTGTAGCTAAGACGTGAAATTTCAAAATCCTTGGCTGTGGATAGGATACGACTGATACGGTGAAGTAAATTCCTTTGTACAGCAACATTGTTGCCTGAGATCAGACATAACCCAAGGGGACTTCCACGTGGGACATTTCTTTAAAAACAGGGGTAATATTTCATTTAAAATTTCCCAAGCTCGCTGTTCAAGCGATATCGGGCGCACCTCACAGACCCGTTTCAAGCGTTCAAAAGCAGATTGATTATCCACCAAACCTAGTGTTACACTCGCTATGGCATTCCATATCATCTGTAGCAAAGTGATAATTCTAGGAAAGTCATGGGTCATATCTTTGTATTGAATATTAACTGATGGCGTAATTACGAGTGGTGTAACGGAGATATCGAGCTTGAATGTGGGCTACAATCCAATGGGAATTCACACCTAATCGTCTTCTGTCTCTTTTTTTGGTATTTCTAAGTCTAGGCACGTAGTTGGGTATGTCTAGGTAATTACTAAGCCTAATCTACATACCTAGGCCCTCAAGGAGGACCCGAGTGGCTGTTACTCCCAGATCCTCTGGGTATGTGCGTTGGCTTGGCGAGATTCGTAATACCAGAGCTCAACCTTTCTTTAGGTAAGCCGCAAAAGACTACCTACAGTAGATAGCTGTTGACATTTCCATTTGTTATTACAACCTCATTTTCGCTGGGTCCTCCCCGGCTTCGCTTTAGCCCACCTTTACCAACCAAGTCACAGGTGAGCCCCCGCCCTAGCCGTTCTAAGCTAGGCGCTTGTCAACTTGTCAATGAAATTTTGTAGCCTGCGCCCTTCCAGTCTCAGCTCGTCGCCAAGATAGACGAAATGCTCATTATATAACGCCTTTGCGTTCTTTGCGTTCTTTGTCAGACAATATTTCAGGGAACAACGTGGGTTGATCTAGTGGCATTCCCGATATGAGCTGGAAACACAAGGTCACACTGTCTATCAGTCTATCAATCCCATGAGATATATAGCATGATACCGGCTCCAAGAGCAATTGCTGCAAATTGTGTCAGGGTTTTCCTCAGCTCCAACCCTTTGTTCGGGCCAGTCTCCAAAAGCTCGGGAATCACGGCAACAGTTCCAACATAGAGGAATGTGCCTGCTGTGAATGGCAATAAAAGGTCGCCATATGTCAAACTGGTTCCCCAGATACCGGCAGTTATGCCATTAGAGCTGCCGTCAGAACTGTTGCTGCCTCCAAACTCCTGAACGGCGATACCAATCAACGTGCCCAGGAGAGCGCCTAGCGCAGTAACAAACTGTGCGCCCATGGCCGCCCGCTTAGAGAAACCAGACTGAACAAGAAGCGCGAAATCGCCCACCTCGTGTGGTATCTCGTGGAAGAACACGGCCACAGTGGTTGTGGCGCCGATCGTAGGTGATGCGTAGAAAGAAGCGGACATAGCAAGGCCGTCGGTAATATTATGGGTGAAGTCAGCGCTGCTACATGTTAGTACCTGTGTGTGGTTGGAAGGTATGCATGAAAGGCGGAATCTGGACGCACATCATATTGAGTATGCCGCCAAGTTTGACGCTTGGGTTCATCTCTTTCTCCTCCGTTTTCTCAACTGCATCATTCTCTTTCTCTGGCTTCTTTTTGCGATTCTTAGTAGTATTGCCATTTTTTTCCACTGAGCTTGAGGTAGCCGAAGTCGCGGCTGAATCGTGTGGGTGGGCGCCATGATTATGTTCGTGCCCTTGTCCGCCGGTCGCAATGCGTAGTCCCTTATCCATTGCCACAAATGTCATGAACCCAACCATAATAGCGAGTCCCAATACTAGGTTGCGATTTGGCTCGACGAGAACAAAGCGCACGCGATCGGGCTCATCCTCACCCAGGAAGATTTCGGGCAGAAGATGGAACAAGGTGTCACCTAGCAGGCCACCCACAGCAAATGCGACCATGACGGACAGTGAGGAGGGATCGATGTTCGGTGGGCACAACGCCAATAGGAAGTTAGGGGGGCCAGATATGTAGAGCGTTGCGAGTAGTGCGTTGACGGCGGGGCTACCGGGGAAGAGAACAGAGAAGATCTTGGACGTCAAGGTTGAGGTATCGAGTGCGGCCGCGGCCTTTGCTGCGTTGAGGTCTTGCACGATCCTGCATGTCTTTATTCCTCTTGTAAGTAATCGATTTTCACAAGACCTAGTTGAGAATTGGGTTAAGTTGTAGCACTTGCGTGCTTACCTGAAGCTTCTCGTCTAATTGCTCTAAACTTAGAGAATCAAAGGACGTGACCGCCTGTTCATCGTTCTTAACGTGAGAGGCAAGCGCCAGACCTGCTAACAGGCCGGCAAGGAGCCAGTATCTTGCCCGCAGAAAAGCCATGTCCAACAGGTCCTTATTTTCTGAATCGAGCTCTTCTTTGCATCCCACCTGGGGTTGTAAAGGCTTTGTTGTCAAGACCCAAGACAGAGCTGAGGTCAGCTCGTGATCATAATGCCCTAAGGTGGTCCAATCAAGAACCCGCGTCACGTCCCTTAGTTGATTGGCATCTAGGCTGGACTAAGGCTAGTTACAAACTAATCTCCGATAACTCCTTCACTAACACCTTGGCTGACATTGTAAAATCATAATCTTCACGTGTCAAGATCATTAAAAATGTAGATGCCTACAGGCAGACATTTTCAACCTTTCTCCCAAAATCTCTATATTGTCGTTCCTCATGCATGATCAGGTTCAGATAACTTTGAGATATATACGGTGGGTGACACGGCCCCTGGCCTCTTCTAACTTATATTGATGTGATACCTGGTTCGCTAGTACTCAAAACCCCCCTTGCCAACGTTGGAATCTTTCAAAGGGTCGGTCACAAATTCTCGATAAGTAGAACGAACAACTATACCTAACACTCTACTAGGTAGTATGTTGTACTCGTGTGAGGGATATATACTATAGTAATAAACTGATCGAGGCTTTAGCCCCGCTTCATCAAAGTAGGTGTGCCGGGTCCATTAGGTATTAAGATTTGAGTGATCTCTGGTTACATTTTTACACACGGTCCCTACCCAGATCTTGAAATGCTCTTATGCCTAGACTGGAATTCCATGGTAAACCACTTTTAAAAGACATGAATCTGGCCATGTCTACCTATACTCATTCATGAATTTGACAGAGTATCATGGGGTAGCTACCCCGCAGAAGCAGTCGAGGTTAATGTAAATATCCCACCACCCCAGTCACTTCCCCAAATCACAATTCCGCCAAGAAGGAGCTCCCCCGGAATCCAGCTACAGATTGGTCAATGGCGTGCCCTGTATTCGGTCCGAGCGTTCGAGAAATGCACACGAAGAGGCGAATTCCTTCCATCACCCATGTACCGGGATAGAAGCCTCACCTTCCCTATACTATATTGCGGCGCTAGCTATGCAGCCTCAGGGGAAAGAGCCGAATGCAACGGCATACCGGGGCTTGAAGACCCCAGATGCCGGTACGATAAGGTTAGATAGGCGGACATAGCACGCAAAGGAAGCAGCTTCGGAAGAGGACCCTGGACGAGAGAACGAGAATGCGGAGTAATCGGTGAACATATGATAGAATAAGTAGCAGATATTTCCCGCCATTGACTCTTAATACAGACATCGTGTCTTTAGCAGCTCACCTCTCACTGTTAGTCAGCTGTAGAAAGAAGCCGTCAAGATGGGCATACTCTCGACTAAGTCGATTGCAAGACTCGCCGTACTTGCTGCCTGCAGTATAGCAAACGCAAGCAGAACAAATGCTGTAAACGACTTGGATGCCTTCATCGAGAAGCAACGGGCAATTTCTCTCCAGCGGGTCCTAGACAACATTGGCCCCGACGGCTCGCGTGTTGAAGGGGCAGCAGCCGGCGTCATCGTCGCCAGTCCTACGAAGGATGACCCTAATTGTGAGCCGAATTGCCAGATGCTACTTAGTAGATCCTTAATGCTGACAAGACCTTAAAAACAACAAGACTTCTACACGTGGACACGTGATGCATCCCTGACTATGAAAGTCCTAGTCGATGAATTCCTGCTCGGGAAGAAGGAGCTTCAGCCCTATATCGAGGACTTCATCCACTCGCAGGCCGTCCTCCAGACCGTCACCAATCCTTCGGGCACATTCCTCCCATACGGAGCCGGCCTCGGTGAACCAAAGTACAATGTCGATTTGACGCGGTTCAACGGGGCTTGGGGACGACCCCAGAGAGACGGTCCGGCGCTGCGAGCCGTTGCATTGACAACGTATAGCAATTGGCTTGTGGCGCACGGCCAGAAGAAAAAGGCGAAGGAAGTGGTGTGGCCCATTATCTCAAACGATCTCTCGTTTGTCGGTCAATATTGGTATTTTGTGTCTCATTCACCCATTGCTGTCCCGACGCTAACGTGATCCAAGGAACTCTACCGGGTTCGACACGTGGGAGGAGGTGCTCGGTTCGAGCTTTTTCACTACCCAGAGCCAGCTTCGTGCTCTTGTGGAAGGTGATGCGCTTGCGAAGACTCTCGGTGTCAAGTGTACCGGGTGCGATCAAGCCCCCCAAGTAGCTTGCTTTTTACAGCAAGCGTACTGGAATGGGGAATACTTCATCGCCAATATCAACGTCGACACGGGCCGCACGGGCAAGGACGCAAATACGATGCTTGGTCCCATCAACGTGTTCGATGTGAACGCCAAGTGCGACGATCCCAGCGTTCAGCCTTGCAGTAGTAAAGGCTTGTCGAATTTCAAGGCCTGGGTCGACGCTTTCCGCAACTCAACCTTATACCCTATCAACGAGGGCATCCCGAAGACCCAGGGCATCGCCCTCGGTCGGTATACGGAAGATGTCTACTATACTGGCAATCCATGGTACCTTATCACCGCCGGCGCCGCTGAATACCTCTACGACGCAGTCGCCCAATGGAAGAAGCAGAACGCTCTCACAATCGACGAGATCTCGCTGCCCTTCTTCCTAGACATCTACCCGGCAGCAAAGGCAAAGACGTATACGCCAAAAGGCAAGTCCATAGAATTTAGCCATATCTTAAAGGCCGTGACCGACTACGCCGATAGTTTCGCCGCGGTGGTCGAGAAATATGTACCGGCGGACGGTTCGTTAGCCGAGCAATTCAACAAAACCGCGCCTTTTAAACCGACATCGGCGAAGGATCTGACGTGGTCGTACGCCGCGTTCGTGTCCATGGCCGAGCGACGATCCGGACAATACTCGCCAAGCTGGGTGCCTGTGGCAGGGTCCGTCAGTGTGCCCGCGCAATGCGCCGCGGGTTCGCGGAAAGGTGTCTACGCGCCCGCCACGGCAGCCGGCGCCCCCAACGTCACGGTGACGTGCACGTCCAACGTGCGCTTCGAGGTCAACGCGACGACGTACTACGGCGAGAATATCCTCGTCGCGGGAAACACGACGGACCTCGGGTCCTGGGACGTCGAGAACGCGTGGCCGCTCGACGCTTCTAGCTACACTGACCAGCGGCCCGTCTGGGCTGCTACTATTGCGCTCACCGCCGGTGAGACGGTGAGTTATGCGTATATACGCCAGGAGGACTGCGGTCAAAGCCCCATCCGCGAGCCCGGTACTGCGAACCGCACGCTTGTCGTCCCGCCTTGTGATCCCGATGCTAGTCCTAATGATGTTCTAATCGTTACCGATGATGCCTGGCAAGGACCTACAGGCAGTACGGGTGGCTGTTAGGTGGCGCTTGTGTACTTGACTACGGCGAGAACACTTGAGGCACATACATATGTACTTTGATATATAACGAAAATAATATGATTGTCACAGTCTCATACATTTAAAGCTGCTTGCAAAGCCAGGCGCCCGACATGACTAGGTACGTCCTATTTTTGTTCAGCAGTGTTGTGGCTTGGCGATGCAGTTCCGATCCCTGACCACAATTCCCGGTGCGGTTGCGCGTGGTGTGGACAGTTGATGTGAGGCTTTTTGTTAAATGATTGGTAATTAGCTTCTCGTTGAAAGCTTTGCACACTATATATATGTTACAGGTAACGTCGCAAAATGACCGCTTTCGATATCCCGTCGTTGATACATCATACATTCCGTTCCCTCGTTCCCTTTTCCCTTTTCCTTTTCCCTATAGTTGAACACCTCGCTAAACCCACGATGCCGAAAAGCGTCCAATACAATAAATACACCTTTTTCCATCATGATCAGTGAGAAGCAGCCCGAGACGCCAGATCGTTAGGAAACCTTTCCGTAGATATTCCTAATCCTACAGGAATATCGTAATATCCTTCCTTACCCATCCCATCCTATTTAGAGAGAAACAAAAATGTGTTCGTTTCGTTTACACGGAGTTGGAATCTTGTTTACTTCTCATCTCCCAATGCTCCGCCATTGCTACTACTTCGTCATCGTCGCCGTGGCGGCCTTTTTTGCCATGTGTAGATGGCGGATAAAGCACCCCAGTGCTTGCAGCTGATGGTAGCAGATTCGAGACATCCGTAATGGGGAACGGATCCCGGCCGCCGTCGGGTGTTCTCTTCACGGGTGCTTCAGAGCTTGTTAAGGCCTCTCTCGCGGGCCACATGCGCTGCGTAATTGTTTTCGAAGGGGCGTCCCTTGGTTGTAGTCGGCCGGCGGCGAGGGCGAGGGGTGATCTGCGCCGCGCGATTCCGATAAACACGCCGCTCACCACGGGCGCGGACCCGACGATCATCGCGATGGCCTGTTCGGCAGTCGCGAGGAGGAGCACGATCGGGTATATGACCGTCTTGTTCTGGCCGTCGGCCACGGGGATCTGGTAGCCGAGACGGGCGATGCTCGCCAAGGGGGCTAGGGCTCCGAACGCGAACAGGGCCCAGATGGCCCATTTCTTCCGCCTCGTGGTGCGCAGCTTGATGATCGAGGCTATGGGGATGACCAGGACGGCGATATCGCTGATGATATTGATGACAGACGCGAGCACGAGGATCAGCCACTGGTTCACGCACGAGTGGCCCCACGGCAGGTGGTAGGGCACGCACTGGAGCGTCAACACCAGGATGAGCGACACAGTGTAGAGCAGGTTCAGCCAGATGACGCCTTGTATCACCCACCAGAAGAGCGTCCTGAATGAGCCCACCGGGAAGAATATGCGGATGTACATTAGCAGGATAGATAGTCGGGCGAAGAAGATTGCAACTCGAGCGAGCATCTGGATATCCAGGAACAACTGGAAATAATGTTAATACATACTCATCGAGATTATGAGAAGATCTGGTATGATATACCTCGAGATACTGATCCAAATCATCCTCTGGAACGTCCCAGATGTTAACCCCGGCCCCGTGCTTGATCATTAAAAGTTGGAAGAGGCATAGTGTGATAGTGCCAAGCCAAGCTAGAAACATGGTCCCTGATGACAATGCCTCAGTTCACGTCAGTGTTTATAAGTCGATAAGACAAGGTTCTTACAGTCATCCCACCACAGTTGTTGATGCACGAAAAATCGAGTAGACATTCTGGCGAAAGTGAAGACGGTACATATCGTGATGAAGAGTGTCATGACACCGATGATGGTGGCGGCACTAATTGGAGCCGCCGCCCTCGCCACATCGGTGATACTCATGACTTGTTGCACGGCCATTGCGGGGACGCAGTAGAAAGGCTAGCCTAAACTACGGTCATTAGTCGTCATGATGTTTTGAGCCTCGAAGTGGAGCAGCCGTGTCGAAGTTTAAATGAAGGCATGGATATATAGCAACGTGGTGGACACGCCCGGTTTGCGATCTGAGAAGTGTAGCCATCTCCCCCGTATAAAGTGGGCGCAGACACGAGATGTTGTGCTTGTCATAACCCGGGCAGTGTGTGCTGTCAGTCCTACCCAACTCACAAATAACCAACCCTCTTTGGCCCTGTGCAGATGTTATTCTTGGCTCTGACAGAGCTGAATGCCGTGCTACCTCTTAGGTTCACCCGCCCATCACCAACGCCAATCACCGCTAATCACTTGCCTAAACAAGGATTTCTCACATATCAGCTTTCGGAAAAGAGGGTTACATGGGCTGGGAATGGAGGCTTCTCATAGGGATGGCCAAGAGGCTTTCCCAAATATCTGTCGGATATATATGTATGCGCCTGCATATTGAGTCTCTGCTCGGTAAAAGCATGGGGTATGAATATGGGGTAAAGTCAGTTGTACGGGGTGTAACTCTCACTCGACTGCCATATGATAGCGGTGCGATTAAAATGGCCGATTCCTAGTACTAAATTGTTAATGGCTTACGGGTTGAGGGGATCGGTGATACGAATTCGGCGAACAACCGCTTATATGTAGTGCCATTCGACGGCTTGCTCCAACACGGCTTCTGGATGTGATATTTGTACTCAGAGATGCGAACACTTCGATACCTACCTTAGGCTTCTACCAATATCATCTTCAGAATCCTAAGATATACTACCTAGTAAATATCAATAACTCGAGGTAAGCGATCATTCTGACAGTGGCGGAAATTGTGTATGTCTCGTTTGCAAAGCAGCGCTAATAGGAATATTGGGGAACTCAGGGTTTGCACCTACCCGTAAACTGGGGAAGGAACTCCAAAGGTGGAAAGGTAGGTACAGAAGGTACGGAAGGTAGGTATAGTGACTTTTTATCGGTACATCTGTACCCTCCCAAGGGATACTCAAGAACCAATGAGGAATAAGACAATATACCCAGCTCTCTGTACCTACCTTTGTGTGAGCCTACTAAACTGGAGGGTTGCATCTTCCAATTGGAACGGGCGAAAAAAAGTCCCTTCATTATTCGATTTTCTTTTTCTTCCGTTCACTTTCTGCAAATCAATCAATCAGTTCTAGTCGACTGCTTGTCTGACTATCCTCGAGTGGTGTTACCTCCAACGACCAACGAGTGACGTCGTTTGTTTCAACCACGCGATACAACAGTAAGTACATACTTCGGACGCTTTACCAAATCCAACTAAGCTGACATGCCGATCCAAGCAGACAAACAAAGTATAGAAAAACCATCCCACGATGAAGGTCATGCAGCTATTCTCCTTCATCCAAGCCTCGATTTGGGTGCAAGAGGTAGCCTCACTGCATCTCAATGTGACAGCCATCGGTGCCCGAAATGGCTCGTCCACCCTCGAGTGCTGGCAGATGGCGCAGTCCTTCAACATGTCCACTACACCAGGCACTTCAGGCACGGCCCAGACCGCTCTAGGTAGTGTGTCGTCGCTAGGCTTCACCGTCATCCCCCCGAACTTTGACGGCGGCATTCACAACGCGCCGCAGAACCAGTAAGTCATAAGGTCTATGATCTGGCTAACAAGTCAACTGACCAATGGATCGCACAACACTAGATGGGTAGTCTTCCTGTCTGGTCTGGCCTACATCACCCTGCCTGACGACGAGTCCATCAGCGCGTACGTGACCGGTGGTGAGTTCGGCACCATATTTGCTGCCGACACAGCTTCTGTTAGTACCAAGGGTCATCGCACGCAGTATCCCGGCATCACAGAGACGATCGCGCTCCAGATCCCCACGAAGGATGGCAAGGCCCCCGAGCACACGGTCTTGCATGACGGCCCATGCAGCGCTAGCGAGATCACTGGCGTCCGTGACTTTGCCATGGGCGGCGCAGGCTCCCAGCCTTATGGCGATGTTCAGACTCGGGTGGACAATCTAGTGCCTCAGCTTCACTGACGCCAGTTTACTTTCGGCGGCTGGTTTGATGGATTGGTTTGAGATTCTCAATTCTACAGCATAAATGCGTGATCTGGGAGGAAGCTCTTTGCAATTGAACGTAGAGTGCTCTATCAGAAACAGTTAGGCGTTGCTTTATGAGCTATCAACTTGACAAATGCATCCACATAAACATTCCGTCTGAAATTAGATGTTCAAGCTGTAGAGCCCTTTCTTTTCGGTGGTCCTCAAGATTAGATGAATTCTAGATCTGCCAATGCGATTATAAGTTTCTTATGCCTTGTGCCTTCATACATATATATTCGTTTCTAGTGCCTCTTCGCGCGTGGCAGCTACTATGTGCCTAGGATGAGAACCTAAACAACCCCCGCAAGTCTTAGCTCTGCTGCGTACTCGGGGTAGCTACACAGTCTTTTTTAAGTGCCTACCCGGAATTTATGACCGTCTGATTTTTACTTCATCAATTTTTGCTGCCCCTTCTCCCATTCTGTTGGAGCCAAGCGTGTGCATAGTAGAATCGGGGATGAAAGCAGCCGGTCACGCGATACTACCTATTCCACCAGGTAGGGCTAGTGTTACAAGTGGGACACCCTAAGTTAGCTGCCCCCACTCATTAGCTGCGGTTGCTCCCTGGCTTCATCGCGCTCCTCTCTTGTTGGCAAAGCAGCGATAAAACAGAAGCCTCTTAGCAGAAGGTTGTTTGTCTATTGCACATGCTACGTTGAATATATTTCTGAAAATCGCTAAACACGCCCTTTCTATTGACAAATATCTATCTAGGTAGATCCTGTAAATCGACTTCTGACAAAACACTCGATACATCATCTCACTATACGGAGTCGCAACCTGAGTCCAGCAGCCTGCTGTCTTAAATCTGCTCAATGGCTCTCGGCCAAGGGAAGATAACGTCTATCTTAGATTGTCGATAGTAGTAGCATAAGTTATGAATCCAGCGCCGAGTGCGTAGCCTTGGTGGTTGTCCGTCAAGGACTTCAACGTCAACCGCGAGAGACACGTTCTTGTCCAGGTCATTCGGGAGGTACCCGAAATTAGTGTTCGCCTTTTCTCGTGTCGCGGTAAACACAAACTTCGGCAATCTATCTAGCTCGGATTGGTCGCAGACGAAGATGCCACGATAAGGACTCTTACCGGACGGATTCCAGAGGGCTCCCGGCCGTAGCGGCTTACCACTACGTACTGCTCTTGCGAGCTCCAGAGCTGCGTGGAATTGATACTCTTTCACAAAGGAATCTCGAGGCGAAGAGCCTCTCGTGCTCTCCAGCTGTTTTCTAATCCCCGTGTGGAGATTATAGTGGCCCTTGACCTCATTCGCTAGAAGTGTGAGCACATATTGTACACGACTATTTTCATCCCTAGGAAATGGAGGCCCCCTTGAATACTTGGACGTATAGATAGGAGGGCCGAGTACCCACAGATGCCCTTTTGTCTGTATCCCATACTCTGTGAACTTGGCATCGATGAGCCTGCAGCTCTTGTTATATGTCAGACCGTGCGCTGAGTTTGGCGGTAGATACCGGTCGAATGCTTGCGCGTTCAAGAAGTCTGTAATGCTCCCCGCACCCGAGTTTCTATCATCTACTCCTCTTCCGGAGCCATTATGAAGAATCTCCCCGTTCAAGAGGAATAAAGCCAAGATGGCAAGACTGACGCTGTGGCCCTTCTCCACGAGTTTGGTGCCGTCGAGCCGGACCGAGTATTGACAGCAGTTTGCTATTATGGGGAGGCGGTCAAATGGGTTCTTTAGGCCTCTCTTCTCAATATCGACGATGATGGACGGAGTCATAGACTTCCTTGCGAGATCAAGGCCGAACCGACCGCGCTCCCTCAAGAGGAGTCGATATCTCCTCGCTCTCTCCAGTATGAGCTCTCTGGCTTTGATCAGACCCATAGCCTGAGTAGCGGGTTCGAAAGCCAAACAAAAGGCAGTCGCAGCCTCGTGAAACTCAGTTGAGTTGAGGATAATCTCACCGGGTACGTCTCCAAAGAGCTCCACATAATGAGCGCAGTAATCCGTGGGAGCTATAGTATGTGGTATAAGAAGCCTCATTTCTTTGCCGCCGCGGTAGTTCTCCTGGTATGTCCAGGCGCGAGTCCACCAAAGGTCGCTAACTATAGCTTCCAGGAGCTCGAGAATCTTGCGCTTAGTCTCAGGTGACAGCCCGGAAGTTAACTCGAACTTCTTTTCGTCCTGTCCGTGCTGAACGGACTGGACAAACCTCTTTTCCATAAGTCCCGCTAGCAGGTCGAGCACCTCGATTGAGGTAATGGCAGGTTGGTACAATAAGCCGATAGGATGCTCGCTGCAGTGATAAACCAAGTCCATTGCCTGAACTGCCATTTCCTTCTCCTGGCCATCTTCTTGCACGATGCACTCCCTGTCGATCCATAAATAGTCCACCTTTGAGCTGGTCATGTACTTTTTCACCCTGTCAAATACCGAGTCTCGGACCCGGGACTGCATGACGTTCCCGTTATTGCGGGATTCTACCCAGTACTTTCCTTTCGTCTCTTTCAGATGCGGCGGGCTGTCCCATGTATAGGATAAGGCGACGTACTTCGGCTCATCGAAGGCATTGATGCGCTTCCTCTTGAAAGTGTATTCTGAGTAAGCACTACCCGGTTTTCCTGTCCCGGGGTTTGGATCGGGTAAGTAGAGGCATTCTAAAGACCGTACGAATTGCGCGGATTTCACATCTCGCATCTGGGTCTCCTGGATCTCCAGCAATGCGTCGACAAGTGGTTTCTGGTAACGCTCCCTGATCGTAGATAGTGACTGCCCCAGGTCGTCCGCCATTGTGTATCGCGACTTCTGATACTGGGGGGACAAGGGTATAATACTAAGTACTTGTTAGATTGAAGTACTATCGTACCATACCCGGGGCGACCAACATGTTTAGGTCTTTGAAGGCTAACACCTCTTCTGGTGACTGAATATCTATCCTATATACTCGCGATCGTCTCTCAGAGAGCTGAACATGCGGAGCTGCGGGTACAAAAGCGCCCTTTTTTAACGGCCAGGAACATGGGTCGCGCCCATTCTCCGACGTACGGAGGAGGCGACCTTTCTTGCTGCAGCTTATTACCCACTCACCTACCTATCTACCTATCTATCTATCTATTTCCAACCAGTTTGTATTTACTTCACCTTTTTGTCGCATTCCTGCTAATTTGGGGGTCATTTTATTCTGCAGCAACAATTGCTGTAAGTCTGCTGGAGCTGAGAGCTCTTCCAAGCGCCTTGCAGTTATCGTCGCATTGTTGTTAGGTGGAGGCAGAAAACGTGCGATCACACTGTCGCAAGAAGGTCATTTTAGTTCCTACAATAGGTTTTATGCACTACGTACGTAACTATAAGAGAAAGGATTCTTCTTGAGGGCCGCCACACCAACTCTGGCACATAGTAGCGTCAACATTACATCGCATGCAGACGACGGCGTGCAGCAACCGATGAATTTTGCCATGTAATGCTAATTTCCCAGATGCATTCAATATTGTCACGAGACGTCGCGCCACATCTCGTATGTAGCTATTTACAGTGCTTAGGCCCTAGACGGGCTTGAAGCATGCGATGTTGAATTACGTTACAACAGTAATCGTAATCCCACCATTTAGACTCCCTTCAAGCCACAACATAGGCTCGCTACAACCCGAAAGTCCCGGTCTAATCATTGAGGGCAACTGGGTACCTTGCCCCCTAACCTACTGGCAATGACACCAGCGGGTCTGTCCTCTTCGTCTACTCGATAAGAGAGCGGCTGGAGTCGCATCAAGCCCAACGTACAGAATAGGGAGAGAGAGAGAGGGGGGGGATAATGAGAGAAAAAGAAGCTAGACTCGAACAGAGCACCTGCAAAAAGGAGGAGGGAAAGAAGGGAAAAAAAAAAAAAGAATTCAAGGCCAAAGTCGAACTCAACATCCTCGAACCGGAAAGCCATACTAGGGAGTCCGCCTAGTGATTCTTCCTGTTGCGACTACTTTACCATTGAGGCATCTTGAGTGAGACATCAATGGGAACGTCTGTTGTATGTCTGGTCATTAAACGGGGAATATATGCCTAGGCGAGTTGACTTGGCCATTGTATAGACCATGCGGTCATCAATGGGGCCTCCGTACTAGCCTGTATTACCACTCACGTGAGGTGTTGCCACAGTTCACACTGCCGGGGGTCCGTTATAGACATATTGGTATTGCACAAGGTAAGAAGGTTTCTCAGAGAAGCGGAGATTTCCTGTATCTACTTATATAGGTGTAGTGTAGTCCGTGCTCATGTCCGTGCTCATGTCCGTGCTTTGGGCCGGGGCTACTCCGGATCAGAACCGTGACAATTATGAAGAATAACTAATATGTGAAGATGCTATGGGCTACGCGTGAGTTGCTGATAGGCTATTATGATTAGACAAACAGTCATAAATACCGGTATTAGTGTTGCTGTATCTTTGGTACCATTTGGGTTGTAAATGGGAATAAATCAAGTTTATAGTGACAAGAGTGGTGCCTAGAGACGACCCGTGCTTTACCAATTTAGTTCCTTCTCCATGATCTGCGTAGCTTTGCTTTTGATTCCTTCTCGCGCTCGTTATCATCTTCATACTTGTCATCGTCGTCCACATAACCATCTAGTCTATTCTTCTTCAGGAACTTATCCAACAGACCAGCCACCTTAGCGTTATCCATATCCGCAAAGGCAATGTGCGAGCTTCCCTTCAGCCCGGCATCTTTGCCAAGTCGTAAGACCTCGGCATTCCCACCGTACAAGTTGATAAGCTTGGCAGATTGCCTCGCCTGCGCCAAGAAACTGAAGCTCTCCTCGCGATGGTCACTGAAGATGTACTGTATGGCTTTTACCTTGGCTAGCTTCTTGAACTGCTGGAGGGGGACGATGATGGGTCCGAAGGGCCCGGCCCCTGTGATGTTCAGGTTGTCCGGGAAGACGTAGCCGTAACTCTCGTACGCGACGATGGCCTTCGTGTTGGTCGTGTTGCTCAGGACCGCGGCCAGCTGGGCGCGCAAGCCGGCCGCCGAGTTGGTCAGGTAGACGATGCTGTCGCCCACCTTGTACGAGTCCGCGGCCACGGCGGCGGCGTTGGCCTGCAGCCAGACGTTGGGGACGGTGTCGTACTCGACGTACCGGGCGCTGGTCGCCTGCTGCCAGGCGGTCTTGTTGCTGGCGGGGAACTGCGTGTCGTTCCAGAACTGAGGATATCCCGGCCCGAAGTTCCAGGCCACGAAGTTGCCCTGGTCCCGGTAGTCGGGCGTGTAGTAAGTCGGCTCGCAGGGCCAGTTGGCGCGGCCCAGGCGCGGCGCGTCCCAGAGGTAGACGGGATAGTCGCGCCTCAGGAACATGTCCTTGAAGCCCTCGCCGCCGTCGAACCGGTTCTGCCACGTCTGGGTGCTCGAGCTGTGCCACATGAACAGGCTCGTCTTTCGCGGCTTCCAGGGAAGGAAGTACTCGACGTAGCCGTGATCGCAGGACAGCGTCATGTTCGGATTATAGGGGCTGGGAATGATCTTGCCGCCAATGGTGAAGCCCCCTGAGCTGTCAAGCACAATGGGCCGCTTCCATTCCTTCTGGTCGTTGGGGGTCGCGCCAATCGCCGATCCGACGAGAGCCACAAGGCAAGACACAGCCAAACGCATCATTTACGATATAGTAGAAATATGCTGTCAGCTTAGACGTTTGAATCAGACTCTAAGTACCGTGACTTGCATGAGAGCGAACCATAATAGTGAAAGGCGGGAGAGACAACTGTCGTTCGTGGACTGGTCCATCTCTATGTAATATATTCCCCCATGGCATCGCGACTACGGGTTAGCGCAAAGTGCCGTTCCGTGGATACGGGTAGTGGCTTACAATCCCTAACATCTTATACAGACTAACGTGGTTTGTAATTGATTATACTTGCTTTTATGAATTGGCAGAAGTGGTTGCCTTTGGAAGGTAATTCAGCCGCCAGATGCCCCAAGTCGAATACGTCGTATTATCTTACAGCTCGAGGGAAAATACATACTCCGGATAATATGAAGGTTATACGTAAGCCTGGAAGCAATTCGCCTATCAAATGATTTGGTGGGGGAGCATTTCCTGCACAAGGAAGATCTAGGACAACGGCGATGCTAGATCAATCGCCCTTGGCATGGCACGCTGTGATGGAACGTACCTATATAAGAATGATAATAGGCGTGAGCGACTCCGTCTCCTACATTCTAACCCTTTCGCCACTAGAATTATGGTCTATATGATTCTATAGGCCGTTCCGCGTCGCTTAATCCTTGGTCACCTCGTGCCTGGCAGCTCCAGGCAAAGACAACCTTGACCCACAACGGTGCTACGCGGGTCTCAAGGTTCGGTCCGCAGTGGACACTTCTCCAACACAAGGTCTTCATTCGCCAGGAAGCTTGACGGCTTCCAGAAACGGGAAGCAGTTTTCTTTGAACTAAGCCGAACTTCAACTAGCTCTCCCCACCCTAACATTGACACCTCGTCTGCTTGGACCCAGCATCAAGCAATGGTGATCCTTATTGCTATCCCGGATTTTCAGAAAATTTTTGTTGGGTGTTCGGTGTTCTCATGGCCCATGGCTTTGCGGACCCTCCAATTAATACTCCATGTTGAGACGCAGTTAATATACGAAGCTTGCGTTGCTTATGCTACAAGACCTACCGTGTATTGGCTTGCTGTCGTCGTCGGTGTCTCGCTCAGGGATATGTTTCACAGGCCTAGAGGGGGCTCAGGAGATGAAGAGGCTAATGGTATGTAGGTAGCGAGAGAATAGAGAGTTGAACAAGAATATGACATCTAATATTGTGCTCATATGACTCTAGTAGAGGAGGCAGGTGTCTGAATATTTAGTCTGGATTCGGTATAGCTCTCGTCATTTCCGTTGAGTAAGCATCAACGTAGGTGCCAAAGTCACGCCTCCCGATCATAACTTACATGAGTTCTCGGTCCTATTACATCCTTCCCTGACAGGCTAAGATGTATGAGACTTTGCTCGATGCGTCGGGTTACGCCCTGAAGTCCAGCCTCTGATACTTCGGTGTAGTGAGATTGACAACTTCGAAAAGTCGTCTCGCTATAGCGCCAGACCGAATATATAAAGCCCGACATCCTCGATGATCATGACAACACTTTTGCTTCTCAACCCCACAACCAACAAGCAGAGCCGTCGCGCCTCTACAACTATCCACTCCAACCCCTTCACATCCGATACTCAATAGGTCAAGCCACTCTCATTTAGTTCAATATGCATCTCTCCATCGCTTTCCTCTCAGTCATCGCTGCCGCCCTCTCCGCGGACGCTTACAAACAGACACTGGCCGAGGAAGCGACGTAGACTCGACTCTTTCCACAACTCCTTCCCCACTAGGTCCTCAGTGGCATCTGCGCTACGATGGTCTGACCGCTCAGTGCTGCACTCTGACCCTCGGGGGCCTTGCACTGCTCTACACAGCCGTCTGAAGGGAAGGAAGCATCTAATGAAGAAGCCTACATACCTAGCTAAACTTCGCTTTTCAGGGGAGGTTTATTAATTTGGTTTGGGGAGGGGAAGGGATATGACATGAGCAATTGATTAGGTGTATCGAGTATCTCCCCGTTGGCAGTATTCATCTTTAGGCTTGTCGCACTTGTCATTATTTATTTCCTGACTTACTGTCTGAAGATTATTACGGTCATTAAATATCTTCGTCGCCTCCTAAATACTCAACCGCGTCGTAGAAACAATCCTCCTCCGCACTTGCGTCATCGTCGACTTCAGCGCTGCACCACATCCGTACAAGACGCACAAAAGCCTCCCTCATTTCAGAATCAGGGTCACGCTTATCCAGCAGCTGCTGAGCCGTCCGGCCGTCCTGGTCCCGTGCCGCCGCATCTTGACCCCTGACACCGACACCGGCACAAGTTCGTATCGCCTGTAAGCTGGAAACGGCCGCCGCATGATGCAGCAGCGTTCGCGTTCTCTTGTTGACATGAGCGGTGTTCGCACCAAGGCAAAGTAGCAAGAGTAGAGCCTCTGTTGCGCCGCTCTCGACGGCGGCGAAGAGCGGCGTTTCCCCGCTGCTGTTCATCGACTCTAGCCCGGCCCCAGCATCATGCAGACAACGTACTATACCCACAGAGTTGCGAAATGCCGCAGTCCACATTGGCGTAGAGCCGGTTAAGGGTTTTGGTACGTGGATATCCGCCCCGGCCTCAATGAGCTTGCGGCCGATGGCTAGCTGATTCACCTCGGACAGTGTGGCGTGATGCAACGCAGTTTGCCCGGTGATGTCGACCTGGTTGACTTCGGCACCGGCGTGGATGAGAGCACTAACGGCAGTCACGTCGCCGCGGATGACGGCGTACATCAGTGGAGTGTAGTCGAATCGGTCCTTCGCATTCACTAAGTCGACGACGGGCTTTTGCAGTGCACTTGCCAGACTGATCGGCAACAGGCCGAGGACAATTTTGTGCATATATGATAGTTCAAGTGCTTCGATGCACGAGGAAAGGGGAAATAACCCTTCCAATGCGTGAATATAACCTGGTGAGTATTTTTTGGAAAATATCGCTTGAGAGGCGTACACCCGAGGAGACCTCCCAAAATCATCTTCCTGATCAGGGTTAGCTCCGTATTTAAGGAGCAGGTTCATGATTTCAATGCTCTCTGGATTTTGCTCGGTTATTGCAAGCCGAAGTGCAGAACGCCCGTCAGGGTCATAGATATCTTGGATGCACCCTCTTTCGCGTTGAAGCATGCGTTCCAAGGCCTTTGTGCTTCCCATTTGCGACTCATAGATAATGTTTCCGGGCTGCCAGGGCCATCTACGCCGCAGCGTAAGTGCAAACGTGGATATTCCCGACGTAGAGGCCTCCACGAAGGCACGCAGTGCGTAGCGCAGACACCACCAAAATGGAAAGCTATAGGTGACCTGCAATCGGACGTACTTGCCTCCCGCACAGGAAGCGACGTTGCAGCGAGCAGATTCCGCGGGATAGCCTGTATAGCCGAGAAACAAATACCCAAGTGTTGCTTGCAACAGTGGCGGGATCTGTAACGACCTGCTAGGCCGCACTGGTAGATGGCATCTGCATCGACACCCATCCCCACAGTGGGATCCTCGGAGCCGCATGGAGAAGAAGATCACGGAGTCAAAATTGTTTTGAGACGGAACAGGTTGGACCACGGGACCAGTACGTCTCGTTGTCACCGAGGTGTTGCTTCGGGCAGCGAGCTCAGTTAAAATGGCCATTTGAACAGTTTGAGCAGCCTCAAACTGTCGCGTCTGCTCTAATTTAATCTGGCTGACTGCTTGTGACTCGGCATTTATGATGTTACGGATAGCCAAGAGCTGGTCGTCGACTTCTTGCTTGTGGTTGGCAGCTTTGGCTGCGTGTGAGGACATACTATTTTGTACAGCCTCTATCTCTGAACTTATCATGGTCTGCTGCTGAGCCATGGTAGTGCGAATGGCGACTATTTCGCTATTGGTTGCCTGAAAGGTGCTGTTGACTTGCTGGGCAGCTGCCTGGGCTGATGCTCTGGCCTGCTGCATGCCAACTCGGATATCATGAAGCTCGAGTTTAATACGACTCCCCAAGGAACTACACGCAGTATTTCAGTAAATAATTAGCCGCATTTACCTTTCTATTGAGACGCCAAGCGACGTGTGTATACTGACGGGAAGTGGGCAACTAGTAACTCGTTGATTGTCTCCCGCACCTCCTTTAGCCTGCCCTTTAACTCCATGGCATGATTTTTCTGCCGGAGCCATCGGAATCTCTTGTTTATTTTCTTGCCTTGGCTTAGCACAGCAGTAAGAGATTCAAGGTCTGCGAGAGCAGCTCGAGCATTATTGAGTTGACTGTCGAGACAAACAAGGAAGGCCGCATCATGTTGCGAGTCACCGAGGTTTTCAATAGCCTGTCGCGACTCATTGACTCTCTCCAGGGCAATGCTGATTTCTGCAATCTCGTTAGACAGAGCCAATATCAGTGCCGGTGCATGTTTGAACTCCAAGACAAGGCTACGCAACCCCAACGACGTTTTGACAGATACATCGGCCAAGCCGGCTGCGGCTGCAAGAAGTGAGAAGGGATCAGCCATCACAGACACAAACCACGCATTCTCTAAAAAATAGAAAATAAAAGTCAGCTAAGGAATGTAAACAGAGACCAATGTAGAATAGCAATCCAAGGACTTTGGTGCTCGCAACTTAATATGTGCCAGCGGGTTCAAATAAGGCAGAATCAAGAGGCATCCTTTGGCCACTGCCTTGCTTGCATTGGGCGTTGATTGGGAAGAAGCCATACAATGTCAGCTAATTGCATGTGTGATGGCATACTTCGTAGCATCGCCACCTCGCAGACATGTTAACTAGGGACTATGGACACATGCGGAGATGAGGTGCTATCGCACTTTTTGCGAGGCACTGCCGGCGCCTCTTCTTTGCGGCTGCGCCTCTCGATATCTTGCCTGACTCTTAGGCAGCCCCATAATTGTCGTACTTCTCTTCCCGCCAAATGCTGTACATGTGGTGGTTTCGTTGGAGACCTCCGTGAGCGATTTGGAGATCGAGAAGGTCTCCGATAGCTATGAGAAAGCCTATCTAATAGCAGAAGGTTGCTACCAGCAGTAAAGGCGTGGGAGGCTATTCGGATAGAAATGCACAGCCTAGCTACTCACTATTACTGCCTAGGTAGTCATTAACTGGTGTTATCTGTATTCATTACAAGGTTTTGCCAGTGCACCTGCCGTGACAACTTCTGTGGTGACATAATCCGATCAGATTAGGTGGATTAAGAGTCTCTTCTTTGGCACTCTTCATCTTCAGGCTGTTCGCACTTGCCGTCCTTTATTCCCTGCCCCAGTGTCTGTAGAATATCACTCTTGACTTTGTTTGCCACTTTCGATGCAACCAATGTACCCCGCGTTAGGGTATCCAACGCTACAGTAGCTACTCCGCCGCCCCAGCACCAGCCCTTTGGAGAGCGGAAAACACCGAGCCTTCGGCGACGTTGCCAATTTTTGACCGTATAACAGCTGCTAAGGTACCTGATAGCTAATGGTTAACAAGAGAGCGACTTACAAACTTCCTAGGTAGTTACTCGCTTGAGACAGACAGCTTACCTCGTCCGATACCACCTCCGCCAAAGCCCAACAACCTTATCACCGACCCCCGTACGATTCCAAGCTTAAAAAACACGCCAATCTGCACCGCATCCCATGCAGAATTAGCGAGTGTTCCGGCCGGGTCGCGCTGTAGGTCCTCGTTCGCCTGCTCGGTCCATCTAGCGGCTCTGTGAAGCGCATGCTCAGTAAAACCGCCCAGGCTATTCAGGAGAGGCGACTCGGCCTTAGACAGTTCCTCGTTAGCGTCCTTTCCTGCCTGCTTAAGCCAGTCGCTGACGTCCTTCGTGGCGATGTTCATATGGAACTCCGGCGCCTCAAAGATCGAGGGCCAGCGAGGGCCTATGAACTCAGCGGGATCTTTTGCAGTCGCGGACTCCGGCTCAGGCTTGCCCTGCGCCTGACTCTTTTCTCAATGTCAATACACGCATGAATCATACTAAGAGACGGAGTAGATGGCACACATGCAACATACAGCAGTTGTACTAGGGTGGAGTGGCGTGGGAACTTACGAAGAGGGCCAAGAATGCGATAAGTTTGCCGGTGATATGCATCTTCGCATTCAATTCCAAGAAATTCCCGGCCCGGATCAAGTAGGCAAGGCATATATGAGAAGATACTCGAGCTTTGCAGTGTACTTGTGCGAAATGTCCTTATATCATTATAAATTTCCCCATTCGCTTTCCTCTTCTCGACGTTTGGAACAGCTTTTGTTTGCAGACTCGATTGATATCAAGGCAGTAAGCAACTCGGAAGCCTTAAATCCCCCGGCTATAAGCCTGGCCATGCATGATCCTTCAACGGAAAGGTGTGTAACCTCAAGTCTCATCCATCTGGCGCAATATGAACCTATCAAATAGATGGCGGACAAACGAAATTCCAACGGCTTCCTTCGTGCGGAACCGCAGCCAATAGATAGGGACGCAAAGGAAGAGAAAGCTGACGGATGACTGGTAGGTGGCTTTCATGATAGCATCTTCTACATTTCTGGCATATCATCTTACCAGCCTATCTCATTAGACGGTCTTCTGGGCGAGTATAAGCAAATGCCCTTCAGTACGTGGGTACCTATGTATGTAGATTCATGAGCCCACATGCTCAGTTGTTAAAGTAATTGTATAAAACAGCAGTATCGATCAACAGACGTTGTCAGACCTAAGGGCCTGTATAATCGAGTACGAAAGCACAATCTTAATAAATAGTATTTACGTTATGTGTACTCCTTTATCGTAATACATCCATAGCTACAGTGGTGTTGAAGCAGGAATGAGTCCTACGGTCACGTCCTAGCTGTTGTATCCAGCTGGTCCTTAATACGGCTCCTGCGGCATTTCCGTAGGCAGAATTACCTGGCATCATAGAAGTATATTACCGAAGTCGTTTCGCCAGTAAAATTTTTCAAATTTACTGAAGACATGTTGAAGTCCCAGCTATCCATATCGACAAAGAGTTCTAAGTCGATTCCAAATGATGCAGCTCGCAGAGACGTTGGTTGGAATAAAGCTGAAGTCACTCCCTCAATACCACTGCCAAGGATATTAAACGCGCTAGGTACATTGGGGTCTTATCTGCTTGGGCCAGACAGTTAGGATTTTGCTATCATAACTGTTTCAGGCACGCAGACATGACAGTTGTCTAACAGTAGGATTGCTACTCTGCTATTCAATTTCTCATCCGGATGGGATATATGTCTATAGAAATCATAGCTTTCCTGTGGTAGCGTGGTGTAGGTAGGTACTTAGGTACTTAGACCAGGTCTCTAGCCACGTTAATAAGTCAGCTATTTGTTGTACAGTGAGTCAGTGACACTGGTGCTTGAAGTCTGTCCAGCTACCGTCATTATGGGGTGGTACCTGCCACCTTCCCAAAAAGATAAGAGAAATGCAGTGCCTGCATACACATATGACCCCACACCAGGGTGCCGCTGGGGGGTACCTACGTACGGCATTGCTTGCAGCGCGGATGCAGGTACGGTGCCTTCCAACTGTGTGGTAAGCAAGCTTCAGCACCAGCTGAGCATCAACTTGAAACACGCCATAGCTTTGGCAGCTCCTGTATTGGGAAAATATATACCTAGGTGAATGTAGGTCTTTGGAATAGGGGCGTTTTGAAACATTCCCACGCTCTTCACTGTGACATTCCTACACCCTACGTACCTACCTACCTAGTACCTAAGGTAGGAAAGTTTACTGGAATGATTGCGGTGTACAAGGCTCACGATGGACGTTGAGGTAACCAGACGAGGAGACAAGGTGTTCAACCTGTCTTGTTTAAGAGACGGGGATCCTCCGCTCTGCGACAACGCGTGGAGTTCTACCCCTTCTGAGGATATGACGAGTCTTGGGGCTCAAAGGCCGTCTCCATTTGGCCGGTACCCCAGTTGCAGCTTTACGTATGCCTCTGCATACGTGCAGGTATATCATGATAGACTATCACCTATTTCCTACGGAGCACTTTAGCTGCAGAATAATTATGAATTGAGATGTTTATAATCAAATAAGATGCATTCTTCTACGAGGGTGGTACACCAGTAGATCCGCATTCTAAGGATGTAACGTGCACCGGTACTCTCTCGGTATGCAAGTTCTGGGTGGAGTGTAGTGCGCCTTAGCCATGAGCATGACGGACTCCGGAACAGCACTCCTCGGAGAACTAAGAAAAGTCACAGGAAAACCGCCTTGCAATGTTATATATAACTAGGCAGCTTTCTCTCTTTTCAGCTTCCCGGGGTTAGTTCGTGTTATATGTACCTCACTGTCGTCTATGACAGACGGTACCGTCCCTCTCTACAGTACATTCCTTTGATACAAATAACACGCTCCTTACCTTGAGTTATTCAAAGCCGCTCATTTATCTACTCTCAAATGCAGTTCATCAAAGCGACGACCGGCCTTGGCCTGCTTCTCGGAATTGCCACTGCTGTTCCGACTCCCGCTAAGAGCCCACGGGACTCAGGCCACCAGAATGTCGTCTACTGGGGCCAAAACGGCGGCGACGCCGTCGAGAATGACGATCTCTCATTTTATTGCACACCTGAATCAGGTATCGATATCATCGTTCTGTCTTTCCTTAACCAGTTTGGGAACGGAAACACCATCCCCTCCGGCACTATAGGCCAGTCATGCTCCATCAGCAACACGGGACATGCAGACAACTGTGAAGAACTCGGGTCGGCCATTTCGAAATGCCAGAGCAGCGGTGTGACAGTCATACTGTCCCTCGGAGGCGCTATCGGAGCGTACTCACTGGCTTCGTCGGACGAAGCTACGTCGATTGGCAATTACTTGTGGGCAGCGTATGGCAATTCGGGCAAGGTCACATCTGTGGAACGACCCTTCGGCTCGGCTTTTGTCAACGGCTTCGACTTCGACCTGGAAATGAACTCTGGCAATGAGTTTTACTCGGACATGATCGGAACGCTGCGTGAAAACTTTCGCTCAGACCCGAGTAACAAGTATTATATCACGGGCGCTCCCCAATGTCCCATCCCGGAACCCAACATGGGTGTAGTGATCCAAAACTCTGAGTTCGATTATCTGTGGCCACAGTTCTACAATAACAACAATTACACGGTACGTGCCTCCCTAATTTGAATCAATACATTGTTTTGTGCTAATGAGATTGTAGTAAGTTCGTCCTGGCCTCAGACCTACATTATGTAAAGCGTCCGATACTCTCGATGCCTACATCCAAGAGGCATTAACTGGGCTAATGCTTAAGTCATTCACCGATATTTGAATATCTCCTCGAAATACTTACACGGAAGTTGCTTACTCCCTACTCTTATAGGTACCCATGTGCTCTCCCGGTAAATGGAAATGCACCCTTCAATTTCGACGGCTGGCTTAAGTACACAAGCGGCACCCCCTCCGCTGATGCCAAAGTCTTCGTCGGTGTGCCAGCCGCCGTTCTCGGAGCCAACGGCTTGCTATCAGGACAGACCTATTACGCAGAACCTCACCAACTCGCAAGCATTGTTGGAGGTGTTAGGCAGGAGTCACGCTTCGGTGGTATCAGTATGCAACCCCAAGTCTTTGAATTTATACCCCTTTCACAAGACCCAGACTGTTCAATACGAGCAATATCCCATCCCATGATAAATCGAGTACTAATTCTGTAATCAGTGATGTGGGCTGCTGGATTTTCCGATAGCAACGTAAACGACGGGTGTACTTTCGCTCAACAGGCCCGAGCCATCCTCGACACCGGATCGCCCTGCTCCGGTGGCCCGCTATTAAGAGCCAGCGCGACGCCCACCTACACAGCAACTGTGTTGCCGACCGTGAAAACGGTTCCGACTGAGCCTGCGACGCCCTTGACACCGTCTATACCCTCTACGCCCCCTCAACCAGAGTCAACCGAACCGGCCGCTGCCGGCCCCGTACCCCAGTGGATACAGGTAAGCCAAGCCCCATCTACCCCTGATCGACCCGTATTATCTGGGAGACATCGTGCTAACGTTGCGACATTAGTGCGGTGGAATCGGCTATACGGGATCAACGGAGTGCCAGGCTCCCTACAAATGCGTGTCGACCGGTATATGGTGGTCGCATTGTGCGTAGGGAAGTCTAGCCCTCTTGGCGAATCATTCTCAGTAGATATCATCCGATCAGAGGTTGCGGTCATGGACTGAACGCAAGGATCAGATCGAAACCTTCCCTCACTTTACTGTAACTATCTAGCGATATTTCGTCACTTTGCTTTAGGTCTCGACGAAGACTCGCCGGTTTGCTCTCTAGCTCTGTTCTAGTATATAATTTTGAAGAAAAGCTTTAGTTCTTTAAAGCTTCGCAATGCAATGGAGATTATCGATATACCTGAAATGAAGCCTATTGAGGAGCAACTTTGTCGTGTCTTCGCATCTACCCTCGTGAATAACGGGAGTAGTTTCAGATGAAAGCCTAAGCTCGGGTTGCGTGCAGAGACTTAGATCTACATGTCAAGGGCTAAAGCACAGATGCGAGAGGGATGTCTGTCTTGGAAGTTGATAGTTGCAAGGTTCAGCCGTTCAAAGATATGGTGCCCACGCATTCTGATCCATCTAACATGCTATCAGTGGCGGAGCAACATCGATTAGCCTGTCTATTCCACTGAGTTGATGTTCAGAAACCAACGACAATCACGATGCTCACACAACCAATCGGATGAAAGGCTTTTCTAGGCAGAGAGAGAGACAGGCAAAATTTTGAAGGTGCCAAGATTCAGTCATTATCCTCAAAGCACTAGCCACATCCGCAAGTCCAGGGTAAGCAGTGAGCGCAGCAGCGAGGGATTCGATTGCTTGATGATGCACGATGAGAGAGCTGAGTCTGCACGGTCGGGTTTTCCAAAGCTGAATAAAAATCCTTGTAGTCTGGGGCTGGATACTATAGGTAGGTCTGCGTACAGCAGGATGCGAATCGTACCTATTAGAAGGTAGGAAGTAGGTACATAAGTAGGTAATTATCCGTCTAGGCGTGCATCTCTATCAGATTGATTCAATGGCACGGGATCCGATTGTATGTATGCTATCTAGGTATCTTGCCTCTTTCGACGACTTCATCACCATTTACAAGATTTCTGAATTTTGGCTCACAGTACATACAATTATCATATACCTCCTCCTCAGCAGCAGCCAACAGCGACATTCTGTTCAAAAATGCATCTCAAAAGATGTCAAGTGCTGTATCTTCCCCTCCTCCTACTACTAGCATGTAAACTCGTATCAACTTCACCGTGCCCGCTCGACATTGACAATGGAGGATCACATCACCATCAAAACTACCCCACACCACCGGCAGGAGCGATATCAGCATCATTACCCTCATCAGCAGGAGTAATACCGTGTCCGGTGTCTAAAAAAGCAGTCACATTCACCCTTCACAACTGGCAGAACCATACATATACACGCGAAGGAGGAGGAGGAGAAGGAGAAGGAGAAGTAAACGCCATCTCCTTCCATCTGTCCACCAGCTTCGACTCCTTGTCAACATTCTGCCAGGGCTCTTTCTACGAGGGCAACGGCGAGACGCCGTGCTCACACAATAGCAATAGGTACAACACATCCTTCGGCCTCACCAACACCGTCGCGATGGGCGGATACGTGTACGTCAATCACTCATTCCGCTGCTCACTAGCGAGAAGAAACCGCAAGCGCTTTAGGATTGTCGAGGCGTTGGCGTGGGTGAATATCCTGCTACGCGATGTACCGGAACAAGGGACGAGTAGGCGGTATGGGGCGGAGCTTAAGTTGTATCTTAATACTACCGGGGTACCGGGGTAGGTTAGATGGTTAGGTGGATAGGTAAAATATGATGATGATGATGATGATGATGCAGCGGCTTTGACGCGTCGGCCGGAGGGATGGAGTTAGACGGAATAAAGTCATCGCTAGGGATAGGTGTGAGTGTTATGCATACGCAATGAAAGCAAGCAGCGGCACCAAAGAGCCAAACACCAAAATATCAACGATGCTAAGATCTGCGATGCATCACTCGTGCGATGGTTCAAGAAACGGCGAATACCTACTAAATCTCAATTGTCAAGAGCAAAAGAGCAATAAAATTAAACAAATAATTAAAGAGCAAGAAAAAAAGTAGAAAAAAAATTGGTAGCTTCTCTTTGATTGAGCGTGTCATCCTTAGTGCAGGGGCCATGCTACTGTGAAATTGGTCAGTAACTGCGGGATTCGAACTGGAAGTCTTGACTAGGGGAGCTTACATCTTCTCTGTATCGTTTCAAATTGACCAAATGCCCGAAGGCGAAGTAATGCTCTTCAATTGAGACTTATATAGCCCACGCTGGGCTGTGAAAGAAACGGGACGCTATGATTGGATGGCCCAGTTTTCGGGTCCACTCTTTTCTTTTTAGGGTGTTTGGGTAGCGGGACGCCACTGCAGTACCTTACTTCTGTACATCTGTATAGCAATGCAATGGACATATGCCTAAGACCTACTATGCTGTACTATGGCGGAGCGCGATACGTGATAGCTTCACTACTTAGATAACAGTATTACAGTCATCCACAGCGCCTGCTCTATCACAATCCTTTTCTTTTTCGATTTCTTTCTTTCTTTCTTTCTTTCCGTCTCAGACTTTCATTCATTCAGAAACCGCCAGTACCCTGCAATCGCCTAACCGCGCCAACAAGCCCCTTAACCCAAGGGAATCTTCCAGCATCAACACCCGTAGCCCCCTCGATCTCCTTCCCCTTCCTTATCTCTTTCCCCTCGTCATCATCATCGTCATACCTCCAAATCCCATCCTCCCTACAGACCTGTCCATAGTGTCCAGTATTCTGATTCCGTCTAAGCGCCTCGATCCAAGCACGACAGATGAACGGGCTATCGAGCATGACATTAACCTCCTGGCTATGGAACCAGGACTGCGTGTCCTGGTTCCCGCTCCCGACAATGGCCACACGCTCGTCTGCGATCATGAGCTTGATGTGGCAGCTTCGCTTCTTTTGGGACGCGGGGATGGGTGCTGCCTGGTCTTTTGCTACGTACCATTGCCAGTGCAGATGTGAGCGACCCTTGGGTGAGAGGCTAGGGTTGGTGTAGAGCTGATGTGCGATCTTCTCGTTGTGGCCACCTTGTAGGGGGAGCATTTCGCCCTGTTATTTGTTCGTTAGCTAGGTCCAGATAAACTAGGCACATAGGTAGGTAGTCTAGTGACGGCTGTTGGAGTGCGGCTCAAGTAAGTGTTACTTTGTTCTCGCTCTCGAAGATAACAGCTACGAGGCTGTGATATTCAGTGCAGCGAGAGGTATATACATACTAGCAAATACTTGAATGACTTATGAAAAGACTCACCGCATCATTGTATCCAAGACAGACGTAGCAGTAGACATCGACGCCCCTTTCGCAGGCCTCTGTAATGGCCGGTATCAAGGGCTCTGCGTTCAGTGTCGGCGTCTGGATGAATACGTTCTTCTGCGCGTTACGCAGTGCAGATAACCACTATAAACAACAGTCGAATGGTTAGCGACCCCCAGATTCGTTAATCATCGTCTTGAGTAGGAAGTTTTCAGGATGAATTCCTCAGTAATGCCACAAGTTGTACGGGGTTTCATTCGAACTCGCAGTTAGAAGAGCCCCTGAATGACCGCTTGCCATACTCCCAAATACACCGAGAAATCGAATTACTCTACTCACCGCCGCATTCTGTGGATTTTCAAGAGACCTATGGTTAGGCCTTCCATACGGTGCTCTATTAACGAGGGCCATGGGAAACGGCTCGTGCGCCGGATGGGGTATATACGGCGTCATCGCCTCCGTTGTGTCACAATTTGGCGCACTTCCTGGATACCCCTCGCTCACGGTGTGGTTTAGATGTCTGTTCACGGCCTCCATTGCGGTTTCTTCGCCAGACTTCTGAGCGGAGACAGAAGCCTGCACGCGAAGCACTTCGTCTGCAAGAGAGTTGTCGTAGTGGGGGTCGTGTGTTGTGTGCTCGCGCCATGTTTCTTTGCTCGCGCGAGGTGGTGGTGATAGTGACTGCGCCGAAGGATGATCTAAGATAGAGTCTCGAGACTGTGATGTGGATTTGTCAAGCGATGGTGTATTTTGCGATAACAATGTTTTGTCACCCCCTGACTCAGATTGTCTTGAGTCACTGGATGGATTAGCGATATCAGCTGGATTCATCGACATCTCAGCAAAATCTCGCTGCTGTATCGTCTCGGCCGTTGAGCCATTAGCTATTCCAACTGCTTCGGCACCATAAGGCTTCCTCGCTCGCATCTTCATCGGATCAACAACAGCCGAGTGTCCTTTTATACTGCCTTCTGGTGAAAACAAGTTTCCCCAGCTTTCATTGAAACTGGACGCTCCTTCCATTCTCGCCGCAGGCGACTCAAGACACGGGAGAGGGGGGTCCAGTTTTTTATGCCAACTCAACAAGGCCATATCATACAGCGAATCGACAATCGGGCCCTCGAGTTGTACCATCATCTCGAGATTATCATTGTCCTGGATATTATTGCTCTGCACGACTCCGATGCGTCGATCCACTATCATGTATTTCGCATGAAAGGTACCGAGCATCGGCTGGTGGTAGTTGATGACTTGCAGGTCTACCCACGGTATGTCCTTCTCTGGCGGCAAGTTAACACTATTTCCCGTGTATTCACTCTCCTGCACGGAGTGATGCGGGTCGATTATCTGTCTTGGGTTACCGCGATCGTAGAGCACCTTCATGATAACACGGCTGCCTCGCGCTTCGGCGCGCTTGGAGAGTTCTCGGATAGCGTCCGTGACGTACCGGGATGCTATGCCGTTCTGCCAGAAGTTCGTCGCAAGGAAGACCTCTTTCTCAGCCCGAACTATCAGGTTGGACATGTGCTGGACGATGTCGGGGAGGCTTGCTAATGGTCAGTGTCAATGACAATGATGAGATAAATGACTATCCCGTACAGAGACTACTTACACAGAAATTATGGTCAGGGGTACAGTTCCGCTACTACCCAGTAGCGATGGACTGACCATACCGCGACTCGGGTCGTCATTGAGGGTACAAATAGCGTCGTTATAAAGCTGGATATGCTCATTAGTCCCTGTATATTATGTGTATCTATGAAATGAAGCATAAAAGGGAGAGAAGGTCTTCTCTTCAGGGAAAACCAACCCTTAGAAATAGATCGCTGGGCTCGGCAGGTCCCCATTTCCCGCATGCGCGTGCCCGGTCTAGTGCCTGATCCGATTTTGAATCTTTCTGGGTACTTTGAACGCTTTCAGTACTATTTTTAGCAGAATGGCGACTTTGTATAAGCTTGAGCCACGCATCGGCAGGAGTCAACTCCTCGTCTGCTGCCATAAGCGATGAGACGCTCTCTTCTGACTGACACATGTCATAAAGGCGGTCCGATATGTAATGCTGCGAGTCCGCCGCTAGATCATACTTAGTTTCATCGCCGTTACTTCCGGCGCCCGCCATTTTCGCTTCTTCCCCCCTTCTCTCTTTCTCCGACATGCTTTCACTTGGATATGAGATGCACGGTGTGATCCTTTGACAAGATTCTACAGCCACAGTGTCACTAGGCCGTCCCAGTATCGACACTAGGCTTGGCAGAATTTTTATATCCGTTACAAAGTAAAGCTGCCTCGGGTTCGTTGAGTTCGGTTATGGTAAGTGCTTCCGAGATTTAGAAGATAAGAGATACAAAGCTCTCAAAAGGTCGAACTACAAACTCAGGTGTCTCAAATGGAGGGATAAAATATAAATGATGTTTCCTGACCTAGCTGTAGCGGCTCAGTCGGGAAGTCTATTCTTTATACAAAATACCTAACTATATATTTATAAATAACCTGAATCTCTTATAGAAGACAACCTCATGAATTGCTGGGTAGGATGCTGCAGAACCCTGATTTCTTGGCAGTAGCCCTGTCAGGTCTGAGCTCATGTGGCTTTCAAGGTATTGCATTTTACATGTTAAACCTTGCGCACTTTCCCGTATGCAGCTTGAAGTAGGGCTTGAAACATGTATGATAGGCCATTGCAAGCACAAATTCACATGCTGATGAGCAGGGAAGGGGGCCTGGGGAAGACGCCATGAAGGTGAAGAACCCGGCACAGGTAAGACGACCTATGACGCAATCAACACGCAAGCTACAGGCGCGCCTACACCTCGGAATAGAGTACTAATGATATCCTGCGCAAAGCTTACAATTATAGGCATCACCGGCACCATTCACGGAGAAAAAGCGAGTCAGCTAAGTACTAGGTTGCAAGTCGGGTGTTTCAAATGTCCGAATATAATCATTTGAATCAGAACGATGCTATTCGCTCTTATGTATCTACAATCTACTCAAGACAAACGCTTTCAATCATTTCCAACTCAATGGCTGTTACAACTCGCCAATTTCATACTTCTCAAGCTTCTTAAAATCCGTGAACCCGAGTTCGTACACTAGACTGAGTGTCATCTTGGCATGTTGAAGCATATGGTCCTATAATAAGCGATGGTTAGCGGCGGTGCTTGAAGAAAGTAACAAGTGTAAGTGGAATTGGGGAGTACTAACAAATGAGAGGTACTTGATCAAGTCTTCAGTGCCGTGGATATGGTCGTCAGAGTCGGGGAACGTGGACTCAATCACGAAAGCCGAGGGGTATCCGGCTTTGGAGGCGGAAGCATGGTCAGAGCAGGCATAACCACACTTGGTCTCAACCCAGGGGATGTCGCAGTACTCCTCGATGACCTTCTTGATGAAGGCAGTCAAGCTAGGATCCACGTAGTCGGTGATGACGCCGACACTCTCCGGCTTGCCAGCTTCGATGGTCTTCTGGATGAAGCCAGTCATGTCTTGTTGGAGCATTGCCTTGACATCCCGGCTCTGCCTCTCGTACTCGGAGAAGATGGCCTGACTGCCGAGCAATCCGCCCTCCTCTGCACTGTACCAATGGAACTCGATCGTGTTAGGGGCATTCCCCTTGATCACCTCGGAGGAGGACAAGAGGACACGGAAAGCCTCGAGGATAGTGACGGTACCGGAACCATCATCGTCAGCGCCAGGGGCAGGTAGCATGGAAGGGAACCAAAGGTTGATTGAGTCTTGATGCGCTCCGATCACGATGGTTGATTTCGACTTGCCGGGAATCGTGGCAATAATGGAATGCTGGCCCCAGCTATGCTTGAAGTGTTCCGCTTTGACGCCATACTCGTCCGCACCAGCCTCCTTGATGGTGTTCTGTACTGTCTGGAGCAGCCACTCGGAGGACTGTCGGCCGTAGTCGGACTTATAGTATCGGGTATGAAAGCTCGTGAGTTTCTCGAGGTGCTCTCTCATCTCGGTCTTGGAAAGGTTCGAAAGTAGTGGCTTGATCTCGTCTTGAAGCTTCACTTTCTTGGGGAAGACTGGCGCGGTTCTTGACGAGACTCTCAGGGTGCCGAGATCACGGTTTTCGGTGATGTCCATGAACCGTTGCCCAGCCTATATTACGTAAAGTGTCAGTAAGACATGTGTGACGGGTGGATAACGAGTCTGCTCCTGGCAACGAAGCTGATGGTAGCTGAAGAGCAGCAACAGAGGCATACATACACGGCGGAGCTCCCATTTCTCGTCTTCGGTGATCCAGCGAGTCTCACCAGGAGACAACTCGACAAGGAACTTCTCGGTAGAGGGAGCAGAAGAAGTAGAAGAAGTCGGCACCTCTTCAAGCAGAGCATCGACATAAGGTAAGATGCGGTTGACCTCGGTTGCCTCGATGAAGCGAGCGCTGGCCGCAGCCGGCAGAAGCAGCGACGAAAGGAGAGACGCCTTCATGGTGTTTGAAAGAATGTGTTACTTGTTAACGGCTGGTCGTTTCTAAATAACTCCCTACTGCGACGATAATATAGATGGAGATGTCTAATGAATGTTGAAAGCGGAGGGTTTGTCACCAGATCATGTCACCAGGACAGACAGGCACGCAATGTCTCAGGCACACGGTACAGGCAAGCTGATAGCAGCTTATCAGCTGGTTGCCTGGCAGCACTGCCAAGGTGACCATGACGTTGCGGGTGCTCCACCACCCCCAACTTACCTAGGTTCTGTACCGTATACATCTGTACTGTACATCTGTACTACGAACTAAATCTTATTATCATCTCCTATCACTCTCTGCATCAAACTCCACCAGTCTTCTAAGTACTGTACATAGTATAGTGTACATAGTTCGCCCTAAATTAGGAATGAATTGTGCCGAAGATCTGCTGTGACATGCATATACACAGAAACTTCCGATGCTCTGCAGGTTTGTTGCAGGACATAAACTTCTTTAATACTACTACTTGATCTCTCAACTCATTTTCCACCTCAGTACTATGCAACAGGGGCCTGTATCCAGAGCTCTAGTTCTCTAACCTACTCTAATGCCTCCGTTTAGTGACACAAGAAAGGCGCAAGGACGTGGCTTTATAGATGTAACATCGACCAGTTAGTAGAGCCACACAGATCCAGTTCACATTGCTGACAAAAAATAGGTGTCGATATAGTGTAGGCCAGCAGTTATCTCTTTTCTGCCACGCCCATATCCTGCGAGGCAGTACGACTTATACGATAAGGTTTTATCAGTAACATTGCGTAGGAATGTAGCTATCGTGTCTTTGATTTGTATTTAATACTCTGGATTCCAAAATTGAATTGTTGCTTACATCGTCACCGGCACAAGTACTCGCCTACTATCTAAGTCACGTCTCCGTAAGGCCTGTTAACACTGTTTTTCTCATTCTCTTAAAGAATAGTTCTGCTAGAGTCTCAGGTTCAAAAAACAATTTCTTTCGATTATTCCTGAGCATCTTGAGAGACAATTCTTCACTTATCAAATTCGGCGTTGCCCGCTGAATTTAATGATAGGCCAAATTATCATATCCCCGGTCAACCATATCAGGAGACTCATCGACTTAGTCAATACCACGGCAGAGGTTGGCACCTGGGCCACCCGTAACGAATTTGATTGCAGCGCACTATTAATATAGAAGATTGGTCAACTTTGCTCACCGTAAGGGGTACCGGGATAGAATCTCAAAGCAAGCATGCCCACACAACAGATCCAAGGGGGATAAAAAGAAAAGGGACATGTCGGGCCTACCTGATAATCCATGACGCCATTGCCGACATAGAGGACAAGCTGGAAAATGGCCTCCTTGCCGAGCCACTTCTCGTCAGTCCAGCCGTGCATGCGCGAGATGCACAAGACGCCCGAGTCGTTGCCCTGGACGGTGGAGTACAACTCGACGAACTCGGTCGGGTCCTCGCGCAGGGCCACGTTGACGTAGAAGAAGTTGGTCCGGCTCTCGGTAATATTATTAGCCAGGAGGTCGAGACCATTAGCCGGCCACTCCGTGAAGGACAGGTCTCCGGACAGATCGGCACCGCCGCAGGGAGCCGTTAGCTGGTTGGTGCCGCCTGGTAGAGCCGGCGGGTTGACCAGGGTGAAGGTCGCGTTGGCGGCGGCGGCGAAGAGGCCGACTGCTGCGGCGAGCTTGGCGAGGATTACCATTTTATCTTTTTTAAGGAGAAGTAACTCGATGACTCCAGGTATCACTGAGTGGTCAGCCTGATAGATCGCTGAGAAGCTGTGAATAAAGCTGACAAAAGTTAAGAAGTCAGAGCGGGAGCAATGCTCATATTTATGTTGCTATTCCCTCGATGAGACCCGACGAGAGGGTAAATGAAAGGCTACGGTAATCACGGAGCAGAACCAAGACCAGACCACGACACTAGCATGATCCTGTCAACTAGAGTGGCACCTGGACGTTTAGGGCCACTAAGGTTATACCGTTTATGCAGCCTATGCCGATATGAGGATCGTAACACGCCATATCTGAAGTGTCTTGAGATGGAACTTTGACTCTGGGTACTCATGCACTCAACATTATCATCAAAACCAACCTGTGTACACCACATTCTCAAAGTTTTCCGGAAATCTCTTCGAGCAAGAACACGGAATAAGCTTCTCAGTAACACTAAGCACGTCCGGATCTTACGGCCTCGCCCATGCTGAAGCCAAGGAAGGATCTGAGGTTTTTTACTTCTTCTTTGAAAGATATGTAGGCATTTAGCAAGTGTAGCCAGGTTAGGTAAGCAAGGGGCCATGTTCAACTTGTGCGCTGGCGGCTAGCATATACCTAACTCATCCCCTGCCCATGTGGTTTTAGAGCTAAAGTTAGTTAAAGGCCAGTGTTTATATGCTCTTTGAATCGATATCATAGTCCTTCAGTAGGGTAAGTGACTACGCAGTAACCCGAAGAAGCATACAGCAGGGCACCCTCGGTCCGATTCAGGATGGCCAACTCAGTGGGCTCTCTATGTATGTATTGCATGCCTAAGATATTAGGACTCTGTTCAGTTAATTAGAGAATATGGTGGCTAATTATAGCCCTTTGCCTTGCTAGAAGACGATTCTGGCCCCTTGGAACTGATGGAAAATGGAGTGAATTCTAATTTGTTTCGTTAGACCTTCCTATTCAGGCGGCTATCGAAGTGCCCGAAGGAACATTCGAGGAGCGTTGAGAGCAGTAGTTTTCGTGGTGTTAACAGCGGTGGTAATGGTGCCGGGGCGTCTTGCTTGACGAGCAAGTCCATCATGAATCCCTACGGTCCCAGTTCCGCTCCGATTCGGGCGTCATTGACTTGCTGGCCTAGCTTTGTGGTTCCGCGGCGGTATGTTGCTTCTGTAGATTGTCAGTCGTCAGCAGTATCCCTAGATGATGTTTGATCATAGCTGTGAGTCACTTGGTATTGACGATTTCCCACTGTTCATGTAAGATTGCTCAATGTCGATAGTTGAGGAAGGTCCCAAAGTGGTCAAACCGAGAAAGAGTGGATTGCTGTTGAGTTTAGATGCTGCGGGCCTGTCCAGCATACCAAGCCGCTAGAAACTTGACTGCCTCGAACTTGGCCTAACGGGCGCCTATAAGTGCCCGCGTAGGGCAGTTAGTGCACTAAGTCAATACGAACACATGAAATAGTTGTATTTTGCTATGAGACGATGGATGAGCGGTCTGATAAACGACATATTTAGGATTGATGCTAGAAACAGGGACTAATAGCATATAGGATATATAGTAGTTGGAGTCGGCTATAAGATCTCAATTAAACTATTGGTTGGGGTCCGATCGGGTCCAGCGACCCGGGAAAGCACGGAGAACTCTCACACTACCTACATAGTACCTAAGGTTACATTAGGTATATATGTAAAGTCAGAACACGCAAGTGCGGATATCAATGGCTCCCGCCTCTCTTATCGGGGAAGCCTTAAGGGTTAACTGACTGTGCCTTTCAGCTCCAAACACGTACCTGCAGGATGCTCCTGAATTTATGTTGCGGCAAGACTGACCCCTTGCCATAATATCGGTGTCGTCTCGAATTTTAAATCCTGCTATGAGAATTTTGCTTTTTAAATACGACACAATTGGGAAAATGATGTCAAAGCGCAGATAATCGAGTGTGAGTGGACTCCAATTGCTCAGCTCCCATTTCCCTCGTGCATGCCTTTTTCTTCCCTTGGTCCTTGTCTGAAGAGACAACTTCACTCCGTCCCCGGTCAAAGCTTAGCCATGAACAGCACGTGCCATAGGAATGGACGTACGTCCGATTCACTCCGGCCGCTGAGGCCTCACCGGGATCGTCGATCTTATCGAGAAACGATGCAAATCGATGGAGGTAATTTGGGTACAGCCACCAAGTCTTATCTAGCTGGTCCAATTCGGATATCTGCTGCGCCACCCTTGCTTACCGTTCTTTCTTTATTTACCTGATCTCAGCCCTACAGGCTGCCACATTCTCACTTTCAAAAGAGCGTACACCCCAACGTCGGTAAAACTCCTTGGCAGTTTCGTATCTTTCTACTCGGACGGTAGCACTTGACCTAGATCACATGATTTGAATCCGTCTGGAAGGTGTAGTTTGGGAAGAAAAGCGAAGAAAACAGAAATAGAAAGCGTCCGCCTCTACCTCTACGTCTTATCAAGATATGGACCAACAGAATGGGGTCATTTCCAATAAGGCATCTCAATCGAGGGCACCGGTCTACCGCCCCCAACAGTACAACGATGAAGCCGGGGCAAGCGGCTCGAGGATGGCAGAGTTACCCGGGGGTGAGGTTACATCGACACAGATAGAACAGCAACAGCAGCAACAGCTACATCTACTACAGGAGCACCTGCATCTACAGCACGCGCCTCAATCAGCGGAACCTCCGCCATACTCCACCCCCTCGGCCGGTGTAACGGAACCATTACGGCGGATCCCGAAGGGTCCGCAATATTACCCGGGACTTCCGGTTCTCGACTACCAGCATTACTCGCCGCAGATGTTTGACCTCTCAGCCGACAGCACCACTATCAGCAGTAAAGCAAGCTATCTATCAGAAAATGCCAAGGCCCTATCGACGCTGATACGGACTCTGGCCACCGTTCCGCCGAAACCACAGATCCTCATCCAGGGGTCCCGCGGCAGGAACATCGACTTCAGCGTACGGCTCAATCTCATGAGCTTGCTGGTGCCCGACAACCCCCGGGATCGGATGGACTACCTCCGCTGCGTAGCGAAGGACGAGATGGCTTACCGCGGGGGCAACCAACCTTCGGTGAGACCGGAGCTAGGAGCCGGTGAAGAAGGGCTCATGGCCTGGTGCGACCGCTTCGTCAAGGACAACTCTGGCGTCAAGTCGTTCACGTTAGAACGCGTCGTAGCCAACCTCGACCACAACTGGCTTGAGGGCCAGATCCGCGGCATGATCGCCTCCATCAACTACAAGGGGGTCGTGACGGTGCAGTTTCCGGTGACGCACGCCCGCGTGACGGTGCAAAACCCCGACAAGGTCAACAAGTTCTTCACTAGCGTCACGACGCTGTTCTCCGGAAAAGCCAAGTACGAGGTCGTCAAGGCGGTGTGGCCGTTTGCCAATGCCAAGAACGGTGAGCAAGGGCGCAAATGCATAGTCCAAAGTGAGAAGACATGGTGGGAAGAATGGAGAGATCCAAGTCAGTAGACCCCGTATCTTTTCGTGTTCTTATCGAAACCACAGCCCATGAATCTGCATTTGTATTCTTTTCCATCCCCCACATACACGAGCGTCTCCGCGCTCACGTCACCATGATCCCATGTACTGTGGATACGAAGCTGACACAGTGCTGACTGCATGTATTACCTAGTCAAGTATGCTGTCTCCCAGAAACGGCAAGGCTGGATCACAAACGAAGACAAGCTCGAGTGCATTATGGAGAGTAAAGGGAAGGGTGCACCCTTGGTGGACTGGGGCCCGTCTGACGAGTACTAAGAGGCAGGCTAACGAACTACTCCTGTGGTGGGCCAAACAAGCCGGCCTGCACTTGTTCAAGTCCCCGCGGGGATCCCTGGAACTACGGAATAAATAAGTATATATCAATAATGACCTAACTCACATCAATACCGCTTTTGGCTCACGCACCCTTCGTGTATATTCACTCCCTTGCCCAATCCTTCCGCTTTGCGGCTCACTACATGAATAGTCCCAAGTCGATTTACCCTCTCTTCAACGGCGAATCCTTTGATCGATGATGGGCATATGCGTTGTCATCATGCATTTAGAAAGCATATCACTCATACCGCCGCCGGATAGTCTTTGTCATAGTCCTCATCTGGCGGGCGAACTTGCCAGCGTGAAGCAAACACCGACTAACCCATGCCGGATCTAAGCGAGGGGAAGCGGAGGAGGGACTATTAGTTTCATTCCTCTTATATTATCCCACTGCACGATGCCCGGGATCCCCTTCATGTCCTCCCAGCATCGGCATATGCTCTGAGGTTGCTCGCCCTTTGAGGAAGAGCACATCCTCTGAGTCAGCTTGGCTACAGCGTGCTCATGTCAGATGAATATTGGTCGTTCAAACTCGCAGATTCAATGGCTTCAATGGCAATCACTTGGGGGTTGTTGCACCGATCTACAGGATACCAGGCTCTCGCTAAGGACGTGAGGGATAGCAGCGAGTGGCAGGCCGTACGACATCCAACACCTCAGGGAGCTTCCCATACGGCCGGGTTGACTGGCTTAATCCCATTCTCGCGTTACATAGGTAGTCCTCTCGAGTAATACTAGTCTGGTTGCCTCCCACCGGGACGTGATTGGCCCGCGGAACCGGACGAGATCGAGGAAAGAGGGACATGATACTCATTGGCATGTGTCGTAGCTATGTCCATACAATAGGAACTTGCTTTCTAAGAAGGTAGTATACTGCGGCATATCGCTAGGGCCTTCTATATCTGGAGAACGCATTCTTCCACTCCCCCTGGTCCTCCATGATAAGGCAAAGCCCAGGTAAGTCTTGTCGATCCTTTGTAGTGAAGCACAAGGGGCGCTTCTGGGCTATGACTCTACGGGACATCCCCTCGCCACCGTCCACAACAGGTTAGGAGATTCTGCAAGGCGCTATGAAGGCTTTCTTAGTGATCAGGCGCCTGAGGGCATATGAATTAATTGGGTGGCATACAAACCAGTAGCACCGCTATAGCAGTGTAGTAGATTAGAGCGAATATAAAAGAGTAAACGAAAGACTGTATCTTCAAGCTCATACCACTTGCCAACCCGCGATATATAGCTCAGAGTGTTAGCACCAAGTGGTTGAATATAGAATACCAGTCCTTGGTCGCCTCATTCCATATCACTTCTTGTTCACTAACAATACTCTCTTACTGATAGTGCCACTTCGACAAGCACCCTTGGCCACTATATCTACTGTTTGAAGATGAGCTACGTTACGGAAACAATTCACGGCGCTGGTGAGTAATTTTGAGTTGGTTAACTATTGCCCCGAGAATCCCAAGGGGACTGCCCTACTCAGTCGTGGCCCGATCTATCAGACCCGGGACCTTCTTTCATAACCCTTGCTGGTAGCGACTCTCTAACAGATGGCTAACATTCAATATCGAAGTGGTCGCCGGAGGCGTACGTTACCTTTAATAAAAACACTAGGGTAAAGTAACCCTGACAAGTAAACTCACCCATTTCACAGGAACTTACAACACCCGAAAATGTCAAACTCGACATCAAAACACTCCGAGAGCGCATCCCAGCACACTGTTTCCGTCCTTCGACGCTTCGGTCCATGAGTTTCGTCCTCCGCGACTCCGCCGTCTACCTCGGCCTGCTCTACGGCACCCTGTATCTCGAGAAGATCTATCCGGACGTCTACCTCAGCATTTTCCTTCGCTATGTGGCGTTCCCTTACGCTGCGGGGGTCGCCATGACCGGCCTCTGGGTTCTTGCTCACGAGGCCGGACACGGCGCCTTCTCAACTAATAAGAAGCTAGCCGACACCGTGGGCTTCATCATTCACTCGGCCCTGATGTCGCCGTATTTTGCCTGGCAGTCAAGCCACGCGCGCCATCACCAGTATGCCAACAACATCTCCGTTGACCTCAACTATGGTTCGTGCCGAAGATTTTCTTATACTGCCCTTTTGCCCGTGTTCACAGAATCGAAGTCGCACTCTCGATTCATCTGCGATCATCTTATTGGTGCTAACATTATTTCACAACCCGCAGTTCCGCCCTCTCAAGAGGAGTACCGCACCCTATTTGGTAGCCAAAAACAGAGGGCGGCTAGCGACGAAGGAGAACATGACCACGACATGCACGACGATGTCTACGAGGACGCTCCATTCGTCGTCTTCCTGCGAATCGTGCTGCAGCAGGTGATAGGATGGTACTGGTATCTCCTCTCACACATCACAGCAGGGCCGAATAGTGGTACGTACTTACACACCTCCTCCCTTTCCATTGCACCAGCACAAACTTCATTCTTTCGGTGCTGACTAGTCGTTAGTGAGTACAGAATCTGTCGGACAGGCCCAGGGGTACGGGTGTAGAATGACACAGAAACACAGCTAACATGGACACTTCGTCGTACCCTTACTAGTCACCTAAGAAGTCGCGGGGTTGGTGGGATAACAGCCACTTCCTTCCGAACAGCTCATTATTCCGCGATGACGAGAAATGGAAGATCGCAGCCTCGGACGCTGGACTGCTTGCCAGTAAGTCAGCCACAATATCTCATCCCCATCGTTCAACCTCTCCCCCGCCGGTCAATGGCGGTTCTTATCTGTTGAACCAGACCTTTTCCCGGTTATGTGTTACTTATCATGCGTCTCCAAACACCCCACACTTATTCCCGATATCATCGTCACCTTAGCTAAGTAGATAAGACGGGGACATATTGTCAAACTGCATATGCTAATAACAATCACATAACCTTAGTGGCGGGGTTGGTGTATACACTAGCGCAAGCATACGGGTTCAAGACGATGCTCTGGACGTACATTATCCCGCTGATGTGGGTGAACCACTGGATCGTCATGATCACCTACCTGCACCACACGCACACCTCCCTACCGAAATACGCGCCCGAGAGCTGGACCTACCTGCGCGGCGCCCTAGCCACCGTCGACCGAGACCCCGGGTTCGTCCTGCGCCATATGACACACCACATCATCGATCTGCACGTGGTGCATCACTTATTTCCGTGAGTCCTAGCCTAGCCTAATCTTAGCCTCGCTTACCTACCAATTTGCCTCCCCTTCTCCCCCTTCCTTCCCCCTCCATTATAAGTTGGACTACTAGGTGAAGAAAGATCTAAAGGACCCTTGTGGCAAATCGGCAACCGGCAAGCCCAAACCATGAGTGGGCTAATAATAACTCTTGACTCTAATCTTTCTAACTCTTTTTTTCTTTTTCCGCAGCCGAATCCCACACTATCATGCCCAGGAAGCAACGGACGCTATGAAGCCACTGCTTGGCGAGTACTACCACTCGGATAAGACCTCGTACTGGGGAGCGCTGTGGAAGGCGTTCACCGAGTGTCAGTGGATCGCGCCTGATCCGGAGAAGACGGCCAAGGCGGTAAGGTTTCTCTTTCATTCTTTCATTCTTTTCTTTCTCCTCCTCCCTCTCTTCTGTTTCTTCTGCTTCTCCGCCTCCCAACAACCCCCCGACGGCTAGGTATTTGGAACCGTCAAAAGCTGAGCTGACGACTGACCTCGAAATTCAGAACGTATACGCAGCCCAAGGCGACGATTACGCCGAGGTCGCTAGGAAAAAAGCAGTTGATGAACAAGGCATCTTTTGGTATAGGTCCGGACGCATGCCACCCCCTTTGGTAAAGATGCGGCCACCATGCAAGGAATCAACGGCCTAGATGGTGTTCTCCGGGGGTTTGTCTACTATTGTCTTAGACATGATATTCTATCCTAGAAGCAGTTACAGGGGTTTAAGATCGCTTAGGTTGAATCACCTCCTCGTGACACTTGAATGCCGGGTTAGGGCTAGTCAAAGCTAGATGAGGATGGCATTATATAATTACAAAATAACAACTTTCTTTCTCTCATAAGATGGGCCCAACGACGAAATCCGAGTTGAATCATTCTTGTGGTACTACCTTTGCATAGATTTCTCTGATCCGGTCAGTAATGAACGTCCTCGAGAGTTGTATATCATCTAGGTAGCCTTACGCAGCACTTGTAGGACGCCTCAATAGCTAAGTTAGGTAACTACATATTACAAGCATTGCATCTTTCTTTATCCCACTCTCACGTGGGGCATATCTACCGACACCTACTATATCTTCTCCCCTCCCCATAACTAGCGTCTTGTCAGTGGCGGCAGATAGATCTAAGCTCTTACTAATACATAATCGTCGCCCGTAAAATCTCACATACCCACGTCTGTATGTCGCATTCGTGTAACCCCTTGCTCCTCTACTGGTTTTCACTATGGGTACAAACGTACAACCGAATAACGTAAGCATGTATGCTGCATGGTTCTTACGCTGCGTACCCAGACAAGTAAGCACTTAAGTAACTAGGTGGGTTAAGTACTACGTAATACTTAAGGCTATGTAGGTATCCGGACCCAACCCATGAAAACACTCGTCCGGTTCGGGATCTGGCAGGTTATAACATAATATACCCCTAACAACGATCGTGGCGCTCCAAGTCCCTTCCTTCTCATACCTCGCTCGCCACGGCGTCCCTACATATTAAAGTGCAGTGCATCACGCGACTGCACGCTTACCTATAACCCGGTGAGTAAGGTTAAGGTGCCAAAGAACGCCTCCAATTACGGCATGTCTTACATATCTTGCAATTAATAATCATCTAGCATATGCAGCCTGTTCTTATTTTTCTTGAATGAACCATTGAAGGACTAGCCTAACCTAAGTGCTTATGTAGAATGGACGACATTGGTATATAGATAAGCCACGATGTAGCTAAGGTGAAGCTCGTCCTACTGGCACTCAAAGACATTAAGTGACCTGCCTGTCGCATAGGTAGTTTACCGCGATAGGCTCAAAAAAAAACAGCAGCTTCAGGGTACTATTGGGGATTAAATCTGCTTGCATGAAGGGTTTAACTAACTGACTCACATGACAGGTCAAACAATCAACCACCCGGCTGTAGAACATATCTATCCCTTACTTCCCCGTATGCAAACAAAAGGCGGGGGATATCCGTTCGCAAGATACTTCCTTGGCAGCATTGCTTGATAACGAGTCTTGCGTGTGTAACGCCTTCGCTCCGGATACATGTGGGTATGCTGATGCGTGGAGAGCGGAATACCTTCAATCACCCACGCGCGCTTGATGCCGCACCTGCGAGGGTCTTCTCCGGAGCCACACCTCCGGGACCTGACCCACCAGCTCACGCTTGTATAGTGGGCAGTCTTTCTTCTCACTACATCCGAGACCATCCTCACTATCTGATATAGGAAATAAGCACCTCTGACAGTGGATGAGAGGGGCGGGATCCTGATGCGTCGTAACTTGTTGCTCGGCAGCCCTAACTTGTGAGCAAGAACATGATATAAGTCCGTTCACATCATGCCTTAACTATTGCCAAGTGAAGCAGACTCCAGCTGTCTATCTAGCTGTGCAGTAAATTAAAGGAAATGAAATGAAAAAGAGTTTCGCATCACGGCACATGGCATTGGCAAGCTTTCGAGAGTCGTATTGTAGGCTCATAAAGAAAGCCCCTACGACCACATAGTCTAGATACTCATAAGTAATTTTTTGGCTGGTACTGATTGACTGAGAGACACTCTTGGCGCGGTTTAATGCTCAAGGTAAATAGGAAACATAAAAAATATTACGAAATGAGCTGTTTTATCATGTGATCTGGCTCTCATTGGTGTTGCATTATCTAAACAGCCTCTAGACACTTAACTGGTACCTACCTAATATTCTGAGGTTGTTGATTTGCTGGACCCTGGTGATAGGGACGAATGATGGAAAGGCGCAAATACCCAATCTAGCGAATCACGATGAATCATTTGGGTACTACGTATGGCTCATCATGAATTTATGGGAGGCCCTTACTGGCATCGCTTTAGGGCTGAGGTTCACCTCCAATCGGCGTCGTTGTCATCATTATCACTCATGCACTTTCCAGGCGTTGTCCTTTGCCTCACCTTCTAGGAGTGATTTTATCATATCATTCTTTTAAGGCAGCCAGATACTTGGTATTTGGCAATATTGTACTTGTTCTTATGAAGTAAACTTTACAGCGAGCAAACGATACGATACAGTTTCTCCCCCTGGCGATAGCTTGTAATTTAGCACCAACAGCATACAACTAGTTATCTTGATATTAGTGTGCGATAGGAATTGGCCAGGGGGGTATACTCACCAGGGTTAGAGTTCTCCCTTTAGAGATTATACAGAAACTCTGAGACCATATCCACAGAATATACCATAGGTTATACTTCTTGTTCTCCGTATAACGTAGAGACGAAAGTACCATCTAGTTCACAATTATCCAATCACCTCATCTTACTTGACTCCTCGTTACCTAACCTCACATAATCCCCCCTCAGCTCAACCCACCTAAAGCATCATGAGGTATGTGCACTAAATTACCATACACTCAACTCACTTAACCTTGATAACGCCAAACCACACCGAACACTTCCCACGTTCTGGTTTGCGTAAGGCTATGTTAGTGCTTTACTTACTTACCTTATCCCAGATCTTATTAGATTATATCAGATTATATGATGAAGTCATTTACTTACTTACTAACATACGGGATATGTCGATGTCAACTCTGATATTGACCTTGATGCTAAAAGGTTCTTCAACGACGCCCTCTCCACCATCTCTAAAACTGCAAGCCTTCTACAACAGAGGCGCGTATATTGCCTTGCCCTTGCGTTTCTGCCCTTGATTATTGACGAAGTGGTTGGCTCATCCCCCTCGCTCCCTCGCTCCTTCCTTTCTGTCTTTCTATCTTCCTTCTCTCCTACCTTACTCATTTCCCTAAGAGAAAGACGCCGTCAGACCATGTCGAGTAAGAGGTATTTTAATTAGTTGATTATCCTGCCAACTGATGTTTTCTTCCAGTTCATAACCGCGTTCACATTCATCGCGCACTTGTTTGCTCCGCGAAAAACCGAGACGCTGTAAAAGCCGGGGGTCAGTGAGTGGTCGGTCTGATCTTACTTAGTAAGGCGGTCTCGGACTTGTTTAGAATTGACATCTGACGTCTGATGAGATAGGAGAGTTTATGAAGGATTTTGGTTTAATTGCGCTCTTTAGTAACGTTATGAGAATTATTAATAAATTAGTGACCGTGTCTTCGAATATGAAATGAGATAGAAGGGCATCGCAAGACAGGACCAATCTACAGAATGCGTACATTTATTAGCTTAAGACATCGTGTACTCTAGGTAAACATATTATGTAGTACGGCAGATTGCCATGCAATATTATTCAACTATATTTTTATGTGACCTCCTCGAGCCGAACAATGCAAGACATACATGTCTCTAAAGAATGGTGGGTATCATCATTGCACACAACACACGAAGCATACGTCGGCCACGACCAAACCCTGAAAATGCGGAATCCCCTACTCCCTAAAATGCAAAAGAATGCCGTTTTTTTCACCCGCCATGCCTTGGCTCAAACCACCCCCGATTCTCCCCTAAATCCCCGATCAGATCAAAACGCCTGACTAAGAACTATCATGACTATGATTGTGAAATCGATCACACGGTGGAAGAAGGAAACGAAAGATTCTGCATCATCACGTCACGCGTGATCTGGATTCTCGTCCTCGTGCCCGGAGCACCATCACCACCAAAACCATTATCGAGCCTGTGCATCGCCAATGGGTTCGGTTGTGTGCACCCGCCTGTACTTATCGTCGTGGTGACGCTGGGTTGCAGCCAACTCAAATTCTTGTTATAATCGGAAGTGGAAGAGGCATTTCGCGAATGGCCAGGGAACACATGCGTCGCCTTTGGTGTCGCTATCGTTATTGTTCTGTTGCTATTGCTGTTGCTGTTGCTGTTGCTGGCGTTGCGACTATGACCGTGCCCTTGTGCGCCGAACAGACTCTCCTTCGTGCTACGGAGGCCTATGATACCATCCGAGGTATCCCCGGTCGTGGTACGAGACATGTTGTATGTGTCGATATTCTTGTTGTTATTATCATTATTATTATAATTATAATCGCGGGGGTAGAGCGAGCCCTCGCTTCCGATGCCTACGTCGCCGTTACTCTCCTTCGATCCGTGGTGTGCATGTCTTATGCTCCGTCGGCCCACGTCTGTTGCGCGGGAACCGGAATGGCGCAGATATCCCGCCGATGACCTCTGTATCCTGCTCGCGAACGCTGGGATGTATTTCGAGACGAACGGCCGTAACGTCGGTAGGCTGCAGCAGATTACACCGGAACACTCAGACAGGAGGAGTCAGTACGTTCCGCTCCGTACGAAGTGAAGACGTTTAAGAGAGACAATACATATAATAGATATTAAAGGTCTCGGAACAGTAAGAAAACATGCGACTTACGAGTTCCGCAATCGACCAACTTGATGCTTCGATGTTTTCATACGAGAAGTCGCCTCCTTGCTTGAGATACTTGATTCTGATGACGGAGATAGCACAAGTGCTAGAATAAACTATTGTCAGCATGCGCGATTCGATTCCAGAGAATGGAGAAACACATCCGGAATCTCCCTCCCCCCCCTCCCCCCATATACATATACATATGCATATATACATAGGAAAAAATCATGTGATGTACTTACAAAAAGCCTAGACTGAATATACCGACAAGTAAGACCCGTTGCGCTCTGGGAAGCTTGAGGTGCGTCAAGACAGGGAGCGGCATGATAAAGATGACAACATCGGTGAATATATTGCCGGCGGCATTGATATACCACTGAAGAGGCGTCGGGATGCATTTCGGATTCAACGTCGAGTCCCAGAAGCCCGCCAGCGGCCGACAGATGAAGATGCCGACGAGTACCTGGGAGAAGCTCCAGCATCCCACCACGATCACTATATTCTCGTGAAAAGCTGCGAGTTAGTAATCGATATGTCAAGGCGGTAGAATGCATTGCTATTAACAGCATGTGGAAGTGGACTAGACCAAACTCCGAAAGTGGCCAAAAGAGGAAGTGGAAGATTCTCCGGGATTGAGAACGTACTGGTGATGACGCATATTATCCGGAACCTCCTCAGGACAAGTACGCGGTAATATTGAGTTAGGAAGGTGAGTTTGACCACCATCAGTCCGGTGTTATACAATGCAATGCTGACGAAGAAATTCTGTTTCGATAATTAGCAGGGCGTCTTCATATGTCAAGGCTTTAGCATGGAGGAGCTATTGATACCTACTTTTAGGTACGCCACGACCTCCCCCGGTGCCTTGAGGTCCCATGAATGTTTCCCCAGCCCATGTTGGGTGTCTGGAAGGATTCAGTCAGCCATGGTGTTCCAATTTGAAGTGATCATCCGCGGTTGATGAACACTTACTGATACATTGTGATATCGCCGTCGCGAAAGCTAGCGTCTTTTGATATCACCACAAATCAGCAACGTCCGCCAACCGCGTGCTTGGGTAGCTTAGCAACTCACTAGAGATAGAATGGAGAGGTAGTCATCTGCTCCGACCTGTTTTAGTAGGAACGCTCGTGTATAGATGCGAAGCCCTACGGCGAATGTGGTGACAACGAGCAAGCCGATCACGGCGCTGATAAGTACATGTGCTCGATTATCGTGAGATAACGTCGCTGAGTCGACGCCAGGATCCATGCTTGAGGGCTTATCAAAAACCAATAACTTACAAAACACCAGAGGAAAAGGGCATCATCTTCCAACTCTTAGCAAGTGACGATTGTGCGAACTGCGATTCCTTTATATCCATATTTATCGACTACCAAGTAGATCCCAAGAGCCAAGGATGTTTTAGCACCAAAGTGTTTATTAGCCAGGTTCCTGGTTCGTTGGCATCGCATTTTGTCACGGACCTTGATTGACGACAACGGGGGACCGGCATAACAATCTGCATGCTAAGAGTATAACATCTGCAAGCGATTGCCTCTCTTGTCCCGTCTGAGATGAACGTTCCAAGCATTGAATAGCATTTTTCGGATTCCATTGCCAAAACCGTCACGAGTCGGAGGCAAGCGCAGACGACCTCGTCTTGAACTCTTACTGAACCTGGGACGACCAGACACCCCGCGTTCAGCCAACCCAATCAACTTAGCCTGACTCATCCCCACTCAGTGGTTCATAGAGGTCAGCTTCGCTTGAGGCCTTCTTTGTATAGACTTTTGATAGGGTTGCGTCCGCCAATGAGGTTGATGCGGGGGACGGTTAACTACCGGACATACTGCATATCGTGCCGCACTATAGTTGCATTCGTTCTGGAGAAGTTGCACGGCTCACGGACAGATCGCCCGCTCATGGTCGTAGCTATTGAACCTGCTAAGGACGAATACGGTAGCTCCTTCAATATCCGAATTCAGAGAGGCCGTGCGCAAACAACTACGCTAGCTGTTATAAGCTCGATGGATGGAAAGAGTTCCATGGTATGGTCGGGATGAGTCTCATGAACACCGACAACAGGCTTGTAAGGAGGAAATAGGGGAACTCTGTGGTCAGGCTCGATAAAAGTTGTGCTGTATGACGATTCGGTAACTCGCGCATACCCTCTCATATAGACAAAAAGAGAACTGGACAGCTCAAGAGGCTTTCACTCGCCTCATCCTCATTATCAATCAGGTCCAAGTGTTAGTGACAAGCCTCCATGCCTCTAAAGGTACCCCGTGAGTTCTTATAGGTAAAGGTTGCCCTTAGACTCTCACGATAAAGCTGAAAATACGATTTGTAACTTGGGCAACTCATTATGAGAATGGTAACTTAACGTCTCTCTTAATTCGCCTTTTCGAGCGTCGGTCCTGGTACGCAGCCGTCCGTGCAGCATGTGAGAATGGTCACACGTATAACTCGCGCTTTGACCTCGGGCTGCAGTAAAAACATACATACTGCATTACTAACAGGAGATTGGTAACCTCTTTAGAAGAAGCGTTACCAGCCGCTATTACGGACTTGTACATAGCTTGTGACGATTTTTCAGTGTTGCCACGTCACCATCGCACACATTGAACTAGACAAAGAAGTCTGCCCATTTGCGAATAGCAGAGAGTTTTTTATATAGAAAAATTCAAAACGTTGTTGTCTTCATAGGACGTCAAAATTTGTTACAACCTCGCTTGGCATTTGATCTTGGGCATGATGGGACACATCTAAGTGGCCAACTGGGCCCCTTTTCGCGAGCTCGTTGCCGGTTAGACCGTAGTGACTAATACCTAGAGAGTCGAGCAAGGCAGGCAGATAAAGGCATGTGTGCCATCCCGCGGGTAGCGAGGAAAATGAGTCTATCAACACTGCAAGTTATGATGAGAATCGCGACACAGCGGTGATGATGGCCAACGTTGAACTGAGATAGTGGCCACATCAGCACCTTCCTGATCACAAGTGAGAATCTCATCCGATCAGACGTGGGCCATAGCGTTCTGTGATGCCAAGTCCGTGTGGATTTAGTGTTGACCGGAGATACAGAATTTAGGTTACATTGCGTACGCCACAATCGCAGTCCCCCTCCTTCCCGCGAACCTGGATGTCGTTCATTGCTAATAAGCTTCGTAAAATGCCGTTGGGGTCTTATTACTTACATCATGCACATTCAGTCGCGTATTGGCCGACTGACGATGCGCATCATACTGTAGGCACAGGTTTCGGGTGGAAGCGATATCGGAATGCCATCAAGCTGTGCATCGAAAGTGATAGTGAGCATGTGAAGAGTAAGAAACACTAATGTCCAACCTTATGCAGTTTGCAAGGTCTAATGTATGGGGTATTGTTTAGGTAGGTACAGCATAGAGACATAACAAATTTACATTGCATTCTAACGAGAACCAGCCAAGTGCCGGGTTGGTACTTGTTTCGTAACGAACATACCTATGACGGCGAAGAAGGATCCCGTGAAAAGTCCTAGGGTGCGCCAAGATGAGGAAAGGAGAGGTTGTTTCATAGAAGATCTAGGTTAGGCATGTCGATACTCACGCGGGGTTGAAGGAACCTGGACAGCAGTGGCCTTTTGGGAAGCTCGTGGCTTCCAACTCGAAGTTGATGTGCAATTCTTTAGTAAGTGTCAGTTTTGAAGTAACAAATGGGGTTGGCTCTAATCCAACCTAGTGGGGTCGGATATGACTTGAATGCAGCTCGGTATGCCGAGTTTCGAATGAAAGACAGCAAGCAGGTACGTTTTGCTACCACCACGGGTCCGCCTTTCCCGCATCTTTCCCGACCATGCTAGTAAGGGGCTCGGGGGTCCGCATGCATTACCCGCTGTATAATGCAACGTAATTCTACTATACCTAGATGGTTTTTCTAGCGACCATAACCCCCGGTGCCGACACCGGTTGAAGCTCAAATAGCTTTACATCGGGAATGAGAGCGTAGGCAAGCATACAGAAAGTTTTCCGTCTTGAACACCGACATCTGCTCGAAATCCGGCTCGTTGGGGACAGATGCGTAGTTCATGTTGTGCAACCGCTATAGCTGTTGGCTTCTGGAGCGAAATCAAAGCCGCTTATTTAATCCCGCGGGCCCGGTGGTTAGAATCTCTAACCCTTATGCGGCTTCCAGACGAATATTATAGCTCTTAAACCGCCTTCATAGCTACTCTATCCCTTGGAACGAGTGTGAAAAAGTCCGCTGTGAGAAGCATTTCACTATGACGGCTGCTACTACGTCAGCCGTGTTCCATAGAAGCCTGAAGGATGAATTTCCTCGAATCGTCGGCGGCGAAGGGAACTATATCATTCTGGATGACGGGCGCAAGATATTTGACGCATCTGGTGGTGCTGCCGTTGCCTGCATCGGACATGGCAACACGAGGGTCCACGAGGCTATGGCCGCCCAACTCAAGAAGATTTCTTACTGCCCTACCATATTCTATACCACCGACGTTTGCGAGCAGCTTTGTCAGGAACTGGTTGACTCCACTAAAGGTGCCATGAAGCGTGCCTATATTGTTAATTCTGGTACGCACATCAAGCCCGAGCGCGGCGAGACTGTGATTCCTAACGCAATTCTATAGGTTCGGAAGCGATGGAGGCAGCGATGAAACTGGCAAGACAATACTATCTTGAGAAGGTGCCACCGGAGCCTAAGCGAATGCGATTCATAGCGCGGCAATCTTCGTACCATGGAATAACCCTGGGATCGCTTTCTCTGGGTGGCCATGTCACTCGGCGGGCGAAGTTCGAACCTCTGCTTCTCGATTGCGTGTCTCAGGTCTCTCGTTGCTTCCCCTTCCGAGACAAGCACAAGGATGAGACCGACTCGGAATACGTAGCAAGGTTGGCAGAGGAGCTAGATCGGGAGTTCCAGAGAGTGGGAACCGATACAGTCTGCGCATTCGTTGTAGAGCCCATCGTCGGAGCCGTAAGTAAATGATGTGACTAAGTTGGACCGGGAATATATCTAAGCATCAGTTTAGGCTCTTGGGTGCGTCCCTTTTATCCCAGGCTACTTGAAAGCAATGAGAGCAGTCTGCGACAAGTACGGCGCACTGCTCGTACTTGACGAAGTCATGTGTGGAATAGGCCGCTCAGGGACTTTCCATGCTTGGGAACAGGATGACAATACTGCCCCTGACATCCAGACAATCGGCAAATGTCTAGGGGGAGGATACCAACCTATTGCAGGATTGCTGGCTGGCAAAAGGGTAGTTGATGCTTTCGAGCAGGGTAGCGGGCAAGTACATACAGACTGAACCATGCCTGATGCAAATCTTCTGACAAGCCACATGGCAATAGATCGTTCGTTCATGGGCATACTTATCAGGGCCACCCTGTAACATGTGCCGCCGCCCTTGAAGTTCAGAGAATTATACGCGAGGATAATCTGGTAGAAAATGTGTCGAAGATGGGGGGTTTGCTCTCCATAAGACTGAAAGACCTGCTCACTAGTCACCCGAATGTCGGGAATATACGAGGCAGAGGTCTGTTCTGGGGAATTGAGTTTGTGAGGAACAAGACAGATAATGAACCGTTTCCCAGCTGCTCAAACGTGGCTTTTGAAATATCCCAGCTAGGATTGACCAGCCCCTATTGTATTTCTGTGTATCCGGGATCGGGAACGGTTGATGGCGTGAATGGAGACCACATAATCATCTCTCCTCCATATAACATATCACAGGCCGATGTTGAGATAATCGCCACTACGTTGCGAAGGCTTGTCAAAGATTACTTTACTAGCAAACAGATCAAGTCAAGTGGCTGATAATAAGCCTAGGAAATGATAACCGATATGGCATAAGACATAAATAATGGGGGATTAGAATAATATAGCCTAGAATACCAATACTTAACTGTTGTGTCGAGGTCGTACGCAGACTCGTGGACGTTGCTTATGATATCCCTTTACCTATTCGGAGTCACTGGACAGTTACAGACAGTATCTAGTGTGACGACCCGACAGGGAGTGCTAGGTTAGCCTTTAAGCGCTTCCAATACCAATGGACCTACCTACCTAACTTAAGTACCTAGCAAGCGATTTTACTGGAGACCGCCTGCTACAAAGGCGCTTGTATGGCGCATGTGCATGGCGTCCTCTTTATAGGTAGGTATCTCGTACCCACAAAATACCATGTCATTAGCTAGGACCCCCAGGGCCTGGGCAAGCAAGGCTTGAATGTTGCACCGGTAGCAGCCCAGAACCTATAGACAGATGGAAGATACCAAACAACGGCAGTCTCCACTGATCTTGAGATCTGTTCAAGCTCAAGCGTCTGATTGTAATATTCTCTTGAGCATTTGCACACACCTACACATATGAATTACTTGTTCTTTGGCCTTCCAACCCTTTACCCATCCCTTTATTATTGGCACTTTGCGAAATCGCAACATGGCGGTTGGCCTATCCAGCGGCCGTCATGCCGTTGATGAAGAGGCTCGCGCTGAGGTCGATGTGTTAAACTCCCGCCTGGAGAAAACAACACAGTTAACCAAGAAGATCCAAGCATGCCTCACGAGACTCGAGGCTACCGGCAAGAGTGTTCGTGATGTATCAGGACCCCTCAATGGCGAAACCAAAAGACTACAAATCCTAGGAAATAGTATGATTGCGCTGAATTCTCCCGAAGCCCTCTGTCTCGTAGGCCGGTTAGCTAACTTTGACTGATTTCCATAAGACATTGATGCGGTTATATCAGCTATCGAGAAACTCAGACAGCCTGCCGATTCCAAAGATGATGAGGAGAACATCATTCGCCAAGGACCCGAGAAAGCTGGGCTGTCCAACTACCTTAACTCGATCAAGCGCCTGAACAAGGCACTCGAGAATATGCAGACTTCGAACCTCCGCGCAAACCAACAGACGATAAGTGACCTTCAACGGCTCGTAAGGAACGGAAACACCCAGTTGGAAAACTCTTTCGATAAATTGCTCCGTGGCGAAACCCCTCGATCTATCGAGCCTCTGAACTTCATCACGAAGAACAAACCATTTCCACTTCTTTCCCAAGACACAATCTCTAAGCTGAGCTTGATGAACTCCTACGTTTCAGGCAACAGCTCCGCCGACAACCCTCTAGTCAAGATATACGCCGAGGTTCGGGGTTTATACCTATCACAGACGTTGGTGAACCTAGCGTATGCGAGCGTCAACACGGCCAAGAAGAAGAGTCACGACGCCATCTACCGGTCAGGGACGAATGGCATTGGCATGTATGCCCAGGCAATGGAGGGTCTATTTGTTGCCGAGTATGAGAATATTTGCAACATTTTTATGAGACAAGACTGGGGCCCGGCCTTCCAGACAGCTTGTCAGGCTCCGATGGCAGAACTGGCAAGGACTCTTCGAGAATTGAACAACCACATTAAGGCGCATCTGAGCACGGACTGTTACCTTGCCTACGAGGTCACCGAAATCATGTCAAGCCTATCAAACAATCTTGAAACCAGAACAGGCGAGCTCAAGGCGACTCTTGCTGCGGCACTCAAACCTGTGCGTGAGACAGGCAAGATGTCACTCGCTGAGTTGTTAGATGATACTAGGCGTAAGGTCGGCGCAATACAGGCTTTGCCACATGACGGATCTCCGATGCCCGTCGTCTCCGAGACTATGCAACGTCTACAAACTATGGTGGATTTCCTACGCCCAATTTCTAGCATCATGATCTCAATAGGTGACGGCGGGTGGAAATCGGCTGCGCCGTCCAACACGAGCTCAGATGCGATCCCGAGTCTGGCATCGTTCGATATCGGCGCAGACGGGAAGGAGATTTTCGCCCATTACTGCACTGACACGATAGAGTTGTTGATGTCGGCACTTGAACAGAAAGCTAGGCTACTCCTGAAGGGCAAGTCGGTATTGGGAGTCTTTTTGGCGAACAGCATTACCATCATCGAGCGGATGATAAGAGATTCCGACCTTAAACCTCTGCTAGAGGGTCGGCTTAATGCTTTGGATGTGTGGCGAAAGAAGGCAAAAGCACTTTATTCCGAAGCCTGGAAAGAAATATCCGTAAACCTGTTCGATGTAATTCACACGACCAGCAAAGGCGGACGACCGGCGTCGGGCTCGAATGACTCTGCCTCCATTGTCAAGGCGCTGAACAGCAAGGACAGGAACAGTATCAAACAAAAGTTTGTCGCATTCACTGCTAGCTTTGACGAACTTGTTGCCCGCCACAAGACATACAGCATGGAACGAGAAGTACGGCAGATGTTCGCTAAGGACGTACAACAAATGCTCGAACCCCTCTACAACCGCTTCTGGGATCGATATCACGGGATAGACAAAGACAGGGGGAAACACATCAAGTACGATAAATCCTCGATTGCTGCTATCTTCCTCAGCCTCTATTAAAATCATCACACACCACACCACCAATGGAAGATAAACATATGCTTCCTCGGGCAATACATGCCGGGAGCAGCTTTGTCCTCCGGTCTGCAAAGTCTTAGGACATGATGATACCAGTTCCGGCAACTACCGTGCAGTTGTTGTTCGTCGCTATCCTCGCACATGAGCATTGAATTTACCTATGATACCCTTTGAGATGACTGGAGTATAGGCGGCGGTTGCCTCAGGAGTTAGATGGAAGTATCTTTTTACCCTTCGTGTATATGCATAGTTCAAACGTACCTGCCTAGCTACCTAGGTACTCGTTGACCTAGGAGAGTATGAACATGTAACTTTATACACTATATATCCATCCAGTGAGCCGGTTTGCTTGGTATGCCCGGATGCTTCAGATCGCTTCGGGTTTCGACTAACCATTCATAACATGACACAACACCAATCTCATGCCAGGGAAACGAAACCTATTCCGGGACCAACCGGCCTCGAAAGCAATAAAGATGGCATGAAACATGCAAGATGCAACATGTCGGTGAGGAAGACTGCCTACCTGCTGCTGACTGCCTAGGTAGGTTACAAAATCAAGAACAGGACTGTCTGTGTATGCAAATAAGATAACGATCCATCCATCCATTCATCCATCCATTCGGACGATGCTTCAGACATACCATACCATACATAGCAGCGCTTCATGAGGTGTGTAGCTATTGCACAGCCGTTCATCCCTCTTACATAGGCTACCTATTGAGTCGCGCTCGACTTTTTGCCCCGCGTATTAAAATGAAAATCAAAACTATAAGTGTCTCCGTTTAGTAGCGCCGTGTAACCTTCTCCTCCATGTCTAATAAGACGGGATGAGCTTCCTTTATGGCTATGGCATGGCTGAAATTCCTGATACAAGACAGACTTGAGTCGACCCCTCTGACAGCCTGGACCTACCTACCTACCTAAATCTACCTAACCTATGTAGATAGTTACGGTAGTGTTGAGCGACTATACCGCATGTTATTTAGGTACTCAGCCCAGTCTGCACCGAATCGCGAGATTCGACTGGCTATCTATGTCATACTGTATGCTAGGGTGTTTTTGGACTACTTTTTAGCCGCAGTAGCTCAGCACTGATCGTCGTTCCTTGCATGCCATAGTACTGTAGGTCCACACTCTTCACCGGTAATGGGCATTGTTTCAGGTTATTTCTTTTTCTAACGGCCCCCAATAGCCAATTGGTAGCCTATCAAAGTCCTAACCTAACCTTGGTTAGATACTTGGTCTAGATACTTGGTCTAGATACTTGGTTGGGCCCAATAGGGACACTTTCGGACACATGGGATCTTATTTTGTATTGTATGTACAGTTTGATGAGAGGAGAGGATCTGCCGCAAGCTGACTGGCATTGGCATTGGGTATTGGCATTGGCAAAAGCTAACCTAGGTTAGGTTGGTTTGTTCTGCCACTGCCACACCCGTTTCCGGATCCGCGCCTTACGTGCGTCTAATACTAATAAAAAGGATTGAAGCTTATTAGCTAAGTAGGCTTGGTCGACTACGAGCGAAGGAGTTGCACAAAGGAGCTAGACTACATACATAGATGTTAAAGAGCGTGGCTTTCCTTGAAACGTCTCTTCGGCAATGTGTGCCGTTCTTCTATAGACCTATCATACATACATAATACGAGTATGCATGTGATGTATGTATCAACGCCTCAACGGCTGGCTGGCTGAGTAGTCGAGGGGTATAGTTGGCTGCTTACAGTATATGGCGATGAAGGCGATGAGAATATTACTATTATTGGTCATTCTTACCAAACCTGAGAATTGCGGCTTGTTCAGAATGGAACCCTCCCTCTTTCTTTTCATCTTGTAAGGCCGAAGAAGAGAGTGAGAGTGGCAGAGTGACAGAAAAGCCGAAACCAAACCCCAAACTTGTTCCGAAGAAAATACTCCTATACCTGGGTACCGTGGTATCGATGGCCCCCCCATTAGACATCTGTCATGTGGACTGCGGACATGGTGTCCAGGTAGTATGTCTACTATGTAATAAGCCTGAGCAAACGCTGATTAATGGCCCTAAAAGGCTTCGAATGTCAAGTAGTTACAGCATACATGCTTGCAAGCTTGCAACTTGGGAGAGAGGGGACCACGGGCTGGATTGCCTAAATTAGCCAATCACATTTCCATGGTGTGGTTACATTAGGGCGTTTGTCCAGCCTCTTTTGACTCTACTGCGTTGGGTTTTGACCCAGAAAAGTAGTAGTGTATGCTGCAAGACAGTTTATTGTTATTTCAGCTTGACATCCTTCGCCCATCAAGCCGGGGGGTATTGATGTACTTAGTTAGTATGTGCTGTACCAAGCCCAGAAGAGCGGGAAAGGGGAGATTTGACACACGGAGAGAAAAAGAGCACGTGGGACGGGAGCGGAGTAAAAGCCGCGGATAGACAAAAGTTGATGATATCCTAGCAAAAAACAAGGTTTGTGTTTATCGACGGACGTCTTGTTTGTAAGATCCCTTTCGGCTATGAATCCGCAAAAGGTCAACGAGGTTATAGGCATGTGGTCTATAGAGAGTAGATAGGGTAATCCTCACCCGGGCCAGGCAGTTGACGGACCTCCTACCCCGAAAGTGTGCTATCTATTCTAACCATACGTCCGTTAATAAGGGGAAAAGAATACAAGGTATTTGGCCCCGAGCTGACATACATAAGTACTGTACTGTAGACACCTTTCCATCAAGACAAGATCCCAGCCGGAAAAGCCAAGAGGGGGGCGCCCGCGGGGCGATACCTATGAGCCACAACATGTAAACGCGTTCGCCTTTCTAGCCTCCTGTACAGATCTGTACTTATGAAAAAAGTGTGTGTGAACGAGAGAGAATGTGTGAGCCCTGACCTGAGGTTGCATTCCGCGTCACCGGCCCCTGCTTTTCCCATGCTCACACGGTAGCAGCCGCGACGATCGAAGCTCGAAAAGCAAATTCAAGAAGTAATAAGCCACCCCATTCTTACCCCTGTCCATCTTCATATTCACAGTAGAGTCCTGTACTGTACAGCAAGCTAGCACCAACTCTCTCTACCTATTTGTCGTAGGTATTCTCACTACAGCAGCATCACCATGCTTAGCACCCATCCCATGGCCCAAGGGGAGTTTCGACCTTGCTCCAACCTTGTTCTTCCTCTCTCCTGCCTTCCCTACATCCATCACGGATGGCCACGGTGCTTCCTGGCGATCTTTTTGAGCGAATTAGGTGACATTCTTCCATCCTTTTGCCAAGTCTTTTCGGGAAATGTCACCTCACTCTCTTTCTCAGAGAGGCAAGATGGTAAGAGAATTGGGTAGGCCAAGGCCTTTGATCTGACCAGGTAACTGGGCCACCCCCAGTCCCTAATCCCCCTCCCGAACCCCCAGCGCGAACTGATGTAGGCTAGGTGGTTTTTGTCAGGGGCAGGTCTTGTGCAAGCAGACCGGGATGATACCTGGATGGGTAGTACTGTAGCTCGTCATTGAGAGAAGAAAAGCTAAAGTAGGAGATAAGAGCGAGGCGATGAGGGGAAGGAGGGTGGAGGAGGACCTCGACCTCGCCTGCATGTAGGTAGGTAATTGTAACTATAACTCGGTCTCCCTTCGTTTGGCGAATGCTACAGTTTTATAATGCCATGTTGCTACATATAGACACCGCGCTTTCTTTCCCAGGTGCATTTCTGTAATATGTCTGTCTGGCCTTTGTGAACGATTTTTTTTTTCGTTTCTTGATCTCTGTTTCTTCCTTCATTTCTTCCTCCCGCCTGCTTGACACTGCTTCTGAAGACAAACAAGCCTAGCGTATATTATCTTGCGTCGGCTGTTGGGCGCCTTCTCACACTCACACTCACACATACTCACATACTCTCTCTATCGTTTTCACTCTTTATTCAAGCCTCCGTTGTCTTGACCTGTAGAATTGACCGAGCTTCGACGTCCCGGGACATATTAAACATAAGGACAAGATTAAGAAAGAAGAAAAGCGTCTTATAAAAGACAGGGAAAGGGGAGGAGAGAGAAAAAAAACCCCCCAAACTTGAAAACTCCTTTTCTCTTCTCTGCGCCGATACCTTGATGTCTTCGTCTCATGTCATTTGAGACTATATTGCTAGCAACTGCTATACACTAAGAGGACTGTTATCTCTCTTCGCTCCTCGTTTTATTACCATGCGTCGACGCTTCATTGCGCCTGTACTCATACAGAGTACTCTGGCTATGATTGATGCCAGTGAGCCAAAGCCCGGAACCGAGGAACAAGACTCTACGCTACTACAAACACAGAAGTCCGGCTTCGCTCATCTATTGGCGGATTTAAAGAGGGTCTCCGAACTCGATAGGCGAGGCCCAGGCTGTTTTTTGGTTCCCAAGTTTTTTTGTATTGCTAGGAAAGGTGACGATAAGCCGGGCAAGAGCGGCGGCGACGACGACGACAGAGACGGCGACGACGACGACGACGACGACGACGACGACGGTAGTGATGATGGCAATAATAACGGAGGCGGACAAGGGAACGGGAATGGTGGGAACGGGAATGGTGGGAATAGTGGGAATGGTGGCAATAACGGGGGTGGAAACGGCAGCAAGGGCAACGGGGGTCCTGGTGGTAAAGAATCAGGACAACCTAACCCACCACCACTACCACCACCACCATCATCATCCGTAATTGATCCCAACTCGCAGTCCAGGCCCTCCGTCACCACGAGCACGACCGGTAATGCGGTGACTTCATCTCCTTCAACCACAAATAATCCACCCACAAGCAATAGCACGCCATCAACCAGCAGGAGCACACCAACAGGCAACGCCAACAGCTCAGCGCCATCATTACTACCACAGTCATCATCATCATCATCATTACCATCATTATCATTATCATCATCACCGTCACCATCATCACCATCATCATTATCATCCTCCTCATCATCATTCCCAACGCCAACATCAAACCCCATTAAACCCAACAACGCACCTTCAAACGAGAGCAGCAGCGGCACCTCACCAAACGCAGGAAAGATAGCAGGCGCCGTCATAGGCGGGCTAGCACTAATTCTTCTCGTGCTCCTGGGTCTATGGTACCTGCACCGGCGGCGAGAGAGGGACCGACTTTTCGACACCCAAGGAAATTTCAACAGAGACGGCGGCGGCAGTAGCGGCGATCTAGAGAGCCATGTCACGGTAGATCTACGGAACGGGCCGGACCCGTCGATATTATCGTCGTCGGCCGCGGCTGCAGGCGAGGGTTTGGGCCTGGGTCTAGGCAGCGGTGGTGTTGGCGGGGGTAGAGATATAAATCGCAGTGGTGGCGATGGGTTACCCATGTCCACTGTTCCGTTCGCGGCTGGAATGGCAGCAGCGGCGGGGAGGAATATGTCCACTTCGTCCGTTTCGCCACTTTCTCCGCACGCTATTGCTGGTTCTGGTTCTGGTTCTGGTAACCCGGCAGAGTTGTATTCGCCTTCGCAGCGCTCGTTGCCTGGTAGTTCCTCGCCGGCTACGAGCCATAGCTCCTTTGAAGACGCGTACGCTATAGGAACGGGGACAGGGGCAGCAGCGGGGCTGGGAGTCGGTATGGCATTACCATATGGTCAAGGACAAGGCCAAGGTCAGCCACGCTCACAGTTCCAGGCATACACGCCTCTGGGCGCAGGAGGGTCCCAGGGGTACATGGGCGTAGGCATGGCGATGCCAATGCCAATGCCAATGTCGCAGCAGCAATTACCTCAGGAAGGAGGAGGCGTATACGGACGGCCGACCCCTCTGCAGACGAGCAACCCAGTATCCAGGCAACCCGGCCCTTTCCCTTCTTCCGGTATATCAGGGGCAGGGCCAGGAGCGGAAACTATGGAACTCGACGGAAGACAGCCACCACCGCAATACCCAGGAGGTGCCGCCATCGGGGGTGGCAATAATACATCACTATCACCCACCCGCAGCATTAGCCCCTCATCGCCACTTCCCGTATCGCCCCTGTCAGTTTCGTCCCCGGTCACATATAGCCCTGCCAGCCCTGTCAGCCAGGAACAGAGTCCGACCGGCCACTTTGTATCCGGGCCGGGAGTAGCAGCAGTAGGAGGAGGGCTCCAGTCTCATCCAATACAACAACAAAAACAATCACAAATACCAGTAGGACCCAGCTACGACGACTATGACCCGTCCAGCCTTCCCGAGGTCGTCTCTCCCATGGTCCAACTGGGGCAGGTGTCAGCTGCGCCCCCTGAATACGATGAGTCTGCCGAGAGAGTCGGGTCGGGCGACGAACACGAAAACGGTCGCAACGGCCCCCGAGATCCTCAGGGCACTTTGAGTGCCAGCGACGAGAAGGCTGCTTTGGCTTCGCAAGGGCCTATTCGGCGGTATTGACTTACTTACCTACCTACCTAGAAATTTTGGTTCTTTTTGCTATCTATTTATTGATGACCCCACCCGATATTATTGGGAGAGAGGAAGGGGAAGCGGAAGGAGGAGAAACGTTACGGAAATATGACAAACTTGCTAGTAGTACCTATCCTTACCTAACCGACTATCGAGGAAAGGATCACAAATACACACACACACACACACACAGGCGATAGGCACGATAATACAGAAAGTGCAGAAAAGGGGAGAACTAAGAGCCTGGGAAGGACGGAATGAAGGAGCACGGGAAGTGGACAAAACAAGACAAGGAATGCATGATGACGATGTATCACCTATACCTATACCTCACTTTTGTTGCTTATTAGCTTGTTTGTTTGGTGTTTCATGGCTTTGGTCCGGATCTATTCATCTGCTATCATATCTGTCACATCAAACTTATGGAGCTGGCGTTCTCCTTTACTTCACTTTACTTTACTTTTACTTTACTTCATTCCCTTCCTGTCCTTCTCGAAACTCAACAAATATACAAATTGTTTTTAAAGAAATGGCACTATCGGCATGAGATCCCCCCTTCACCCCGGCTACCCACCCACACGCACATATATATACAGCCCAGACTCAGTATCCCCTCGTACATAGTTAGTATACCTTACCTACTCAGATATTAGGCTCGGTTACATTTCATTGGAGCGAAAATCAGATTCTCTTTTACATGTTTCTTCCTAGGCTTGTCCGTAGTTCCTGTTGCATGTGCTATTTGTACTTGTACTCACATTTTATAGGTACCTTGACTTCGGGTCTACTTTATGGTATGTCTCAAGGTAGATATCGCACAGGCAAATAACGTTACACTGCGATGAGCGAAATATGGATGGATATAAACTACATATATTCCAGGTCCGCTTGGAAATTAAAAGCAATGCTGTCTACAAACATATAAAGCCCCCAAAGGCTTCGCGTATGCCTTGTCGTCTTATTCATATCGTAGTTTTTTGGGAAAGTGTCGGGCGAGATAATAAGCGAACGCGAAACGAGAGACACCATGCAAAAGATTCGGCTGCGAGGAAGTTTAGAGTCGGTGATACTTATTGAAAAAGAAAGGAGAGAAAAGAAGTTATTATGCAGATCCAACTTCAAATCTCAGTCTATGTATACAAGGTTGTGCTAGTGGAAATGATGTCTGAATGGCTGAACGTCAAATTATTCATGTTTTTCGTAAATCGTTTAGAAGACATGAGCGTTTTCCCTAATAGCTGGGCATGAGAAAATGAGGGAGTCCTTTCATGTAACTGTTTGGGTATCCAAGGGGTCGATATGATTTCTCCATTCGTATACCCGATGCATGCCATTACCTGGCCCCGTGAGGCCAGCTTGTTCAGATCTTCTACTTCGTCGTCGCCTGGGCGGTGCGTGGAGTGCCGTGTCATCCATGTAGTCATACGTAGCAGATCGGGGCAACGGTCCGGGAAAGGGAGGGCTGAATGGCATGTCGTACATGTCTTCATTCATAGTGTGGCGTCGGGAGATCGGCGTCAAGGGAGGCTGAAACGCTAGCGGATGTCCAAATGTCGGAGTATGATGCATAGGAGGGGACATGGGTTGGCCGAAAGAGCGCTGGGGAGTGTGACGCTGTTCTGAGAAACGGCCTGCCAGTCGCTCCATCGATGAAGAGCCACGGACTCCTCTTGCCTTGTTCACGCCTGAGACATAGTTCGCACCCGCGTTGGTACGTTCCGGTGCAACCGTGGGTGGTGGTAGTGGCACAGGCGGAGTAGGGGCTGGTGGGACAAGTGTGCTATGCGACCTTCGGAAATCATCGCTCATAAATTGTCCGCTTGCGCTTCCAACCCCCATTACATCGACGAAGTCGTCGAGGTAACCGTCGTCTTCATCGTCATCGCCATCATCATCTTCATCATCTTCAGGATGTAGTATTCCCCTAGCACGTTCGTCTGGCCGCACTGGACGGTGAGAGCCGCCATGCCCAAAGCTTGGACCAGGACGCGGGCCTCGTGATGGACCGTCCATACGGCCCAGCCGTCCGCGACCTGTAAGCGGCACGGGCATCTGCACAGGCTCGAAGTCCTCTTCATCGTCGTCTTCGTCGGAATCGTAATCGAACCAGGGACACTGGCAAGTCTTCCATTTAACTCCGCAGAGCGTGCAGAATTCAGCTCCACATGGACTGGTAGTTCGATTAGACAAGACTCACCAAAAGTTCCACAGAGATGGGCACCAAAACTTACCAAGTCATGTGGCTGCATCCCTCCTTCAACTCAACACTGGCCTGGCATTTTTGGCATTTCTTCCAGCCTGTCTTTTCCCCAAACCCCACGGGGCATTTTCTCGACTCATGCCACTTGTTATAGCAAATGCCGCATATTTGGGTGTTGCATTTGTGACATGTGGCACTGGTACGGCCATTGTTGTGATGGAAGATGTCCTCACCCCGGATTCGTGCCCGACATTTCCGCCTAGGACATATTTTTTGGTCGCGAGCTTTCATTGACGCCTCTGCGAATTTCTGGTTCCAGATCCTTTTAAACTCATCCTTGAACAGGTGACCGACGTATTCCGTTGGAATACAGTCGCCAGTACAGCAGGTAGGCGGCATGGCCTTGGTATCTCTGATCGACTGTTTAAAGAGCTTTTTAAGACAACGTAAGCACCATGGGTGCCCACATTTGAGGCGAACTGACTCGGTAGAGGAAACGAGATACTCGCATCCCCCCTTACACAAGTCGCTAGATGAAAGAATTAGCGTACCGGGACAGCGATGCGGTCTGTTCTATTCGCTCTCTACTTACAGTTTGTGGCTCTTAGGATGATATTGTGGTACGTCCGGGGCGTCAAAAAAGTTACCGGGGAAGGTAGAAGACCTCCTTGCGTGCGAGGAGCTTAAGCTGTGAGATGATATACGTGAGTATGAAGTCGCAGGCGACCGTGACAGAAACGGTCTTTCAAAGTATGATATATCAGAATCATAGTACCTGTTTTGAGACCTAGAATAGAATGGGGTTATTAAAAACTCTGTACGAGATTACGAAGTCAACATACCGCTTGGGGGAATAATTAGTATGCACCTCGCGATGTCGGCCACGATGACGACTGTGTTGCCGTGGAGCAGCGCTGGAGGCTCGAGATTGATGTGCATGCTTCCGCTGAGGTCGTGAAGAGCCCCCGACGACGACTCGAGGATGGGGCTGTGCAGCGGGCTCGGACGACTCATCTGAGAGACTGTCTGTTTCGCGCACGAGCTCGTTGAGCGGTCTGCGTCTGGACCGACTACGACTTGCTGCTGGGGTACGAACCGGCTCCGACTCGGGCGTACCTGGCGTACTCTTACCGTTCATGCGCTCTTTCAACGTCCGAGGCCGGTAATCTTCGGTGTCGTCAGAATCGGCGTCGCCGCTGGAGCTGTCGGACGCCGACCCCGGGGAGGGCGCCGAAGGAGGGGCAGAACGGTGGTGCATGTACGACGATCTGGTTGGCGTGGGAAGCGTGATGGACTCAGCACTCGAATCGATGCTCGGAGACCTCGGTCTTATTTTGACCCTGGACCTGGACCTGGATTGCATTCTTCCCCTCAGCCGCTCCTTCTCGTCCTCTTCGTCTTCGTCCTCCTCCTCATACGCCCGCCGGTTCCGAGAATTAATGGTCCCGGAGCGCGTCAACATTCGCGTCGGTGAAGGCATGGAGCGGGTGACGAAGAACTCCTGTGGTGGCTTTGATCGTTGCGAGGAAACGTATTTTGGCCTCCTGCCGTCGGGCCTTTGTACTTCAGATTGTTGGGCTCTATAAGGCAACGAATGGCGCGATGCGTCTCGCCGCTGTTCCCAATCATACGTATCCGAATAAGATGTATGGCGTCCGTGCCTATTCCGTTGCTTGCTTGCGACATTCTTTGTGTAGGCCATTCGTCTGTGGTGTGCAATCCGCGTCAGCCCCGAACTTTCAAAATTTCAAGTTCAGGTGTGCGGAAAGAAGCCCAAAGCCCAAGACCTCCCGACGCTGGGCTAGACAAGAAGACGTGCCGATATAGTGCAGAAGACAGCTGGTTACTCCTGAGTGGCCACCTGCATGGGCGGACTCTGGTATTGATTGGACTAATGGGGGGTTGGACTCTGCATTAGAGGGGTGATGGCAGCATCAGGGCGGGATTGGATCACCAATGGCCAGGCACCGAAATTCGAAGGAGGGTGGTTGGGAATTGGATGGGACGCGATGACGACCTTGTTTTTTTTTTCTTTATTTTTTCTTTCTGTTTTTGTCTCTTTCACAGAAAAACCTCAAGCCGGAGAGAAGCAAACGCACGAGTACAAGGTAATCTAATAAATGGCAAGACGACAGAGTGGCATGGTATCATCAGAAGCGATCCCTCTTCCTTCGTCTACGAGGAAGAGTCGTATTGGAGGGGTCGACCTTCCTGCCACAACTACAGTAGAACGGAGATTCGCTAGACCAGGTGGGAAGTAGGTACCCAAGGCTAATAAGAACGAGAGGAAGCTGAAGGAGGTGGGGAGAGAAGCCCGATATATGATAGGCAGGGAATGTATCATGGGGTGCTGGTAAGGCCCGTATTAATTGACGAGAGTGATTCACCTCTAGTTGTGCATGGGGCTGTCTCCCTCAAGAGGTAGCCAAGGGTAGTCCGCTATGGGTATTATATCCCCAGGGGTACAGATTACAGCGTACAGCATACAGCATACAGCATACGGCATACGGCATACAGTTGAAAATCCTATAGGAGACCCCTGACGCCGACTGACTTAAGCGCGCATTCGCTGACTGCATCTGGTTGGTTACCTCTCTTCATCTCATTCCCCATGAGTATCACCGTACGACCCAGTGCAGCTGGATAGCACTCCCTAGCACATGTAAAACTCTTCTTCCCCTACTGTTGTACATCTGTATGTCTCCGAGCCCCGAAAGATCATGCAACCCACAATTCGTGCCCTACGCTAAGCACGGGAGCGGTAGTACATAGTAAATCACTAACCTAGTAATGAGTGTTGGGGCATTTCCTATCAGACCGCAATACTACTACAAAAACCACAGTAGCCAAAAAGTTATTCCATCCGTCCAGTCACCTAGGTTAGTGTGTGGGTGTCCGTCAATCCCATCCAGGCCCCTCCTGTCCATCCAGTCATCCGCCTACTTATAGTACTGCTCACTCCGATGATACAGTTGTATTCTTAACATGGAGGTTGGTTGGCGTCGTAAATTGGCATTGTATCCACTGTACGCAATTAACCATTTAGAGGCATCTCAGTCATTTTTCATTCCCCATTTGGGCTGTGAAGGGGAAAGAGGCGAGAGAGTGACAAACGATCCCTCACATATCTCATGCGAGTTTACAGCAGATAATAGTTGTGGCCGGACACGCCAGGTACGATAATCGTGTGGAGGGTCCAGTCCCTATGTAGCGATGAGAGACAGTTTCACCAGTCAAATGACTTACCGCATCTTGGAAGTGAAACGTTCGCTGGTAATAAAAAAGAGTTGCCGTTTTACCTGTCCTGCTTCATTGGCCGGGGGCTGGGGCTTTGGGAAGAGATGACGATACGTTTGCACAGCAAATGTTTGCAGATCAGAAACCGGCCTCTTTTTTCCTGTGATTTTATCAGTAGCGCTCGTCCTCATCGAGTTGACACTTGACACTTCACGCTCATCGACCGACTAATCGGCAACGCCTACCCCAGATCCCAGCGGCATGGTCATCCACCAAGTCCACTCGCAGGTAGTTGCTAGTTTAGTTGTGTCACTTCACGTAGTCCCCCTAATTATAACACGGCCAAGGTTGTCGGTCCCATCTGCGACCACGTAGTATCAGATGATCCCAATTGCCAACGCACCAAGTTCTCTCCCAAGATTGACGAGAGAAGAGCCGTGTTGTTGTATTATAGCATCATTGTTGACGTCGTTGTTGCAGGACTCCCTATTCCGGCAAACTGACATGACGCGTATGGTGTGCGTCGACTCTATGCTGTTTGTTATGGCCGCTTGTTGAAGCAACGTATTTACTTTCGAGTTGACTTCAGAGCTTCAATACACATTAACCTAGGCAGCCAGGCCAGGAGACGGCCGGGAGACGGCCGGCCGGTATGCGTCTATGCGAAATCCCGGCCTAGAATATCTGCGACAGCATATCTTGATACCTGATGTATTTTACGAGACGCTTGGGTTCCAGAGTCTCTTTAATTCCAATCCCACCCACGTTGTAAACACCATCACTTATTTAGACGGAATCGTTGCCGGTCGGCGTTGCCGGTGCTTCTCCTTTTCGGCTTCGCAGTTGGCCACAGCCACTCTTAAAATATTGAAAATGAGACAGGAAATCACTTGTTCTTACTCTCATACATAGACTAGTGTCTTCTCCATTGTACTCGGGTATAATCGAGAGCTTTAGCAGAATACCTACTTCAGGTAAAGGACGGATTAAACTTCATGATAAAGACATACCTACAGCAGGATACACATCTGCTTTCATTTAGGTTATTACGCGTGTTATCACAGCTTGCAGCTTCAGGTAGACTTTTTGTGATCTAAGGGCTTATCTACCTGCCTTACAGCGTACCGTGAATTAGCCCTGTTAGTTAAGGTAGACACCGAGGCATGCCCGCGCAGGACCTGCGGACCTCACTGTAATAAAGTCCGAGTCAGTTAGTTATTAGGCTGTAGCTGAGAAGCAGAAAACTGGGGCCGAGCGACTCATTTCGTCATTTCTTACCGGGCCCCTCCGGCCCCGTCCCCAGTAGTTATCCTAACGCTTCATCGAGAACGAATCGGGGTGCAGTTAGATCTTCTCGTAGTCTTCCCCTATATCGCCTCTGACCTGTGTAGACTAGACCGAGTGCTCTAATACCTACCTACCACCTAAAGCCTACTGATTAAGGCTCTTAAATGTCAACCAATCTTCCCGTGTGCTGAACAAGCTTCGACAGTCGTTACAAGTAGACGTTATCACGACCTATTATATAATTCTACCAACTCCTAAACATGATGAGCCGCATCATCCGTTCGTGATACGCAGCCGACAGAATGCTCCTCCTACACCAAGTAGGTAGCGTCAAGATTGGGGAGGTTGTCCGCTACACGGTCACGTACACACCATCGCACGACCGCATCCTTCCTTCGCCCGAGACCCTCCACCTACGCATCAGAAATACCTCGCCGTTACCCCTGCGCGCGGCCTTCGTTCACGGTCCCTATACACTAAGTGTATCCGCGTACCCCGCTCACTACAACCCGAACACGAAATTCGAAAACCCTCGTCGTTATGGAGTTCCCGAGTTCGAGCCGATGCTCAAGGCTGCCGGTACCTGGTCTTGCCAGCTGATTGTCCCAGACAATATCCGCCAAAGTGCGGGAATGGGAGCAGCTAGGGGCAACTTCGCGAACAGCGATGTCGAAGGGCACGAGGAAGCGAGCGCAAGCTGGGTGGTCGAGGTTGCCAGTCAGGTCATATTCTCGTCGAGTGCTAGTGTCAGCTTCGAGGTACTCCTTGCCCGCGATGAGAAGAGCCTAAGCTTAAGTGGCACGCCCGTAGTTAAGGGACAGGCAAGCATTCAACAACCAGGAAAAGTGAGCGACTTCCAGCAGAGCACTTCGGCAAAAGATGGTCATCACCAGGCTCAACCAAAAGGCGTGTTTTCAAAGGCCATAACTTTGAAAGTCGAAGACACAGCAACTTTATGGAACACACCCAAGTTACCCGATTGGAACGATTTGGGTCATGGAAAGGTCAAGGCAGCAAGTGACCCGGAGGGCAAGACGGAAACCGCACGGAGGCGCAGAAAGGTTCATCTCGTGGTTCTAACGCATGGGCTACATAGTAACCTTGGCACCGATATGCTGTACCTAAAAGAGAGTATCGACGCGGCAGCTAAGCAAGCAAAAATTGATGCTAAGAAAAGAAAAGCTCGGGAGAACGCTAGTCGTAGGGCCAGTCAGGCTGCAGATCAGACACCCCACCAAGAATACGATGAGGATGATGGCGATAGTTCCGACGACGAAGAAGTTATCGTTCGGGGTTTCTCTGGAAACGCTACTCGGACGGAACGAGGCATCAAATTCTTAGGAAAACGTCTAGCACATTACATCCTCTCCATGACGTACCCGGACCAGCCGTTTCTCCCAACGACGAAGAAAACAGCAGAGGGAATAACGACTGTCTTTAAAGGGGAGAACGCAAAAGATAATCATAACGAACGGACGCACCACTCACGTACAAGCCTATACGGTGAGCATGGCCGGAATTTCCAGATTACCAGCATTAGTCTGATCGGACATTCACTTGGCGGACTCGTTCAAACATATGCGATGGCGTATATCCAGAAGCACTCGCCCCAATTTTTTGATCTGATCCGTCCAATAAATTTCATCGCCCTTGCTTCGCCATTTTTGGGTTTAAGCAATGAGAACCCCTTGTATGTTAAATTTGCGCTGGACTTTGGCCTGGTGGGAAGGACTGGCCAGGACGTAGGGTTGACATGGAGGGCGCCGACTATTGCTAGGAGTGGGTGGGGAGCGATAGTCGGTACTCTCGGCGAGACTGCGCACAAAAGGGTCATTGGTGAATCACAGCCAGAATCAAAGCCATTACTGAGAATACTCCCAACAGGACCAGCACATATGGCATTGAAGAAGTTCCGCAACCGGACCGTCTACTCCAATGTGGTAAACGACGGTATTGTGCCCCTCCGGACCAGCTGTCTCTTGTTTCTTGATTGGCAGGGTCTTGATCGTGTAGAGAAAGCTAGGAGGGAAGCTGGGCTGGTAGGCACAGTTGTTGGATTTGGCTGGGCTGAATTGACCGGCACTGGTATGTCTGCTCGAAAAGAGGCCTGGACACCGGATGAAGAAGAACATCCAGCCCTGCCCGGGCCCAACTCAGCCGCCGACACTCCCTATGGCGATTCCCATGAGGTGCCTCAACCCTCCAGCAATGCGACTGTTGAAGACGAAAGACAAAGCTTAAACCTCGCGGCCGCTCCTACACCGCATCGTGAAGGAGGGCCTAGCCAAAATTCACAGACGAATAACGACTCTCCCTTTGCAGGATTCCTCAATCTTTTCAAAGGAAACGATTACTTGAAGACGTCAAAGCAGAAGCCACCCTCATCTCACTCTCCCAAGGAGCATAAAATCTACAAGAGGAGTCAGACCTTAAACTTTGACGATGCTGGGAGTAACTCGGAATCCTCGAACAAAACGAAGGCCTCCTCGGGCCAAGAGTCTGAGGACAACCAGGGACCTAATATGTCAGCACCGCCTCGAACCACGTTTTTTGAATCGGCGGGTGATCTTCTGAACCCCAAGCTGCCGCCTATTGACTTCCTACTTGATCCGTCAAAGCGCCCTCGCACTATATTCCACGATCGAATTTACCATCCATCAGATATCCCTCCCCCGCCGTTGAAGAAACGACCGAATGGTTCCCTCGCTATTCGAAGGCGGAGTACAAGTCGTAATGGTCACATGTCACCAAAGAAAGAGAGTTCTGGGGCAACAGTCCCACCAGAACCACAAGATGCCAACGTTGGCCACCAGGATTCCAGTCTCTCCACCCGCGACTACGATGATCCTTCACATACGGACCCCGACAGGCAGCCAGACGAGGTGATTGACAGTTCCAACATGAAGGTCGAAGAGAAGATTGCCAGAGCCTATCATCGCGACTTGAGCTGGCGAAAGGTGCTTGTCAAACTGGAACCAGATGCGCATAACAATATCATTGTACGTCGAATGTTCGCCAATGCGTTTGGATGGCCCGTTGTGAAGCACCTGGTCGACGCTCATTTCAGTGATGATGTCATCGCACGAACGCGCGACGATGTCGAAACCAACGCCGAGCGTGCAAAGGGCATGGATAAAGGACCGGACAAGGCAGGGTCGGAAACAAAACCCAGAGACAACGTGAAAGCAGACACTGCTCGGCAGGGTGGGCTCGACGGCCAATCTAAGGGTGCCAGAAAGCTATCGGCCGATCAGGACCCATCCAGGACCGCAATTCATGAGCGATCATTAAGTCTAGCCCGCGAAGAAATCGACACCGTTTCAGACCTCCCCACAACCCAAGATAGCAGGTCCCAGATATCCCACAGCTTCCGAGAATCCCCTTCACGGCTGACCTCCAACGACACGATCGACTCCGCCACCTGGAGCGATCGCGACTTCGCCGACAGCGCAGATGAGAGTGATATGGATATAGACCTATCTTTAGCCTACGGCCGGTATTTGAACATCGGACCGCCACTAGCGCCATCTGCCCAAGACGAAAAGGAAAAGGGTAAAGAGAGGGAGGAGGGGAGAAGTGCGAGCCCTTCCTCGTGGAACTGGACTGAGAAGATCGTCGGAAAAGGCGCCGCGCGCAAATCGAAGAGAACTGGTTCTCAGAGCCCAACAACTCCCACCACCCTAAGACCGGATAATAACGGTCCTGATACGGCCACCTCTGCTGGTCCATGATTTTTGACAAGGACTCACTTACTATAATGGGCAGTGGCTATAGATAGTAGTAAGTGTTTACCTACTGTTTCTAACCTTGATTAACTTTGATACGTGGACATTGAAATAACTCAAGCTTAACTAATAGGTCTTTTCGGTCAGATATACTATAGCCTATCACTAAAAAGTGGCACCCTGTCAAAATCTGTCAGTCAGTAATTGGACAGCAGCAGAGGAGAAGGGAGTAATGATAATAATATGTTCTGTCCATACTCTGTCAATCAGCATAGCGGCTTAGATGTTATTTGTATAGAGGCTAAGCAAGACAGGACCTCTCTTTTTTTTTCTGCTCTCTTGAAAGGATACCTACTTAGATTTCTAGATGGGTTGGACTGGACTTTGGACCCGGGTTCATTGGAAGGGAGGGACGGAGGCTTAGAGTAGTATTATATTATTGATTTATTATATATAACTATAGTTTCTCAAACAAGATATGTATATACAGTCGTATGCATAGTTAGGCATAAACGCATCGACCTGCCTCTCTCTCTCTCTCTCTCTCTCTCTCTCTCTCTCTCTCTCTGTGTGTGTGTGTGTGTATGTATATGTTCTAAGTTTTCACATGTAGATGTTATAGCGTTGCTCACTACCATTGACGAGCAGCAGACGAAGGCCCACGACAAAAATATGAAGCCTGTCTAGCATTTCACCATTCATCATTCATTCATTCATCCCAATGGCCTAACAGCTCATTACCCGAGCAATACAACTTACACAAGAGTACATTCTTCTTCAAACAGAAACAAATCACTAAGCAGATAAACAGATAGACAGATTGGTAAATTGATCGAATTGGCTGCGATCCTGATTTCGAGTCGCATTTTGCATCACAGTAACAGATAGGACATATTAACTAGTCCCCCTATCTACCCTGTCCTACCCTTCCATTACAGTAATTATTTGTCAATTGATCGAAACCCGACATTTCTCCCTATACGTCTCCGTCATTGGACCATCCAGTTTATATCAATCCAGTCAGTCAGTTTCACCCCTGTTTCTCCCTGAGAGGAGAGGGAGCGCCCCGGCGCAAAAACGTATATTATCCATCTTGCAATCTTCACAACGAACCATCCTTGCGTTCATTATGCCAGCTTTTCGGGTATAGTATTAGACTAAAAGAGCAGGAAAACAGGAAGAAAGAAGGCAGGAATAAGTTGAACGCCAGCCCATGCCATGCCATGCCATGTCATACGTATTAGAATACCTATGAAGGTGATGTGATGTATCTCGAGTCTTGAGTCGTTAGAAACAAGATACAAGGGAAAAAACGCCGAGGGACAGTTTTTTATGGCAAATACATGCGGGTAGAGTACCGAGTGAGAAAAGACTATAATTTCTCTCACTCTATCTGGTGAAGCAGTGTGTGTGCAGAAAGCAACAAGGAAAAAGGATACAAGTTCACTAGGATAGGATGCCCCTAGTCGATTGTTCAGAACGCCCGCTTGTTTCTCCGTTGACAAAGTATGACCTGCCACAGGTATGACACCTGAAGACATCAGGCAGGATAGTAGGTGTTCGCCGCGGGGAAGCATGAAAAAGGAACAACGCAACAGCTTAGGGCGTTGCGGCTTTTATCGACCCCCTTTGTTATTGGTCTCGTACAAGTCGCCATAGTCGCGGTCCGACACGTAAGCTATGCGGCGTCGGTACTGTCCGCGTTTTTGCTGATCCACTTAAACATCTCAGCGTACTTCTCCTCGAATGACTTTTGGAAGCGTTCTGCGGCAGCTGACATCTCATGTGTACGACCCCAGTAAGCATAGCAATTCTCGAATATCTGTTTGACATCGGCTTCGAATTCTTCTGCGGTGTTGTAGTCTCCCGCGTCCATCTTTCTCTTGATGGTTCCGAGGTCCATGGGTTTCTTGACTTTCTCGAAGTAGTCTGGCACGCCATCCTCTGCAGGTCTTACGGGCTCCTTAAATGGTCCAACAAGTCGAGTCCAGAATCCTTTTGATGTAGAAATCAGCTATTGAAACATTTTCAGGGGCGCTAATATGCCACTGTGTTCTGTGAAAGAGACCGACTTACCGGGACCAGACATCATACGATTGAGAAGATCGGCGCAGAAATTTAACTTATGGTCTGACGAAAATTGGCCGTCCTCGCCGGCATTCATGCTGTTCCGTTTCACCTTGTGAGGCTTCGGGGCGGGTGGCAGGGAGGCCCTTGATGCTGTCTTCTTTAAGCGATTGGGCAATACATCTGACTGGCGGTGTTTTGTCGTTTTCGGCGCTCTCTCCTCGCCTTCATGCTCTATGTAATGAACGTTCTTGTGCTGACCCGACGGAGATGAGGCAGGCTTCACCTGAATAACGGGTGGCGAATTAAGGTGACTCATAGTCACGACCAGCTCACTCAGAACCTCTTGTGGGAGAGACTTGGTAAACTCAGCACGGCTCTCGGACGACTGGATATACTCAGCCATCCAAGAGAGGAGTAGAGTGCGGATAGGCGACCCCTCGGGAGTGCTCTTCCAGACCTTTACCAGAAGGTCGATGGCCGGGATGCTGTTAGTTTCAGCCCTGTACTCCGTCATAGCTCTGAGGGCCTCGTCACAAAGACCATCGATACCTAGTTCGAGGCCAAGTTTCCAAACTGCAATGAGCAGATCGTAGCCGGGGCCGGGCGCCGTCGATATCGTCCCAGTAAAGATAAAAAGCTGGGCTAAGCCGAAAACAACGGGGTCTGTTTCGGGGAACCGAACCACGTCCTCTATTTTCTCCTCCTTCTTCTCTGCAAAATACTTCTGGAAATACGCAGATTTCGCGATGAGGAAATCCTTTTGGATGCCAAAGGCCACTTCATTTTCACCAACAAGAATTATACAGAAGAGTGGATGAGGCTCACTGTCGGTTTAGCCATCAGTCAGAGATGATACGTAGGTCGTACGTGATTAACTTGAATGGGGAAGCAAGGAAGAAGAAGAGAACTTTAATAAACTTACAGCCATGAGAATGGGGCTGGCGGCTGGCCATCTCCAGCAACTTCTTCTGCCATCGTGCTTTACTACAACGAAGTAGAAGACCAAGTTAGCTGGACTGAGCACTGATAGTGAAGTAACGATGAAAGGTGGGCTCTGAAGCAAAAGGTGAATGGAGTGTTTATGATGAAAAGTGTTTGCCCATATGAATGAAGAGGCCGTAGATAAGGAATGGCACACACACGCATTGGGATGTCAAAACAGATGGGGTGCCAAGGCTTCCCGTTCGGCAAATATACCACGGTCGCATCCGCCGAGATGCATGATACGACGGGTGGAAGAGACGGTTAGGGAAGTAAATAAAGCAGTTCCAAGGCAATTGGCGCGGTTGGGAGGGACATGCCCGATAACACAAGGTGAGATAGGTATATGTGTGAGTTTCATTCACCTGATAAAGAAGCAGATGGGCAATTGCGGATTCAAAAGTATGTGTGTGGGACGCGCCACTGAGGTATGAGAGCGGGTGAAAACGAATGACAGGAGCATTATGAGAAAGACGACTCACGCTTCACAGAAGAGGGCAATGACTCCGGGATACGTCGCGAGCTTCGACGAAAAGAAGGAATAGCGAACGGAGCGTAGAAATCCGTCGCATGTGATGAAATCAGAAATTGTAAGAAAAGAGAGGGGCTCGGAATGTAGAAAGAGAAGGCCGTTGAGGTTCGCGTTCAGTTTGTCATGTAATTATGAAGGCTGGTAAAAACCTGTACCCGTTAGTCCAGAGTGAGAGGTGAGTAACAGGTTGATTTGACCGAATTTTTTGCACCTTGGCTTGTGCCGGAGGGGAGGGAACAGCAGATAGGGAGGAGTGAGACCGCTGAGTGCCAGAAGACAAGTGAGGTAGGAGCTGTGATTAGCGCTCTTGCGTACCTGTGTTACACGTACCTGATAGCACAGGGAGGCACTACTAGATGGCGGTAAGAAGCTAAAGCATGAAGCAGGCACCCCGGGTAGATTTATTCTCATGAGCAACTCAGTTATTGAGATTAGCTTAACAACCTGGAAGCAGGTAGAGTAGTTAAGATTTCTCTTCCTTAACTGACGGCCAGTGGCAAATGTCGGCGCTGTCGAGAGAACCGCGTTCCTAGGTATACTTGTCTTTCACCCGTGTCTTGTGCCGGCCGAGTCGAGAAAGCGAGGAAGGGGGATTATAAATTGTAGCATTTAGGTCAGACGGTAGGTTTTACCAGATGTTTGCTTCTAAGCCACTCAACGGATGCCATTGATGAACGTTTCTTGAAGAAGCTCCATTCATAAGAAGTTTCTCTGCAGATATTTACATAGCGATACACTTGCTCAAGCTGAATAGGCCAAGGATGTCTCTCCAACTAGGTTTCCTAGATTAGGTACAGCGAATGATACTTAGGTACTTCATTCATTACCTACCTGGTGAGAATGAGCAGTGGAGAGGCAGGCGCTACTAACCATCTAACCTAGCAGTACCTGTTGGAGTTTTAGCGTAGAGGGGCATGTTCTGGCATGGGCTCCAGATGGCTGTCGCTGCGATCGGGATGGCCTGTGCACGGTATCTCTCGTAGCTCTATGTACTGTATGTACATCTGCATATATTTTTGACTTGATCGAATTCGGTCTCCGTGTATTCTGCTTTGGGCGTGCTTGAGCAAACCAGTCGGCGTAATGTCAAGTTTGTTTAATGGACTCAATAGTCACATCTGGATGGTAAACTAGCGTGCATACGTACATAACTTGTAGTGGTAACGTAGTATGCTGTAGGGACAGGTGAATAAGATTAATCTTAGCGTAGAAGCAAAATAGTTGGAATCCACCGCGCTCACGGTGCTATATGTTATAATATAATTTGAAGCATGATTTACTATACTATGAGGGAATACCTCTCATAAAAATGAGTAGATGGGGGGATGATGTCGTCTAACATTATCATCACTAAAGAGAGTCTGAGAGTGAGGAGGTAATGCCGCTACAAGATCTGCAAAGGTTCTGTAGAATAATGATATCTATTTAGGAAAACCCCTGACCAAAGCCTATCAACGGCTTACCTAACCTCAAAACGCATCCAACACTCCCAGCACGAGAGCATCTACAATTTTATTGCCGCAGAATCACGTATTTCATAATCGAAATGCCCTGAGAAGATTGCTAGTCATCCCTGAGAATATAGCGAGCAAGGTGGGGGAATGTTTGCAACCATCTGAACCGCCAGCGACACATTGCCAACTGCGCGGAGATGAACCCGACGCGCATGCCGGCATCCAAGGCATGGTCGATCTTCCGCATACCGGCCATTAGTCACCTTCTACATTGGGGCAGCAATGACCAGCATACACACGACGACGGCCAAGGTTTATTGGCAGATGACCATTTAAGTATCCGGCTAGAAGACCGATGGCTTGATGTCGACCAGCCATCGTCACACTACACTCCGCCTCCGGCTCCTGCATCTGAGACTGCCCGACCTCGATATACCAAGCCTCTATCGTTACGGTTACCGGGCTCATTTAGACACAAACAAGCGTACATTGTTGTCGTGCGTGCAATGGTAGTAGTCTCCGTCTTGCTGTGGGCCTTGCTGGCGACAACGGCAGAATCTGCCCAGCCGCTTAAGGGTCTTCTCTTATGTGGTAATCAGAGATACTCTGTTGAGAACGTGAGTGTAAGGCAACAAGATGACTCCTGCCCGATACTGACATTGCTAGCAAACTTGCTATGACGGTGGCTTTCTCTGCCCTGTGAAAGACAGAAAACGCACACTGAAATGCGGCAATGAATGCTATCTACCTAATGAGTCCTAGTATGTAAATCTTGAAAGATAAAGGGAGAGACTTTGATTGACTTAAGGTAGCTGTAATAATGGGCATGTTGAGTTGAGAGAAGGGGGCAAGTTGATTCACGAACCCCCAGCTACCGACGATACCACCACCGACTCCTGCCCTTTGACCTACCTACATCTAACTGACCGACCCTATGAGGACTATTTTATTTCCGACTGCAGTAGCGCTAGCCAGGTGGTGGTCACCAGCCCAGTTGCCGACAGCGGGTTGCGACTCGTTGATCCGAGGCTGCTTGTAAGGAACACTTTCAGCCACGCCACAGAGCGACTATGGCTGACTTTGAACTCTAGATTGCCTGGCCCTCTGGAAACAGCGGCATCGTCATCTATTTCCTACCTGAGGACGGGTCTGCCTCGACGCTCGGCATATCGCTTGAGAATATACCCGGTAAAGACCGCCCCGTTAGTCCGATCGTGAGCGGCGTCACGGGCGTTATCTCGTTCAACTCTTCAGCCGTACTCGACTTGGCTGTCATAGGAAGTGTCCGCACTTTACGCGACTACGTCGAAGGAAACAGCTTGAACCCCACGTTCCAGGACTCGTTGCGCGTCCAACAACTTGCGGATGGGACCATCCAGCTTAGTCGAACGTGGCTAGACAAGGTGACGGAGACCTTCTTAACCTTACAGCCCAACAACAACGAAACTACAGCAATTAGGGATAGTAAAGCACATCTCGGACGCGGCACCTACCTGTTCAACGCTTGGCACAACTACCCCGAGCTTAAGCAACTGAGCGCTTCCGAGACCTTAAATCCGGAATCTCAAGGCCTGATCACCGAGAATCCCGACGAGACTTCGTCTCTATCGTTCTTCTCATACACCACAAAAGTTTTAGCTGGAGGTTGGCGATTCTTGACATACTTCGGACGCGATAGTCTGATCTCGTTACTGCTTCTTCAGCCTGTTCTTAGCGAGGGCGAAGGCGGCGCCGTGGAGGCTATTCTCAGCGCCGCTATCGAACGAATAAATGCGAGCGACGGGAGTGTGTGCCACGAGGAAATTATCGGAGACTACGCAACATGGCTGAACGAGCAACAAGGCATAGCGAGCAGCGATCCCTTGTGCGACTACAAGATGGTCGATACCGACTTCTTCCTCCCAATTGCTCTGGACGGATACTTTGTCAAATCTGCTACTGGGAAGAAGCGACGCGATCTGTTCCTCGCTCACAATGCCTCTGTGATGGCGGCGAATAACAGATTCACTTACGCGGAGCTAATTCTTACGACGGTTGAGAAGATAATGAATGCCACAGCAGCGTTTGAGAAATCCCCTAAAGTATCAAACTTGATCCATCTCAGGAACGGACAGCCTGTCGGGCAGTGGCGCGACTCCAACACCGGGCTCGGAGGCGGTCGAGTGCCGTATGACGTGAATACCGCGTTAGCCCCAGCCGCTCTTAAAGCAATCGCGTCGTTAGCAGAGGCGGGGCTCTTCCCATCGCACCCCGACTGGGCCAAGACAGCGAAGAAACGAGCGCGGTTCTGGGAAGAGAACGCCCTACCTTTCTTCGAGGTCGAGATACCGACAGAGGAAGCGCGAGAGCTAGTCAGTGGATACGTCACCGCGTCACAATTTCCCGGCGCCGTCAACACGACTGAGATCACATCTTCTGTGCGATTCTACGGCTTAGCCCTCGAGGCAGACACACATCCCATCGTTAAGGTGATGAACACTGACGACTGCTTCCGACTCTATCTCCTAGATCCTGCGAACCAGGCCCAACTATCGACATTTCTAGGCCAGGTCGCCGACAACATCTTGCGGCCGTTTCCCCTGGGCCTTTCCACATCTGTCGGTCTCCTCGTCGCGAACCCGGCGTATGCGGACGGGTCCGTGAATATCAACGATTTCGAAGCCAGCTCATACCACGGGCTGGTGGTCTGGAGCTGGCAGCTCTCCATGATGGCCGCGGGTTTAGAGAGACAGCTAGGTCGTTGCGATGGCGATGACAAGCCGGACTTCTGTTCTGATTCACCCTTGCACGGTCGTGTGGTCAAGGCATATAACCATCTATGGGATGTAATTGAGCACAATAAGGAGTATCTGAGCAGCGAGGTTTGGAGTTGGATTTACAGAGATGGCGGTTACGTGTATACGCCCCTGGGCGCGCTACCGGGGCAAGGGTCCTCGGGTAAGTAAATTTCACTTTTTGCTTTTTTATTTACTGGCCCCCTAAGTTGAACTCGATCCTTCGATATGACAAGCAAGCTAACTCGACATATAGCGGAGAGCGATATCAGACAACTTTGGAGTCTTACCTTCCTAGCGGTGAAACGGAACCCCGCGTATGCCTCTTGAGCAGGCTTGCCTTGAAGCATTGGAACAAATCTTCGACTTATTGCTATACCTGGCTACATCACATAAGAGCTAAGGGTAGACCAGCATCACCCGCCTAGTCGATCATACCTTATATATAAAACGCTGGATCACATCTAGCCATGAGGCCTATGGTCTCAAGCCGATTCGGGCAGATTTTGTATCAATAAGACACTTCTTGAAGCACCGATAATTTCTTGTGAAGCGCAATCGCGAATGTTGTGCGCACGGCACCGAAAAGCTCTATGAGAAATCCGTGAAGCTGTCACGGTTCCGATCCGGACTAGCTCCGGCCCCGAAGCACGGACTACAACTACCCCTATATAAGTAGATACAGGAAATCTCTGCTTCACAGAGATTCTTTCCTTCTTTGTGCAATATTGATACGTCTATACGGATCACCCGGCAGTATGAACTGTGACAGAAGCAGAGCATTCACCGATATCCCTTTTAAAAAAAAAACCCAGGGTTAGAGGACTCACCTAGAACGTTCCAAGTGACATAGATCTACGTATAATATATATATTTACAGCAATCCCTGGATTCGCGTGCCAGTATCATGTAGCAGTCCTTGGGCATACTCAAGATTCTCACTCTAAACTAGTGTAAGATACACCGATGTTAGCACAAAATGCGTACTTACACATCATTATGGTTTATTCACAATAATCCGCTACTTACTCCCATAGCCAACAACTAATTGCTGTAAGGATAACGGGTGAATCAACACCGAGTGGCATAAAAGCCTCGAAGTAAATAGTTTGACTACTATAAATTTAAAGGTAACCATAAACTACTTACATGTAAGTCGTGCAGCAGCATCGCAAGTAAACATACTCGCACGCGGTAACATTTGTAAATAGTTCAAGAGCAAACAAGAAGCGCGAGGGGGCATCAGCGGCGATGAAAAGAAAACGAACTCATCCATTTCTATGACTCCCATGAGTCTGGGACATACATGCGGCAACTATCAGCTATGAGCCGCCTTACACAACCATCTTTCGTGTCCCGATAATTACCAACCTACAGCGTCTGGGAGTATCTCTTTGTATCGACATCTCACCCGTAAAGAACAACTCCTATCTATCTATTCGTCTAAATATCTACCACCACCGAACGTACCTACTTCAACTTATCTCTATCACCATAAATCTGTGTCTAGGTCTCTTAAGAGGGAATCTACAGCTTTCATTCCCAGTAGAGGTGTGTGGTGTGGTTGCCTTCCCCCTGAGGTCAGATGATACTGGTATGATCTCACCTGATCAGATCTAACCATGAGCATTGAACCATTATCTTATTTCACGGTCTTAAGAAGTAGTCAGATATCTACCTACCTACCTACCTACCTAGATACATACATACATACATCCATACTCAAAAACCGACTTGCTTTCTGCAAGACTAATCAGCCACTCAACCAGTTCATTACATACCACGTGGTTTTATCAGTGAATACCCATCATTTACTTACTTACCTACTTACTCTCTAATTGCTTAACGAGAACGGCATACGGCTCGGCCCGTGGCTCGGTTTGAATGGGACGATGGAAAGATGAAGTGGTTCGGTTCGCTATTAGGTCACCTACCTAAGACGATACCTTTTCTCCCGGTCTCTGCCGATAGTTAATTCCGATTCTTTTCCTTCTCCCTGTCTTGTCCTGTCCCGCAGACACGCGTCCGGGGCATGCTCTGGCTTCCCTTTCGGTGCCCTTGTACAGATGGCCACATATCCGGCCGCATACTTATTTGACAGGAAGGACCGGGATTGTGTTTTGTGTTTTTGTCGTTGGGGGAAGGGAAGAAGAAATCACGGCTTCTCTTTACGTATACATGCATAGGTAACTACTTTACTACCTATGTTACTACTTATGTAAAGACCTATGTACATAATAATGACTGCTGCGAAAGGTTATGTACCTCGAATATGAGGAGTTCATTAACGATAACCTCGGAGATACATAATCTGTTCTCAACCAAGCCGTCTTAAAGAATCTCAAACAATGGTTATACAGTAGGCTTGTTTGTTGTATGGTGTGCTAAAAAAGTGATTTGCATTGGCGCTTGCTGCAATGTGCGTCATATGCTGCCTCGTGCAAATATATATATGAACAAAAAGGGCGTGTCACATTGGGACTACCTAACCTACCCAAGTATTAACATTCGGTGGAGTGGAAAGGCGGCTCAATCTTCCCGTCTTTTCCTTTTCACGAATGTAGGGGGGGGAGGGCGGGCCTAGGATAAGGCGATCCATCAATCATCATAGTATGCACGATGAACCGGAATGAAGGAAGTCTGCATAAGTCCATCCGTTTCGTTGTGGACTACATACAAGACATCGTCGATCTATCTGCCTGTCTGAAATCGTGAAGCGAGTGGCAAAGGGTTCAATTCTGCTAAACTCCACGGAGGTTCCGTTTGCTTTGCTTTGCTTCGCTTCGCTTCGCTTTTGCTGCAAGTTTTGAGTTTTCCCGTGTGGCGCTGCCTGTGCCTGCAGCATCGAAGTAGGTAGGTAAGTAGGTGGTATGTCAAGTTTTCCCTTGACCGGTCAGCAGGGATCATACTGAACTGGAACGGCTTCGAAGCTTTAGCGAGGAATGCAACACCGGCAGAAGTGAACGTGTGTGCCTTTTTGGGGCAAGCAAGCCTGTCTGTATGCCTGTCTATCTGTCATCTCTAGATCGTGCAATAATTGTTTATTGAACGACGAGGTAGGTAGGTGGGTATACAAGCATTTGCAGCTGCAAGCTATATATTTCTGCTATGTTCAACAAACACCACATATACCGTACACACATACCCCAAGTAGTTCGTGTGTGTGGCTACATACGACGGCAGATCGACCGACAGTCGATCATGCAGTTACCCGGCGCTATTATATATACCTTCATTTATATCAATAGGTTCAATCTGCCCAGGTAATTAATAAACCCTCAAGATATAAGGCTAAGCCTGTGAGGATCGACATCACCACGGGTGTGTACTAAATATGAGGAGTTAAAGATTAAGCCTCTGTTGGAGAAATTCCCGGGAGTTCCGTCCCTTGCAACTTTCTGTTGATTGGAGTTGTTAGACAAGCTTGCAGGCTTGCCTAGACCGTCGAGGATAGAAATCAGTTAACGACAAGGTGCACTGTAACGCTGCACTCCAACCATCCTAACCTGGTCTTGCACAGCCCGGCTAAAAGTGTACCCTTGGTCTAGCACTTCATGAACATCTTCGACCTTCATAATTTACATTTCACGGAATGCAGGATATGTTGTGTAGTCATGAATCAGTCCGCATTCGTATTGCGGCTCAAGCCTTCTTTAGCGCGTAAGCAAGTAAGAATTTGACGCAAAGGTGGTTCTAGTTGCCGAGGACTCAACGGAAAGGGGGTCCTGAGAGCAAGAAAACTTCAAAGAAAACCCCGGGTGTGCTCCGCTTACGCAGTCGGAGGGGATTACTATCCGTCACATATCGAGTTATAGGCAGCAGACGGCTGCTATCTGTATCGCGTGCGAATCATGTCCAACCGCACGGTTACCCACGACCCATCCCGCTCGGCGTTATTCTATGTACATGAGAGCCGACCCTAATGTACCCGCAGACGATCGAGAGTGGAGCAGCCGACAAAGACCAGTGAAGACGGTGTCAAGTTAATTTAATGGAGTTTAAGCCCCAGTCGTTGGAGCCGCATTCAGACCCTTCTGTGGCCATGACAAACGAAGGCTAGTTGCTAAGGTTTATATATGGGTTGAGCCTCGCCTCGGATGCCTTACAGTAGTATGCATCAATTGAACTATAGCTGTGCTGCAAGCCTAAATGAACCTAGAGAGGCGGCGGGAAACGGGTTATAATGGCTTTAGTATTCACGAGTAGGGGTTGACTTCGTAGACTCGTCAGTTGGGTACAAGTCCTCGGCTTCTGAGATGTCACCAGTCCGGTTGTCATCTTCGTTGATACGACCAAGAAGGAGATCTTCACTGCCCTGCCACTGTGGTGGCATACTTGGCATCTCAGCTTCATCTTCGTCCTCCCACCCATAATCCTCCCCTTCGCTGTCAGCGACTTCGAAATCGGTATCATGGAATTTCCGTTTGTGACGATGGGGATTTGCCGCTGATGCAAGGGATGGTTGATTGGTTTCCAATCCTTCCCCTGTAAGACCATCCTATTGATAACGATCAATACTACAATGAGAAGAAGGGCTGGACTGCAACATACACTATTAATCCTAAAGGGGACAACAAGCCCCATACCGTCAGGACTGACTTGACCATTACATTTTTGAACGCCGACAAGGCGTACGTCTCGTAGCTCATTATCTACCATCAACCAATCTCGGAAAAGCACCAATCGCGTGGCTACTCCTTGTTCCCAAACAGAGGCGTTAATAGCTGGCGTCAATGTTGCCCCGCGCTCCAGCTGCATTTTGGTCGCGCATTGACTTAGCACTAGGAGAACAAGACCTTGCGTAGCAGAAAGCTTCTGTAATGCGGAGATGAGAGACTGAAGAATTTGTATGCGTCTGGCGCCAGGACTCGGCCCTAAGAAAATGACATCAGTTAATGTCTCTGGAGGTAAGCCGATGTCTAGCGTAGGCTACCTTTAGAAGCCTGGCGAGGTTCAACATTCTTTGGGAATGCATGATTCACCAAACCAGATAGACCATCAATTACTAGGAGTGATGTGCCGGCTGGGATGCTGGATGCTCCTGGCTTGCAGAGGAGCCCTATAAGATGGGCAAGAGTAGGCGTAAAGTAGTGCACGAGGTTGCTCATGGGGTTGGGAGCATCCTGGGAATCAGTGCCCCCATCAGACAAGACGTTTAAAGAGCTCGTCATCTGGCTAAGCCTCTGGTGACAAAGGGGGTTAAAGGTGTCTATTCATTGTATTTAGCACACCACCGCGAAGTCATATCCCAAGATATCTCAGGCATGTTCCTACGTAGATACTTAAAAATAAGGAATGCAGGAATACCGACCTACCCATACAACTTTGCAATCATCCTTTAACGCGTTCGCAACAAGTTGCATGCTATAGATGAATGAGCACACAACCGAACAGGGGCATTGGGTTGCAGGCGGAGTAAATACGCAAACGTTGTCTTCCCGGAACCTGGCGGTCCCCATACTTCGATTATTTGACCTCTCTGAATCCCTTTGAGCTGATGCGATTCATCGCCGCCCTGAAGAAGCACGTTGGCAAGAGCTCGATCCAGAGGCTCTAAGCCAGTTGGTATGAATTGACGCGGATCAGTCTCCAAATCATCGAGGGCTTGTGCTGCTGAAACAGTGGGCAATCGATCTAGCGAGCTGTTAGACCTATCCGTTCACGCTGCATAGTAGCATTTCATATATCCTCAAACTCACGAGTGGAGGCAAAATTGAAGCTTGACACATCCTTGCCGTGAATTGCTTCGTATTTGTCCATCGTGCTTCGTAGACTGTCGGACTCGTGTGCAATTAAAATCGCCTACGGCCCTACATGGTTCTCCGGACAGCACCTGAGGTCTCATGCGAAAGCACCGGTCCTTAGAGTCTTCTACTACCCAAGCACAACAGGTATGCGCATAAGCATACCCCTTTGCAAAAGACCGTGACGTTGCTGCGTCTCCAATCACTATTGCAGCCTGAAAGGGTAACCAGCTTGCAGGCCATCGATGCCTCTCAGGCACGTGATTATTGTCGTAGATTACGTAAGACATCACCTATACACTTAGTGTGGTAGGTACTACCTAATAGGCGCTGCCAATGCTTCCTATTAGGTATCTCCATCCAGCTTTACTGGGCAACTTAGTGTTTGTTCTACTTGACCAACCGCCTAACTTAAGCCTCACGCACTAGCTCCATCCCACCTAACCCAGCACCTCGCCAGGTGTACTTGGGTGAGCACAACCCCACGTTGTTGAGGCTCAAGTGTTTAATTCTCGATGCGTCTGTATAGCAGACGATCATTCAGCGTCAATGTTACACTTACATTGGTAGTATTCCTTATCAATCTGTATGCGAAGTCGACATGAATAGTCGCTTACTATGACACCAAGACGGGGTAACAGTCGGCGTATTTCGCAGCGGAGCGTATTGATGGAGTTTCAGACCATCTAGGGACGCCTTGACGAGATGTGATACTTGGCGATGCTATGCCTTATGCACTTTCACGCTAGAATGTCGAGGTCTTGAGACTAACCTCATGATCGACACGTCTAGTAGATGACAGGTTGGTTGACGCCAGTATAAAAAAATTTTTTTTTTCTCCAATATCTCCTCTGCTTTGTGAATGTCGCTTAAAACCCCTTATTGGACCGAGATGCATGCAGTATATGCTTGAGAGAAAAAGTTTGGTTTTCATTACATCTTCTCAGTCAGTGGATACCGCGACGGGCGGGCCGAATAGGTTTGCTACCAACAAAGATAACGACCACAAAACTCTGCTCGCTTGACCACGTGGAGCCCGTCGTCCCCCGGGGCAGGGATTCACCGAACACCGGCCCGTTTGCAGAATCCGCCGGGGCTCCCACGATGTCAAACTACCTATCAGTAGCACCGCCTAAGCATATCAATCAGGGCATTTCATCGCCCGCTCACTTATTACTTACCCAGTACAACGCGCTACCGGTGTGGGGGTGCAATGAGCCTCAACATATTGCGCAGTGTTTGCACATCAAACTATATACAAGCCTAACTAACCTAGACCTTATTCTCAAGCCAAGGCGGCGAGGGTCCCGTTTAAACCCACAAGGCTTGAATTACCTATGTAGGTCATTCTCGGGGAAACGTGTCGCCTGAAATTCTGCCAGTTACTTCTGCCAGTCTTGTGGCAGGCGTGGTGTGGTGTTGGCAAAATGAATGGCAAAGGGCGTTATTCGCCTTGCCAATTCTTGATCCTATTTCGCTCAGGTACAGCTGCCTACCCTAGAGACACCTTAGTTGCGTTGCTTGGGTGGCCAAGAGAATGCACACGAAATGAGGTATGAAATATAAGTGACACTTGGCGGGTTGTCGGTCACCCACGAATTCTCAACTGCTATTCAGAACGTCTCCGTGTAAGCGCAAAGACGAACTATGCCTCCTATTGGTTCGGCGTAGCCAGGCCACGTCAAGCTAAACGCATGTATTGCCGGAATGTCACCTCTGGGGATCGCCGGCAGGGGGGTTGATGCAGGTACCGGGTTACGCTTCAACATTGTAGTGGGGTTTTAACTAGGCTTCTAGGTATGTGAACGTTCATGCGCAGGTGATAGAAGTTCATTGGCAAACGCCAAAGACTGACTTACTTGGTATTCTTCTTGGCCTAAGCTGTATCCCTACCTGCATAAAAAAATAAGTTTGCTGTTCTGATTTGTCATGCGGTGAAAAGGGACCATTTCGGCATTTCGGCTTCAGCGACCGATGGGGCTCAACCTACCCCAATTAGAGCCTCCTAACGTGAATGTCTAGGGTTCTCTTAAAGTTCCTGGACTACGCCGCGTAGTCCACAGCAAAATATTCCTATAATCTAGCAGGAAAATCGCATGGGAGAAGAATGGGAATGGGAATGGACATTTTTATCCGATTTGCTATCAGAACTCCTGAGCTCATTATGGTGGATGACGTAGAAACACATTCCACGTATTATTACGAGTCCTAAACCATTTGATTGTGGTGGAAAATCCCAGCGTCCTCTTCTCCAGATATGGCTGTGCATTTCCGACCATTCTTGGCTGGCAAAGACGAGCGGGGGCTGAAAAGCGGCCTTAACGTGGCGCAATTTTGTTAAGTGCGAATGTAATAATAAGGCAATTCGACATCGCTTTCTCTCTCTTTTTCTACTGTGAGGAGCAATGTTCGTATAGAAAAGACTGCTCACAGTACAAACAGTTAAGGCCTGGCTACTGTAAATTGTATACCGTACTAACCTGCTTGACTCGTACTCGTACGCGGACGGTCGTTTCATGCCTCGCTTTGATGCCAGCCAACCGGTACCGTATACTAGGTGTATACTTACCTAATGGTGGACGAAATTCTTGGGAAGAGCTAATAAGACAATGCGGAGAGAGCCGCAAACTTTCTTATGCAGTTTATGGTTCTAACGTCCGGCATCAAATATGAAGTCTCAAGCACATGCACAAAGGGACTGCTTGCGTAACTGTGCCTACCAGGCGCGAAATAAACGCGAGGCTAATAAGGTTGGAGCGTTGCAGATACATGTGGGGGAAGGGGAGCAAACTCAAAAAAGTACGGGTAAGCAATCAAAAGGAATTCGAAAGTGCCACACTCATAATACCATCCATACCGGTACTTACATAGGTACACCCTATAGTATGCAGAGCAAGGTGTTCGACTTTCATCGTTTTTAATTAAGACAATCTCCCTGCCCAGGAGTTATGATACATACCTTACCATCCTCCCAAGTACACAGGGTAAGCACTTGTAGATTGCGCCATCTCATCACAAGGTCAAAGACAAGTACATAATTACGATATGGTCCGGGTTTCCGTCGACTCGCCAGTGAAGCCGAGGCGAAGGGCTGCTTTTGGAACCTGATCTAACATCAGACTCATCGATCACGCTACATATTCCAGCTAACGGGAAATCCCTTGAATAGGGACGAGACGCATGATAAGCTCTGAGACCTAATAAGTACAACTTACCTATTTAAGTTGACTTATCTGAGCGTTCTATCGGTGAGAGCTCCGCATTTATACCTTTTGAGAACTAGTTTCAGATATCAGTTGAGAAGCGTATCTATGCACATGCTTCCTTTCATGGGGTATGGGGTAACCCAATTAACCTTAGGTAGGCAGAAAAATAAAAAATGTCCCGGCTGCGACCGAGATATACATACTTACACCGAAGACCCTAGTTTGGCACATGCAAATGTGCAACCGGCCGAGCCGGCAAGGTGTAAATGCATTCCAGCAACTTAAAATAAACTCCATTTGGCGTTTAGATTAGCTTGTTGGCGTGTGCTGGAGTGACAGATAATCGGCAACCTACTTTCTTATAGATATACAACGGGAACATTGTCACGAGACTGATGTGATTTTTTGCAGTCCAATCCTGACAACATGGACCGGCAAAGGCAGTGTCTCATGTCATGAGGCTGAAGCTATCTACATTATAGAATTACATAGAGAGCAAAACGGCAATGGAGGATAGATGCTTCGTACGAGATGTTATCCATGATACGTCGAAATTTTACTCACTCGCCCAGGAGCTTATCTAGGTAGGTAGTGACCACAATCTAGCGTGGGAACCAAGTGTATGGAGTGTAGAAGAGTATTCGTATACAGCAGTAGAATGTGCCAAACTACACGCGTCACAGGCCGTAAGTTTCCGTGTTCTTCCCTTGGACCATTGTGTGGTGTGAATTCAAGCCAGACCCCCCACGCTTTTCAGCAAAAGCTTGGCTTCGGTAACCGATAGATCTTCCCGAGGTCAGTGGATCCGAGGCTCCCAAGATATCGGATACGGCTTTACTCGAGACCAGGTGTTCAAAGCACTATGTACGATAGGCATTCGCATGCAGAACCGCACTGACTACCTGCTAGGTATTATTAAGCGATTGCACGGACGTTTGAGATAGATTTAGAGTCAATCCAACTACAATGTAACTTCTCCTAACAGAGTCGCATATCCCCACACCCCACGGCAATAAGGTTGGCGAGTCTGACAAGGCTAGGTAGATTATCTACTAGAGGAGCCATTTACTAAGACACTAACCTGGGTGCTAGTGCAAACATTGCGGATGAAGCGCAATATGCAGGCTGAATAAGCTCTTGAGCGATATGCATAATATCCAAAACAGGTTCTGCATATATAGAACTTCGGGCGAGGGGTAACTACTAGTAGTATGATGTAAGTGTTGACAACAAGGATAGAAAAAGAATCTGGAGCCTCGAATCGCCGCATGTACATCGGTATGGGGGTTCTCTAAAACCCCGACATTGTGCGAATACTTAATGCCGGAGTAAGGTATGGGGAAGGCATCTGGAGCTTTGATAGGCTCAATAATAGGTTGGAAATGACGATAGAGATTGCGCTATCGTTATCGTTATCGCCTTTGAACCCCAGATTACGATTTGTACCATTCCATAATAAATGATCATACGAGATGGTCAAAACGTGAGACGATAAATTTTCTGGCCCCATCGCCCAAGACTTAGGCGGGAAACTCACTTCACGTTTTGCACATGCCCACGCGCACTGGTATTCATTCCGAATCCTTCTTTGAGGAACAAAAATGTATATGATGCGAAAGTACTCACGGTGAAATGGCTTCGCATGAAAGGATGGATGGGATGAGGATTTCTTACATAGGCAGATATGATGAAAACACGACGTCGGTATACACGTTACGAATTCAGTTCTGTATTCTAGCAGGCTCCGCTGTCACCGATTGATCTGGGTATTGTAGATATGAGTACATGCATAGATACAGTAGATACATATAAAGACAGCTCCATCGCTTTTGCTACCTGCTACGGGGCTCAGGTCTTATCTATTGTATCCACACCACTTATTCAAAACATCCTCCCCGTTTAAGATGCAATCCCACGATCCAGATCCCACGGTCTCCATATAATTATCACATGTATAAATTTCTCTGAGCCTTTTTTCGCAGACAACGTCACTACCCGGACGGATGACGCCAGGACAAGTGGTGGGTATGTATATCCCCATATACAATATTGTCAGTATAAAGTGCAGATATGTAAAAATTTAAGGCAGCAGTATTCATTTGAAGCCCCTTTTTTCCCTGTCTTTTTTCTCAATCGTTCAATTTTTTTTTGTGCAAGGAAAAGGCTGTCTCTAGATTCACCGAGTTTAAAGCGAGCAAGCGAGTCGCGAAGTTGCACTTCAGTCAATGGTCGCATTGCTTCACTCCACCAAAGGCGGTGTTACCTACCTTACTACTCACTACTATACTAGTGGGCTGACTGGTACAAGGCTAAAGTATTACGACTAATAATAAATACTCTTTGTTACAAAGCAATACACAGTAAATCAAGAAACGAATCAGTTGAGAATTTTTGCTGCAAGAAATCTCCTCTTCCATTTCATGGGGCTGGACTCGGCAACTCGAAACGGCCCCCGCCTATGAAAGCGACAAGACCTTTAAAAACCCTAAAGATTGTAACCAAGCTACCCAGTAGTGTTACCTATCTTATATATACCTTATTATCACAGACAATAACATCTTAAAGAGTTGTGATGTTAAAGTTGGAAGCAAGGGCTCAGGATTCTTGGTAGTTCATGACAGCTCAAATTTTCCGACATACCTATATTACCCGCCTACATACATACGCCCAATATCAACAAGACTATGCTTCTGAAGTTAGGTAGGGATGGATAAAACATATTTACAAGCAAATACAAGGAGAGCGATGGGCCCGGCAGTTACAAGGTGTTAGTCAAAGTCAGATGGGTTCTAAATTACAAGCGGGCGCGTAAGTCACTGTCACGAGTGCCAGTCTCAAAGTGCCACAAACACTTCGGCAAAGGCTGAGCTACTGGTTTGGCATTACGAAATACTCGCTGAGGTAGTACATCGGGATGCTATTCTTACCGTCTCGCTACTGCTGTGTAGGAGGTACATACAATGTTAGAGATCGGAGAGCCTGGGAGGACTATTGGTACATTGCTACTAACTCCCAACCTAGTAATATTCACAATTTTTTCTTACTGCCATTTCATAGCTTGACAAACTCACCTTTTGATCATACTGCATTCCCACCTTTACTTTACAGTTATGTGTACTTTCTTAGGTACATAGGTCCCATAATGTTTGACGCGCTGTTAGGGTATAGAATATATAGTATTAGCTAGATGATATGCACATGAATATGAATATTGTGCTTGGGAAGCTTCCCATCGTACCTGTGCCCCGGCTTGCATTCTCAGCGGAAACAATAAGAAAGAGAACTTTAAGAGCCTCCTGCATGCTATCCAATGTCGCTAACGTCAAGTTCAGCAGGCAACCTATTTATGTCCATGCATTGTTGTTCTCTTTGCTTGTTCAGTGCCACAAGCCTCTTGTACTGGGCTATTTGCCCTGTTACTATGTACATCTCTGATCTCCCACAGTACAGCTTTATGGCCAGAATGGTCCCCCACACAGATGTGGAGATCCCGGATTAGCGAGTCCCTAACCTTTAGATAGGTACTTTGTACCTCGAATGGGCAAGGTGTGGAGTTATGGGCTAAAGGGGTTAGTGCAGGAGCAACAGAGCCAGGCAAGGGCTCAAGCGGAGACCGACAAGTTACAAACACGCAGGTACCTGAATGCACTGTGCTCCTGAAAAGGGCATTGTATCATGTAACGAAGTACTGATGTGGGGACGAAGGTACCTATCTGCTGTATGTACTATACCGCACATACCGCACCTGCTACTACTTCTTGTGCAGCACTGCAGCACCCACCCGTTATCCACTGCGATGCTGAATTCGCTGCCCCCCCTCCACCCCAACAGCCCCCCTACACCCCCAGTACTTCCCCAGCGAGGGTGTGCCTTGGGTCCCAAGAGTTTTCTTACAAGGGCTTGACTTCCGACCGCTATCTGTCTGGTGGCTTACCTTCTTTAAAACTCACCCAAACCCCCATCTACCTGCAGATGCTTTCCCCTCCCAACATCTCCAGGAGTACATCACACCAAAAAAAAAGTTTGAAGTGAAACGTCTTCCCCGGATACCGACAAGGAAAAACTAACACGGAAAAGTTTTCGACCGTCAACCTAAATACACGTCACTGGTCAACAGCAACGAACATAATCTTGGTTGTCTCGACACAGGTTCACCACCCAACAGCTGGATGATAACAAGACGGACAGGCCGGATTGTTTTCAAGAGTACATAGGCTAGCCTACGAACCGTTGGAGACTTGATTTTACAGCTTGTAGTCTATATCCAAATAGTGAATATTTTCCCGCCAGTGTTTGCCATCCTGGGCAGTATCACAATTCGGCAAGATTTAGTGCCCACTTGGCTGGCGATCACATGCAACGCTCACAGTCAGCGGTGGATTTTTCCAACCTGCTGAATCCCGAAACCACAACTCTCGCAAAGGATAGGAAGGACAACGAAGGGAATATCGAAATGGCCTCTGTCAGTGTTATCAGACCTAACGGACCTTTACCAGGCGGGCAACCCACGGAGACATCAAACGAACTGCCACGACCGTATAAGTGCCCTCTATGTGAAAAGGCCTTCCATCGACTGGAGCACCAGACAAGGCATATCCGGACGCATACGGGAGAGAAGCCTCACGCATGTTTATTTCCTGGCTGCACTAAGAAGTTTTCTCGGTCAGACGAACTCACCCGCCACTCGCGAATACACAACAATCCCAACTCCCGGCGAGGCAACAAGTCTGCGCAAGCTGGGCACCATGCTCTCAGCCACGCGTTATCACCTGAATCCATGATGCCGCCTCCCAACTCTGGTCCCCGGAGTATCAAATCGGCTCCCACGTCTACGCTTGTGTCGCCCAATGTCTCTCCGCCGCACTCGTACTCTGCATTCGCTGTGCCGCACCACGGCCCCATGCATCACTACGCAAGAGGCATCGGGGGCAACAGTCCTCTCTCGGGACCTAATGGCGAGTTGGGCATCCTCGCAAATGCCGCGCATCAGTTGGAACGGGAGAGTCTCGCGCCAAACAACGCGAGGCAACCGCATCATTACTATTCTCATAGCCACCACAACTCTCGTAATCACCTCCCTTCTCTCTCTGCCTACCACATGTCTCGCTCCCATTTGGGTGATGAGCGGGATGATCATTACTCGCAAGCCGCCCGTCTTGCCAAGAGATCGCGGCCAAACTCGCCAAACTCCACAGCACCATCCTCACCAACGTTTTCCCATGACTCCCTGTCGCCCACTCCAGATCACACCCCCCTTGCCACGCCTGCTCACTCTCCTCGGCTCCGCCCATACGCTGGCATTGAACTGCCTACCCTACGCAATTTAACACTAGGCCACACACCGGCTCTGGCGCCGATGGAACCTCATTTGGAAGGCTCCGGCTTTCAGCCGACGCCTCAACCGACCAGCACTCCTCGCGGTCCTGGCATGTCGCTGACCGATATCATTAGTCGGCCGGATCGGAGTAGAAAACTCCCAGTTCCCCAGATGCCTAAGGTTGCAGTTCATGATTTGTTATCGAACGATACTTTTAGTCCTAGCGGTCGGAGTTCGACCAATGGTAGCATTACCGGTGGTGATTAAGAGAACCGTGCACTGCCAGTGCAAGGTATGACGAAAAGCGACGACTTCCTGGATCGAGATACGAATAACGACACTTTCATCGGAGGCATAGATGTTTTTTATAGAAGGAGACGGCGGCGTTCTTTTGCGAATGGCTCTGCGACCACCTACTATTCCCCACTCATAATAATAACGATCGGAAATGGCAGTGATCTTGAGGATATGGTGGTTCGGGATTACATTAAGGCTCTGGATCAGGCAGTGTGTGTATTCACGGGTTTCACGATTATAGATTTTTCCACTTTGTAGCGATTAGACACTGTTTTTCCTTGATACAGGCAGGGTACGGGGACGGGCGTTTTTGCCTTCTACGCTAGATCTGAGACTGGGTTTCCGGGAGTAAAAAGCGAATACCTACCTATATTATAGTAATTTCGAGTTCTTTTTCCCAGGATTTTTCTCTTATGCCTCGAGACAACCCACTATGGCGAGAGGCGACCTTTGCTGTATTTTCCTCTATTTACGTCTTCCGTAACCTTTTCTTAGCTGCGATTCGCATCACATGGAGGGGCAATACTTGCCAGGCTAGCTAGTGACATGACCAGAATAGAATACATAGTGAGCGATCATTACTTATTTCAAGGCGTTATTGACTTGGCCTATGATATTTCAAAGCTCGAGGTTACAAACATTGAAAATCGAAAACAAACAACACAACCCCAATTCGGCCAGCGCATTAGGTACCTGCTTTACCTATCAGCATATCAAATTTGTTAGGTATGTTTCTCCGTCAGTAGACAGTCCACGAGCTCATGTCATATTGTATGCAGCAAGCAGCACTTTGGGAAATCAAAGAAACAGAAGCTTTTTTTGTTTTCCTTGCTCGATCGATCGATCTACATGATTTACATCAAGTATGCGTTAACTAGTACACAAACGAACGGAACATGGTTAACCTAGATGATCTATCTACGGATGACAGACAGGAACCTGGATTTGGACAAAACACAATGTCCGTAAGGAGGCATCTCCGCGCTCCACAGGCAAAACAAAAAACGATGAAACTGTTTATTTAATCCCCTCTTTAGGGCACCTGTTAGTATGTATGATATGCATTTACTTATCGATTCTTCTCCTGAGTCCTGACGTAGCCTGTACATATGTGCCTCCCTAGCCTACCTAGCCCAGCTGGCAAGCAAGCATTCTGGTCTGGCTAGACTCCTTTCCTTCCTTCTTCCTGGGGCCCCGCACACCCCGACCCCCGACAAGGGGGACCCCGTCTCTCTATCTATGTACATGGCGATTGCGAAAAGGGAAAGAGAGCAAATCTATGGGAGTGTCGAGTAAAAGGGAAAATAATTAGTCAAAATGTAATGTACTGTACCTACATGGTTTCTTTTTTTGGTGAGATGTCTTCTGGTCTCCATCGCCCCTCCGAACAAGGAATGTGGCCTTATGTGTGGAAAGAGTATCAGCATGTCTGTCAGTTAAGGTTCGCCCCGGGCCTCCTACGGGATTTTTTGAAACTCTGTCTGTTCTGTCGAACATACATAGTATGCGCGCGCAAATAACTCAAGGCTCAACTTACCTTGATCCCAGTATGTACAGCATACATGTGCCTAGGTACCTACAAACCTAAGGCAGGTTCCCCGGCCCCGGATTTCGATAACCCCGGATCGTCCGTCCACAGCTGGGCAGCTAGATATGTATGTGTATACGTTATGTATGTACAGTAAGTAACAGAGACAAAACAGAAAAGAAAAAAAGAAAGGATCAACTCCTCAATCACATCCTCACGCAGTTGAAAGTTGTAAAAAATGCCCGCTTCGGTAGCCGACATCAATCAAATCTAACCCAAGCAAAGCAAAGCAAAGCAAAATACCACACACAACAAAGTCGCTTGCTGTGACCCTATGTACAAATGTCATGGGCTGGGCTGATCTGATGATCCTCTTACGGAAACTCAACTGTCTATTATTAGTCACCGGTTTACATACAATAGCACTGTTGTCTACCATCTCATAGATAAGGGAACTTTGTTCTTTGCTTTTTCCTTTCTTTTTTCTCTATTCCCCTTCCTTTTTCGTCTTCTTCTCTTCTTTCTTCATGTCACTGTTTCTGGTGGATGGCGGGATGGGATGGGGATGGGAGGGACGCATGGGGGGAAGAAGGATCCCCCGCGTTATCCGCGCCTCGCCCTCTAAACTAGGTTCCTGTAAGTACGATGTGTGTATGTTATCGTTTCAACATCTCGATGAAACAGGTACGCATCTATCTTTCTTGTCTATACTTTGGTTATGCAAGCAACCAAATAGGTAAACCAATAAATCTGTTAAAAATCTTTTCAATTTGCGTGTTGTCAGGGCATAATTTTGCCCTACATTAGTGAGCTACTGTACTGCACAACAGAGGTACATAGATTACTATGCACACCGGCCTGCCTACACTTCATCGTAACCCATCCTTCCCCTATCTATCTCCCTATCTCCTGTAGGTACACTGTCTCGGTATGGTATACTGTATGCTGTAAGCGTAATACCTATCTACGGTACAGCGGTATATAAGCCTGCCTACAGCATATATAATATGGATATGCCGGTTTATAGTACCGAATAATGCGCAAAAATAGGGACGGCAACAAGCCGGGGGCGTGTAGGTATTCCGCCCTGCCCTGCGTTGTCTTGGCCGTTCGCGGCGCGCACCTACATACATATGTATACGACCAACAGTAACTGTAATAATGTAAGGGTAGCAAGCGTATCTGCGACGCTGGGATATTAAATACCTACATAACACTGCAACAGTGTGTAGGTACCTACTTATGCCAGAGTTGAGTTTCCGTTGTATTAGCATTGACCGAAAACAACCCCCAAACCTTCTCTACGTCTCTCTCTCTATAGCCATGTCTTTTGGCCAAGCCGTTTCCCCTTAATATTTACGTACTTACTTTACCTGCCTAACTGGCCTGCCTGCCTGCTTGCCTGCCCTAAAAGCTCGAAAGAAACGGCCGGCTATTACTATGGCGTCCATGCGTTCTTTTGTCTTTGGGGGTCGGAGTCGGAATCGGGGGGTCGGTATTTACCGATGATTGCCGCACCGTGAAAAAGCGCTACATATGTATAAAGGGTAGGTCGCACAGAAAAGATCACAACTGGTTACGGACTCCGTCTTCGGCCTAGGCTTATTCTATCTATCTCGGCGTCGAAGAGGAAATAGATAAGCACATACATACTTAGATATGCTTATACCAAAGCAGTTGTCATGACGTCCCTTAGGAGTTAGTTCAAGTTCTAGAGATACATATAAGAGAGGGCGGGGATTTGCGGCGATCATCGCGCATCGTATCATGCCCTACAGATGTATACATAGCGTACATACATACATACTGCATACATTACCGGCAATTCCAGAGCACGTGCTTCTTTTCATTTTGGCTTCTGATACACCGCATTGTGGGTAAAGTGAAGTAAAGCAAGAGAAAAAATGAAGCGAGGCTGACCTTGCATCATCATTATCATCATCATCAGGCTTGGCTTCGGGCGTCCCCGAAGAGGAAACACACGACGAAGGAAAAAAAAAAAAAAAAAAAAAAAAAAAAAAAAAAAAAAAAAAAAAAAAAATTCGTTAGTAATTCTGTGTCCTTAGTAGGTATTGGCATAAGCTTTCCCAATTCAAAACTAAATGTTAAAGGAAAAATCTAGCAAGTCGCAAATGGTACCTCTTGGGTCCAGGCGCGGTAGATGAAAGGAAGCACAGTCACAACAGCAACTCATAAAATTTGAAGTCAGCAGTTCACCTTCGTAGCCTGTAGAGCCAGCTGTTGCATCAGACCGACCCAGGGCCAGAATCAGAGTCTCCACTGCGTCCACCAATTTCGGCGTTAGCTGATTATCCAACTATCCCCTCCATCGATCAATTCCCATCCCACTTTCTTCGCCTTCGACCCCTCCATCCAAAAATAAAACCCTCGCCTTATGACAAACGGTGCAGGGGGGATTTATAACGCACTCTTTCGCCTCCGGCTTTCTTTCTCCATTTCCAGCCTATATCTACTAGAAAAAAAACCAACAGCTATTGCAACCCCGCAATCGTTTGTTGCGGCTGTCGCATCCTACCTACACCGAGTAACATTCCAACGAAAGTTTCTTGGGATCCGAGCCATCGCTACAAAGTCACTGCATCCTCCGACGTAGGCTGGGGAATATAGGAGGGGACGAAGTCGAGAAGGCTCCATCAGATTCATTCGAACATGGCCACCATTGCGAGCAACAGGCCGTCGAGCACCGCCCATCCTGCCCAGCAGGATACGGCTCCAGCTTCCCACCAATATACATGCAATACGTGTCAAGTCGCCTTCCGCTATGCTGATACGCAAAAGGGGCACATGAAGAGTGACTGGCAGTGAGTTATCAATCGTTTCTTACTTTGCGACTTTTCTGCGCTTGTTTTATTCGTTACGTCTAACGTGTCCCTACTCGTAGTCGCTACAATCTCAAGCGCCGTGTAGCCTCTCTACCCCCGATCTCCTCCGAAGTTTTCACCGAGAAAGTTATCCAGGCCCGTGCCGCTACTACCGCTGAGGCCGATCGTGCTGGTTTCCAGCAACTTTGTGAGGTTTGCCAACGGACATATTATAGCGAAAACTCCTACCGAAATCACGTCAGCAGCCAAAAGCACAAAGCAAAGGAGGCAGCCCTATTGAGGCGTGGTGGTGCTGTAGACGATGCTAGCTCTGTTATGAGCTCTACCTTGTCTCTTGGGGAACCCATAGCGACGCCTTCGGAAGATGTGGACTCAGATGCCGAGGAAGAGTTTGACGAGGTTGTCGAGGGTCTGCAAAAGACCAGCTTGAAGGAGCGCCCTTCTCCTGTCAAAAGACCTTCACATCCGGTCCCTTCAGCGGACGCTCAGGCTAAACAAGCACGCTCCGTATCAGGGCAGACTGACGAAGCTGGCTCGGGTACCGCGACTCCCGTTCCGGGTCTTACATTGAAGCATTGCTTATTTTGCAACTACGAATCTCCCACCATCCCCCTAAATGTTGTCCACATGGAACGCATACATGGCATGTTCATTCCAGAGAAACAGTACCTGGTCGACTCGGATGGCTTGCTTACAGCATTACAACAACGTATCCAAGAGTATCATGAGTGTCTATATTGCGGTAAATTCAAAAACAGTGTTGCTGCTGCGCAGACGCACATGCGTGACAAGGGCCACTGCATGATCCCTTTCACGACGGAGGATGAACAACTCATGATCGGCGATTTCTATGATTTCAGAAGCACGTACTCAGATGTGGAGGAATCCGAGGATGAGTCCGTTGATGATAAACCCAACGGAGGGGCTAAGCTCGGGGCTAAGAGATCCTCGAAAGCCGTTGGGGAAGACGGCAATGAGATCGCTGACGACGAGGGCTGGGAAACTGATAGTTCAGCCTCTTCCTGCGCTTCCGAAGATCTCCAGTCCATCCCGGTTGATCACCATTACCGCCAGTATGAACGACTGGAGAAGCATCCTCATCATTCATCTCGAGACCCTCGGCACCACCATCAGAGAGATGGGTGGCACTCTCACGCTCATAAACACCGCGCTATTTTCTACGATGATACCGAGTTACATCTCCCATCAGGCCGTGCCGTTGGACACCGGTCTATGGCGAGATACTACCGGCAGAACTTACACAACTACCCTACACCCGAGGAACGTGCCGAGAGATTAGCCATCGAGGCGGCCGGGGGCTCAGACGGCGAGGGAGAGAGAGGTAGGAGACAGCAAGTCGCCCGACGACAAAATGGTGGCAAGTTTGGGGCTGTGGTGAGCCGAGCTAACGGTGGCTCTGGCATGACTGGTGTCACTGAGCAGAAGAAGAAAGAAGTCGGACGCGCGGTGCCACGCAGCGTCCAACAACAGCAAAGAAGAGAGAAACGTAATGAATGGATGCTCAACCGGAGAAACAATCACCAGGAGCACTATAACTACCAGATCTTGTGATCTGTTTCAGATAGTGGAAATCAAAGACAGTACGGACTACATGTTGGGTGGTCGGTGGTGACTTCTATGAAAAGTCTAAGGGCAATGATATGCATGTAGCCTCGATGGACAGATTTCCGGGCATCAACTGCGTTTGTTCTTGACGACCTGTTCAGTCCTTCATTATCAACTCACGTGCTCTCTCTGGTTTCTGAATGTATGCCCCTGTTACTATCGAATAAACATATGATGACCGTGGGAGATAGAGGTTTAGTATTTGAGAAACCTATGCGTGTGAAGCGCGTCAACGGCCAGATTAATTATCCAGGGAGTCAGCAATGCTGCATACAAATGTTGAAGTGTTAGTATAGAAGCCTCCGAAACTAGAGGTTCTAGCATCCGAAATTAGAATCCTCCATACCACATTTACCCTACAGTACAGGGCGGAGACCTTCATATGAACCTCAACCCACGAAATCTAGACTCAATCATTAATTAAGACCATTCTTATAGCACACAGCACATTATTAAGGTAATAGGAGTGCGAACCCAAACAATACGGCCAAGCAAATATTATCAGTACTAATATCTCTATACAAAATATTTGCAAAGTGGAAGAAAATAAATACAATTTGTACAGTTAGTACAACTCTGTATGAATAGAAGAAAATGACTGTGGCGCGTGGTGTGGTGGCTAATAACGGTCGCATTATCCTATATTATACGGACAAATGTTGTATCACCCAAGAGATTAATGACAAATGGGCGTGTTGTCTATGTCCTCCATAATTCATAGAACCGTGTCCCCAGAGAAACGTATGCATATTTTCGGGGAAGATATCCCTCGTTAAAACGAGGGCAATTAAAAAGCGTCGTGACGCTCCTTGCCGAACAGGCCCTAAGGCCGCCGTAACGCTGTTGCTGGATGGAACACAACCAACCCACGTCCACCCCCCCCTTAGACGATCTTGGTCCCTCGCACCTCTGCCATTATACTTCTATAACTTCTAGGAATTCTACACGCTCTAGCCTTATTCAGTAAGGCCAGCTCTTGCAAATAATTTCCCGCCAATTGGCGCCGTATTCGCCTTCCCAGATGCTGGCGATCTCTTTTGCTACCTCTTCGCTCACATCTATCCACTCCTCCCCGCGGGTCTCAGCCTTATGTCTTGAAAGCGTATTAATATCAAAACAGTGCCCTGCCCATACCCCCCTTGAGATGTTAGTTGTATCTTTCATACTAACACATGAGGATGTTGACCAGCAAATGCGTGACATGACAACTTCGCCGAACCCCAAGACTCGAATATTGGGGCCACTGATATAATCGGGTGATAGAGCAGTGGCGTCAGAACGAACTATCTGTCTTGTGGTCAAATTCCGGAGAATCCACTGCTGATCCGTAGGAAAGTAGGTCTCGTTTGTGACCCAGAAGTGTGGTTCTATATGGAAAAACGCAGGGTCCTTAGATATGCCTCGTCGGATACAGCTACCCATTAAGTAACATATTATGTTGTTAAGCGAGTTCGTGGGCTCCTCTATCATAGACACAGTTGGATAAGTGAAATGCTCAAGAGTGAACGGCTCGTTCCGAACAGCTCCCTCGTCGGGATATCTCCAGTCATCCGGTATGTCGGTCGACTTCTGTTGTAGAACTTCGAGCTCTTCGTTTGAAAACAGGCCAGGGGGGTAGTCACTTGGTTTAACATCGTGGCCCACACAGACAATATTTGTGCCAGCCCACTGCCCGAAATGTGAGGTGTAGTAATCCTCTAAGCATTCACGGCCTATCGACAAAAAATACTGATTCGTGATGCTGAGGGAAATGACGTCTTTAATGTCCTCGATGAAGGAAAATATAAGTCGATGTAGTTCTAGAGGAAGATTGGAAAGGGCAACGACGGTATTCGAAACCATTTTCTCATTTCCGGTTTGGACTTTGCTCTGCTTGCGGTATCGTGGGGGTTCGGCATGCCCGTTGTCGTCATCCCTATTACGCTTCACTCCTCGCTCCTCCTTACAGATAGTTTTGATCGAGTCGATAGGGGTATTTTGAGGCGAATCATGCTGCTGTCGGACTGGAATAGCTAGAAGGTATACAAGATCCTTTGCTGAACCATCAAAAAGAATTTCCCCCAGTTTGCCCGACCAAGACAGGGCCAGTTTAGCCCGAGGGGCAACGAGCTGGAACGATTGCCCCATTTCAAATCCTTGGCTTCTTCTTGGGCCAAGAGGCGAGCAGCGCAATTCAGGTGCAATAGTGTGGTATGGTGCATTAATGGAGGAGTTGACAGAGAGAGAGAGAGAAGGAAAGGAAAAAATAAAATAAAAAAGAGGCTAGGGAATGATAATACAATGAGTAGATGCTCTCTCCACTGTAGCTATGAAGAGATCAATCAATACTAAATGTGTCTATATATTTTAGGCCAAATCCTAGCAAACGTTCCTGTGTAGTGGTCCGTACCCCTGACATTGCGTGGAGTCTATGGCTTAGTCACCCATTTCACCTTAATGGGCCACCACCTGGCAGAGTAGGTACCTAAGTTGTAGCCACGGTCAAAGTTCCCCCTAGCTTGTGTACCTAATAATCATAGCTTTTCACCTACGTAGGTCACGTAGGTAGTAGTTAACTAATGTTTCCTGTACTCACTACACGGTCCCACCAGTGTACCTTCCGTGACAGAAACGCCCTTAGTGGCCTTAGCAGGTCAGGTAAGGGCAGTTGGAGCAAGTTAGACATCTAGACATACACATGCAGGCTGGAAGCAATGTAGCAAATTTGAGTATAGTTATAGTTCGCAGATGACAATAGCTAGGTTACCGATCGTCTAGTTTTATTCCATGCTTGCGAAGACCTCTTGAGACTATACCGGTTGGTTGCCCTCCCACCAGTATAAATGTCTGGAAAAGCATCTTCATCAACCCTCCACGGGGCCCTCGGCACAACTATCAGAAATATAGGTGGCATTCTTACAAGGCTTGTTGCTCCCCGTGAGGTTCTGCCAAGGTAATTAGGTAATAGAGGAAGCATTGTATGAAAGCTCTTGGGCCCTCCCGTAGCCTATGCATCCTACTACATCTATGCGAAAAAAACTATATTGCACATTCAAAGTCGTGCAATAACTCAAGTCAGCCAGTCCTAGAGAGAAGCAGGCTTCAAGGAGATGAATTACTAGTAGTGTGTTGAACTCACTGTAGTGTGAGGCTGTATATTATTTGAATATGGCTTCAATGAAGACAAAAAGGTGCCCTTTTACGTGTTCTGTTCCATTCCATGACAATGTAACCCGTCTGATAGCAAGGTAAGGTACCATGCAACTAGTAACTAGGGAGATACGAGTCAAGGATGTATGGGACCTATTCAGGGACTGTATGCTATCACCATGGGAGGTTCCCATTCACCCTATGGAGGGAGAATGGGCTTGATGAGGGAAAACACTGAATAGAGGAAATCGGTGAAGAAGTAGACCAAGCTTATGGCTAGCCGTAGCTTTCTTTGCAGAACATAGGGAGAGATAGAGTCTATATAGTTGTGTCCCTTTTCTCTGTCTTGTGGACAATTTTTCTCGATCACCAATAAGCATTTACTACACATACATTTGGTCTACCAGCTTCACACCTGCTCTACTGTCTTTAATATCATACCCAGATTTTCTTAACAGTAGCTCTTAACCCTCTTGCTTCTAACGATGCAGTACCGATTTGGAGTCCTGGCCCTCGGCCTCAACTTCTTCTCCCATGCTGTCTTGGGCTCGCCCGTCGCGGCGGCTGAGATCACAGCCGCCCCGGCGGTGCCCAGGCCGGCCACCGACCCCTCCAACGTCGAGTCGATCATCACCAGCAGCGGTGGCACTGCCATTGGCGGTGCCCTTTACCCTACCCCAGCCACTCGTCTCCAAGCCACGCAGACCCTGTCGAAGCCGCCCGCGGGTCTAACCATCTCAGTCGTCAACCAGCATGGCGCGGCCGTCTCAACCACGCACGCCCGCAATTCCGACGCCCCCGCTGCCACGAGCGGAAACGTAGCCGATGGAACCATCCCCGCGGGAGCCACTGCCATCTTCGCCGTTCCTACTAACTGGGGTGGTCGCGTTGCTGTTGCAGCGGCCAGCGACGGTCCCCTCACTGACGCCCGTGATGTCAGCTTGATCGAGGCCAACTTTGATTATTCTGCTGACTATGGCTTCGCTGTTGCTGATGTTGATATTAGCTATGTGTGAGTTTTCCGTTCTCTTCTTTTTCACCTGAGTGTCTTCACCCCACAATACCCCTTTTCTCTGTTTTGAATAAAAAAAGGGGGTATTTCCACTTGTTCTACACTACAGCGATCAGAAGGTATTAACGAAAATGATAAAACAAGTCTCCAAGGAGTTCATAGAAAAAGATATATACTAATCACATATTTTTCACAGTGATGCTTTTTCTCTTCCCATTGTCTGCTCGTGCAGCGGTAAGGCTGTGTCAGGCTGCAACAAGAACTTGTTTTCCCTCCACTCTTGCCCGGTAAGTTTTGTTAACTATCCTCCCTATCCTTGAACCCCCTACCCCCTTATCTAGTAGGACAGAAAAGATATAAACCCTCAAAAAACCTTGAACAAACACAAGAAGAAAGTGTTACTAGCGAGAAAAATCATCACACAAAGTCCGGTAACCTCCACAAGAATTCCTGCTACAACCCCCTGAAGGCTGACGAGGGCGCCACGGCCGCCACGACCTTCTTCGCCCCCTGCTCCAAGGCCGCGTACACCTTCCCTAACGACAATAATGCCAACTCCTTCGGCGACTGCCAGAGCGGTCACATCACCTGCTGCATCGGCACTAGCTGCCCTGCTGGTCCTAACCAGGCGTAAAGGAAAACAAATAAGAAATAACCCCCACAGTTCTCGCTAACTACAATGTTGTCCAGCACCCTACTTGTTATGGAAACTGAAGGGGCGATACGGGAACTGAGCTGAGCTGAGCTGAGAATTTGGGAGAGGTAAGAGAGGTGGTTTCATCTATCTAGTAATTATAGATGGCAACTAATTAGATGATCGATGTGTTGCTTTTTGCCTCCGACTCTTGAGTTGATTTCTGGCTCACAGGAGTTAGACCATTCTTCAGAGCTAATTTCACAATAATAAGTTCTTTCGACACAATTATTATCTGACTTCTACTATTGCTGCATCGTGACATGAGATACACACTATTAATATGTCACGGAAAAAACGACGTCGCTAATCCCGCGTTGGCATTAACGATATATATTCTATGTAACACCATCCGTGATGGGGCATCTTCAGCGTCTCCAAAATCGTTGTCGGTGTCATAGTAGTTCTTTGTCTTGTTTATCATTAGCTGCTATGTGCGTCCAAGGATCAAGTCACCTGTTCTTACCACTCTCTAATTCCAGCCAAAGTGCTCGACTGCAGACCTCATAGAAGCCACCCTCAACGATGGCGTTGACCATATGGTTTCAGTAGTTCTGGCGTCTTTATAGGCCACAGATCAAATCTAGCCGACACGGCATGATTAATTTATATCCCCAAGCTGTCTCAACGAGTATAGAATTGGTTCCGTGACATTTAGTGTAGCTGTTCGCAGTTCATTTGAGCGAGGACCCGTCCAATACAACAAAACAAAATTATATTAATACAATTCTTATGTGCATAACGAGAGCCACTTGTGAAATAGAAACGGAGGTACACAGAGCGACCAGGGGCCCAGAAGACCGAATGGGATACCCTCGAAAATAGGCTGATAGGTTGGTGAAAAAGAAGATGAAAATAAACCCCCATTCTAGATCTCTACATACCTCTCGCTCTGGTAGATTATGTCGCCAACGGTGTTCATGACGAAAAGACACTTCCCGTCGCAGTAGGTGACCATGAAATGCTTGCCCCGGTCCCTACTGGCATCGTAGACCAGCCGTCTAGGCGACTCGGGCGGCTCAGCGCAGTCCACAATCTTCAACAGGCGGTCTTCATTATAGACGGTCATGGGGTTCCTGGGCAATAGCGGAGGCATTCTCGGCTGTTGGTGTGACTCTTGGTCCCGCCCCTTCCCCTGTGTGTCGATGACCGTCTTTGTCCGAGGGTATTTAATACCATAAACGAGTTCGGACTCGCCGCCGTTTTTCTGGACGGCGACGCATTGATCGTCAACGTAGCTGATCCAGAGGCCTTGGCCTTGGTCCCTCTCTTTGTCGTAGATGACCCTCTCAGGGGAGCTCTTCGGCTTGCTCAGGTCGAGAAGCTGGGACAGAACACCGTGTCGTTTATACATTCTCAAGTACTCTACCGGATGTGTTGCTAACTCCAGATTTTCCCGAGCAGCGGCGTAACGCATTGTGCAGATAATTGGGGACGATCACACTCTTTTAATGACTTAAGGATAACTTGAATGCAAGCGAAACGACTATATTAATTATCAAGAAATCACTCTAGCCCGGCCGGTCCCGAACACAAAGATAGTTGTGTGTAGTGGCTTGACAGTTGCTCTGACATCGTGGCAGAGGAGATAGCTTGAAGTGCTGGAGAATAATCTATTATATATATAAAGATATAAATTTAAATGTGCGAACTTGACTTAGTCAACTAATAAGTATTGTGTATGCAGTACGAAAAATATGTGACTGATGTGTGATACGTTGGAGAGAAATGATGATGATGAGAAGAGATGGAAAAATAGAGGAACCGGACAGGAAACTTGAGCACATATGCTTTAAGACGTCAAATGGCAAAGAGTCACCGCCTGTAAAGGCAATTAGACCTACCAAAGCAGGAAATACCATCAAAAATTAAATTTTAACATCCAACTTGGGTAACACTTTTTCAGGGGTATAAGCTCATGCCTCAACGATGAAGCATAGACTTGGAAATTGGATAGTCGTGCAATTGCTCAGGTGTTGTGTACTCACTTATAGTAAAGTCATTTGTATAGTAAGCGAGACTCATCTTTCGACATCAAAACTCCAGCAGGTGCCATATTACAACTTCCATCTGGAGTGTAAAGGGGCTACGTTCAAAGCCTCGAGTTTCCGAAGTTACCATATATTTGTGCTTAGAAGTGAGAGACCAAACGCTCTAGAGCTATGAAAACCTTTTCCAACATTCTTAATAACATGAATATCGTCCTATCTTAATTGAGAACACGTATTTTTAACACTGCCTCATCTTTGCCTTCCACCGAGGTATCTCCAAGCTTTGCTTTACTATTATACCAGCGCTGTAATAATGCCCTAGTCCAGACAGTCAGCCATGTACTTCCTTATTGCCAGTTATCTTGGTCTACTAAGTCTACCTAGGTGGGCGTAGATCTACGCAAGACTACGCAGCCTAAACGGAAAGATATTCGCTATATAAAGTGGCATTGCCAGGACGAGTCGAAAGGGGTAACGCTTAGCACATGACAACGAACGAAATTCGGGAGGAACAAATAAAAAAATAATGACACCGGTGGGAATCGAACTGCAACAGAAAAGGTTTAAAAATAAGGAAAAGGAAAAGATCAGCCACTGACAGCAGACGCCGCCCTCCTCGCTTACCCAGACCCGATTGCTCCCATCAGTCTGTTGCACTCCCGGCCTCGCCACAACCGGGCGTGCAATAAGTTTACCGGTAGTTCCACTATTGAGTTAAGTAAGGACATTCATCGAAACAATGGGTTTATACTGCCAGTGACCGTGAGAGACTAACAAAATGTTGGGGCTTATATGGTTGGTTTCTAGCTTCGGTATTGGCTGGCTTCCAAAGCAGGTACCCCTTGTACCGTTATAATGGTTACTCGGTTCTTATCTAGTGATACATCATTAAACAAGTAACCTCAATATAGGAAGCTACCTAAGTAGGTACCCTACGCACAAATTTACACTTTGTATCTTACCCCTGCAGGCACCTCCGACAGAGCCCCTTTCCTTACGCCTTGCTCTCCTTTGCACCGTCCTCGGGCTTCTTCACGACCGGGTCTTCCGGTGAGAAGTTAAGGCTGATACCGTTCACGCAATGCCTCTCATCGGTAGGAGTGGAATAGCCCTCGCCCTTGAAGACATGTCCGAGGTGGCCGCCGCAGTTCGAGCAGACGATCTCCGTCCGCGCCATCCCCCAAGACCGGTCTTCGTGACGGGTCACGGCGCCGGGGATGCTGTCGAAGTATGCTGGCCAGCCGCATCCTGACTTGAACTTGTGGTTCGCTTTGTAGAGAGGCGCATTGCATCCGGCGCAAGTATACACTCCGGACTCACTGAAGAACTTGTCAAACTTGTGAGAGCCGGCGGGCTCTGTCCCCTTCTCACGAAGGATGCGGAATTGATCTGATAGCCCATCTCGGTCAGAAGTGCCCTTTGAGAATATGAATTGGTCTATTAGAGAGGGGTTTACCTTTGTTCAAGACAGCGCGCCACTCGTCGGGCGTTCGCTCGTCAGGGTACGTCATCTTATTGTTGGAGCTGGAGCTAGAGCCGCCAAAGAGACTGCTAAATGGCATCGCTGCTAGATATCCTGAGTACCCCCAGTTTTGGCGCAGTGTCTGGCGGGTTGGGATGGTTGCTTGAACCTTAGCTAGACTGGACAAGGTGTAGAATGTTCGTATCAGAGTGGCGTAAGGAGGCAATCGCATGAGTGAGCCTTGAGAATATTGCAACTAATTCTGAGTGAATTTTCACAGCACACGAGGAAACTATGACGGGTTAGTTGGACGAATCTTGATGCGGAAAATTCTCTGAGTTATATAAACAATGATGACAGTTCTTTTGCAATTCTCGGAGAATCAGATGTAGTTGATTTGGAATCACTTCACGCCGGTTGTGGTAGTAGCACAGTGTGACGCCTACAAATGTCCCTTTGATTTGAATCTAGATCGGGGAGTTCAGTCACAATTGAAGGGGGACCTGAGGGTTATGTAGTACAGTTTGGATACGGTGTGGCGCAATGATTCCATAGGGTATTGCCGGTGCCAGGTGCGTAAGACTTCTTGAAACCCCTCCATGTCGTCAGAGACAGCCCAAGGGGGATTCGGCTAAATATGGTTTAGGTAAGCAATCTTCAAAGTTGTCTTATCTTATCGATCTAGCAGCTGTCACATGGGCACCTGCGAGAAGAAGCTGCTCGGACTACCATAAAGGCGGTTTCCGACATGACCCCTTGGTTTTGATTTCGAATTGAGGAAGATGGGTTCAGATGGAGTTCAGGTAAAACGTGGACACCCACATATTTACAGTCACCTGAGTATGTACAGCTTACACAAGTAGGTAGGGTCTCGGTCGTTCTGGCGGGGAGGGCTGGGGCTCGCAGGTCAGGGTCTCATCGTGATCCACTCGTGAAAGGTCCGCCCGGGGTTAGCCGGACTCAGTGCCTAGGCAGCCCAGGTACCCCATATTCCAGCCTACCTCGGCATCTCAATCCAAACACGACCGATTAAGATTAGTGGAGGTCGGAGCTCCCGCTAACTACACCACGAGACCCTTTGTCCTTCCACACCTGGCCTCTATATATTCTTCATGCTAAGGGCTTAGTAGGTCGAGGACGCTCAAGAAATAGTCTTATTATATATTCAACTTGTGATTAAATACACATTTTACTTCTCGTTCAGCCATCTGTTGTAGATTTACTTTCCTGTTTCTTCTAATCGGGAAGAACAACTACGTGAGCGGGTGAAGGATAGAGGACGAGGAGAAAAAATAGACACAGGATGCCTTTCGATACAGAGCTCACCCGTCGTCTGGGGATCGAGATTCCCGTGGTCCAAGGTGGCATGCAGCATGTGGGAATTGCTGAGCTAGCATCCGCCGTTTCCAATGCCGGCGGTTTGGGCATTCTTACCGCGCTCACGCAGCCCACACCCGAGGACCTGCGTAATGAGATCCGGAAGACACGGACCATGACTAAGAAGCCCTTCGGCGTTAACATCACTCTTCTGCCGGCCCTTCAACCTCCGGACTACGGCGCCTATGCCCAGGTCGTCATTGACGAGGGCATCAAGATCGTTGAGACTGCCGGCAACAGCCCCGGCCCTGTGATCAGCAAGCTTAAGAAGGCCGGCATCATCATCCTCCACAAGTGTACTACCATTCGACACGCCCAGAGTGCTATCAAACTCGGTGTAGACTTCTTATCCATTGATGGCTTCGAGTGTGCTGGGTAAGTTTACTTTGGAATTTGTCGTTTCTAACCCCCAAAATATTCAAGTTGCTGATTATACCGGGACGAAGACACGTTGGTGAATCCGACATCACAAACTTCATCCTGCTCAGCAAGGCCCGACAGACGCTGAAGGTGCCCTTCATCGCGTCTGGCGGCTTCGCCGACGGACAGGGACTTGCCGCGGCGCTGTGCCTGGGCGCCGAGGGCATCAACATGGGCACGCGCTTCATGTGCACAGTGGAGTCGCCGATCCACCAGAAGATCAAGGAGCAGATCGTGAAGGCGCAGGAGACGGACACGGCGCTGGTCATGCGCCGGTGGACCAACACGACGCGCCTCTACCGCAACAAGGTCACCGACACCGTCGTCGAGATCGAGAAGAACAGCAAGACGGGCGAGTTCGCCGAGATCGCACCATACGTCAGCGGCAAGCGAGGGCGCCAGGTTTTCATCAACGGCGACCCCGAGTATGGCGTCTGGACCGCCGGTCAGGTCATCGGCCTCATCCATGATATCCCCACTTGTGCGGACCTCGTCAAGAGAATCGAGAAGGAGGCCGAGGAGACCCTGTTATCGAAGGTTAAATTGACAAAATCCAAATTGTAAACTACCTATCGCATTTAGATCTTTGGTTTTCTATCTAGTTGGATATACGATATGGAGTTAACGTAGATTTCGCTCATTTGCTTCGTGTCGTGTTGTATTCATTGTGTCAATGCATTTTGCTTTGGGCTAAAGAACAATAGTAGTAGATTGCGAGCTCGAACTTGTTAGTACGCTGGTATATCAAGGACCGAAAACCAAAAACTGTTCGTGTATTAGACTATTAGTGTTGCCGTTATCAGTTACTCCAGTAACCCAGATACGTCTCAACGATAGAGTGAGTACAAGTAGACCGTCATCGCAATCACTGAAACACTCATTCTTAACTCATGTAAACAGCCACGGCTTGAAGATAGTGAACACACCACGTCTCTGCTACGGTACTGGAACTGGTTGCTCGAATCGCCTCACAAGACTCAACACGGTGATATGCGCAAGCAATTTATTATGGTGACAAGCTCTCGAGAAGCCATTTAGACATGTAGAGCTAATGCTTAGTACGTTTCATGTGCTGATCGTGTCACCGCCAAAATCTTAAACCTACCGACAACCAGCAGAAAGAAAAGGGAGGAAAACATCTATCATCGTAAACCATTCTCTACCATACGCATTCATTCATGTATATATGCGTAGCCATCCATGAACCAACTTTCCATCCCTACATCCCAAGCCCTGACCGGCCCAATCCTTCTTGACCAGCCAGCCAGTCGGTCCCTTCGTAAACTACAACACCAGAAACACCTTTGATAACTCATAACCACATCCTAGAATTTACCTTATCACGAGGTGCGAAGCCTAAACGCCAGACAACAACACAGTACCAGACGCCAAAGAGAAATCTACCATCGACGTCCCCAGACATTGCTCTCTTGGCCAGTCTTCGCCTTCGACTTATTGCTCTGCATACTCTGCGTGCTGTGGGGGACATTATCCCTGATGATTCTATCATTGGCGGGCTCAGTCCGGTAGCGGCCACTACCATCGTCGGTTTTCCCGCCGCCAGCGCCACTGCCCATATGCTTGAAGAGCTCCAGCATCTCGTTCAAGCCAAGCTTGAGGCCTTCCTTCTTGGCACCGCTCTCGATCGCCGCTGCGGCTAGGAGCCTCTTCTTCTCCTGGAGCTCCAGGATACGCTCCTCGACTGTGTTCTCCACCGTGAGTTTGTATACGATGACATCCACGGTCTGCGTGAGACGGTGCACTCGGTCGATCGCCTGCTCTTCGACGAAGGGGTTCCAGAAAGGCTCGAGAATCACGACGCGAGAGGCAGCTGTGAGATTGAGACCTAGAGCACCGCATCGCAGTGAGCAGAGCAACACGCGTGTTGAGTTATTGTTGCGCAGGCTGTGTAGTGATGCCTCGCGTGCATCGTTCTTCATCCCGCCGTCGTAGCGCACGTACTTGATACCCTCCTTGCGCAGGAAAGGTTCGACGAGATCAAGCATCGAGGTGAACTGTGAGAAGACGATGAACTTGTGGTCCTGGATTTCCTTGTGGAGGATCGATATTAATTGGCGGATCTTGGCCGACGCCAGCACGTGAGGTATCTGCTGACGTCTAGGATTATGTAGGAAGGCATCTTCGTCGGTCTCCGAATCATCATAGAGTTCAGACTCAGAGATGCCGTCATCGCTAACGGATTCTGAGCCCTCAGATTCCGAATCGGCATCGCTGCCCTCATCTACCAGTTCAGATGCTCCGGATGGCTTCTGGGACAATCGGGCTTGTATAGCTGAAATCGATTCAAGGTCGGAATCGTCGGAATCGGGTGCTTCTATCGCTCGTTTCAGATCTTCCGGCTTCGTATCCTCGCCATCGTCAACGATAAAGCTGTCTAGGCGGCTGCCATCCTGGGTCTCATCATCCTCAGAATCCTGAGTATCGAGAGTCTCGCCTTCGCCCTCGGCATTCTCGTCGTCGGTGCCGCCAGCTTTTTCTAGACGAAGCGGCCCTTGTTCGTCAGCAGAGACGATCCATTCGCCCTCCTCTTCTTCTTCATCACTGTCGATAATTGCGCGTCGGTTCCTTGGCTTCCGCCTGACGAAGGTCTCGGTCTCGACTTCCTTTATTACTGATTCCTCTTTTACGGACTTCTCTTTCGTGGCCTTCTTTGATTTTTTCTTATGTCTAGTTCTCACCTTAGGCGTCTTCAATTCACCACCCTCTTCGTGGTGTTTGAAATACTCCAGATCGGCAAAGCATTCCTTGCATTTGTCAGACCCGGGTTGACGATGCTCCGCGTCAAGCTCCCAACCACAGATTTCGCAATGCTTAGTTTCGACGTCGAGTCCGCCGAGCAAGTCTGCGAGAGCATCGACGTCTGTGTCGCTCTTTTTGATTCGAGTCTCCTCCGAGAGGGCGTCTTTATCCTTCTCGAGCTTCCCTTCTACTAGCTTTGGATGGTTGCATGCTTGTCTTAGCCGGAGTAGAAGCACTAATGCGCTGGCATAATTGACCTTTCCGCGCATCATCGCCTCGAGACTTTTATCTGTCCGCTGTTCCAAGCGGTCGTAGAACCGGCGCTCAGCCGGCGCGAATTGAGCAGCTACAGACACTACCTTGCGTTCAGTAACCTTGAAACCGGATGTTGAGTTCTTCTGGTCGCCAGAGGAGTCGTTCGGCCCTGTATTGAGTGCTCCGTCTTGTTTGAGTATATCTTTAGTTCTGCGCTTCATAAAGCATTGCAGCACACTATGTAGTCGCTGGATGGCAACATGGCCTTTACCATTCTTCATCGGTAGCTCGAAGTGGTCCCGCCACTCTCGCAAATCGTCATACGGCTTGATCCGCAAAAACTTTACAAGACTTTGTAATTCATCCAGGTTGTTTTGCAGCGGAGTGCCGCTCAAACACCATCGGTAAACACTTCGCAATTCGTAACAGGCTTTGGTAGCTTTGGCGTTCCTGTTCTTGATTGTATGCGCCTCATCCAGAATGACCCGGTACCAATGTAGGCCAAAACACCCAGCCTTCAGATTGCCGCTACAGTGGTTATGCTCTGAGACAAGAATCTGGTATGTTGTGATGACGACATCGTATCGTCGAAGATCCTCGAAACGCTTCGTACGCTGAGGTCCATGGTGGACAAGAACTTTCAGTCTATGAGACTCCTCAACTCTATCCTTCAATTCAGCCTCCCATTGGCGAATAAGAGCCAATGGGGCAACAACTAGAGTTGTCTTTTCGACGCCCGGGTGCTGATCGGCCGGCTTGGGGTTTGTTAGAATAAGCGATATAGATTGTAGTGTCTTGCCTAGACCCATATCGTCTGCCAAGAGGCCGCCCTTGGGCACTTTGCCCTTCTTGACGGGACCAAGCTCTCGGTTCCTCATCCATTCAACACCTTCGATCTGGTGCGGGAGTAGCCGGACTTTGAGTCCTTCGACCTTAGATTTATCTTCTGTGATATCCTCTTTGGCAAGCTTGTCTTCTTCGTCCTCTAAGGAGCCTTCCAGAAGAGCCTTAATATCAGAAGCGGCTTTCTTCGGGTCTACGTATTGGGAGAACACGCCTGGTTGGCTGTAGATCGAGACGGGGCCATTGTCGATTACTGCTATGGGGTTCCCCGCGGACCCGGCCGGAGCAGGTGCCGAGCTGAACACAGGATTCGGCGGAGGCTTCTTATCTTTGAACGACGGTTGGAGCGGGCCCTTTATTCGCTGCGGACGATGATGTTCTGGGCGGTTCTTCGGTTGTAGAAATAGGTTTGCGTATTTGTCGTCCATACTACTTCCTGAGGTTACTCTTTGCTTTACAGCCGGCCGAGGAAGCGGAAACGCGCTTGATGATGGGTTTCCAAAGCCTGGCGCGTGTGATGTAGTAGACATGAGGGCGTCTTCTTTTTTCGAGACCGGTTGCGCACTGTTAATACTACCATTCGATTCATTGCTTCCCCAGGGACGCAGTGGCGCCTTAGGCGGAGCCTGCTCTTGTACCATTGTGACTGAGACTCGACTGCCTTGGGCACCACAGGACTCGGTCGACAACACGAGGGGTAGTTTCTTGTGGCGCGGGATATCCTGAGGTATATAGAAAGTCGGTGTTTCGGTTGATATAAGGTTATTCTTTGGTTGGAAGCCGAAACTATCACCTGGCTTTCTGCTGTATTGCTCCTGTTAACTGGAAGACCTCAAAACAAGTTTGCGCCGGCAGAACCTACATCATGAGTTTGTAGTAGACTATCAAGCAATACTAAGGTGTTACTTAGGTTGCACACTTAGCTACCGATGTGCTATGTCGGCTACACTCCATATTAATGTTGTTATGTGGCGGGGGTAAGGCTAATTGTTATTACAGATGCAGCATATCTTATCAGTATCAACCCATGTTTACAAGTCGTGACACAATTTGTCCGGCCAACGGCGATTTCCCAAGCCACAGGGTAACCTAAAAGTGTGGCGTTGTATCAAAGAGGTAGGTACCTAGGTACCTATATGTACCCATCGCAAAGGGTGCAAGGACCCACCAACCAACTGTTAATGCATACACCGCCACACACACCACATTTTTGCACGATCACATGCTAGGTATCCGCACCCATGGAGAGGTCTTCATATCTGCATATCACTGCAATGAAAAAGATACCTATCCCTTTAAGATGATTTACAATTGTATCGAGTCTGTGTTGTCGTTCCCTGTTGAGCTCCAACAAAAAGGGGGAGATGTTGGGGAGAATGAAGGAATATTCACCAATCGGGAGTGATCAAATTGCCAAGCTTCAAATTTCAGAGTTCGCTATGCAGTTCTGAGGCTAGCTCCTGATCTGCAAGGTCCCATACATTAATTACACTTATGATTGCTGCGTTGTCAGTGATCAATTCGAAATGAACGGTGATAGATATCCTTGACAGGAACCAGAGGCGGGATGCCAACCTCTGAATTTCGATATAGGCCTATTGTTTCCAACTACCGGTTTAAATACTAACAAAGGCATCTTCTATGGGATAATGGGATAGGCTGTGATAAGGTGGCAATAGTAGCATTGATAGAACCGCTTTTCACGATGCTACCTACCTAGCATGCTTAATGGAACTAATTTTTATTCTCATACATCTGTACAGGCTGTTTGCTGTAGCCTTGTAGGTACTGGCCGTAGGCATCTATTTGACACTCCACAGAAAGCGGGGCAAACCTCTTTTCGTTGGCAAGAGCTCCCAGGGGTACTGGTTACTCCCACCATCTCATTGGTATACGGCAATCAGACTTAACCTGTTTCGGGTCGTGGTTTCCTAGTTCTGGGCTGGTCAGTGACGACCTGCAGCACATTTTGGTCCCCTCTCCAAACCATCTCAAGCCATCTCAAGCTACTAAAGGTACCTAACAAATAATTTGACCAACCAAAGCCTGCCCACACCTGTCTCTCCACCATAAACCACAACGACAAACACACCGCTTCCTAGCCTCCTGTCCATCTTTCTTAAACCTCCCTTTTCTTCTTCAACCACTACTGCTGTCCTTCTACATCCTGTCCTCTGCTCAACACACCCATCCACCCTTCGTGTTTGATATTCGACACTCCATTAATCGCCAAAATGCGTGAGATCGTAAGTCTAGCTCTCTCTCTCCGCTCGTGTCTTCACTCCCCGTCCCCTCTGTTTACTTTGCAACCCAACTGAGCTCCACCAAAATTTGCTGCCCTACATGTTGAACGCGTTCCCGGCGTTCGATGCACCCCGACCTCACCATCCCCACTCGTGCACAACAAGCTATCAAGAGCTGTAGCGAGAGACAAACACAGCTTCATGCATTGTCAACCTGTCGAAAGAAAAGAATGAGGCTAACGATAAATTTCAACGGCTACAGGTTCACCTCCAAACCGGCCAATGCGTAAGTCATCTTTGCCTTCACAATAGTAGCAAAAATTGCGAAAACTTACACAAAATAATAGGGTAACCAAGTTGGTGCTGCTTTCTGGCAGCAAATCTCCGGAGAGCACGGTCTCGATGGCAGTGGCGTGTATGTTTTTATATCTATTGGCTGCAGTTGCCAAGCTGTTGGCTAACGGCGATGGAACAGATACAACGGAACCTCCGAGCTCCAGCTCGAGCGCATGAGCGTCTACTTCAATGAGGTACGCAAACCATACGTTAATTACTTTTTGCGTGGGGTGTCATTTTTTTTTAACGCAATGGATTATATAGGGTGCCGGCAACAAGTTCGTCCCTCGCGCCGTCCTCGTCGATCTCGAGCCCGGTACCATGGATGCCGTCCGTGCTGGTCCCTTCGGTCAGCTTTTCCGACCCGACAACTTCGTCTTTGGCCAGTCTGGTGCTGGCAACAACTGGGCCAAGGGTCATTACACCGAGGGTGCTGAGTTGGTCGACCAGGTTCTCGATGTCGTCCGTCGCGAGGCCGAGGGTTGCGACTGCCTCCAGGGTTTCCAGATCACCCACTCTCTTGGTGGTGGTACCGGTGCCGGTATGGGTACTCTGTTAATTTCCAAGATCCGCGAAGAGTTCCCCGACCGCATGATGGCCACTTTCTCCGTCATGCCCTCCCCTAAGGTCTCTGACACCGTTGTCGAGCCCTACAACGCCACCCTTTCCGTTCACCAGCTTGTTGAGAACTCGGACGAGACCTTCTGCATTGACAACGAGGCTCTGTACGATATCTGCATGCGCACCCTCAAGCTGTCCAACCCCTCCTACGGCGACTTGAACCACCTTGTTTCCGCTGTCATGTCTGGCGTCACCACCTGCCTGCGCTTCCCCGGTCAGCTGAACTCGGACCTGCGCAAGCTAGCCGTCAACATGGTGCCCTTCCCTCGTCTGCATTTCTTCATGATCGGCTTCGCTCCCCTCACCAGCCGTGGTGCCCACTCTTTCCGCGCTGTCACCGTTCCCGACCTGACACAACAAATGTTCGACCCCAAGAACATGATGGCTGCTTCTGACTTCCGCAACGGTCGTTACCTGACATGCTCTGTTATTTTGTAAGGATGAGTAATTACCCATTATTGGATGAGTAGCTTTGCTAATTTATGTTCCCTAGCCGTGGCAAGGTCTCCATGAAGGAGGTTGAGGACCAGATGCGCAATGTGCAGAACAAGAACTCGTCCTACTTCGTCGAGTGGATCCCCAACAATGTTCAGACCGCTCTCTGCTCCATCCCCCCTCGCGGCCTCAAGATGTCTTCTACCTTCGTCGGCAACTCGACTGCCATCCAGGAACTCTTCAAGCGTGTTGGTGAGCAGTTCACTGCCATGTTCCGTCGTAAGGCTTTCTTGCATTGGTACACTGGTGAGGGCATGGACGAGATGGAGTTCACTGAGGCTGAGTCCAACATGAACGACTTGGTCAGTGAATATCAGCAGTACCAGGACGCTGGTGTTGACGAGGAGGAAGAGTATGAGGAGGAGCCTGTGCTCGAGGAGGAATAAGCGTTATATTTTAATACCCCTGTCTCGGAATGGCAGCACTGTTGAGATCTCCAACCGTAGCGTCCAGAGAGCTTCGTATTGTGCTGTCTACTCTAGACTCTACCTCAGATCTCTTTCTGTTACCTGGAAAACAGTACTCGTCATGTAATGGAATTTGTCAATTATGACGCTGAGTGTTCTCCTGGGTCGTTAGATATACCTCTTGGTGTTTGTGGTCTGGAGCAGAAAAGGAAGCGACTATTCATTGCTTGTAGTGACCAGAAAAGGCAATAAATTTGCGGTACTAATTATCACCGTCAAAAAAAAAACTTTCTCGTGTTGGTGTTCAAAGTGAATGACTGGTTTGTGACCGTAGCGGACGACAAGGTTCAGTGTTCAAGACAATACGTGCGGAATACGAATCCATTCTGAATATGCTGTACTGCTGTATCCGATTTATCAGCACCTCTTAATAAATTTTGTTATGCCCAATTCCATGAAGCAAGCAGCGGGACATCTATAATGCGAGCAGCGATCTTGCAGATTGCATGGGCTGTATTGCATTCCGGTAATCTCAGAGTAATCATACTCGATATTGATATACCCTCACGAAGGGGATACCAAATACGCCGTCAGTTACGTCAGACTACCTATGTAGCTAGAGTATGCTGTGAGGTATCTTAGTTAAGAGGGGTTGGAAATCCCGCGTTAGACTTCCGCCTTTCGTTCCATCCTGCCGTCAGAATATCCCTAGCTTGTAATTGCATGTCTCGAGTTCTTTGAACAGACACGAGGCTGACAGAATAGGGGTCATACGTCTTTTTGGGTATCTACACGCAGCAAGGGTAAGTACGTAAGTATTTAGGCACTGTAGGTATAGGATGTTTTTCCTCTCGACATACCTAGCTACAAGCTGAAGTGAAAACACGATCGCTTTTGAAACAAGACACAAAGCAGAGAAAAGAACCCCACCTCACCAGTCAGGCGCGGCACCACATCCACCTCCCACCAATCCCTGAGGCAGAACCCGCACGGTCTCGCGCATAGGCAGATCAGCCAGTGGCCGCACGCCGACCTTCTTCGCCCGCCGGCCCTTGAAGTTGATCTTCTTGTCCAGCTCCTCGAAGCCGTCGCGGGGACCGGAGTCGCCCTTCTTCACCTTCCACCTACTGGTACCCAGCTCGGCGTCCAGCTCGGCGACGGGCGGTAGCTTTATGTACACAAGGCCGTCGTCGCGTTCCTCAGCGGCGAAGGTCGCGATTGAGAGAGTCCCGTCGTTGGTGCAGTTACCCGAGGATAGGTCGAAGTTGCGCTTGTGGTAGGGACAGGATATCCAGGGGGTTTTGGCCGAACCGCATGGTTCTTGTTGGCCGTTTGTTGTCGTTATTGTCGCTTTGTCTTCTTTCGTCGTCTCTATTGTTGATGATGTTGATGACGTTTGTGTCTCAATCTCCTGCCCTATCAAACCCTCGGACAACGCGAAAGTCCGCTTGTGCGGACACATCTGCTGCGTGGCGTAGTACTTGCCCCTCACGCGCCACAGGGCGAGCTGCGTGTCGCCGCGCTTGATGTTGGCCGAGATGCCGTTGGGCGTCTCGTCGGCGCCGGCGAAGTAACTCGCCTCAATGACTGGCTGCCATGACATGCTCGACCAGCGGTCTTTCAGGCCTTTAAAGTCGTCTGTTGCGGCTTCCGTGGGCCAGAATACCGGCCGGCTCTGCCCGCGGTCCCCCTCCAGCTCTACCGTCTCCTGCGTCTCTGCCGTATTGGCGAATTGCTGGAATTTTGATGCTATTATCGGGTTCTTGACGGCTTCGGCCCACTCGTCAAAAAAGGAGTCGACGAGTTCTTGCATCTGAGACTCTAGCGAGGCGCATATTCCGAGTTTGTCTTCTAAGATTACCTCTTTTAGGTATTTGAGCCCACCCGGTAGCGCCTCTAGCCAGCGCGCTGTGCGTTGCAGCTTGTCCGCTGTTCGGATGTAGAACATGAGATACCTGTCGAGAATAGGGATAACTTCGGACGGCGGTACGTCTTTGGCGAGTAGTTCTGAATGTTTGGGGCTCGCGCCGCCGTTGCCGCCTACAAATACGTTGAACCCCTTCTCTGTAGCTATTAAGCCAAAACTGTGAGCGATTTTGTTAGTTCAAGCTGCATCTTTTTTGCCTATAATGGATATGTTAACTTACTCTTTATTCTGCGCTTCGGCACACTCGCGCACGCAACCGCTAACACCGCCCTTGATCTTGTGAGGACTACGTATACTCTTATACCGCTCCTCGATGCGCACAGCCATGCCGACACTATCACCGACGCCGTACCGGCACCACGTACTCCCGACACAACTCTTGACAGTACGGAGCGACTTGGCGTACGCATGACCGCTCTCCATACCGCCCTCGACGAGCAACCTCCAGATACCGACGAGGTCCTGCTTCTTGGCGCCGAACATGTCGATGCGCTGTCCGCCGGTTATCTTAGTATACAGGTTATACTTCTTGGCCACCTCTCCAATCAAGACGAGGTGCTCGGGGAGGATCTCGCCGGCCGAGACGCGCGGGACAACCGAGTACGTGCCGTTTCGCTGGATGTTTCCCAGGTACCTGTCGTTAGTCTCCTGGAGTCCGTGCAAGGGTCTGCTCATGATGTGCTTGTTCCACAAAGACGCAAAAATGCTCGCTACGGCCGGCTTGCACGCCTCGCAGCCTTCGGCCTCTTTGTCGTTGCCCGCCTCCCGCATCACCTCTTGCAGCGTCCGTAGACGCTTCACCATAATGATGTTGTACAGGTCCGCGCGCGAGTAGTCGAAGTGCGCGCACAGGTTGTTCTTGACCTCGGCGCCCATCTCCTTCATAGCCTTGTTGAAGATGCTGGTTACTAAGGGCATACACCCGCCGCAGCCGGACCCGGCTTTCGTACACGCTTTCACCTCGCCGACGGACTTGCTCGTGCCTGATTTAGCCGTCTCCAAGATGTCCCGCTTGCTCACGTTGTGACACGAGCAGATCTGCGTGTCGTCGTCTAGGTCGTCGCCCCCATCGTCTTCGCCGTCTTTCTTGGCGCCCAGGATGAGTTGCGAGGGCGGTATGTCCAGCTCTTTCTGGTTCCGAACCATCGGCACGAGCTTGATGTAGTCGCTCGTGTCGCCTATCATCATACCGCCGAGCAGGTACTTCCCGTCCGTAGTGAAGAGGTATTTCTTATATACCTGCGCGAAGGGGTCCTTGTACACTAGCGCCTGGACTTCGGGAGCCCTTTTGTTATCATCTGAAGCTAATAAAGTCCTCTTCTTCCTCGCCGCTACCTTCGCAGGGAGAAAACTGGGACCGTCCCTATCGGCGAAGAAGTCGCCGAAGCTGGCCACGTCCACACCGAGGAGTTTTAACTTGGTGCTCAGGTCGGGCCGCTTGAAGGATCGCGTCTGATGCAGCTTCGCCTGTGTCAGGTTGAAGGATAGCACGTCGGCCATCTCGACACCGGGCGCGATGAGGCCGAAGGTCTGGTTTTCCCAGCTCGCGCACTCGCCTATGGCGTATATGTCGGGTACGCTCGTAGATAAATCGTTGTTCACGAGGACGCCCCCGCCGCGCTCGGAACACTTGATACCAGCGCTCCGCGCAAGCTCGTCACGGGGGCGTACGCCGATGGCGAAACAGATGGTAGAGCAATCCATCTCCTCACCATCTTCAAATACCACACCCGTGACACCGTTCTCTTCGTTCGTCTTTATCCTCGCGACGCGCTTCGTGAGTAAGACATCTATGCCTAACTCTGTGACTTTTTCCACGACGAGATTCCCGGCCTCAGAATCGAGTTGTCGGCTCAGCACCCACTTGTTCCGCTCTATCAGCTTCACGCGCTCGAAACACTGCAAATCCAGCATGGCGGCTGCGGCCTCGAGACCTAGCAAACCGCCGCCTACCACTGCGCCCACGGTACCCTTGCGGCTCTCACCGAACTCGATGAGTTTTTGCAGGTCGTCGATGGTGCGGTAGACGAACACCCCTTTCGCGTCGTGGCCGGGCGTGTGTGTCGGCAGCAGGGCGTCGGAGCCCGTGGCCAGGACTAGGATATCGTAGGCTACGACATCGCCGTTGGCGCACGTGACCGTCTTCTCAGACGAGTTGATGCCCGTCACGAGGGTGTTGAGGTGGTAGTTGAGTTGGTTCTCACTTGCGTGTTTGGCATACTATATATATGTGAAGATAAATCCTTCCCCGTCAGCAAGCATCCTAGACATAACTCTGAGATGTTTATTCTCCCCTTTGGGAAGAGCAATAAGCCTGTGTATGTTTCTCGCGTACCCATTGCTGCGGCTCCAGGTATAGGTCCTCGACCTTCCGATGTCCAAAGAAGCTCGTCAAGCCAACGCGGTTGTACGCAAAGTGCGGCTCTTCACCGATGACTATGATGTCATACTCGCGAGCTCTGGCGTCTAGCTTTAATATTTTCTCTCTGGAAGATAGTTCGTTTAGTTAGCCATACTGTCTGACTGTTCGTTGTTGTTGTGCTTTAGCTCGTCTCACGTAGTGCGAACGAACTTACATGAAAGCAATCCCTACCATCCCTAGGCCCACGACCACCAACCTTGACCTCTTAATGTTGTCCTTCGCCATGGTATGAGATGATTAATTAGGACCGGGTGTTGCTATGATAAGGCCCGGTATGTTGTACATATGGTAGGCCTAGGCATGCGAGAGGTATCAAAAGCGTAGTAGTAAAGTCACGATTTGGAAATAAGTGATATGAATGGTCAAGGAAACAAAAATATTTCGTCCTTGTCACTGTAGGGAGGCGATAGCGGCAATGAGCAAAGTTGAAGAACAGCCTCTCACCAACAATGTGGCTGATATGAGCGATACATACATAAACTATACTATCTCATACGATCGTCGTCGTGTTGCGTACGCGGAGACCTGCATCTCCGGTGTAATGGGTAGGAATGCCCTACTGATAGATAGATAAGCGATAACTACCCTGAGTGAGTTATGACTATATTCTCAATATGATCATACTTAGCAGGAATCAGCATCTAATGGGAGACACCAGGCAAATAGATCTCCGGCTTCAGCCTTAAGAGCGTGAAAGAAGTTGACATCTCCACGGGCTTTGCGATACCGAGCTCGGTCCGGGAGCGCGGGTAGGTTCAAATCAGGAGTTTGACTGGATAACAATAAGCTCAGTGAGCATAGATAACGGTTTTATTGTCATTTTTAGTGTATTACAAGTAATCGTATGTCGTTACATTTTGGGGGGTTGCTTGCGGGGGGTTTTGTCTGCCGTTGATAACGGGTGGGCTGGTTTGTACGGTTTGTACGTCAACTATGGCTTAATATCCTTCTAGGTTATCAGAAGCCTTGGCAACAAACTCGTACACATCCTGTATTAGCAATCCAATAGGAACTCAACAATTCCTAATGTCTCTAAGCCTTGAAAGAGATTCGAAGGCTAATTCATGATCTCCTTTAGCTTGTGCTTGGAAGCCGTGATAAGAGAACGAGGTTCTGGGTTTCCATATCAGATAACGGGAAGGCTTGTTAGTGTCTAGTAAGTGAGCCAATTAGCACTGCTGCTCATCCCACAAATGAACGTCCGCGGAGATAGGGACTGAGAGGACGGATTCAAGTCCTATCACTTATCTATAGATTATGGGCTATTAGCAAGGCGACGTAGGATATGTTGTATGTATGTGTGCAGTTATTGGACGTTTTGCACGCTGTATCGTCTATACTGAACTACGGATTACATATCCATATCTACTACTATTAACCGAGGCATGCAAGACAACATCGTTGTTACGAGAGCTGCTCCTTATACCTTATCTTATCGGAAGCCGTCGAACCTGTTATTAGACAAATGCCTACCTTGCTTTGACATCATCGTGCTGCTACTTCTCGGAGCGAGGGTTGCCGCGGTACCTGAATCCCACTGATCCCATTGATCCTATATGCTTGGCGAATGGATTCACGGCCTGAGAAGCTGTTCGCTTGGATGTATTCTAGACTTCCGAGAAGAATGCGTGGAACGAGAAGAATGCGTGGAAAGGCCGCCGTTATGCGATGATACAACGCGCTATCGGAGACCGAGTCTTCTCTCGCAACGGTGCCAACGGCTTCGCGGCAACTACTCTCTGCATTGCTACTCTGCACGTTCTCGGCAATGTTTCGGACCGGGCGTATACCTCCCATTGAGAGGTGTCATCCATTGTATCGTCAGTGTTGTTGTTGCTTCGGCTTATCGATCCGGAGGGAAAAACAAGAAAAGGACGCATCAGGTGACCACGCTTCGAGAATCTTTTGGGCTGCTTTGCGACGCCCACAACGCCACGCAAGGGCAGCTGGCAAAAGGAGCGTTATGCTACGTTAGTTGTGGGGAAGTGTCAGCACGCAGACGGTGAGAGCCGTAACCCTAAAATTAGAAACGCCTGAGCGGAATTTTCCACGTCAACTCTCGCTGAGCGACTTCGAATTGGGATTCAATCATTAATTGATTCTCTTCTTAGGTCATCTTGTATTAAGACGGTCAGCTTCCAGCTCGCGACTTGGAGCAGAAAGCTTGAAGACTTGCTATTTCCAGAGAAAATTGGCTGTTCCTTTTTTCTTCTCTTAATCCGCATGCCCTTTTTCTTCTTTTTCTTCGGTGCGTGGTCAAGTCGCGGAATGCAGCGAGACGGAACTCCCATCTTGGCACACAGACTTGCATGGAGAGCTAGCGGATAAGCCGTAGTCTTACTCACCTTTGCCTGCAGGTAGCTGCTCCTGGGCGTGGATGACGAAAGGGTACTGGTTTAGTTGATAGGATGCCAAGACACAAAGACACTGCGGCGTCGCAATTTGGCGACTAACCTGGTAGAGAGCAATGAGAACATACAGTCTGATGAATACCAGACGTATTACAACATGGCGGACCATCCGCTCGTGGTTGACGACAGAAAATAATTAGATGGCTAAAAAGTAGAAACAGGGGACGAGGCTACAATGAGTTATCTGTTTCGCCCGTACAATGTTATTTTGGCATGCCGAGCTGAGGCCGAGTGGCACTTTGCGAATCTCCGAGAGAACAGCCGTGCCGGTATTTAGGCACAAGGCGACCAACACGACGGAACGCTGTATACACTGTTGGTTTCGGAGAGACTCAGGCAGGAGACTCCAAATTTGGAACGGGACCTCAGGCTCGAAGCCTATAGGTATGGTTCTGCCACAGGTTCGAATGTGGATCGCATGGTAGATGCCTGCCGATGAGCTCAGGCCGAGTCATATTCGAACACGGGGAACCATCAGTTTCGTTTTCTTGTGAACCATCGACATCGTCACTATCTTGTAAGTTGTAGGATATTCGGCTCCTTGGAGGAGATGCAGGATTGGCGGTGAAGAATGCACGACTGTTTCGTGGTAGGTCCGGGTTTCGCCAATGAGGAAATGCGGAATCGGGATAACGAAGAAATTGTAGGAAAGGGATTGTTCATATGACGGCTCTTCCCGACAAGGCCCATCGAAGTGAAACAAGGGCAGGCAGTAGATAAATGAGGCTGTCTGGCTGAAAGGGCCCAGGTAATCTCCAGAGCCCGAGCTGAAGTGGCCCCTTTACAGTGCCTGGGTAGGTACGCATGTATTGTTAGGTAACAAGTAGACACGAGGAAAGGACGACCCCCCGGTCACGACTCCCTGCTTCCTTGATCAGAAAAGGAAATATTCTAGAAAAGGGGGAGCGCGTGGCAGGGCCTGCAAGCCACAAAAATGCGAAAGTGATGTGGCAATCCTAACAGCCTTGGTAGGTAGGGAAGTATTCTGTATGGAGTTCGACATTTGCCACCCTTAGGTTAGTTGCTATGGCAGGCCTTTTATGAGCAATTGAGAATGGAGTATCGATCTCGTATTTTATACGAACGAGAAGTGCAAACTTGCCATGGAAATCACTCATATACCTACATACATGCTTTCTTACCAAGCGAGTCCGGGATAGGGGGGCCTTGTCCACCGGTCGCAACTGACTACTCTTATTATTGACAAGCTTAAAAATGGACTAGAGACTCATTCATCCCAATTTCAAGGCTTAAGTCATAAGTAAGCGAGGTCGTGTAGGTAGGTATCGCAATTGAGCTTCAACAAAGTAGGTATTTCGCTAAGTAGAGCTCTTATGTGCTCGGAAGGGCCTTTTGACCAGCAGATAATTCTTGGGCAAATTTCCCCAGATTTCCTATTCCAGACTTTGCCCAGTTTAACTCCAGCAGTTTCAGAAGATGGGTATGGTTGAAATCTAGCTACCGCGTTGATTGCCCTCTTCGTATTTTGAGGACGAGACGCACTACGAATTACTGACAATAAGACAGATAGCTCTACTGAGAAGGATCTACGTTCTGGGTATGTCACCAGGGTTTGAGCCGCTCATTTATTAGAGGGCCCCTAACAAGGTTCGAACAATGTATAGAGAAATACGCGACAAGTCATACCGTATATGCCTTAATTCATCAGAAAACAAGAGTAAATCTAGAACGATTCTTCTTTGGCAAAGCGTCTAACGGTCAGCGGAAGCATGTTGCATGTCGTCAAAGTCGCGGGCAATTACCATTGACTCTGGTTGGCTGGTTACCATCGGACGGGTTGGAAAACTGTACAACACCATTTAGCATCTGATCTGGCCCAGAACCAACATGCATCAGCCGTCCGCCCGTGGAGAACACATGGTAGAAGAAACGTGGCCAGCGCCCGATCAACCACGTGAGCCAAGGAAGCTAATATATCCATTGCGAGAATGTGTTTCTGGTTATGCATACTGTACGTACAACGTGCGCTGCGTCTATGGGTTTCCTGTGATTGCTGGTTGGTCGAAGAATTCTTCTGGATTTAATTACCGGCACGCGGACATGTCTCTAACTCGTAATTAATATATCTAGGTACCTCCATATATGCGTTTTCTACTCTGTAGACTGTAATCCAGCAGTCTCTATCTAAGGTTAGCCAATTGCCGGATTGGAGTATAAACGGAACGAGCGAGTGCTAACATAAGTACCTAGGTACCTAGTATCTTCCGCATACATAGTACATAGATACAAACGGTTACAGAAAAGGATTGCCAAATTCCTTAGCCCGCCTAGCCAGGTACTAGCCTCTACAAGCAATCTCCTTTACGATGCACTCGCTAGTGTTCAAGATTCGACCTCATGCCAAAGTAGCGCTGGTTATAATTATTAGGATAGCTGCCTGCTCTGTCGGACGCCAGACCAAACCAAACTAAGGCCGGGCCCGTTTTCCAATGCTCTGGAACCGAGTCTGACGAGTTACGCTCAAAAGTCAGTCACATGGCTGAATACTTTTTTAACTCCTGACATCAGCCGCATCGATGGGATGTGGATCTTGAATCCTGTCTAACCTTACGTACTGAGTACATACGTACAGATGTAGTCTCCCTAGAATAAGCTAATTGATACAGATGTAATCCGGACTTAGAACAGGTAATTGGGGACAACTCCAACGAAGGTCGCAAGAAGGAAGTTCGGAGGTCGGACAGTATAGTGTGTTCAGGGGCAGGTAGGGCCATCATAATAGATTAGAGTCATTCTTTCATTCATATGTTGACGAACTTGAAGAACTGGTGTGGCATGATCAGAGGCCTACAGGCACCAATTGATAGCCGGCAACAGCCAATGGTCGTTTACTCATGCCTTGTTTCGATGCTACAAGGCAACACTACCTGTCTAGATAAGGCAAAAGATCCGCAACCCCGGACAGAGATGGATGCCATTGCAACATATAGCGCCTCTTAGAAGAAAGCAGGCTTCCGGCCAAGCATCAAGATATCAAAGCGGGTTTGATAGCCCCTGAGAACGGACGCATCTTTTAAGACAGACATGCGCTCTCGCGTTCCCGCTGCCTTAATAGGCAAATAACGGTTGACACATTTCGTTGCAATAATTAATCATGCCCTTTTCCTTTTTCCTTATCCCGTTTCCCTATTCTACACCTTTTTTTTTCTTTCCTGGATATGGCTTGTCGATATGCCACCAGCGCGGTCGGATAAGTACTTATTACCTAGAAGAGAGTCAAGGCTTGCGCCAAACTCATCAAAGCCTATGCTTACACTTATCCTATCTAGGCACTTTGGGTCATTGGCATTTTCGGTCAGCTCTCTGAAATCTCAAGGGGAGCTGACCAGCTAACGGAAAGGAGTTAAGTCCCGGTATAGAAGACATTTAGCGGGCACAAGCGGGTCAACTCTTCCTTGCTTTTGCGGCGTAGCGTGGCGTCCTGGTGTTTGGGCGTGTGTCGAAAGCGGGGTTTGGTGAGCATCGAATAGAAGGTGTGGGTAAGAAAAAGCGGACCCAAAAGCCACGAGGTGCGGGTGCGGTGCGTGCAGCTCGTGCGCTGTGCGCAGACAGGTGTATGTACCTTCTACCGTACAGCGTCTTGTCAGGTAGTAGGCAGGTACCAACTTACCTATGTATGTACCGTTGATCTGGCATACCTACTTGCTGACCAGCAACTGCAACTCACCAGCAACAACGTCGAAAGGCTGATCAAACATTTGGCTAGCGCCAGTATAATAGGGAAACAGATTAACCTTTCTTCATGGCCTTTTCTTCTCCTACTGGAGGGGGAATCAACTTAACCAACTATCTACATATGCCTTATTTATCATGCTTCGGTAGACCTCTTAATAAGTAACGGTACAAACACGTTTACACGTAAGTACGTTGCATGTATGTAGATGCTATAATTACGCTTACTTATTCAAGTAAGGCAGGTTGAAATAAACATCAAAGCAGACGTACTTACGGATGTATAGGTACAGTATATGCAGTTGAGTGTATTAGCTCTAATAGTACGCAAGGTTACTTGGACAACTCACCGCAACAACTGTTGTTCAGTCTCAAGCCATCCATTTACCACCTGGACATCTGATTATTTATAACAGGTATGCCAGACATCTTTGCGTTAAATATGGGTACCGAAAGCACGCATATTATCTTACCGCATTCCAAGGGAAAATAGAAGTAGGAAAAGCCGGTCTAGATATTGTGTGCTGTTGTCTAAATTAATAGCATTGCGGTACTTTATTACGGAAGGTATGTACGCCTGCACGTTGCAAATCATCATTGAACCCCCCTCCTTAATGCCTGATAGGTACATCTACGGCGAAACTAGCATGTGGCTCACTTCAAAGGATATACAGTACGAATAAGACGGTCTTGTACCGTGTCTACCTGCCTATGTACCTCTCTACAGCAGTACTGTTTGTTGTACATCAATAAGGAGTAAAGTGCATGAATCCACACACCAAAGCACCTGCTCCTATACTTTATTAGCACCACTCTTGGTCATTCCTTAACCACAACCTGATCTTGCTGGTTTCCTTCAAGTTTTGTTGCTGGCTACACGGCTTCTTCACTCATTTGTATCTGCGCCTGTGTTCAACTGTTGTCCGCCTGTCCGCCCGACCCAGGAGTCAACCCAAGTCTCCACTATTACCGAGACTCGACCATAACAATTTCCTCACAACGAGCGCCGGCCCGAGTCAACTAACCGACTACCAAGACCTGGCCTCACGTTTTTTCCTGCGAGGCAACCCACCCCCAGTTTACCGACCGCAATAGCATCTCCGCAGTAGGTACCAGTGCAGCCGTTCTGTCGCCGATCCGAACAACCACCAACCCCATTCTCCCAAACTCACCAAGCAGCAAACACCCCTTTTACAGACTCATACATCTGGCGGCCGAGAATTACAGGCGGAACAAAAGGCTTCAATTGCCGGGCTGGTTTCTTCCACCGATAGTCTACCGAGTCCACTACCTTGCCAACCCGGGATACCTTGACCTTACGTGGCGGTTTTTTGACACACATCCATGCTGACCCATCTCTTCCGTTTCACTTCCGTTGAACTCTCTCATTATTATTCTTTCCATCGTCCCTGGTCCACCCCGGTCCGTCCCCTAGTGACTTGGTCAGCTACCAGAGCGGATTGATTTCGACTGTCCACCGCTCTCTCCACTTCACTTCGTCTTATGTCTGGTCCAACTCTCGTCTATCATTATTAAAGCGATCGTTAATCCATCGTGCCAAATCACTGTCATATCGTGTTGCACGGCCGAAGTAGCAAGCAGTTCAGATGGGCAACAGCCAAGGCAAGCCCGTTGATCTCAACGGAGAGGGTATGTTATGGAACCTCCACCTTAGGCACTCGCATATTATTCTCCTCTTCAATCGCCCGAGACACTCTGCTCGTTCCTTGACCTTTCAGAGCTGAAGCTCAGTCAATGTCGCCTTGCCAATATTTCCACTTAGTATCTTCGTTTGCTGATCTGTCTCCGCTCCATGTAGTGAACTTGAATCATTTTCGCTTGTTACGAGTTGTCGGCCGAGGCGCTTTTGGCAAAGTCCGAATCGTTGAGAGGAAAGACACAGGCTTAACGTTCGCGTTGAAGTATATTCGCAAAGATGAAGGTGGGTTGTTCGCTTGCGCGCCGTCGAAGCTTTGAGTATCGCCTGTTGCTAAATCGTCATTCACTCGTCCAGTTGTGCGGTCCGAAAGCGTTCGTAACATCATTCGAGAACGGCGCATGCTCGAACATGTGAACCATCCATTCATTTGCAATTTACGCTATAGTTTCCAAGATATCGAATACATGTACGTCCGAACCCCAGAATCCGAGTCCCTTTCAATCAGCCGATTATAATCTAACTAAGGTGGGCTGAATAGGTATCTCGTTGTCGATTTAATGAGCGGCGGCGATTTGCGTTTTCACATTTCACGAAAGACCTTCACCGAAGAGGCGGTGCGATTTTGGATTTCCGAATTAGCGTGTGCTCTGAGATACGTGCATCGGCAAAACATCATACATCGGGATATTAAGCCTGATAATGTGTTATTGGATGCCGACGGCCACGTCCATTTAACGGATTTTGTACGTTGCTCATTCCGCTGCCAGGCTCCTTTGGGCTCTTTCTGTACTAATTTTGGCTGTAGAATGTAGCATCAGATATTGTACCGGGCAAATTGCTCACAAGCAAGTCTGGGACCTTGGCCTATCTAGCACCAGAAGTGTATGGCGGAAGAGGCTACGACGTAAGGGCAGACTGGTGGTCCCTGGGTGTATTATTCTACGAGTGCATATACAATAAGGTTGGTGATCATCCGCCAGATCCTTCGTATCCGTCAATACTAACTGACTCGTTATAGCGACCTTTCGAAGGCAATTCGGAAACGTCGTTGACCAATGTCATTCTCCACGCTACCCCCAAGTTCCCTGTAACTCAACCAGCTGTTTCAGCCGACTGTGTGCGAGCTATGAGGAAGGCTCTGGAGCCGAATCCAGATTTGAGGCTGGGGCATTCGTGGCAGAAATTCACTGAAGAGCCTTTCTTCAGGGCAATCGACTTCGAATTGCTAGAGGCAAAGCAAATTGAGCCTGTATTCGTTCCATCCGCGGACAAAACCAACTTCGATGCCACGTACGATCTCGAAGAGCTGTTGCTAGAGGAGGCGCCGCTCGAAGCCCGAGCACGGAGACAGAAGCCAAGGGAGAAATTAAAAGACGATGCTACCGAGAAGGAGGTGCGGGAGGAAGAGCTGTACCGCACTATTGAGCGAGATTTCAGGTCGTTCGATTACACGGTGGCCGCCTACAAGAAGTATGTTTTCACCTTTTCGTGCTTTTTTTCTCCTTCCCATTTCGCATCTAACCATTTTATAGGATGACCGCTTCGCAGGGCCAGGGAAGCCAGGCAGAGGGCAGTCAGGGGCAAGGATCCATTCAAGCAGCTGCAATCGGTCAGCCGAACAACCTGCCTCAGGCAATTACTACAAATGAGGCGACAGCAGCGCCAGCGCCGGCACCAACCAATGGCAATTACCAAGCAGGCCCGGCGATAGATCCGAGGTCCAGGTCCCACTCCCACGGCGGGCCACTCAGAAAACAAGGCATGGCGCAGCCACAGGTATCCCAGCACATGCCACCGCATTATAAGGGACCTCAACAGTCGGGCCTGGTGCCCTCTGCGACAGGCGGTGTGTCGTTCACTCTCGAGGGCACTGGAAGCTGGTCTGACCTGGCTCGTCGAGACAAGACACTGCCCGCCGATGCAAATGCGCTCGGCGCCGAGAATGGTGGGGGTTCTGGTGGCATGTTTGGCCTCTTTGCACGGAGAAGGCGAGGATTCAGCCCGAAGCCTAAAGAAAGGGGCGTGTTAGGGAAAGAGGGAGCGCGGCAGATAATAGGCTAGGCTCCGAGATGACGGATGGGCGACAGGCGATGAATTAGGAAAGAGAGAGAGTATTTCCGACTTTGCAGGGCACACTTTGGAGTTTAAGGGGCGACATACACACATTGGCGGTGACTGGCTGGAACGGTTCCTTTAATACTGTTCAAGCCTTGTACATGGAGATATACCCACTGTTTTTGATCCTCCCAACGATGAAGGATGAGAAACACACATGATGAATTTCCGGTCGCTTATACAATCCCGGGAAATACTATATAATGTTGCACAATAATCATACTCGAACGTATGCAAACAAGTCGAGTCAGCATCTCTTATCTTTCCTTAGCATGCATTAGATCGGATGAGTGGCGAATAAGGCATCCAGGTGTCTATATAGAGGTGGTTAACCAACGGTATAGATAGATAGACTTTTTACAACACGCTCACATTGACTCATTACAACACGTACTTGGCCCCAGGTTACATACGAGGAAGTCTGGATTCCCGGCACAAGCACTGGAAACCTTATGGGACGGTAGATAGCCGCGTGATGTTTGTAGGTTTTAAGTGTCAGTGTGCCACATAGGATAAGTTATGACACAGACTCGAGTGTCAGATAGTGCGACGTTCATAGAATTGGTTGTATTCATCAATCTGCGATACCACATTGGCTTCAACTAGCCAGGATGAGTCGCACGCTTAGAGAAGTTAGAAAAAATGATAAAAGATGGCGGAATTGTATATACTACACCAAAGGTTGGGATCCCCTCTCCCTTCGCTTCTTCAGGCCTCAGTTCTCAATCACTTACTTCATCCCTATCGATCTCTGCGCACACTAAAGTTGTGACTCGTGAGATGTGAGATCATTTACTGTCTGTCTATCTATCCGTCTACGAGTTTCTTGTTTTATATATGAACTATAATATTAACCTATCCTCTTCAATAGAAAGGAGCTTATATATATACCTTACCTGCAGAGCATACTTTGTGACCTGACAGACATACCTTTTCTGTTTATATATATATCGAGCGATCTAGGGTCAAACACTTGTTAACATATGTACGTGAAAGTAGGTATTGGATGACTGGCTCGATTGTTAAAGAACCCAGGAGGGATAGGGGTAGTAAGGGAGAGGGAAGAGGGGATTAAATGACTGATCGAAATACAGAGAAAGAACCTTCTTCTCCCCCAACCCCGTCCTCTCCTTACATAGTTCCCTATGTAGTTTTCTAAGCAAAGGGAGGTAGATAAACGCATGAGATTCTCCAGCTAATGGAGGGTCCAGATAAATAGGTATCTTTCTGTGTAAAGTTTAGACGTACTCCTCGTGACGTATGTGACGACTACCTATATACATACCTAATTGCTACTTATCATACTTTTTAACTAACTAACTAAGAAGGAAGATTTTGACGTCGCTGAATATACTCACTTACTAACCCACTCATCGGGTAGCTGCTATCTACGCCTATCTTAGGTAAGTCACTCACGGCCTTGGTTGTCCTCGATGAGTGGAATCTTGCTGGGCGTAATTCGAGAGGAGAGAAGAGGAGAGGGATTGTGTACTACCTACATTCCCGTACGGTTATTATTCTGAGCTACGGTGCCTTTCTATTACTATAAATCCGTGGCCGGAGATATTCGTGACCAGAGTAGCCCGTTATGTCAGCTATCTAATTAGGTTTTGAGTATCGGATTGATAGGGGACCTAGGTGTATGTGTGTGCGATGCCGAGAGTTTATACAAGGCCACATACGTACGTATAGACAACCAACTATTTGACAAGCATAATGAATGGTTTGTTATCCCAGCGGTGAGATGGCATGAGAGCACGGGCTGCGTATCCTAAAGATTAGCTATAATATCATGCTGCTGTTTCCCGCGCGGGTGACAATAACATACTTTGAGTATCTCGATTATGAGGCCTCTATCTATGTATCCAACGCTAGCTCGCTTCTTCCTTATTCTCTCTTTCTCAATAGGAGGGAGGGGATGTATGGCACAGATTTCCTTCACTTATAAGCACTAGTTTGACGGATCGACTAGGGACATTATCTGCTCAGCTGTATGTATATCGCCGGGCAGATATAAACAGCTGGAGGTGTAGCTGCTCAGCCCCTTTGATTTCCCATGTCAATACCAACTAGTATTGACATGCTGTCAACGCAACGCCCGCCTGGCTGGATAGACTTCACCTCCTCATTGTATAAGGAGCCATGTGTTTCACTCGGGATGTCTCCGCTGATTTGGTTGGATGACTGCCTCTATGTTATTGACTTAGGAGTAGGTACGGATACAGACTGAGACCGGCGGGGTGATTAATGGTTCCGCTCCGAGGCTACCACTGGAGGTGTTTTGATGCAAGACGGTGTTACCTAATCCTGTGGGTTTCCTGTCTCTTACTTATATGCATTTCTACAAAGAAGGTCCAGGGCTAGAGCCTCTCCCATTAGCTAACCTAGACGAGAATATACGTAAGTTCTGAGTTGATAACACAATGGTCGGTATGGTAACTGCCTCCCATATATTGCCCGGCAATCCTTCTTCGACGGGAGCCATTCAAGATATTCTCGATATGCTGTCTGTATCTAGCGAGTAAGTTGAAGAGTTCGTTTAGATGGTCAAATCATATATACTACTAGATATCGTACTATCCAGGGGTATAGTCATGACTACTTAGGTGATGGTAACCCTATAAAACCCGTTACTGTTGTCGCAAGGCTTGCCGGCGGCTACTGGTCATTAGTAAGGTCGTGACTCTCAACATCTGTTTTACTACAATAATACGCAACATAACCTCATCAACTCGGGGGTTGGTCCCCGAATACTACCTATCCTACCAACTTAAGTGTTATATTATTCCTGGCGAATTACATACTGGTCGATTTTCAAGATGTTATTGGAACTCTAGGCTAGAATAGAAGGGATCTATGTGCTTGTTGTCTTTATATGAACTTGTAGACCTGCTATTTACTTTCAAAGCAACCCAGGAACGGACGAAAAAAGAAGAAAAAGAGAAAAAAGGGAAAGAATGATTTTGTTTATATTGACGTTATCAAACCTGTGATCTCAATATCTCCCTACAACACGCTACCGAAAAGATCTATCTATCTAAACACCTATGTCCTATCTATCCCAGCTACCTCCCTACTGGACATACTCGCAGGTATGCAAAGACAAGAAGACCCTCTTTAACACAGCAGTGTTTCTGCACTTACACATCCTATGCATATGCAGTCATAGGAGGTCGCATGGCTTACCAACCCTACTACTACTGCTTTTTCTAACTAACCTTTGCATCTACATATCTGCCTAGAAAAATAAAAACCTATACGTAGGTATGTAGGTTAGGTAGTACTAAGGTAAGTGGGTAATTTGTAGCGAAAAAAAATACTCCGGTGTCGCCGCCTCCCCCTTACTTTAGGGAGCATAGGCACATACATGCCTCACACCATAACATACCATACATGCATACATATATACATACCTCACACTATAACACACAATACATTTCTCTTCCCCTATACCATACCATACCGTACCATACCACCTACCAATACAGGTAACGCGGAGGGTGACATTCGGTACGACCACACTTCTGTTTTCGCGTGAGCGCCTTGCATGTGCTTATGTATGTTTTAGTATGCTGTAGGTATACGCCTGTTATGGTATGTGCATGTACGTAAGCAGGGAAGCGATGCATACATCTATCTATCTATCTGTCTGTCTGTCTGTCTGTCTGCCTCTACACGGGGCTTGCCTTTCTAGAAGAATTCTTGTTAGGTATCTAAATTCTGCCTATTTTTTAATGCGTCCATCTGATTTGTTTTACTGGTTCGCCTAATTTGTCTGCATTCCAACTCCGCCCTACCGCGACGAACTATACTATTTCTAACTAGGCACAGGGCATAACAACAAACAGCCTTTTGTCCGGTTTCCTTCGCGGTCGGCAACCATTGGCTAACCAAACTAAGTAGGTACATAGGTTTCATCTGCAACGAACCATTGGCATGATCGATTGGCTGCAACGGAGACTGAACAGTGAAAGATGACTGGACGAAGATATGCTTTATCTAGATAGCGTCTACATAAAAAAATAAGTAAATAAATACACCAATAAGGGAGACGTGGGCAAGTAAAAGTAGAAGGATGAAGAAAAACAGAAAGAATGGGGGGAGAAATAGAGAGATCTAACATATCGAATAACATACATAGTAACTCTAACCTCATTGCCTCATTGTCTCATTGCCTCACCTCACCACCTTAGCCAGGCGCATTCTGCCTAGCTTACATACGCCAACTCTCTTACGCCCTTCGAACCCAAATAACGTCATTTGGACATTTGTATCAAAAACCAATCAAATCCCCGAGCCTTATTCCCGATTCTCAGCTAGTCAGCTGAGAAAGTCCTACCCTACCTACCTACTTAGCTAATAGGTAGGCAGGTAACTATCTAACCTAGGCAGATATATAAGACTAGCAAAGGAAAGGAACGAAAAGGAAAGAGAAGAAGAGAAGAAGAGAAGAGGAGAAGAGGAGAAGAGGAGGGTAAATTAGATCTTTATCTCAGCTTAGCTTAGCTCAGTCGAAGAGGACCTCAGACAATAAGTACCTACCTACATATGTTAACTATGTATGCAACGATATATTATAAGGATAGAGATATATAGTACCTGCCTACCTGCCTACGTATCCTACTTAGGAGCCTTCAATGACCTCAGCCCCAAAATCTGCATGTCTACTCATCCTATTATTTAAAAAAGAAAACCCAAACGTCTCGAATATCTTATACTGGACAATAACACTCAAATAGGTTTACACCAAGCGAGTTTCAACTCACGTCAAAGTCAGCGAGGGAATCAGTTCAAAGTCTAGATAATGAGGAGATACAATACACGTATATACCATAAGAAAAGAACGTAGGATAAAAGAGCCAGAATGGAAAAAGGAAAAAAAGGAAGGAAAAGAAAGAAAGGTCACATCCTGAGCTTTCCATCCGTTAGCTAAGTTGAACGTTAAACCCGAGATCCTCGCAAGTCAACTTCCAATATTGTTGACCTCGCTACGATCTCCACAAGTGTCTTGAGGTGTCTCAGTCTTCTTCCGGGACCAGCCGTCCTATCACTTAAGCCAAACCCAGATCCCATGCCACTCGGTTGTACTTATCCGTATCCTCCCAAGTATAGCATAATTATGATGGTCGAATCACAGAAACTCAGAAGAGGGCAAATGAAAAGTTCAACATAGTGAATGAATAACGAAGATCGAAAAACATATCTCCCTCTAATACTCCATTTCTCCACCCCGTCCCTAGAGCGTGTACAGCGTGTTCACGTGGGGTTGTTGCGTAGATCCTGCCTCCTACCTGCTTGTAAATGCATAGACACCGACCGGCCATTTGGCTGTGCATCTCCGTTTGCCTCTCCGCGATTGAGGTGCGACGCGTTTGTAGAAATAAGCTACCCTTTTTGTCCTGTCTGAATAAAACTCCGGTGTTGATGTTTTTCCCTGCCTCCTAAATGGGCTTTCAAAATTGGCTTCCTGACAACGGTTCGGACTTGAGTCCATCATTGGGGGTATCTTGTCATGGTTGGCCGGTCATTTCGCGCGTTGCAGTGGAAAGCAATCCCCTAAATTCGCCCTCCCATATGAACAAAAGCGCCGGTCTCGGCGGTGGTGGCACAAGTCGTGGGGTTAAATGTCCCAGACCAAAAAGACGAAAACAAACAGAATGATTTAAACATTCGGGCAATTTCCGTCCTTTCCCAGATATTTACTCATGACAGCTTTGAAATCCTTCTCGTCTACGACTGCACCGCTGCCGCCGCACTTGGCCTTCTTTTGTAAGTCGGAGCAAAGGCCGTCCAGATCGAGATCACCAGACTGTACCTTGGGGCAGCCTTGCAGTTGTTCCCTGTCCGAAACGTATTAGTCACATTTGCTACCTTTACTTTGAGAGCGGAGGGTTATTACTTACCAGATGTTGTTGCATGTCAGCAGCTTTCCATTGGCGGATGTCACAATGGTATCTTCCGTCTCCTTTCGGGCGTCAATTTCGGCGCAGATATCCTTCTTGGCGGGCTTGGGGCTGGATAGCGCAGGTGCATTAAACGGCGCCGTGAAGTCGTAATCAAATGCGTCGTTGAAGAAACCATCGTCTAATGTTGTGCTGGCTAGAATGTTGCTCTGTGGCTCACGGTAATCCCCGAATAATTGCGGATCGAACTGACCACCATTCTGCTGGGAAAGCCAGTCAAGATTTGAGAAGTCGATGTTGCCGAAGTTGTCAAAGCCTGTGAAAATTGTTAGCAGGCGGGCTTCAGGAGACCTGTGATGTACATATTCACTGACCTGAGTTGTTAATATCACTGGTCAAACCGGATTGCTCTTCCCCAATTGTCGTCAAGGTTTCGAGGGGTTTAAATCCCAGTGGTGACTGAGTGAAAGGCTCGGGAGATGTACCACAGGACGAACTAGGTCCCATCACCGAATTGGAAGACGAGGACGGGGAACCGGTATTAGCCCCATTGACGCTGAATTGGGCGGAATCCATGCTGGTCCTAGAAACACTGTGTCCACTCGTGCCATCGAAAAGGTCCGAGAATTTAGTCGACGGCACAAACGCATCTTTTCCTTGTCCCTCCTTACTCTGTTGGCTCTTAGAAGTATTGGCGGTACTGGACGCCTTGGAGGCTTCTGCTGGGCTTGCCTGGCTACTGGGGCTGCTGCCGGATGGCGGGGAGGGATAGGGCGATGCCGGCTTTGCGGCGCCGACTGGCGTCTGGGTAGGGCCAGGAAACATGCCGAATTTGGGGAATTCGAACTGGAAATTGACATCGTTGATGTTCTGAATCGCTGCACTGCCAAACACGGAGTGACGAGAGCCCCCAGATGCTGATCGCGGCTGGCTGGCCAACACAGACAGTTTCTTCTTGTACTGTTCAATCTCCATATTCATCCTCTCCAACTGAGCGCGTAGCTGACTGTTTTCGTTATTCGTGACTGTGGAAGCCTTCTCCAACTCCTCAACCTTCGTCTCCAGATCCTTGAGATGCCTCTCTTTCCGCTCCCGAAAAGCGCGCTGAGCGGCACGATTCTGCGCCTTTCGCTTCTGGATGGGGTATGAGATACTGGGTAGACGTTGAACACTCTGGAGCTAGACTTACTGAGCTAGGTTCGTTTGTGAGGGGCTTGCGGCCAGGTTTCTTAGGAACCTTTCCTTCACTCTCTCTCCGCTTTGCTCCATTTTCTGCTTCGTCTTCGTCTTCTTCGTCGTCAGGGTGACTTCTCTTATCCGACGACTCGTTTTCGGGAGATTTGGAGCCATCCTTCGCGCCATCACTACTCTCGGGGCTGGTACCCGGTAGATCGCCGATCATCCGCGCCTGGGCATCAACTCCATCGTTGGTGAAATCGAAGTCGAAACTGCTATCTGGCCCAATGTCATAGTCGTAGTCGAGATGAGAAGTATCTGGAAGGCCGTGCTGTGTTTCGCTGAAGCCGATGTTCCTTTGCGGCTGGGAGGGTGAAGTAGTCAATGAGTCGGGTGTCAGTGACCCTTGATCGTTCTTACTGCTGGATGGTTGGTTGGACGTCAGCGCTCGAAACAGCAGGGTCTGCTGCTGAGGCGTGAGAATAAAGTTTGGAAGAATGTTAGAGCGAGCTGAGGCCATCGTGAAGGTTGAATTGGACGAAGGTACTATTTGGGCGTCATAAACTGGCAGCTAACAACTGGCAATACTGAAGAGAAATCAGTCAGAAGGGCAGGCGACTCCTGCTGAGAAGTCGCCGCTTTTAGCACGGATAGCTAGGCTTCGCCGACGGCTGCTTGTGTTGGACAGTCTCCAATTGAATTCAAGAAGTGGTCGGTCGCCAGGGACGACGGCTAGCAATTGTCGTTGTTGGTCAAATCGAAGTCTCAGTTAGACTGGATAAGAAGCAATTCACTATGGCCAACCCACCACTATCCTAGGATCCAAAGGTGTGGGTTCGGTACTAGGCTGAAGACAAACAAGGCAGTTAAAGTTCGCCCCCGGGGAAATTTAGAAGTTAGGCTCAAACAAGGAGAACAGCAAGATAGGGTTGTGGGTGAAAGAAAAGTCAGTGGTGATCAGGTGGTTTATTCCTTCCTGTAAACGCAGTACGTGTACAGATTGACGGCCTTCGGTATCTCTTACGGAGGGGCCCCGACTCTATGACCGTTGATCGGACCAACCGGGTGCGCAGCTATCAATGCAAGCAAGCATGTAGGAGACCGACAGGGCGGTTAACGGGGGAAGCCGTGTACTGTATGTGCGTCTTTTACTCTTCTTCCTCCTGCAAGAATCCCGACGAGGTTGTTCAGGGTTTGAGTGCAGGCAGGTTGGTATTGAAACGATAGGCCCCAGTTCTGAAAGCTGACCGAAGGAAATGAAGAGAGGGGGCCAGAAGAGTATACAAAATCCGATTTGTAAGCTAGCCAGAACCAGAATCTCAGGCTGCCCAGGTGTGGTTTAGTCTGTAGAATTGAACGGTTCAAGGTTGCACTGCCCGTTGGAACGAGGTGGGGGTAACAGTACAAAAAAGTTCCTTAGAGGATCGAGGACTCAGGTAGCGCCTGGATGATCTTTGCTGTAAGTACAGCTGTATGGGGTACGTTATTCAAGGGCCCTCTGCCGCTTTGTTACAGTATGAGAGCGAGAACAAGGAATGTCTCTGGTACAGCCGGCCAGCATCATCCCCCGATCACCCTCGGACATAGCGGAGACTCAGCGGACTTCACAGTAGGTGCTAAAATCTGGGCGAATGCCGGCCTGTTATGGCAGGTCAAGCAGTACCTACATACTTACATATGCTGTGCTTACGTACTTCTATTACACCTACATTTGGACGTATGGGGTGATTCTGCTTGACTTTTGGGTGGGAGGCGAGTTTGCGGTACTCATACCGAGAAGGTACTTGCGATTCATCTACAGATGTACAGTTGTAGCGGCAACTATCACCTGACATAGGAACACTTACAGCAATATGGATTCCAAAGAACCAGCACTACTGCGTAAAACTGTTCAAACACCGAAGTGGTAGTTATATACGCTTGGATTTTACTTAATATGTAGGTACATAGTTATCAACACGATCTTGTTGTCAGTATCATTCTGTATACAGTCTAGATTTATACTAGAGTACCTTACTACCTAGGGATACACATCTTCGACGACGCTATCGCGATACTTACCTACTTGGGAAACCTGGTAATAGGTATATACTAGTATGCTGTGCCTCGTACTTAGCACCGAAGCCCATCCGTGTAGATACTGAGTCGGTAGGCAGGCACTTTTAGTGTATAATAATAGGGTGTAGGAGTCATACATTAACCTTGCATTGTGCGGAGAACCGACAAGCTGATTCTCTGACCTAAGGCAGTCTGACTCCAGTTTCATCCTTCAATGCCTGTATAAAACTTCATATCTAGTTATGATTTCTACTCCTCTGAACTACGTCCTGCCATCGTCTTGATCAATCAGACCCGTCGTGCTTAGTCTTGTAGTTGAGATATATACATTCTTCTCAGCCCAACTCCAACCTAACTCCAAGTGATACAGTAGGTGTACATAGTATTTATTCACCGGCGATCGACTTGGTGGCAATATGGTCCATCACTGCATATGCTGTACATACGAGGCAACCCCCTCAACTGACGGTGACTCCTCTCCGTGGTGCGATGGGCCACTTGGCTCGCCTTAGCGTGTCTTGCATCTGCATGCTGACAGGAAAACAGGGGCACTGATAATCGCCAGGTATTGCTGTAGATATTCCTATCCATAGGCGCGTACCCTCAGTTAGCCCTCGCTCTGCTCAGACCCGATACCTGGGCCAGGTTTGTCAAGCGGGATTTAGGTTCGATACCTAGATGTGCTCTGTAGACCGTAGACCGCTGTTTATGTGTGAGGGAAGATGCAGAGTACCGCTTCCTCATTCATAAGTGCATACAAGTATGTATCTGACCCCTCAAACTGGCATAGGTAGCATATGCATTTGCAGGAGCAGAGCAGGGGCAACAATAAAATAGTTCTTGTTGAACTGGAGTAAAGCACAGAATCCCGCGGAAAACAACTAGAAGCTCAAGGTCATACTATATATGACCGCGGAAAAGTTACTTGCTTCCCGGCAATAGCCAATCGGTAGTTGGGCCAACGTAACGTCGAAGATAGATGCTAACATTGGTGTAAACCATTGTGGCTGTAGGGCTAGCTTTTTACATAGTAGAGGCATATCTACCACTCACTTGGCTCTGAAGACCCCGCCATGCTTCGGCTTGGACCAAATGTGAAAGAAGAAAAAAGCTGAAATAGAGTCTTAAGCTCAAGCGTTGCCTACCTACTTAATATGCATCTAGCTGACAGATTGACGTAGGTACTAGTTATACGCAAAAGTTAGAAAATAATTGACTCGTCAGTTAAACTCCCAAGCTTAGTTACCCAGGTTAGTTGATCGATGTGCTAAGCGGTGTTGATAGCTGCCATCCCGTACTGTATGCTCCATTTTCATTCGAGATGGAGAGCATACTGTACTGTGATATCTGGGCAGTGCCTCCTGTGCTAATCTACTCAGATCTGATAAACAAAGGCAGCTGCCGGTGAGGTTGGGCAACTGCAGGAACTACCTAGGTAGGGCAATTGTCCCCGCACTACCCAGCCCCTTGAACCCTTGACACTCCCGTCGTGCGAGTGACTTATCTGCGCCTGCCAGTTTTCCTTATTAGGCTCTGTAGACTGTGGACACGCGCCAAATACGGGAAAGGGGGTGCCCGTCTGCCAATGACCACTCTATGAATCCGGCACTGTACAGTATGCTGTAGTCCCTATCTCCTGTAGTCCAATTAGTGCGTGGTCCGATAGCCTGATTCAACCGCATGTACGTCAACAAATCGACAATACCATCAGCCTCGTACTTCTCTAATACCCCTAGTCTGCGCTCTATCCCATAGCACGGGCAAGGACACTGGGCATAGCATATACAAAGTGATTATTCCTCATCGTTCTGAGTGATTAGTATATCTTTCATCGGCTTGTTTATATACATTCATTTTCCTTGTCGTAAGGAGACTCTTCGGTACTCGGCACACCGGGTCCTATTGGGGAATTCAGAATCGCCGATGAACCAGCGTACCATTTTGCTGATTCAAACCACGCTATAACCATGGATCTCGCATATGACCACATTGTCGAGGAATCGTTGCCTAAGGATAGCAACGATGAATCCTCGAACCGACAGCCTGAGTCGACCCTCAATCAGGACATTCAGGAAGCGTACCGTGCCTTCTCTAGCAGTAGCTGGGGAAGTTGGTTGGGTGGCACAGTTGGGAAAGTAGTGAAGCAGGTATGTAATAACGGACTTCAATATGCCATGTTGCATATGATGCAATAAGCCATCTAACACGAACCTCTCGCTCTACCAGGGCGAGTCTGTATACCGCGAAGCAAGTCAAGAAGTCACCTCCCTCGGCGTTGATGCTTCGAGGGGCCTTGCACAACTCCGCGCCCGCGCTATCTCGTTGACGACAGCCCCATCGGCGCAACAGGCCGCGGAAAAAGGCAGCGACAGCGAGAAGGACAAAGACGCCGAAACAACCCCTACAACATCTAGAGCCCCGGGTTCCTCCTCTGACGAGCCTCTGGGCAAGGACTCCGAGACTGTCATCTCCCGCTTACGGACCGAAGCTGCCAAGCGACTCAAGGATATTCAGCAAGCTGAAGATGCGGCGGACGAGGCACTTCTGAAGTTTGGCTCCAATATCCGCGACTTTTTCCGAGATGCCATCATAGTAAAGCCAGCTGGTTCTGATACAGAAGGCGGTAACCGCTTTGAGAGCAAGGACGATACAGGAAAGCGTGTTATTCACAGCTCGCGTTATGACGCCCAACTGCATGTTCTACACACCGCCGAGAAGAGTTTCACCGAGGATCCGGCCACCGCCGAGTACGCAATATGGGCCAAGGACTTCGATGCTGATGCAAAGACGGACATCATCAGCGCTGATTTGGCCAAATACCCTGAGCTGCGGACCAACATGGAGAAGCTCGTTCCGGACAGAGTTCCCTACGCCGATTTCTGGAAGCGCTATTATTTCTTGAGGCATAGCATCGAGACGGCTGAGGCCCGTCGCCGGGATCTACTGAAAGGTCGGTTTGCAACCACACCGAGTATTTCATTTATTTCGTCACACTAACATGCTACGCTATCCAGCCGCCTCTGCGGAAGAAGAGATTGGATGGGGTGACGAGGAGTCAGACGACGAAGCTACCCCAAGCACACCTGGGAATAAGATCCAGAGGCCCGCTTCGACCGAGTCTTCTACGACGATTCACCCATCCGCTGATAAGTCGACACATCTAAAGCCTTCGGAGCCTCGCAAATCAAATGATGAGAAGTCCCAGGCTGACAGCGATACTAGCTACGATGTGGTTGGGGCTGCTTCCGGTAACCCCAGCCAGGCACCGAACAGCCCCAAAGAGTCGAGGAAGGAGGAAGAGGACAGTGATGATGAAGAATGGGAATAGGCGCGTCGCAGCGCTTATACAGTACGTGTTTGCATGCGAAGGTGGAGTTCAATCAGACGTAATCATTCTCGGTTTTGCGGAATCGTAGTTGGCGTTTCTGGAGTGTTCTTGATGCTTGGATGGGCATGGGCTTGTGATTTTCCTCTCTTCTCACCGCCGACTCTGCATGTATTCGCTATTGCTGGCCACACGCGTCGGAAGGCTCTTGCAAATGAGATGATCGTTTCGGTACGCGTGTATGGCTACGTGGAGCGAATCTTTCCTCTTGCTGCTGATCGTACATCACCTCTTTCTCCTTGATGGGACTAGTTCGAATCCATCTTCATCTATATGGGGTTGTGGTTTCTCCTTGGGAGCAGCTGCCACCAAGGGGGGCGCTTCATCCATATCGACATCCTGGTTCCCGCTTTCATCGTCGTCATCATCATCTTCATCGCTTTCGCTATCCCAATCCGTATCCTGCTCTTGATCCGCTGCAGCCTTAGCCACAACCTTCTTACCCTTGGTATCAAGCCAGCGTGCTCTCAACTCCTCAACAAGCGAGAAGTCACCCGTAGCACACTGGGCACGACATTTCATAATGCGGTCCGCGACCTCAGCCTCGGATTGGTCGTCGACGTTTGCCTCGAACTCGTCAAACATGACTTGCAGAAGGGTCTCTTCGATTTCTTCAACAATCGGTTCGTCGGGTAATTTCTTCGTCTTATTCTTATTTGCCTGGGGCTGCGACGGGTTGCGTTGATCGTTACTCTGCGATGAGGTGGATGAGGCGGCAGCGGCTAAGTCTAGGAAGCTGGGAAACATGTCTACAATGACGCCCGCCAGCCAGTCCCGCTTGTCGGATGAGTCTGGGCCGCCCCAGTTGTTCTGGACGGCGATTGTCAAAGATTGCCATAGGTGGAGTGATATTGCGACGCCTTGTTCAAATTGCTCTTGTCGGGCTTCTAAGGGGTCAAGAAAGCTAAGCGTTAGTATTCAATTCCGGTTGGGATGCGATTCCTTATGGTGGGGTATGACATCCCGAGTGATTCTGTCTAGGCTGGGAAGAGTGGGTGGAGGGGCTCAATCTAATTGTTGACGCACCGGGTGAGGGGCCTGCTGCAGAAGAGCCCATATTGGGGTGTTGGGCTTAGTATTCCTGCTACGCCTGGTTGTTCGTAGTTTGGTAGAACTGATAAATCGAAATGCTTAAAGATATACGGAGAGTCACCTATATTGACTTGCTTTCTTTGAACGACCACTCCCCATGCCCATTTGGTAGTGGGTGGAGGGGCAATTTTTTTTGAATTTCTGGTGGTTCTGCCAACCCCTACCGCATTGATTACTTAACCTAGGCTGGCCCCTGCTTGTCTGGCAGCTCTGAATGAGTGGACCCTTATGCTGGTAATCTGGGGGGTTGGGCCTCGGTAGCTGAGCCTTGCCTAATGAGCTGGGCCAGCCAAGTAGAAACCATAAGCGGTAATCCTGTTGTTCCAGACAAATCGGTGCTAGCCTCCACTGCTAGGTGACTGGCGAGATGCCGCTAGACCCTTTTTGTATCTCAGCCCGACTGGGAATGACATCACCTGCGAATCTGCTTCTGAGATCGTCGGCCTTTTTATATACTGCAGGTACGGCGGATATTACGTTACGGCTGTTCCAAACTGGTCTCTCCTGTTCAATAGGTCAAACCTCAGGAGTTGGTCTTTAGGAGCCGTAGGGGATTCCAAGCTGCAACCATGAATACCGCTACGGTTTCTATGGCGGTGACGCCGACTGTGCTTTCGACGTTTTTATCACACGTATGTATTACCCCTAAGTACTCACTAGTACGGCTTTTCGAGTTGTAGCCGGTGCTATTCGTTTGTGCCCCTTCAGCCAGTCGAAGTCCTAAAATGTTTGCTGTTATCGGCTAAACAAGCGTATAACCTTACACCCTGATAGGTATTGTGTTATAGTGCTATAGTGCTAACGTTGTTCGTTATGATTCGGTAGTATCTCAACCGCAAACCCTTGCGCGAACGGCCCACGGCCCATCTCTCCTATGACGAAGGCCTGCATCTTATTAGATCATTCCTCTCTTTCGCGTCACATCACACTATCGAGGAATTACAAGCTTTCACCGCCCAATGGGTACCCCATCCACAATGGGTCAAGGTAAAGGAGGTCGAGGTTCCCGAAGATACTCTTCTGGAGTCTGCAACTGCCTTGGAGAAGCAGCTAGGACCCGAAGGTATTCGGAAGGTTGGCGGTAGCAAATGGTGGCAATGGAGACAACCAAAGAGCCCTCTGAAGGCTGAATGGATTGAGATGCGTTCCGACTACAACCAGCGCATGAAGTTGGATGACCCAGGCAAGCGGGTCATGCTCTATGTCCATGGTGGTGCGTACTTCTTTGGCAGCGTTGATGAGCATCGATACCAGATGCAGAGACACGCAAGAAAGCTGAAGGCTAGAGTGTTCGCACCCGAGTATCGACTGGCCCCTCAATTCCCGTTTCCGTGCGGTTTGCAAGACTGTCTGGCTGCATATTTGTATCTGCTCAAAACCCAGGATCCATCTACCATCATCTTAGCAGGAGACTCCGCGGGTGGCGGCATGGTGCTGAGTATGTTGGTCATACTGAGGGACCAAGGAATCCCCCTCCCCGCTGGTGGGATCCTGATATCACCTTGGGTAGATTTGACTCACAGCTTTCCGAGTCTTTCTGGAGACTGTCCGTTCGATTACATCCCTCCTCACGGATTTCACCATAAGCCATCAGTATCCTGGCCGCCTCTAAATGCAGACGAATATAACCAATTGAAAGACGACATAGCGCGCAGTCATTCCGAGGATGTAAAACTTGCGAACCCACCATCGTTGAAGGCAAAGGTACGGGCCGAGCACCCTGACCCGGCAGACGAATCCAAGGGTTTGGACCAGAATCCCTTGAAAAGCCTTGCAGAAACGACGTATCTCAGCATAAAAATAGATGGGAAGGAGGTACTGCTTAAAGACCAGATTCAAGTAAGATACGGACAGGCGAATAATTACAGATAAGTCCCGAGCTGATGAGATTTAGATGTACACAACCAATGAGTTGATATCACATCCCTTGGTCAGCCCCGTCATGCAGCCTTCCCTTGGTGGTCTGCCGCCGTTGCTTATAATGACTGGTGGTGGTGAGATCCTTCGAGATGAGCAAATATACTTGGCCCATAAGTGTGCAGACCCAGCGAAATACCCCCCGGGCGATATTCACATGAATGAATCCGCAAAGGAGCAAATCTCGCGTTTCAAGCCCACCGACGTGCAGCTCCAAATCTGGGATGACTTGTGTCACGTTGCCCCAACCCTAAGTTTCACTCGGCCAGCTAAATATATGTATCGATCAGTCGCACAGTTTGGGGCTTGGGCGCTAGCACGAGCGCAGAAAACTGGAATCGAGATATTAGATGACGATCAAATTTCTGTTATATCGCAATCCGAGTCTGAATCAGAAGACGAAGCACCGGAAAGCAAGAAAGAAGTGGATGCCCTGGGAACATCAAGCCAGCAACCTCAAGTTGGCAAAGCTGGTGATCCCTTGCCGCCGTTCAAAAACCACATGATTCGGCAACGGGTCAACCGCCATGGTGTCATTAGGCCGCTGGAAGCGGCCAGTGAACTGCCCGGCTGCACCATTGATCCTAACGAGATAGGCGTTATCAAAGCAGGGCCAGTCGGGAAATGGCTCGAGATGCGACACCAATGGGAGCTTCGCTTTGGTAATGCTCGAGCCAAGGTCCATAGAAGACGGCTGAAGGAGATGATAGCGGGATATCAGGGATTTGATGGTGAGGTACCACCGCCAAGCGCACTGGCTGCAAGGCGCAGAGCTGTAAAACATCTTGCAGCAAAGAAGAAGAAGAAGAGTATGGGCCTTGCTCTGTGGTCTCTGTGGGGCTCGAAGCACGACGAGAGCACAGTCCAAAGGGAGCAAGAAGCCGAGAAAACGCCTGAGGTCAAGATTGCCACAAAGCAAGAGGGACATGGTGCCCGTTCGCCGTCAGACCTTCAGAGACAGGGTGAGGACCTCGCTAATCAGAGACCATCGACTGCACGAAGTGGCTCGAGAACTAGGATCGTCAAGGACGAGAACCAGATATCGGAGGGTATGGCTAGTGCAAGCACGCCTATCGAATCTTTGATGGCCAAGAGAGAAGGAAGGGCCCCTCGAGATACCAAACAGTTGTCTTTTCAGAATAGTGACACCCTCACACCACCTCTAACCGGAGTCGCCGGGAAACGACCGATTGTAGGCGGTATTGCCGTGCCTTTCAGTTTGGATAAAGAAGCCGACACAGCCAGCATGATCACACTGACTTCGGCGATGGACCAGTCCATGCGAGTCGGGAGCCCGACATGGATGGGTGCTGAGAAGGACGACGCATCCTCTGGCGCGGCAACCACGAGGTTGAATCCGGAAATAGCGAGAGATAATGGGGAGACAGGTTTCCTCTGTGTACCTGCGGATACGCCTGGGGCTGTTAGCCCCTTAGAAGAACACGATTCGTTAGGAACTCCCGCGGCGGTGAGCCCCTTAGCTACGCCGATGACAGAAAGGAATAACGTAACTGACGGTGAAGGGCTCCCGAACGGGGACCTCCCTACGCCTGGGGAGCGCCCGGGATTAGAGACGTTTGTGACGGCGGATGAGGATTTACCTAGGGTTCATTGATGTCCCTCAGCGCCAATATACCACGTATTATTCGATGTTACGGATGACGCAAGGGGTAGCGTATAAGATTATACTCACATCTTTTTGTCGAAATAGCCTTTATTTTGTATACCTTTTACTTCCAGTATACCATCGTTTAGCGATAGGCCTCATCATTTACAATGTTACCAAATACTAGTATGAATTGTCCATGAATAGCATAAGCTTTTATGATGATACATTGTTTACAGATTTCGGGGATATATATGCCACCCCCTAATAAGATACATTTGTACAATTTGTACAAGGTTTGCTTGTCCGACTGGAGCAACTTCGAGCTTTCGCACACCACTTCTTCAAGAGAAGTTACTCTAAAGAGGCAACCTCAAAGCTTCGGTTTCCTCGTGCTATGCTTTACTCCTCCCACCACATGGGTTTTTCGATTATATTGGTTCAACGATAGGAGAATTTGGTCTCTTTCGTTTAGACTGACTGACTGACTCATTGACTGACTTTGAATCGTCGCCTTTAGTCCAATCCATTCTCAGCCTTCCAGCGGTCCAGATATAACTCGGGGCTCTTGGGGCCTAGCGCATAGCCCTCGTAGCGGCCCTTCATGGGTTCTATCTTGTTGGTGACGAAGGGAGTTAACTGTGTTTGGTTGATGAGGAGGTTAGCGGGACATTCTGATGGTAGATATATACGTGAAGAGAGCATATACGACTGAGATACAGGGAGAGGAGAGAGGGACATTGTAAGACTGATTACAAGTTGGTAGAGAGGGAGAGAGAAAAGTAGAAACATACCTTGAAGGTATCGAGACCGGCGGGAACGACGTACGTCCGCACCTTCTTCCAATCGATGATATATCCACCGTACTTAGTGTGTCGACCCATGGCACCTGTGCGTGTGCCTTTGTAGTACCCCTTATTGATGTCCTTGGTCGTCAGCGGCAGCTTCCGGAAGCGCTTCAATAGCGCTTGTGTCGGCTGCATCTTGTACGCTTCTTTCGAATTTCTTTCTATCAAGTCAAGCCTCCCCTCTACTTAGGTCTGATGACTTGGGGAGACTATCGGCCCCCTTCGCGTCGCTCGTGAATTGGTCGAGAGGAATTGGGTCGTAGATCGTCGTTTGAAGTCTCGATGACCTCTGTAAAGGTCTATTACCGTAGGTTCCGTAGAAGCTCGCTGCTTTGACTTCGTAATGTGAGAGGGATGAGGCTGTCTCGTTGGAGACGGGCTAGTAGTTCAGATGGACTCCATGAAGTCGCGATTCCCAGAAAACCGCAAATGTTTAACAGGGAGCCAAGGCCAGTTTAAGTGGGCCCGTTCCTGTCTTGCGGGTCGTTGAGGTACCTATGGACACTAAAGTACCCCTAATAAAGTGCTGATAAGAGCTCTCACCCCACTATCACGATAAGAAAAAGTTCTGGTATCGATATTCTCGGTATAAGAAATGCCAGAGGTACTTGGGAGATACATTTGTTCAAGCTAATTGTATACGTCGGTCGGTCACCACATTTGGTCTGTCTGGTTTCTGTGCCGCCTTATAGAAGCCTTGTTATATCTATTCGGCTCTGTTCCAAGGAAACCTGGCGAACCGGTACCTATCTATACACACTGCTTAAAGCGACAATTGTCCCTAGCCTACAATGCCTGGCCGTCAAGCACACGGCCGGCCGCTCATTGCAGCCCACGGTGGCGGCAGCAAGGGAAAAACCAGGCGCTCAAAATCAAAAGCAAATAGCAAAGCCTTAAATGCCTATGCCGCCGCAGAGGCAGAGGTCGGAAATCAGCAAAAGCGCACCCCACGAAATCGCCAGCTCGACGCCGATTTGAACGACGGCGCGCCCCGCGGGAAGCACGCCAGAGATGAGGATGACGACGAAGAAGATTACGACGAGGACGAGGCGCCCCCGCGGAAAATGCGACGTGGAGAAGACGAAGATATTGAGTATGGCAGTGACAGTTCCGGCAACTCGTGGCACGTGGGTGTCGTAGGTTCCGATGAAGACTCCGAGATCGACAGTGACGAGGCGTTTGGCGAGAGTGATGAGGAGCGCTTTGAAGACTACAAATTCTCTGGGAGCACAAAGAAGAAGAACAAGAAGCGGGCTAATGAAGTAAGTATAGTATGCCTGTATTTAGGAGTGTGGAACTGACTCATTCGGCGTGTAGGAGGACGATGAAGATGAAGATGAAGACGACGAAGATGAGGAAATGGACGATGCCGATGGTGCCTCGCTTGGCTCCGATGCCATAGATCTTGCGGCCGCTCTCGACATGTCTTCATCAGATGATGACGAACAGCCCAATGGTGATGATGAAGACGAAGACGACTCCGATGATGAAGGCGAAGACTCTGGCGACGAGTCTTCTGATATCGACTCAGACGATGCCGATGCAGAAGAAGGCGATATAAATGCGTGGGTATCCCAGTTTGGCGGGTCCAAGGATACAAAGGACGACGAGGCCGCGACGACCACCTCGAGGCCGAAGATAGGTCTCAAAGAATTAGGCCTCCTAAGCGTGAAGGACTCTGAGCTTAAGAAATCACTAAAGCTTATGAGCAAAGATGAGCGGACAACCAAGAAACAAAAACTCGAGGTTCCTTTAGCACGACGGGCGCAGGCACAACTTGACCGGTCGGCAGCGTATGAGAAGGCAAACGAGTCTCTTGGCCGCTGGCTGGAGACCGTCAAAGCGATGCGTAGGACGGACACAAGCCTTGTTTTTCCTCTGCCTCAGCATGAGACAGGGTTAGCTCGCCACGACAACAGCGAACTTGCGCCCCTAGATCAAAAGACTGCCGGAACAGAACTCGAGAGTACCATCATGGCCATTATGGAGGAAAGCGGTCTGAGTTTAGGCGAGAAGCCAAAGAAAAAGCCTGTGATGGTTGACGAAGAGGGTCATACTATCTCGAGAAAAGCAATGCTACAACAGAAGCGCCTCGAGAGAGAACTAAAATCCAGAGAAGATGCGAAAGCCAAGCGTCTGAAAAAGATCAAATCTAAAGCCTACCATCGTGTCCACAGGAAACAAAGGGAAAGGGACGAGATGAAAGAACGAGAAATCATGGCCGCTAACGGTGAGCTTGACAGTGAAGAGGAGCGGGAGGCTCTGGATCGGCAACGTGCCGTGGAGAGAATGGGAGAACGGCATCGCACTAGTAAATGGGCAAAGCAAGCTAATAAAGGCGGCCGGGCTGCATGGGACGAGGACGTTCGCATGGGAGTTACCGAAATGGCGAGACGAGATGAGGAGCTCCGTCACCGTATCGAAGGAAAATCCGTGCAGAAGGGCTCAGACAATGAATCCGAAGACTCGGATGATTCAGGCGATTCCGAGGTCGACGAAAGGGTGAGACTCCTACGGAAACTTAAGCAAATTGATGAGACGGAGCACTCCGAACCAAAGTCAAAACTTATGAATATGGACTTCATGAAGAAGGCCGAGGCGAGAAGGAAGCTAGCCAACGATGAGCTCATAGCAGAGATCAGGCGAGAACTCGCTTCAGATGACGAGGAACAGAGCGAATCCGATCATGGACCTGGGGGTGTTGGCAGACGTGTGTTTGGTCAGCCTGCCGGCTCTAAGAACCCATTTAAACTTGACAAGTCGGATAAGAAGACAAAGATGCAGGCGGAGACGACAGACGGAACTCCAGATAGTATAAGCACAAACCAGGAATCCGCGGCTGCTGGATTGAAAATCCTCTCAGCCCAAGAACCTCCAGATTTCGATGTGGATGGGACAGCAGGCGCGTGGAGTCAGCCAGCAGCCCCTAGCTCAAAGAAACAAAGGGGCAAGAAGTCAGGACCCAGCACCAACGTGCTAGAAATCGACATCAATTCAGTAGCTGTTTCGGCCCAGCCTCCAGCCCCCAAACCCGCGAAATCTAAGGCCAGGATGCGGGATAATGACACCACGGCGCAAGTCGAATATTCTTCAGACGACGAGGATCAGCACCTGCCCGTCCAGTTCCGAGAACAAGAGCTTATCGAAAGGGCCTTTGGCGGACTGGATGTTTTTGAAGCCGAATTCGAGGCTGAGAAACAGGCAGCCATTGAAGAAGACGATGAGAAGACCATCGAGACCACACTTCCTGGATGGGGCTCCGTAAGTAACATCAACAAGTCTTGTTCATAAATACCTAGAAAGCTGACCTTTGCTCTGTATCTCTAGTGGGTCGGTGAAGGTGTCACGAAGCGAGAGAAGAACCAGCGCCGGTTCTTCGCAAAGAAGGAAGGCGTTAAGCCCGAAAGTCGCAAGGATTTCAAGAATAACAGGGCAATAATTAACGAGAAACGGGTCAAGAAGGTTAGTTTCTCCCTTCCCCCTATTCTTCCCCTGATTTCATAAAATCTTCTCCAGTTTTCTAACGAGCTTGTCATCTCCAGAACGACCAATACCTAGCCTCACAACTCCCCCACCAGTACGAGAGCAGGGCTCAGTACGAGCGTAGTCTACGGCTACCCATGGGCCCCGAGTTCTTGACCAAGCAGTCGTTCCAGGACGCCACGAAGCCACGCGTCATCATCAAGCAGGGTATCATTGCGCCTATTTCCAAACCTACGCATTAGAAGTAGTGGATGGTATGCTTGGAGTAGGGTGGCTGGTTATGAGTTTTATGTGCTTTGCAAACTCTACTCCTGGCTATCGAATTATGCATATAGATGGATGGATAGCCTGGGCTCGATACCATAGCGTTTTAGATCCCTCTAGAAATATGGTCGCATGGAAGAGATAGCAAAATAGAGGTGAAGCAGATGAAGCATTCTGAAACCCGAAGACAGGAATTTGTTAGAAATACTGAATAAAAACACTGAGCCACCAACACTCACTTGAGATACTAAGTATCTGTTTATGGCATTGCCTCGCACCTCACTAGAAACAGACAAGAATCGGGTTAAACCATAATAGAGACTCGTCATCGTTCAAATGTATGCAAGTAGGTAGATATAGCCGTTAGCTTGTCGGGTATAAAATATTTTCTATTTCGACTCCTAATCCTCATCATCACTGCTATCCCCAAAAATCGCCTTCAGCACATCATCTTCGGCGCGTTTCCCCTCAACAGCCTCATTAACGTCAGCATTGACTTTGACGTCGGCCGCAGCCATCGGTTGTTTGTTTGCAGGTACCAGACCTCCAGTCTTACTATCGCTAACGCCGCTATTATTATTGTTGTTGTTGTTGTTGTTGTTGTTGGCGTTCTGGAGTTCGCCTGCCTCTTGCGCTTGCTTCATCAGCTCGTCAAGAGTCATAGCGCCTTCGCTGAATACAGGGGTGGCCGTTATACCCATACCCATGCCCATAGCTGTGCCGAAGCTGGCATTTGAAGATTTGCCTGTGCCGGTATCCGTGTCGACGTCTGGTTGTACGTGCGCTGGGGGTCGGACATTGAACCGCTTACACAGGAGTCTGGTAGGGTAGAAATCCCTCACGGACCTCGTCATAGGCCCGTACATACCCAGTTTAGCCGCCTCCTCAGCCGGATCCTTGGGTTTTTCGGGTGGTTTGTGCAGCAGGTCTCCCCCGCTTCCAGCGCCCCCCGAACTAGCTGCCGGTTTTGCGCTCGAGGTAGTGAACCGCGAGGCCATGAGGCCGGTCATGGGCTTGAAGATGCGCGCACAGCTGGCGAACTCGTGCAGTTCCCGTGTCCAGTCCTGCATCTTCGTGACCGGTGGCTTGGCAGGGATCGTCTTGGTGAAGCCCGCGACGTACTCGAGATACGCACGGTATCTGCCACGTTTTCCCTCGTCGTCGGCGTACGGCGCCGGTCCGGCCCCACTGGCGCCACGCGTGAGGGCCGCTACTGCCGTCATCTTGTCGAGTTCGGGGAGCTGGCGCAATAGCTCCTGCTGCTTCTCCGCTTCCGTGAGCGCGTACTCGGCGGGTACCTCGCCCAGCGCTGGCGGTAGGTTCTTCTTCCCCGTTGCCGACGCCAGGCGCTCCCGCGCCTCGGAGGATAGGAAGTCGAACACGGATTTCCCTGGTAGTTGCGCTTCGCCCAGGAGCGCGGCGCGGGACTTGGGGTCGAGTTTCGAAGCTTTGGCTGCGTCGGCTGTGGATATATAGTTTGCTTTTGCGCTCTCGGCCTCGTCTTTGCTGCGCTGTTTCCTGGGTTTCCAGCCTGGTGGTATTTCTGGAGGTGGGTATTTGCCTGCCGAATTGATTGATGATATCAATGCATCCGCCTCAGTGCCGAAAACGAACCCTTCTAATGGTAGACGGCCGTCATGGCATTTTCGTAGACTTCTACTTGTCCTAGCGAGAATATTTTTCCTCGACCTGAACACTGGTGCGGTACTAAGAGCTGGATTGGCTGCGGTGGTGCCGGCTTTCTTTTTCTTCTTGTCTCCCCCTATTACACGGTTGTATGATATTTTGGGACCGATCTCATACGGGTCTTCGTCATCGGAGCCGGTGTCGTTTAAGACGCCTATCCCGATGCCTCCTTTTGCGAACTTGCTTTTCTTCTCCTTTTTCAGTAATCCCGGTCGCCGTATTGGGGCGCTCAGAGTCTCTTCATCGGAGCTCTCACCAGCTTCCGGTTTGGAGGCAGGCCCTATAGGTGTTAACTTTGCTTCACCCTCATATCCTAGACCTTTTCGGTCTATTTTCCTGATGAATGCGATCATTGAAACATTCTCTGGCGCAAAAAGATAGTTTTCACCCTTATCCTGTGTCCCGGCAGGCTTAACGCCGATGTCAAGTCTGGCTGCCCGGCGCACCTTGGGCCCAATGCCTTGGCCGTCCTTCCAACCCATCCTCCTAAGAAGCTTGACGCCCATAGTCTCTCCCCTGACACGAAAGAGATCCGATAAGCCGCCCCGTCGAATGCCATCATCCTCTGTAGTGGAGCCTAGGCCAGCAAAGTCTTGTGCAGTCTGTAGTTTTTGGGCCTCCGCTGCATCTGCAAGGTCCTCATCGTCCATAAAATCCTCTATGCGCTGCTGTTGGCTCGCCTTGTCGCCAGCTTTATTGTGGCGGTTTGATCGGGAGGATACGAAGGTCGAGGGTGTCCAGCCTTCCTTAGAGCCGACGGTGTTGAAGTAGCCGGCGCTCCATCCGCCTGTGAAGGCGCCATGCAGGCGCTTCCTGCCACGCTCATCTCTTACCTCCTGCTTCCAGATAGGCACGTAGGAGCCGTCATCGCGAACGTCGGGGTCGAGGGGCGGTAGTGGGGTGCCAAAGAGGACGTAGGGCGATTGTTGGGCCTGGAGGTCTGCTTCGAAGTGCGCGCGGTTTCGTTTGTATGACATCGGGGCCTTGCCAGTTGCAGAAACAAGACCCTTATGCGCCTATCATTTGTCTCGTGGTAGGATTATCTCAACATGGACTAAAGAATATAGTGTTCTGCCAATTTGAACTTAATTATCGAGCAAGGTACTTGGATGATACAATCTAATGCCGAGCTGAAGGTACATTCGGCGGCCAATAGGTACATACACAGGTACCCTGGTACCGTTACAAGGGTTATCTTTCCGAACTCGGTCTGGACTGATAAAGCTGGCCTTATCAGAGCAGGAGATCAGAGCTTAATGAGTGCATGTACGCATGTACGTACCTATGTACAGATGTAGAAATAGTATATATGAATTCCTGCACAAGTCCTTGGCGGCCCTGCTCCTTACTACGAGTAAAAGATAGTAGACCTGGCGGTTCAGCAATGCCCATTATTTTAGTAAAGGTATTTCGAGGTTTATGCAACTTGATTTGCCAAGTAAGGATTGTGCTGCCTCATTTACGTACCTACCAGTTATTCGGCCGGGTGACAATGCAATTGGTTGGTTGTGGCCAACGTTGCGATAAAATTCTCGGACGAAAATGCCCAGGCAAATTACCTATCAAGATGTTCAGTAAATTGAGTGACAACCCGACACTACCTAGGTACATTCCAACCCAGGATGAACAGTCAGTCTTATGTCTTGATTAATCCGGTTTCTGGTATCTCTGGTAGGTTCGTAAATGCAAGGCTGAAATGAGGGAGCAAGACGTCTAAAACATGTTTTACATTATGTCTTTTATATCCTGTAGCGGGCCTAGATGGTCCTTGACAATGGATGTTTGCAGTGACGAGGTTTGGCGCAGCCGTAATTCGTGATGATAGAGCAAGTTTCCGGATAACAGCATACTGCTATATGACCGTCGTCGAAGCTCTCAGGGCCGATGCAACATGACCACGTCCCTTGTCCTAAAGAAGCAAGCAAACTTCAGGTGGCTTTGCCTCCTTTCTCATGTCGTCATATGCTCTTTTCTCTGGAAACTGATCAGGAAACAGCCGAACAAATGAAATGTGTGTATTTTATTTGTATTTTTGTCTACCTACCTAGCACAGATCGGTGATACCTACACACTTGGGTTACATACCAACATCTATACATAAGTCCTTAGATATAGGTAGATGACAACTGAGGGGTCGTTGCGTACTTTCGTCATATGTTCCACGCCCAAAGAAATGATAAGAGAAGGGGAAGGGCCTTCAAAATCCCCAACGTTTTACTATGTATACCGCCGCCCAATTCCCTCCCCGCAAACACCTCTCTCCCAGCTACACGGACCTGGCCTAGCTCGGTGTGCTGCAGCCTATGGCCTGTGATGCAATACACGGCACCAGCATGGTCAGTCAGCAGGGGGTAGAAGCAAGTTGTTGTTTCAGTGGCTAAAAGCTGACACCTGATGGATATGACTACGATCGCGTTTCTATTGGGTATGCTGTATAGTGCTCCAGGTCCTTGGAGCCACTTATCAGATTTCTTGGTCAGGGGTACAGCATACACCAACATACATATCATCTGATGTTCATGAAGCCCAAAACCCTCCACATTTTCGACTAACCTAGCATAATGGCTCATCTCTTAAGTAGAGTTGTCCAAGTAGAATCTCTGAATCGATTGTTGCTGTTCGCATCGCTAGCTCGGGGTCAGAGATCACTACCACTTTTCTGACTGAGACACGGACTAAAGCTTGATTTTCATCTGATACCTATTCCGCAAAAATATCTACTTTCAACAACTTGACAACACTAATAAATATCCTCAAACTCTTGAAAACAGTCCGGAATTCAAAGAATAGGTGAATATAATTGACAGGGGTGGGCACGTACTTGGCTCTCGCAGTTCATACCAAATTGGATAAAGTAGAATGAGACATAGTCACCTCACGTAAATACCTTCATGCATTCAACTTATGTATCACTCACTAGCTGCGCTTACTCTCCTACCTAAGCCTACGTTAGACCATCTCGTGAACTTTCGATGCAGAAAGGGTAGGTGTACTTAGTCTGCTTCCTAAAAACATTCGAGTGGCCGGCCCCTTATGCTCTCCGGCCATTTTTCGACTTTCCAATCTACATCTCTTACGACAACTCTCGCGAAGGCAGGTATTATTTTCTTACTGCTACCTAGGTCGACGGTACCGTACCATCGAGGGCGATTGCATAGTAGTACCGTATCTACATGGGTCCAATACGTACAGCGCATCCTTAAGTTCTGTGTTCTCCTTCAGCCTATGGCCTTGTATACATTTGAACAAAACCAACAATCGCACAGTCGCCTTCGTACCTTAAACTACGTGCGTACTAGTGCAGGGGCCCATTTACTTTTGGGCTTTCACTGCTACCCCGTATAGTAAGTATCGACAGACCACTACAGTAGCAACTGAAGGTACATATGCATATATGTGTGTAGAACTGACAAGGACTAACGAGAAGACCGGGGAGCAAATAAAGGAGAGATAGCACTATTTAGAGTACTAACTCGGAACCTAACTCAGAACCTAAATTGCCTAGCTACAGTACATAGTAGCTACAGCATACTTCTACCACCTAAATTGCCCTACTGCCTTTCAGCACCCAGGCACTTAGCACTTATCAACTTACCACCTGCCCGAATTGCTGCCACACACTGGGCCTGTCCCGTTGTCCATCCCGTCTCTGTCTCTCTTGTCCGTCGTGTTGCCAGGTCTCTGCCACAAAGCAATGTCGATGTCGGCCACTGAACAGGAACATCGAGAACGCCTTCATCGCCATTCATCGACCGCCTCGTCGTTGTCGCCACGCACCCACCACCATCGTCATCACCACCATCACCAACAACAGCAGATACCGCAGAACTCGGACAATTACACCCAACCCACCCGAACCCACTCGACACGTTCACGCCCAACCACAACCACCACTACCGCCACAAGCACAGACACCGACAACAGCGTCAATAATAACAACAATCACACTGCCCCACACCCGCACCGATCTGCGTCCACCTCCCATCACCAGCGCCATCACAGTCACGGCCATAACCATAGTCAGAGCCAGAGCCGCAGCCGCCGTAACTCCGGGTCGGGTCGTTCAATTCAGGACATACTACCCCAACAAGACTATGAGACCTCGAACGTAGCCCATCAGTCCAAGCGAAATTCCAGCAAAGACCGCCGTCCCCCGGTCTCCAGAGGTGCTGATTCCAAGAGCCTTCACCGCCGTGCCAGCACTCGCTCCAACCACTCCTCCCACAACAGCGACATGGCTACCGCTGCCACTGCTCCCGCCGCTGTCATCAACAACAACAACAATAACCATAACGGCCCTACCGCCGTGCCTCCGGTCATGCAGGCCGCCGCCGATGCTCGTGCTACGGGGGCTAAGCAGAGGACATCGCGGACCTCGATTCCCACCCAATCCGGCAAATGGCTGCTGGGAAAGACCATTGGAGCTGGTAGCATGGGCAAGGTGAAGCTTGCCCGGAAAGAAGACGGAACCGAACAAGTTAGCACCCCGTTCTCCTTATTCTCACGTATCCTATCACCGCGTTCCATATGTTTCTCATAACTCCAGGGGATTTCTGCAATTGTCATTCTAATGCACTCGTCTCAGGTTGCCTGCAAGATTATCCCGCGTGGGTCCACTGAGGATGGCCATCATAGCCGAGCAGACAAAGAAAGGGCAGACCAATCCAAGGAGATACGCACTGCACGCGAGGCAGCCATCGTCACTCTTCTCCAACACCCCCATATTTGTGGTCTGCGAGATGTTGTCCGGACTAACTACCACTGGTACATGCTTTTCGAGTATGTCAACGGCGGGCAAATGCTCGACTACATTATTTCCCACGGGAAATTGAAAGAGAAGCAAGCAAGAAAGTTCAGTAGGCAGATTGCCAGTGCTATCGACTACTGCCACCGGAACAGCATCGTCCACCGAGATCTCAAGATCGAAAACATTCTCATAAGTAAGACAGGCGACATTAAAATCATTGACTTCGGACTTAGCAATCTGTTTTCGCCTAGAAGCCACTTGAAGACGTTCTGTGGCAGTTTATACTTCGCAGCTCCTGAACTGCTCCAAGCTCGTGCTTACACTGGCCCGGAAGTTGATGTATGGAGTTTTGGCATCGTCCTCTATGTTCTAGTATGCGGGAAGGTACCTTTCGATGACCAGAGCATGCCGGCTTTGCATGCAAAGATCAAGAAAGGCGTGGTGGATTATCCTGGATGGCTTTCGAATGGTAAGCCCATCTCAGTGCTCAGACGGCCTGGCTTTCTTGACTGACATGGTATTATAGAGTGCCGACACCTTTTGTCGCGGATGCTTGTCACCGATCCTAGACAGCGGGCGACAATGTTTGAGGTTATGAACCATCCATGGCTTATCAAGGGCTATGGTGGTCCACCGGAGAATTATCTACATGCTCGAGAACCTCTGACACTACCCTTGGATCCCGAGGTAATCAATGCCATGACCGGGTTCAATTTTGGCCCTCCTGAGGCCATCAAATCCCAGCTCACCAGGCTTATTGAATCCGACGATTACAAGCGGGCGGTGCAGCTACTGCAGAAGGAGAAGGAGACTTCACCTGCCCCCAAGGATGTCGAGAAAAAGCGCGGATTTGGCTTTGACTTTTATAAAAGACGGAATTCTGCTAACAGCAGAGACAACTTGACGGCCCCCAGTTCAGAGGCTCTCCAGATTGGCAGCGATCCACTCAATGCTTACAGTCCTCTTGTCTCAATATATTACTTAGTCAAAGAGAAGCAAGAGCGGGACAGAATAGATAAAGTTCCGAAGTCACATGCGCCCAAAAACACTGCCGATACCCCTATGCCCGAGATTGTTCCTCCTCCAGAGGCTCACACCAACTCTTCAACCTACGAAATGGCTGGAGAAAAGGCCACAGGCGGTAGAACAAGACCGCGTGCTAGGACTCATGGCGAAGATGATGCTCCGGAAGAGATCAAGAAACCACAAGCGCCAGTTCACGCTCCTGTTCCGCCTGAGGCTCCCGCCGAACTACCGCCCAAAAAGGAGAGTACCGCTGCGGGTATTCTCAGACGCTTCAGTACTCGGCGCCGGAAAGAGCCGGAAAGGTTAGATAAAGATCGGTCTCACCCTCCTGTTGTCCAAATCCATTCACCAGCAGAAACGCCAACAACACCACGCAAGAGCTTCAGCATTCGAAAAGCGCGGGGCCGTGATCGAGACGAAGGCCAGACCCCAAGGCTCCGATCCGGTAGCAGTCAACCCCACCATCGAGAGTTACTCAGCCCGCCCCTATCCGCTGGTGGCAATTACTCAGGAAGTAGCAAGGCGCTAGGACGGTCCACAAGTGTTAACTCCGCGGAATATAGAAGGCGGCCTTTCGGCTCTGCTAGCAGGATTGCCAAGGAACCGCCACCTACGAGTGGTTCTGATCAATCAGCCGGTCCAGATAAACCTCCCCAAGCACAAAAAACGTTGCTAAATTCTCGAGCCACTTCTATGCGAACGCGGCCTCTTAGTCATGCTCGTCGAGATAGCATCCAAGCAAGAAGAGCTGAAAGAGCAGGTGCAAGAGCAACTGATGTCTTAGAGGAAACTGACCAAGAAGCTGGAGAGGCAAGTGGAAATTCGGCGGAGCGGCTAGACGACTCTGAATTAGCCAAACCGGTTTTCTTAAAGGGTCTATTTAGCGTTTCTACGACATCGACAAAATCGGTTCCCGCCATCCGCACCGAGTTGAAGAGAGTCCTGAAGCAGTTAGGCGTCGAGTATACAGAAATTCGCGGCGGATTTGCTTGTCGGCGTATACCTAGTATCGATGTGAAGAAAGTGGTTGATGTGACCAATAGCCCGGCAGCCACTCCCAGTGTCCGCCGTCGCTTCAGTTTTGGCATAAGAGGTGAGCGAGAGCGAGAAGAGCTTCGGGAACTAGACCGAGCACTTCATACGCCTCGTACGCCCGGGAAAGGTCCAACTGAGAGAGGTGACTCGACATCAGAACTGTCTGAGCAGGAAAGCATCCACCGCGATCCTACTGGGTCTTCGAGACGCGTGCCCGGTGAGACGACGACACACGTACAAAGCGACCTGGGAGGGAATATGGTTCTTGAATTTGAAATTGTCATCGTCAAAGTTCCTCTGCTATCACTGTACGGTATCCAATTCAAGCGCATGAAAGGAAACACTTGGCAGTTCAAGAACATGGCCGACCATATCCTCAAAGAGCTTCGGTTATAGTCAGTCAGCTATGGGCCTCGCATGTACCCCAAACAGGTCTCGATGATCAAGCCGCCTCGAACCAGCCATAAAGCAACGCTTAGCTCTGGATGCGCGCGGGTTGTTTGTAGAGAGGCGGTTGATTGGCAATAAGCCCAACGCAGCGAAGATGTGGGCCAGGGGCATGGGCGAACCTTTCGCAGCATGATAGTTGCAAAACTTCTTTTTTTTTACTAAGCGTGATCTATACGTCTGAGAAGGCTCGGAATAGAGGATGGTTGTTTAGCCGATTAATTCACATTCCCATTATCACGATTGTTGCGTTTGTTGGACGGATAGCAAGTCTATTAGCATTATGGTCATTAATGGATCTCTTTCTACAGAGACAGGTAGACATATATGCATATAAGAAAAAGGGGGAAGCGACTATTAAGAGAAGAAAAATAGCGATTGTATAAGACTAATATGATTTTGAGGGTAGGATTAGCGAACCAGACATCACGATGACCACGGTTTCTTCATAGTACTATATACAAGTACTCAGTAATAGCTCAGGAAATACATAGATTGCTATGGATCGCTTAAACTTGCAAGTTTCTTATGCATAGGCAACTCATATTATCGTGAAAGTGGCAAGACTTGTCCCAGGAATTTTGAGAAAACTTGGTAACATGTCAATACTGTATGGTGGTGTATTGTAATACTGGGTGATGGAACCTTGGAAGCTAGGTATTTCCACGACGGATGGTTACCAGCTGTCAGCTCCTATCAATCTATTCCCTTCCAAGTTAGACCCCAGGGGACCCCAACCCCATAACCCGCATCGCGCCAATCTTGTCGGGCTTGAGCTGGTTTTACCGATTCAGCACCTCACGTCCACATCCTCCTTCAACTTCCACTCCAGCACAACCTCTTGTTCCTTAACTAGTACAGTACTTCCTACGACGACAGCGTACTTATCGACCCTTAGCCACTTACCATTTCACCTATCTACTTAATTTCCGCCATTGCGAACCCAATAAATCGTTGCGAACCCAGCATCAAGTTCATAACCAACCAAAGCGCTGCTTTCGGACTACCGACGAACCTAAGCCCACAGGCCCAGCATTCACACGTTTTCTCCTGCGGAACCTGTCAAGCAGATTCCTCGCCAGCTATACCACCAGGATACTTACTGTTTTATTCCCAACGAGAACCTACGCCTGGACTTCAGGGCGCCATATCGATATCTGAGCCCAAGCTCTTTGAACTCCGACTCATTCAGCTCTCAAAATCACGCCTGCTCTCTTCATTGGGCACAACCTCGACGAGCTACAACCGCGACCGGCGTATTCCAATATAACTAACTATCTGCGCTATTTTACGCCTAGGTCGCACATTTGTTAAAAGACCGCGCATAAGTATTCGAGCAGTTTCGCCCTTGTCGACGCAAAAGGCTACTGCAGCCTAACCCTAGTAGCACATATACATTCGCATCGATCGAGCTGCTCCCAAAATGTATGCACAACAACAGCACCATTATAACCACCCCGATCAGTCATGGATGCATCCATCATCCAACTACCAGCAGCAGCAACAACATCAGGTACAACAGGCTGCTATCAACGCTGCCCAGCATCATGGCCGTCTCCAAAACGGCGCCAACCTAGCCGCGTCCATGGGCGGGCATCTCCAGGAAAATGCCATCGAGAGCCTGACCGAGGACAATCGCCGCACCATGAACTTCATTGCCGACCTTCTCAACGAGAGTACTCGTGAGGCCGCCCTTTTGGAGCTCAGCAAGAAGCGTGAGCAGGTTCCTGAGCTGGCCATGATCCTGTGGCACTCCTTCGGTAAGTCACGCTCCTGGTCGCGAAGTCAGGTCAAGGAAGGATACTAAGACGTGATATGCAGGAGTTATGACTTCTTTGATGCAGGAAATCATATCGGTCTACAACCTATTGAATCCTTCACAGCTCACTGCTGCGGCTTCTAACAGAGTCTGCAATGCTTTAGCGCTGCTTCAGTGTGTGGCGTCGCACAACGATACCCGTACCTTGTTCTTGAACGGTATGTCTCTCACCTGATCTAGCCGAGGGAGAAGAGTCACCTGAACTAATGTATTGTATTATTAGCCCATATTCCTCTATTCCTATACCCGTTTCTCAACACGACCTCGAAGTCCCGCCCATTCGAATATTTGCGGTTGACATCACTCGGCGTGATTGGAGCGCTGGTCAAAAACGACTCCACTGAAGTTATCAACTTCCTTCTCACCACCGAAATTATTCCCCTCTGTCTTCGTATCATGGAAACTGGGTCCGAACTGAGCAAAACCGTAGCGATCTTCATTGTCCAGAAAATCCTACTTGACGACAATGGATTGAACTACATTTGCGCTACATACGAGCGTTTCTATGCCGTTGGGACGGTGTTGAGCAACATGGTTGCGCAGCTTGTCGAGCAGCAGACCGCCCGGTTGCTTAAGCACGTGGTGCGCTGCTTCCTACGTCTAAGTGACAATGCACGTGCCCGAGAAGCTCTTCGTCAATGCCTTCCGGAGCCTCTTCGCGATGCTACATTCAGCTCCGTACTTCGCGATGACGCAGCAACCAAGCGGTGTCTAGCACAGCTATTGATCAATCTCTCTGATAATGTCGTTGACGCTAGTAGTGGAGATGCGCATCGCTTGGCTTAGAATCCCGCCGCCAATCTCTTGGGAAATGAGGTTTCCACACTCAGTCGAAATAGCCGACGTCCCCGACGTGCCCGCTTCTCTAAGAGGCTGATATGATTATCATGGTATCTAAAGAGACGGGAAGGCATTGAAGTGGCTACCACAAACGGCTACCATTCTTACATCCTTTGGCTAATCGTCATAGCGTTCAGCACCAGAGAATCTAGACGAGCCCTGGTTTTCGTGAGGACTTCGGAGGACGCACCCTGCTTGCTTGCTTTGCTTGGCTTTTCCCTTGAATTCCTCCCCACTTTCTTCGGTGGGATAGACACAAATATACCCATGTGCGGTCCTCGAAATACCCAGTTGACATCCTATATACACGTCACTGTTCGAGTTTCAAACCTCACAGCCCTGCATTTTGGTGCATGGAAGGCGTTAAGCGGTTGACGGTTTTTTCCGGTTCTCTTCTTGTGCCACGATGCATGCGATGACCCTTCCTCTTCAAGAGGAAGGTACGAGTTATGCCATACCACCCTACACCTATCGACGTGCACAACATACTTACGGCCGGTGGGTTTCTCTATGACACTTCTTCGGTGTTCGATTCTTAAAAGGTTACTCGCCACGATTTTGAGTCTGGCACGATCGTGTCAGACAGGCTGGGAATGGTTTGGTAGCGTTATCGTATTCTTTTTATTCCATCCTCTGGGCGCCCTTCCAATAGAAAAAAGCAAGGTTTCTTACGACAACAATGGTATCAAACTCGTTTGGATCTTATTCGATCCGATTTTGATTTGATGCCAGTTTGATGATATAAGGAAGTTTACGTCTAGGTGCGGCGCCTGGACAATCCAGATTTGATCAGTTATCCAGGTGGGATGGTGCATATATGGATGGGATAAGGGGTGGAAATGGAGGGCAAGCAGTCTTGTAGGTTTGTGTATGTGTACATGGAAGGGCAAGGTGGAGGGAGGGGTTTGCAATAAAGCAAAGTCATTTTTAGCGATGGGGGATGACATTTCAAAACGGGTTTTGAGGATAACCAGCAAAAAGCGACGACGAGGATAAACAAACAAACAGGAGACGAGACGAGACGAGTCAAGACATACAGGGGATAGCGATTAGTTAGTATCTATCATTAGGAGTTGGTTGGTTTGGCGAAAGTATCAGAGGTATGGCTATTTTTATCATAGCGGGACGACGGCGGGAAGAGTTGTTTATACAATGCTCAACTGTACTAAGGGTGCAGAGAGAAAGAGGAAGAGGAAGAGGGGTAAATAGTTATTTAAAAAGAGATAAAAAAGAAAGAAAGTCGTTAAAGCTCACATCATATCCGTCTCTTAGTCACTTTTTCCCTGTTGCCGTTCCTGTTCTTATTAAAAGAGGAAAAGAAATTTAAAAATCCCTACCTTACCTACTACTACTGCTATACTACGTATCCGTGTCATCAAGTCCTCAATATGCAGAAGGAAAAAAAAAATTAACAAATAAAAAAACAAGGTAACCAATTATCACGACTCACTCACCGTACCTAACACACGTAATCAATGGAATGAGACAATAAATCTACCTTTAAAAGCAAAGAGAAACTAAGAAATCCCACATGAGCTAGCTAACTACATGATATGAGTAGGCGGGCAGGGCAAGGAGGCAAGAAACAGGGGTATGTCAAAATCAACCATACATATAACAAAAAGACTAATAGGAACATGAGAGGGCATGAGCGAACATAACACCTACGTACCTAGCTCATAGAGCCTTGACAGGACGTCGAGAGGACAACGGCTTTCTTACATACCTACAGGATAGACAGCGCATAGCAATCTGGACTGAAGATAATGCCCGTGCTATATTTTAAGAAGTGCACACCAGTCATGTCACCGCTGGCCCTACAAGTTGCCCAGAAAATGGGGTATTTGAGTTTCTTCGATAGACATGCATGAAGCTCTACCAAGTCGGATTGCTTCTACGAAACTGCCTGTAGTATACACGGCTAAGGATATCAAGTAGCGCCTATTCCATCGTCCACCCACCCGTCTATGCGTCTATACACACGAGTCCATGCCCTCTGTCCCAAACTTGCTCCGATGCAAATAACCCCCACGGATGCAACGCCTCGTCTCTGCCAGTCATGTTCGTAGCCCTAGGTGCGTAGTGATTCGAACAGTAGGTCTAACCAACGCAATCCACATAGGTCCTCCCTGTAAAACTATGGACCATCACCAACCGAAGTTAGGGAGAAGTGAAACTGTACGGCGGCTTTAGTATATCCCCGGAGCCCAGAGGCAAGCATTCGAGCACCTCGTCGTTACACGTCTCCGATTTGCGGCAGTCGTGGTATGTCACCCATTCGTGATCCTCGTTGCACCTATCGACGCGGTTGAAGCTACCGTTGCATCGTCTATCGCCCTCCTTGCACTTGTCAGAGTCCGCCGCAATCTTCAGGAACTCAGTGGGCTGAGCTTCTGCGACAATAGTAGGGGTAAATTCGGGGACACAGATCATGAATAGGCGGTGGCAAAAGGTGCCCTGGTCACATTCACTGTACGTGACCCAGTCCCTGTGGTGGTTGCAGAAAAGCACCTTGTCGAGGCTGGCATGACAGGCCCGGTCGCCGGAGGTGCAGTGATCGTCATCATCTCTTTTCTAGGGAGATACGAGTTCTCCCTCATTGTGCCGGCCGGTTAACAAGAACGCGTTGGGAGGGTTTGAACGAGGAAGCTGGGACGGATCAGGCTGGCAACTCAGGAAACCGTCGCTCTCCTTTTTGCATTGCTTGCAGGGCAGGACATTCTCCCACTTTCCCTGTCTACATTCCTGAATCCAGTCGTGATCGCACTTGAATGTTTTGTCGGTGCACTTTTCTTCTCGAGCTGCAAGCGAAGTCGTAGTTGGCCAGACAGGGGGAACCAAGTCTGTAACTGGAGTCACGGAAACCCCCAGAGGCTCAGCCAACGCTGTGGCCGCGATGGCCAGGCAGAACAAGGCCGACACGACGAAATGCATTGTTGAGGAGTAGTGTGGAACGCAATGTGTGAGCAAGAACCAGTAGTGAAGAGGCGGTAGTCTATGTCCAATGTATATGGATGACAGTAGTTCTTCCTTCAAGAGTGTTAATGTCAAGTAAGCAGTAAAATTCTGTATGCTGAAGATGCTGTCGTTTCAAAGCAATGGAAGCAATTGATGAAAAGATGGGATGGTTGGGTGAATGAGAAAAGAACCAAGAGAGAAGAAGAGAAGAAAAAGCGAATAAAATAACTTTAATCAGAGTTTTCAAACCATCCAAAGCCAAGTAAGGCTGTTGCTGTTTTCTCGCCAGAGCAGTGGGACGAGTAAGTGCAACCTGCTGCTTCTTCAAAACACATAGAAGTCGCGCTTCGAGTTTTACATCGTACTTGTCCATTTGCCCATCCAAAGGGCCACTTAGAGGTCCCCGGGGAAGCAAGCACCCTTTATGGCGTTATATGTCGTTTCTACCATACAGTTCAGTAGTGATGCTACAGGAAGAACGCTTCCCTCCCACATTCTAAACAATGTGGCCTTTCCATCCATTCGGGATCTTCCCATGCTCAAGTAAAGAACGACGCGCTCATTACTAGTACATGCAGGCATCATATGACACCATAAATATTGACAATTACCCCGACAAAAGCGGTGGCAGCCTACGGGTGATTCCTCTCAGATGTAGAGAAAATACCTGTGGTGGTTGCATGTGCACTTTCCCTCAGTGCTGCTACTCTACTCCTGCCTCAATAAACTTGGAGAGGTAGGCGGGTGTAAGATGAAATAGATCAGACTAGGGCTAGTACCAACATGATGCTGCCCTTCTACAGATAATCAAATAGTCACGTGCATTGTAACAGTAAAACACCATGTTTGAACACAAAAAGTCCCGTGCGATGCCAAGGTTATGGATTTGATGGTAAATACTATTACCGTAGCATACATAAATAGATACATTGGATATCGTCGCTAACTAATGGATCATTGAGAGTTTTTAGCCTGTTGGCCCACCATATCCCAAATTCCCACCTCCCTCCCTTTGCAGCTCGAGAGATTGCCATGAACAAGAGGAACAGATTCCGGGAAGCGGCGTCGAACGTAGGGGTAGATGGCGGGCGGCAGTTCCGTGATCATGGTTCGTGTGCTACTGCCCCTAAATAGCTGAGTCGGAGTATTCTGGCCTGCTCGGCCGATCAAAAAGGGGCGGGAGGGTAGGGAGGGCCTGGTTGACAGGCGCTTCGGAGCAAGATTAGGTTGTTTCCTCCGAACGCAAGCAGTGCGTGGAACGAACTGATTTTCCAGACTCGCTCGGAAGCAGGAGGGCTTTGGTTGAAAGCAAAAGGGACAGAGGGCATAATTACCTCCCCTGGAAGTGACCAAAAATCATCATCAATCGCCAGCTGAGCACTAGGTCATCATATCATAACAATCTCCCACCCGAAGCGAACTCCACACGCATACGGCCTTCATATTGTTTTTCTTCATCTTTCGCTCTTCCCCTGGTTCCCTGGATACTACCTTTTAGTTTCTTCGGGTCTCCTTCCGTACCATACATAGTACGTGGCAAAAATGTGCAAGGAGTCATCGTTGATCGCCTTGAAGATGTCGTCGTAGAGGGACTCGGCCTGGTCGTGTTCTATGCCGACGGTACTGAGTAGACCCGAGTAGGCGGGCAGCAGCAGATCGGCGTTAACAGTGAAACACGCACCGCGCCTTCGCTCTGCGGTGTCGGTGGACCACGTACCATAGGGGACACGGAAGGTCTTCTTTTCGATGTCCACGAAGCCAGCTCGCTTCATAATGTCCCCTATTGTGGGAACGATGGGCACATTTATGCCCTCGGCGCGTGCGGCCTCGATCAAGCGGTCCAGGAAGACGTTGATCGGGTTTTCGGGGTCGATAGTGCCATCATCCTGCTCCGCCACCCAGTGGAACTCTTGGAGTTCAAACCAGCCGCCGGGTTTTAAGTGCCTGGAAAGAGGGGCTGTCTGAGTATGATTATGTTCCATCTGACGCGTCAAGGGGGTTGTATTGGATATGCTTACGCTAGAGCACTTTCGATGACTTTAGGACTCCACACCATGTACGCCGCAGCCTCGCGCATGTGGATGTAATCATAGTCATTATCGTGTACCTGCCCCCGCCACACGCATAAGTATGTTTACGCCTAGGAAACGACGATGTGCATGGAGTTCATGGAGTTCTCGTGTCCGTGCCTCAAGAAGTGACTTACCCATGTGTCCTCGATATCGTCTATCTGGAAAGTTACATTGGGCGGCACACTGGTCTCATCATCAGCCGAAGCTGTCCTTGGTCATCTTGGAGGTATAAACGCATATAACCTACGAAGTGGGCTGTATGGGACTAAGATCAAGGCCCAGAACGTTGGTGTCCGGATATCGATCTCCCACTGTGGATAATGATGGCTGTTGTCAGCACGACAGCTTCCCATGAGTCAGCAGTAAAGCAGGGAATGGATTGGCTATTACTTTCGATTGCCCATAATCCTGTACCAGTTGCGATATCCATGGCCTTTTTTGGCGTCTCGGGTAATGGTGCCACTGCATCAGTTTGGGTCAGCAATGATTCCTTTCATCATGTAGAGGTCTTTTGCAATATGATGTGGAATTGTAAGAGAAGGAGACGAGCCGGATGACGGGAAATAAACAGGGTCATATGAGGTGTGAGGTTACTCACGAAATAGGCGGTGGTCTAAAATATCCATGACCAGGATATGCATGATTTCCTCGCGCTGCTGCTCGATCTCATCATTTGGCAATTCATAGCGACCCTCCCGATAAGCTTGATATCTAGAAATTATAATCAGTCAGCAGACCTGTTGCTGTCGCTGATTTGCGATAATTGCGATAATTGTGATAAAGATGATAATGATAGATTGCTGGCGGGCAGATGAAGCATGATGATGATTTAAGTCGGCCGGAGTGTTGATTGAAGGTTGAAAAGAACGCCGCTTTCAGTGCTCACCTCCGTCCGCCCTTCCATAGGTATGCATTTGCGGTAGACTCCAGTGTCGTGGTGGCCCGATCAATCCAGTCGTGGGAGGCGGTGTGAGTGGAACCCATCTTTAAGTTTTAAAGTTGACAACAGGGCAAGCAAAAGCCTTTCGTTGTTCGTGCGGCGCAGACACGGACAGGATTGATGAGAAAAGGCCAATGAAGTCGACGAATTGATTTTTGTGGGCGAGGGAAGGAGAGAAGAAACCAACAAGCAAGCAAGCAAGCAAACAATCCGGGAATTTGATGAGTTGAATTATGCGCGCACGTCTGGGCGAGCTGGGCAAAGGCAGCAACTTGCTTGGACAAGGAAGTTATTGGAGCTGTCGAGGAAGGGGAAATTTTATTAATTGGGAAAACCCAAGCGGACAGGGGGGTCCCTGATTTGGGTTGCCTTTCGGGAGAACAAAGTAAGGAAGTTGAAGTGAAGTGAACTAGTTAGTAGTCTAGTCCTGAAGGTGTGGGGGAGGGGGAAGAAAAAAGAAGGGCGAAAGGGGGGTTTTTATTTTAATAAATACTCTTAAAGACCTACCTGGTAGGTTACTGCCTCGAGCAGTCTGCCTATAAGGCATCATATATGTACATATGTAGGTATTTAACTTAGGTAGCATGCAACTGCACTTGCTTTCTACTATAACCAAGCCGGGCAGAATGACGGTAGGTATACTAAACCAGACACAATCTAATATCAATTGTGGCAGACTGTGGCAGATGCAAGGTTAAGGAGAGCATACACCTACATACATATCTACATACATATGTACTTGCCTAAATATAGTCCGTTCGGGGCTGGTCACATATCACATTTACACATTTTGTCGGGATTGGTATAGCCTTGGAGGGCTTGCGAAAGAAGTTCAGAAGGGTACATATCTACTTACCAACCAACCGGTTCCGGTAGAATGGTCGCCGGTTGACAGTCACGTCACTCCCACCTCACGGTACGATAGACTGGAATGGTCGAGCATGCGTCAGCAACAAAAAAGACCATATTATTTGAGTTCTCCAGGTTCAGTCGGTAGGTCATCATTGGCGAGCCATTCTATCGGGACGCCAGAGTTCTCTTATTCTTCTCCCCAACGATTCAGCTATGGTCCCAATTACGGTATCCATGCAGCGTACTCTGCATACGCTGTTGGGACACTGCATATAAGATAGTAGACTAGCCTAGGCACATCAGCTGGTCGGACAGGACGAGGCCGGCTTGGGGAATGGGCCTGCTTGCGCGATAAGTAGGCCTGACAAGCGTGCCGTGGCGCACATAGACCTGCCTCACCGGGCAAGGTTGCACACTATGGAGACAAAGTTCCCTATTGCATTGCATGCAATGACTGATTGATACCGACAGTTTGGCCAATCGAAACTCTGAGAGCTACTAGCCAAGAAGCAAGGTAAAGCAAAAATACAGAAACACGTATAGACATCAGGCACTTTTTCACCAACCGATCGACAGAAACCTTGGAACCGTGCTGTCGGGTTTCTGACAGATGACAGTAGCATTTGTTGGTGGCCGTCGATGCAGAATGCAGAAGCAGCCAGAAAAAACCCAGAACCCAAATCCCCGGGAACTCGAGAGCAACTGATTGGCAGAATGCCGTGCCAATCCACTGTTGTACCAGCCCCCAGGCTTACCCGACCGACCAGACAGAAGCCCGACGCCGTGTGTTTGGCTTTGCGCTCTCGCGTAATCCGCCATGTCGGGACTGTGGTAGTAATTCGTTGGTTCATCACATGCGACACCAAAAAAATCCGGGCTAGCGAAAGAGGCGATGGGTGAGGGTGAGAAAATGGAGCCCTACCACTGCGCTGGGTCCCCAAGAGAAAAAGAGGGTTGATCTGTCTCTCCACCTGTGTGCGGCAAAGGACCGTTATCAGTCGTGTGCTGCTGTATGTATGTAGACTAGTCTGGAATATATCAATCAGACATTGGAGCACCCACAGGTTTTCAACGGGCGATACATATCGTAGACACACGTCAAGATCGAAACACTTTTACGGCGTAGTCACAAAACCCTGTACTTACTATGTAGACAGTCTATCTACTGTAATCCCCTGTGAATCGGCAAAGAACGGCAGCGTGCTCCAGTTCCTGCCTCAGTTTCTGCCTCAGTAGGTATCGACGCCTAGGCGTCCCCGACTCGGCCCGTGGCGGCGCGTAAATTTCGACACTTGCCCGCTTTAGGCCAAATCCTCGAATCAAAGTTCCATTCGTTGCTACCCGCCTTACAGCATACATACCGTGCCTAACCTACATAGTCAAATGATGCCTGACATTTCACACCGACAACCTACTACAGTCAGCGAATGAGAATCGACCCCTCAGCTTCAAGCCGGGTCAGAAGTGCAACTTGTATCGTGTAGAGGACCGGGCGCAAGATATCTACAGTGTGACGGAACTTCAACTGAGTACACAAAGCACATACTCACTATTACCTGTATGTGTAGCAGTAGATATTTCAATCCGCCTTGCTGTTGGATACGCACCGATGCAAGGACGGGAAACAAAATGCCAGCCGAAGAGAATTACCAATGTAGGATAAAGAAAAGTTCTTGACATTTTCTGACCTCGTTGCTCGTGCTTACGTTGAAAGCACTGTGTCACCGTGATCGACCTCGATCGTTTCTTATTACCCCTCCTGGGAACAATCTACAACAGTTCTACCAACTTCTTCCCAAGATTGGTGGGTCGTCTTGGCCATCGTGAGCATTGTATGTACTCTGCAAATAGAGAAGGCAACTCTTAGGCCGCCAGAAAGAGCGGTCTCGCAGAATAAATAACACTTGTTTCATCCCGTACCACTCACTCACGTAGTTTGGAACAGATGGGGATATACGTACAGTATTTTTTTTTATTTTTTTTGGAGAAAAAAAAGGCCACGGAAGAATCATACTTACCAGAGGTCTAGACCACGAAGCCCGTGCCAGAACCCGTGCGCACAAACTACCGTAGGCTAGAAGCAAACTGGAAGCAAAGCCACCACCACCACGTACATACCTAGTATCCAAGCTTCAGGCGCCGCTGGTTGTTGTTGTTGTTGTTGTCTAGGACCTTGACACTTGCTGTGGTCAACCCCGCGGAATACAAAGCGCAAAGGTGTAACAATCACTTGACTTTGGAGAGAGTCTTGCTGTTTTACATTTAGTATGTAATGGACTGATATCAAGGGGGTATTCTTGTTGTTTCTTACAAGCATGTGACTTGAAAAAATAGCTACATAGGTAATCATACAAAACAAGCCTTCGAAGTAAATGCATGCTGCACAAGGTAGAGCATAGTACATGCATACAGGACCACCCGGCGCCCACTTGCCTGGGCAGATATTATGTAAAGCTTCGGGGGAACACATCCACATGATACTCACCAGGAGTTATAGCCGCTGTCTCGATGATTCGGCACCCAATTATCTGTTGTCACCGTTGCCAAGAAACTAATTAGCTAACCTTAACTGAGAACGAGCTAGCATGAAGAAGTCCTCTCCACGCCGGCCGTTCGAACGGAGGGGCTACGGTATCAGATCCGAGGAGGCGGTCTGAGGTAAGAAATGAATGGTCGGTAAGTACAAGTGAATATTACGGCAAGCAGTACCTAACTTACTCATAGCTTGGATATCAAGGATTGAGAAGCGGCGGAATGATCGAACAGGAAGACGCCTTAGTGGGTACTGTATCTTGCGATCCGGATAATGGATGCCGTAACATCCTATGTATTTATATTTAGGTAGCTGTCGCAGATCTCCCTCAAGGCGTATATAAGTTATACGATTATTCACAGCACCTATCACCTATCACACACATGCTTGTGTAAGTTCTTATGGATAGAGAGTGCGCAGAACGAGGGGTTGCATCCATAACTTAACGTGGATTTACCTAGCCTAGCTCTCTTTACCTTTACCGTTGAGGGATCCGCACTAGAGCCTCTCTAATAACGCTAAGATTGCAGTGAGAGATCACGTTAGGACATCCCTAACTTATCGGGTCCAGGGTAGTCTGGTAGGTACATAAGTGTAAATACTCCCAGCTGACGGTGATCCTTGGGATTTACTTCTTCAGCTTCAAAGACCGCCAGACCTAGTCTAGAGCCGCATCCCAAGATTTAAGAAGTCAGCAAACGTAATCACGAGATGAGTAATAGGTAATCTCAACCAGACCACACTCCTTGGCATATCATCAAAATGCGGGGAGCAAATGCATCTCCTCCTCGGCGTTGCGGCGCCGGTTTTTGGGGTAACCCCCCATACGAGCTGGGAAGAAAGGGCTCGAGGTTGGAACGGTGGAACCATTGATGTGTTAGTGCGGGAACTTCGATGCAACGACGTACCAACAATTACCAGAAATTTGAGGATGGCATATTGAGCCTCAATTTTTTCTGCTACCTATTACTGAGCTTTCTGGTAGGTACTCCAAATATGGCGGTGTAGAAAGAAAGCACCCTTCAGAACGCCTACCTACATGAATAAATACGATTTCATATAAGCATCGAAAGGATTCTGTAACCCTCTCATCCTACCCGAAATTCTATCGTGAATGAAAACGAGAAGCTAGAGATCCAGTTAAATCGTAGGGGTTGGGGGAAAGCAAACGTTCATCTCCACAACACTACTGCCATGTGTGTTTCATCAATCAACCCATCATATCATATCATGGGAGATAGGCAGCTTCTAGGCAGACATACCTATTGCTATCTTGCACTCAAGGTCGTCAGTCACAGGCAGAAGCGATGGAAGGGACGAGGCTACTACTGGTTGAGACACTGACAGCTAATTATAACCTCCAAACTTTCTTATTAACTAGCGCGTAGCAGCGCACACTGCTGACCTGCACAGCTAGCCTAGCTGCCGCCTACCCGCCTCTTACCTCTGGGTACACTCACGACACCTTCAAACATTACGCCATCATGACTATCAGTTGGCTTGGCCATCATTTGTGACTCTCGATTTCGATTTCGATCACAATTATCTCCCTACATATATGTAGGTGTATGTCAACAGCACAAAAGCTATAATGTTCCCACCCAGATACCCCGAGATAAGCCACCCGGCGTTATCCGGAACAAAGGTGTTGGTCGAGCATGTACACCTGTAAGCATGACATGTCTGCAGAAACAACAACGACCCGCTTTCTGTTCTCGCACGTGGCTGCATCTGGCCCTTGGGGGCTTGTTTGATTCGAAATCCTCGACCTTGCATCTCTAATCTCCTGTTGATCGCCCTTTGTCTCTCTCCAATCAATCCTAGTTCCCCCCGTTAACTATCGTTTGTCTACATATTTTGGGTAAGACATACTTACACTACACACAGCGCCCCAAAACATCTTCTGCGAAATAATTCGTTACCTACTTGCGTGTCCGAGTGTGAGAAGTTCGTGCCACTCGGACCCTGCAAGCGCCCTTGATAATCTCCCAAGTTTGTGCTCTCGCACTCATGGCGACCCTTATTAGTACCACTACCGTTACGGTAACGGTCGCGTCTGCTAAACCGACGGCCACGGGTGCGCCTGCTCAGGGCGGTATCTTGGAGGGTATCTTGCCTAACGTGTGGAATCCGTCGAATCCGATCAACCTCTTCATTATACAGGTATACAAGCGTTCAAAGTTGAATAGTTCCTGCCTCCGTACCACCTATCTCTCTACACGCGCATTCTCGTCTTCATCTGCAGATGCGGTTGTTACATCCGCTGCCTATGTTATGCTTAGCCCGCTCAATCACTGCCCTGTCCATCGTAGCAAGTGTTTAGACTAGTTGGTTGGATCTGTACTAATTGTAATATGATGGACGCGTTCTAGGCTGGCATTATCATCATCCTTTGCCGTCTTCTCCACTATCCATTGTCCCGCCTCGGCCAACCTCGCGTTATCGCAGAAGTCATAGGCGGCATCTTGCTAGGCCCATCCGTGCTGTCCCGTATCCCCCATTTCAAGGAGAATATCCTTCCCACTGAATCCATAGCCGTATTGAACAATGTCGCCAACCTCGGTCTCGTGCTTTTCCTCTTCCTCATCGGCCTCGAGGTCGACCTGCGCCTGTTCATCTCTAACTGGAAGGTCGCCCTGAGCGTTGGTCTTGGTGGCCTTAGCCTGCCCTTCGCTCTGGGTTACGCGATTGCTTGGGGGATATACAACCAGTTCCACGAAGAGATCACCAACAACGTCGGCTTTGGCGTCTTTGGCCTCTTCGTGGGCACCGCGCTGGGAATCACCGCCTTTCCCGTGCTGTGCCGCATCCTCTCCGAGCTCAACCTGCTCAGTAATTCAGTCGGCGTCACCGTCTTGGCCGCCGGTGTCGGCAACGATGTAGTGGGCTGGATTCTCTTGGCGCTCTCTGTGGCACTAGTCAACAACGCCAACGGCCTCACGGCCCTGTACGTCCTTCTCGTCGCTGCGGGCTGGCTCCTCTTCCTGGTTTTCGCGGTCAGGCCGGTGTTTCACTGGGCTCTGCGCAAGACTGGCAGCATCCAGAATGGCCCGACTCAGGGCATGATTGCTGTTACGCTCCTGCTCGTCCTTATCTCGGCATGGTTCACAAGTATGTTATTTCTCCAAGACGTAGCAATTTCTATCACTCTAACCAAAACTCGACAGGTATCATCGGTGTTCACGCTATTTTCGGCGCTTTTCTTGTGGGTTTAATATGCCCCCACGATGGAGGTTTCGCCATCAAGGTTACGGAGAAAATTGAAGACTTGATCACAGTTCTTTTCATACCCCTGTATTTTGCATTCTCAGGACTGAGCACCAATCTGGGACTGCTCAACGATGGCATTACGTGGGCCTATGTCATTGCCATTATCGTCGTTGCCTTCTCCGGCAAGATTATAGGCGGAACTTTGGCAGCCAAATTGAATGGGCTTGTCTGGAGGGAAAGTTTCACTATCGGGGTCCTGATGAGTTGTAAAGGTCTAGTTGAGTTGATTGTGCTTGTAAGTCATACGGCCCGGTTCATAGAAGTTACAGAAACTAACCGTCGATAGAATGTCGGCCTTCAGGCCCATATCCTGAGCCAGAAGACATTCACGATGTTTGTCGTTATGGCTCTCGTCACCACCGTTGCCACTACTCCCTTGACCAAACTATTATATCCGCCGTGGTATAGAGTGAAGTTGGAGAAGTGGAAACGTGGCGAGATTGACTGGGATGGAAATCCTCTAACTCCCACAGACTCGGAACTGGTCGAATCACAGGAGATAATTCAGGACGCCAACATTCGACGGCTCTTGGTCTACCTGCGCTTGGACAGCCTTCCCAGCCTCTTCACTTTCATTTCCCTTCTGGGCGAGGAATATGCCTCGAAATCCACCACTGCCCCAAGCGCTGACCCGAATGAGAAACTCTCAATCAAGAAGCGACCTTTGGAAGTTCACGCCCTGCGCATCGTCGAGCTTACCGAGCGTACCTCCACGGTGATGAAGGTTACCGAGGGAGGAGACGCGTCACGAAGAGATCCCGTAGTCAATGCTGTTCGGACATTCTCCCAGTTAAATGACGTGGCCATCTCTGGCAGCGTTGTTGTTGCACCGGAGGAGTCATATCCCGAGACCGTGAGCACGCATGCCTTGGAGCAGAGATCCGACTTTGTTTTAATACCCTGGAGCGAAATTGGCAGCACGACAGAAGACCAGTCGATATCCTATCGCGTTTCTGCAGAGGACCGCTTCACCGGCAGGTCTCATCTCGACTTCATCCGCAACACGCTCAGCCAGGCCGTCTGTAATACGGGCATCTTCATAAGCAACGGGTTCAGCGGCATTGCGCCACTAGAGAAAACCCGCTCCGCGTTTTCCCGTACCATCAGTATAACTTCTATGCGCAGCCACAAGGAAGCCGCCCTCCCCCCTATCGCCGACAAATCGCACCACATCTTCTTGCCGTATATCGGTGGTGTCGACGATAGAGTAGCATTGCGCTTCGTTCTCCAGTTGGCCAAGAACCCACACGTCACGGCGACTATCGCGCACCTGACCTTTGTCGACAACGAGGACGATGACGAGATCAAGGCAGCGGCAGCTTTCGAGGATAGGAGCTCCATAGATCAAAAACATACCATCTCCACCGAGATTACGGCACAGGATGGCTCCTTCCTATCCGCCGCTCGCTCGGGTTTGCCGTCCGGTCTAGGCACGAGGATCACATTCGTCGAGGCGTCTGTGTCGGCGGGTAGGGCCGCGGGACGGGTGCTCGAGCTCGCCGCCGAGTCCGTGGGTCAAAACCCGCGCAACGCGGGCGATATCGTCGTGGTCGGGCGTCGACACCCAAGATTACTGACGACGATCAGGACGCCGGACCAAAGCTGTACTGTCCAGGATATGCAGAAGACGATCGGTGTCCTGGGCGAGAAGGTGGCGCTGAGTAACCTGAGGGCCAGTATCTTGGTTATTCAGGCTGCGGGCAAAGGACTTGACGCGTGATTTATTTGATTTGATTAGTCCACATCGGTAGGTGACGAAGCATGGATCATCGTTTTGTCGGTTTTGGTTTTATCTGTGGCTTATACTAGGCATGGATTTCATCCCTGATTATGGATATGATACAATGCATTTATTAAATTCTTTTACTTCTAGGTCGTCGCATCTTGTGGACGGTTCAGCGAGCAAGCAAGCAAACACGATGCGATGGATTTCCTGCTTTTTGAAGTTGAATATGGGAGGATTTATTGTAGTCAGGTGCAGAGCATATGATAGGATACCTTATATACATACTACATACCCAGGCACATCAATAGTGCTCTACATGTGCCATTGCAATAGGTGCCTGCTTCTCACTAGAACAGCTGGCTGTACCGTCTGTTAGATTGTGTTATGTTATAGCTTATCAGGGTACATTCATGTATTCGTGATGCTAGCTAGCGGTGCGTTTAGACAGAGTGCTCGTGCTGAGCTTGTGCGCAAATCACAGCTTTATACAGCTCTCGTCGCCGCCGTTCCTGCGTCAAGGGGCAAGTAATAGAAGACGAAGAAGCGCTATTCAGGAAAAGCCGACAACCCCCAATGTATGTTACTCGTTTCCTTTGGTGTCCTCTCCAGCGTATAACTGACTATAGTTTCAAAGAGATCGACAGGTAACGAGAATTAAGTGAACAAGTTTCCCCCTCCCCTTTTTCTCTCCCTTTCTCTGTGTCTTTCTTTCTATCTACCTTCGACATTACACTTTTGACTAGAATGAGAAATGAGGAAATTGTTGTTTCTCCTGACATTATGATCTGTAGAGTCATAGTTACTCCCGCCGTTTACCCGCGCTTGGTTGAATTACTTCACTTTGACATTCAGAGCACTGGGCAGACATCACATTGCGTTAACATCACTTTCTGACCATCGCAATGCTATGTTTTGGTTAGACTGTCAGATTCCCCTTGTCCGTACCAGTTCTAAGTTGGTTGCTGACCGCGTGCCGGACGGCCGAGGCCTGCCAAAGGCGTCAGGACCCAGATGCTGAAAGCCGCCGGCCGGTTGCCCGGCCAGTGGCGATCTGCTCCCGAGCCATCCTCCAGAGGCCCAACGTGCCCAACCCTTTGAAGAGGACTTTTTACCGGTGAGGTCATACGACGACCGATGTGTCGACATCATGCGGTTAAAAGCTTCAAACAGCCGGTACTGACAACCCGTCATTTTGATCCGATGCGCTTCCGAACCCGACCAGATAATGTTTCCGCTCTCTTCTTGATCTACTTCGGATGGCAGCTTGTTGGCAGCTTGCCGGCGTGGCACAAACAAGTTGAAAGACTAATCCAGCAAATCGTTGAGGCGGATTGCCTCATATTCTATTATTGCTGGTATCTACTACTGTCAGATTTGCTAGGTAGTCAGAAGGCATAAGGCCTTTGCTTACTGGACCACACAGCTTCTTCTTGTCGCGGCAGGCGTCGCAATAGGAGGAACTCGGTTGCAACATCTTTCACGAGACATCAATTGGGAGCCCGTCTTTAGGCTGAAAGGAGTCTAAAGCCACCCCAAAACATGGGCGGCACGCATCGCGGACAGGAAGATATAAGCCGCTCTCACGCTTTCTATGAGCACGGCGTTTTGCACGGGCGGTTTGTTTGCGCCGACGGCGCTGCTGCGCTTGATTATTCGCACGGTCCGTCATGATGTTTCAATTGCGATACGATTGAGGAAGGAATCGGCGATGATGAGCGTGCAGATTGATGAGGAAAACGTTTGGATAAGATCTGAAGTACAATTCCAGGCGGCGTCCGAAGATAGGTTGACCTAGGCCGTGCATAACGGATTGAGTACGCAATCGCGTTGATACTCCTCAGTAGCAAGCAAGTATTACTTCCCTGAGAGTTCTCTTTTCAACATTGACAGGGTTTTCCGAATACGATGTGATCGTGTACCGTGGTATTACTTATGCTGCTGAAGTAGGATAGGACAGGATACGCTGAATGCTACGAAATTACCTATAGCTAATCCCTCCCTAACTTTGTAACTTAAGGGACAATTCCCGACTTCGTATTCAGTGCACTCACTCACTCGCTTCTGTACTTACTTACTCGCTTTCTGTACTCGGTTCTTCCTATCCGTATACGTAGTGTGTCCAAGTTCTCTAAGCGGGATGATGAAAGTCATGTCTACTTATTTACCCAGTTTATCATACCGAGAGAAAAGAAACAAGGTTCATTTTTCTATAGTGATAGATAAGAAATACCTAGTGGAGCGAAGGTGTATAGTAGCCAATATGCCAATACAACTTATATCTCAAGAGCTTCGCAGTTTCATCCGTCCGATTATTCTCCTCCTCGTGTGTGGGTGGGAAATGGACCTCCAATCAACTTCACACATTCAATACTCGCCGGGGACGTCATATTGAAAAATATATGTATTCGTGACGGTTGCAAAGGAAGCTTCTTAGACTTATGCGACATCTGTCTAGCCACCAGACAACTGCCGTTCTGGTATTGAAGCATAACTAATACCTCTATAGTGCCGCTGAGGAATACGAGTTCTTCGCCGACCTAGGCTCGTAGATCTGGAAGCGACTAAGGTTAGGGAGTCCGCTTCAGATCGATGGTTGGCATGCTGTATGCTCCGACAAATACGTGAGCACTATGCCTTCGAGGAAATATGAATAAACGAGGCAAGAGAAAAGAGAGAAGTCTTAAGAACATCTCATCTCATCTCAACCTAGAGGACATTCATTCCTTTCTCGCTCTTCCTCTTTCTAAATGGGTTTGGCATTTTCAAGTATGTACATACGGTCCGAGCAGCCACGTCGCGAGCCCTCCACAATCCCACTGGGTTAATAAACAAGCTTCTTCGAGTGACAGGCAAGCTGGCTGCCTAACCCCATGAGCGAGAAAAAGCAGTGACGAAGCGATGTGTTGGCCCCCGCCACGGAATGGACGCCTCCCAATAGGTACGTAGGTAGCCGGCGCCGGCCTCGTTCTATTCAGGGAAACTGGAACTGAAACTGGAACCGGGGCTGCAACTGGCACTAGGGCAACGGTTCGAGAGATCTCGTTCGGAGCACGTCCCGGTGATAAACCACAAACTCCCAATTCCTCTGACGTAGTGCCTACAACGGTCGGTCGCACTCACATATCGCAGCATCATAGCCAGATGGTCAGTGCTCATCTGGATATCTTATACGCAGGCAAGAACACAAACAGAGAAGACGAAAGACTGTGTCCCCGTCTCTTATTTATACGAGTCGGAAGCCGACACCGACGTCGACGCCGACGTGAGAAATATATGTCTACATACCTTATCTAACGTAAGCGCTATCTACATACAACTCGCTCATGCTTTGGAGATCCCATCGGATACGATATCGGCACAGATGCCTACCTAGGTATGTACTGCGTTGGGGATAGGCAAGGGAGATGTCTGTGAAATGATTCGATTATGAGTCGTCTATACTTTACTTAGATGATACATATATAAGTAGGAGGCAAGTACGCAGGTAGTTATGGGGTGAATGCCTGTCAGACAAGACTTTCTTCGTCTCCTGCTTCTTCTGCTTCTTCGTCGTTGTCGTCCTCCCCCGCTCCCTCCTTTTTTTTCTTGTGAAGAACAGGTACTCTCGCCACATACTCGGTACGTCTGATATGGTAACTCGCGGGTTGTTGCCACTTGTAAACAGCGTCAAACACGTTCGATTTGTAACCTACGCACGGCGGATTTTAGTATGTATGTACGTCGATTCATACGTGTAGGGTTACACTAGATAGGTACTGTATAATGTATAATAAGGCAACTAAACTTCTGTTAGATACCTACCTACCTACCTAGGAAGCGGCGACGAGATATAACCAATGCCCTATGCTATGCTGTGGTACAGGTGGACAGACAGATACACACACTTTCACGTCCGGCACACGTAACCACGTGATTTGGGCGAGGGAAGCTCACCTTCATCTTCATCTTGGGGTTAGGTATGTACATAGGGTCATGTGACAATTGGAGATGACTGAACTAGACTAAGTAACAGCCGCGCCGTCATTCATTCATTCAATCTTCATCACCCTACGTGTGATACTCCGAGTGCGTGTACAGTACGTATCCTGTACTGGCAGACAAGGACAATTTCAATTTTTTTCTGCCAAGCCTTGAAGGACGTGAAAGTAAGTGAGTGTGTTTCTCAGGTACATACAGAGTAGCTAATTTTGGGAACGGAATATACCTAGCCTAGAGAGGCTCGGCGCAACGTGTTATCCCGGTCCATTCGTTCATCCGTCCGTCCACCGACATATGTCCCTGTGCCGGCATTACATGATCTGAATCGGACCTGTTCAGTACCTACCTATCGTACTGTAACTATAGTATACTACCTATGACATACTACTGCACACAGCATATTGGAGCCATTAGTTTTATTTTACTTCTTTTTTAAAGCGGCGGAAATCTAGTCCGCTTGATCTTGGCCTTGGATGCTGCATAGGTACTCCTTATCGTTTTGGGTTAAGGAGGCAAGGCAAATCGGCGTAAAACAAACCAAACAAACGAGTAGGCGAGTAAATACATACAAAGTCGACCTTGGCATCGGACATTCAGAACACACCGGCTCGGCGACTCCCTAAGAGGAGTTAGTGCCCGCAAAGTTTCCATAAAGGACCTGGGTCAAGTCCACAAGACTTAAATAGCTTAATATGTAGTTGGCCCTATGCCAGATACTGGGGCCAAGACCCGATACGTACGTACTATATACGTATGCACAGTCCAGCAGTACATCTATCTGTTTGTCTATGCGTGACTATAGATGATTAGGCAATACTTACCTAGTCTAGGCACATTAGTCGAGCCTTGTCCCGGGCGCCGTTGGGATTTATACAATAGCGCGTGTCAGGTAAGTGTCTAAGTACGTAGAAGTGGATTTATTGCGCGAAGGATCCAAAAGATACCTGTTTAACCTGGTTTTTTAGGGGCTGGTTAGTAGGTAAGTTCAGTTATGTGTGGATGTTGGGTAATGTGGCATGCCCCCCATCAGCCCTACGATAGAATTCCGAGAGAAGACGGGCCTACGTACGAACCACGTGGGCACAATCCTTTCTTGTCTGCAACCCTTATACTGCAGTACCTATCCAACTGCTTACCCACATGACAAGTAGAACTCGCGTCTGTCTCAGGTTGGTATCCGTACAGGCCCTATATTTGTTTCTATTGGCTGTTCATGGGAGGGCGTTCCAGCTCGTCAGGGATCTGCTCTGATGTTCTTTCTTTAGTGTCTCCCTTTCTTCCCTTTCCCCTGTGAACTTTAGTGAATAGTAGCGTGTGCGCCCAGATATGCTGCATGTACCTACGTGGTTGACGCTCCGGCGTCTATCTCATATGCCTTGTCAGCTTGTTGAGATGGACTAGACGCCAGCGCGGTTAAGGTGCATATACTATGCTATTTATCCTGTTGTTATCTCTCGTTCTGCTTACTGCTTTATTATCTAATAACCATACCTGCTTGGAAGCGGGTAACACTGGATACTCTCGATGCGACTAGTTTGCGACGGTGTGGTAAACGGGTTAGGTCAGCGTTACACATGTACATACTACTTACAAGATGCCTTCTTCAAATTTGATGAATTTTTTCCCTCTAAGCACAGTACAGTATTTAGGCGGAATAGTGGGCTTAGTACTGACTGCTTCGTCGCTGGGGACAAGACAACCCTTTTGAAGACTTTTGGCGCGATCCTGATTCTGGTATGGCGTTGGTATGAATATGCTGCCCCGGCGGAGAGCGGAGTTTGTAAAGCTAGCGTGCGGAAAACCACAGCCAAGCCGTCTCCGTATATGGGATCCAGACACGATTTGACAAGCCATCTAGTTTAGGTCTGTTGTCGCCTTGGCAAGTGGAATAATATCACGAAGATGAGCGGTGTACATACCTCAAAAACGAAATATCTAAAGTTAGGTGTTCAACAAAAAGGAAAATAAAAAGGACTTGTGATAGCATCTTATTAGTCCGATAGAGATTCCAAGGGTCGGAAACAAGTGGGAGGTCCTCCTAATAGATTGACCTACTAGCGGAAGATACCAAAGTATGTACATATTTACTCTGAACGGTAAAAGGGATCCGATCTAGCTAGCATTGGAGGCACTAAGTACCCTTTGAAGAGGATTGTAAGTAAATAAACAGACATTGTGCATGCTGTTTAACTCTCCTGGAAGATTCGTTAGGAAATATTCATTTGCTTCACCCTGGACGTGGTAATTTGTCGATAATAAGAGTACGAGGAGAGCACGCACACACACACCCTGGTAAGAAAAAATGTTTTCGTCTAATGAATTGTTCAAGGGAAGCGTTCTTAGCGGAGTGTCAACCCAGCCCTACAAGGCTGGAACGTTTCTGTAGGAGGAAACCCTTGTCCTCACTAAGTTCTGACAGCGAGCACAGTGGTAGGGCACCGAACGTGTTCTGCTAACGTATGTACGTTTAATAACTCATCCAATCATGCATTGATATGCAAGGGTTTCTGCTACGGTTGACAAGGGAAGGGGGTTTGAAGCTTGAACATATTTAACCTTAGGTTATTGACATACCTAGCTCTCGAGTCATGAAGAATCCCTGCTCTCTGGTAAAAAGGGCGAGGTTTGTTCAAGGATGGCGTTCAAGAGTAACTGCCATTGTAATAATTCTTCGACCTAGTAGGACTGAATGTAGCTTACCTACTTAAGTCGCTAGGAAGACTGTCACGACTTCTTGGCTCATGGACCAAATCAAAACACTTGCCGCAGGCTGTTCCAAGGGATGGAGCACACAGGTAGGCAGTCTAGGCGTTGGATGACCCCAGAATCCTGTAGGCGCCGTTGAGAAAGAGCAGGTTACATCCCGTTCTTAGTGAGTAGATGGAAACGGGTTGAAGAAACAATGACCATTTAGAACAGGACCATAGTGGCGAGACCGCCGTGCTCGTACAGATGTATGTGTGCATTATCAGCCAGCGTAGCTACTCAGCCAGTTGGACTTCAGGGAAGCTTGACCCGAAACCGGCACGGACATGTTATCTTTTATTAGACTCGATGTGAGGACTGGGAAGGATTGAAATTACTTCCGGGGGTAAGCAGATTGTCGATTATAGGGAGCACTCTCTACTCCGATGTGAATGCCGCAATGTACTGAATTTCTAGATCGAAGGAGCCTTGTTGCTCTCCAAAGAAGCTGCGGAGACTCAGTCGTCGCAAGATAAGGAACTGTGATAGAAGAACAACTCACCTTCGCATCATGATACTGACTCTCTTAATACTCGCAAGATCCAATGGCTTCGCATCCGGCTTCGGCTTGCCTCTGTAGGTCGGCTTTAGATCTTTCCAGGGAATATGTAAGTCGAGCTTGTTGCCGGTGAAGTCGTATTCCCAGCTGACTGTGCTCTGCTCCCGGCCGTCGGGACGTTTGGGGAGAACTTCATCTTTGACTATGAAGGTGTACTTCTTCCCATCACCCTGGTTGATCGGTAAATGTAACCCTTCAAAGCCCGACAAGTCCCATGACCGCGCGTCTGGGGACCGCTGGGAGGCGAAACCAGCCCCCCTAAGTGCTGCTATGTCTAGGTCGCCGTGGAAGCGCACCGCTGCATGCGAGCCGGGTGCATAATCCAAGTAGCTTTGGCTCTTACCCCCTCGTACTCTGTCATCGGAAGTGACCCAAGTCTCGGCAAGCCAGGGTCTAATATGAGGGTAAGTATGTAGGTTGGTTGGTTTAGCTGCACATAGGCGTGGTAGGTATGTAGGCAGCTAGGGTTCTCTGATTTCGACAGGCGGGACTACGGGAATACGCTTGTTCAAGCCGCAATTCCCCGACGCTATCGGGTTTAACTAACTTACTTATCTCCCCCGAATAGGTATGTCCGGGGTCTAGAAGGCGCCATGGGGGTTCTTTGACCTCAAAATGCCCTATGTGACAATGATTTACCGTCGAGCGGTGGTAGAGTGAGAGGGTTTCGAGGCAAGAGGTCGTTCATTTTGATTGGCGATAAAGGTGCAGGGACGTTTGATTACCAATCGTTAATAGTTTGTAAAGGTAAACTCCTATCACGTCTTCATCAGTCTTCGGTTTCATATGGTCCAATCAACCCCCTAATCTAGGACTTCTCAACGTTGGGGTATCAAATCTGATAACCTTGCGGGAGTGTGGGTCTCAAGAAGAAAACAGAGTAGGTAGGCAAATTTTAATGATTGGGTACCAAAATAGCATATGCTTTACGAAGTCCCAAGAAATTAAATACTTTTCCCTGTATGCTATGTACTGGAGATGTCTTTATTGAAGAGGAGCGATGGTTCTGCGTTCTCCCGGCGCTGTGACTATGAAGGCGGCTTCGAAATGGGCGTATGTGAGGACGTTGAACGTGAATCGATGATCCCCACAATATAAGTAGTATGCTGTAATCTGTACTAAGGTTAGTATTAGGTAAACAATATTGACCTATCTACCTCCTTACATAAGCTACCTACTTGTCAGGCACAGTCTCCATCTGAAGTCTGAATGATTCAAGCTCGAATTTAGGTGGATCCTCAAACAGGCCAGGTACCAAAACCTACGAGGCCACGAAAGCATATTTCACAGCCTCAAACTGCCGCCCGGGTTAGGCATCCTTCGAGTTCTGCACTGCCCGGGTTCACCTCGATCCCCAGCGTTCTGCGACCGGTTTCATCTCAGAGCTGGTAACCTGTTGCCTTAAACAGCTTTTGTGCTGTCGGACGAACAATTCCAACCTAGGGCATGATGCAAGATGTTAGCATCGCATGGGAGAATAATAGGAACACGAGTTTTAAGGACTGTTTAGAGATGTACTCCCAAGGAGAATGCCAGGGTCTCGACTTATAGCATCGTCTATTACAGCAGCTGTACAGTGTCGTTGTTGCTGGCTTTCTCAACAAACCTGGTGGAAATAAAACTAATTGTCAATACGGGTTGACTGCATCTCATTGTGGTAGGTACGTTGAGTATAACTGCCTATGTAACTGGCTGGAGGAATATCACTGATCAGAGCTTAGTCCGGCTCTAACCGTCAAACCCCTCAACTGCTTCGTGACGAGAGCGGAATGACGAATGGTGACGGCACCTACACCTCTTCCTGAGCCCAGTTAACGTGAATTGAAAGCAATTGACACCAGGCGGAGGAAGTTCGGTGTATTGTCGCGGGCATGAAGTGATAAACCGCCCAGGACCTACTTCAAACATCGTGACTTTGTGGCCCGCTTCATGTCAGAACTCTGAAATGCAATGTGGGGTTCAGGGCTACGTTGGGCGGGCGGTTCTCCTTCGCCCGCCCAGTCTACCCAGCGGCCAGGTCGGATATATACTTGCTTGGGTCATGATGCATAAGAAGGTTAAATATTTTCGCTCTCTAGCCAATCAGGCCATTTGCCTTGGATCGATTTACGCCTTTAGACAAGTATTTCCGATGTTCGTCCATTACCTAAGTTCATAACGTATGTACCCCCAAATTACATCCTCATCCCACGTCTACGTCCATACACACAAACGTACATAGTTGTAAATGGCTTACCTACACGCACATCATAAGACTCGTCGAGTATGATACGTAAGAAGTTTAGGTAGGTTACGCCTCTTTCTCTAGCAGCTAAAGTGTGGTGTATAGGGAGCCGGTAGTGGACAAGTACATTTGTAAGCTTCTTGGTTTTAGAGTGGCCGTTGTCAGAAGACTAACCCAGATGCCAATGCCCCCACCTTAATCATAAGGGGACCAAATACAGCAATACCTACATGTATCTAGACTCCGTGGACTTGCGGATGGTTACTCCTTCGTATCATCCGACTGGCAGCGGAACAAGTATCAAGCGAATGCTCAGACACAGAAAGAGCATATTTCTAGGCAGTCTGCGAAGTAAGGTACTACTACATAACCCCATACATTTATTTATAAACGACCGCTCACCAATTGCTGTCCCGGTGGATCCACCAAATCTGTGAGCGGATTAAAGTCACACGGTCTTGAGTGGTTTTTTTGGTTTGGCTCTCGCCCAGCTGTGTTTACTTGTGCCTTCTAGAGCCCGAGCCTGGCTTGGCCTGCGGTGTTCTTATGAGGCTAGCGTGTTATGAGTAAAGTCGACTTTGGCGCCAGCAGCCAAACAGGAGCCAGATCTGCGGGTCTAGCCCCTCTGCAACTTTCATGCCCTATACTAAAAGAGCTTAAGGAATAGAACGCGGCAGGCAAATGGGCCTCGGGTAGCCTGCCAGTATAGTACCAGAGATCCATACGTAGGTAGTAGTGGTGGCAAGGTAGGTAGAGGAAAACTAGGTATCATTTACACAACACGACGCCTGTCTTTGTTCCTCGTCAGGTGAGAGAATGCTAGACAACAAGGACTTATTATAGGTGGCACATGCGACTAGGTAGGTGGGTATCACACACTAGTAGTCTATCCCATCCAACGGCAGTGGCTCGTAGAAATTGGGCTGTCAACGTCAACCTGTAATATGCGTCTTGGCCGAGTTAAGCCGACCTTCGCCGTCTTGTAAAAGAGGCCGAGACACTCGCCTGGGACGTCAGGTTTCTTGGCACAATGGCGTCTAGAACTGTCTAGCAAGGTCATGTAATCGAGCTGGGTAGATGGAGAGTCTGGTTCTCAGATTTTAATGTGCTCTTTCATTCATTGGAGGTCGTGATACCGCCGGCTCAGCTCCCGTGGGGGGGCGGGCGCTGTACCATCTATAATATGTATGTATAAATAAAAATGTGTAGAGAATTCCTTCAAGAGAAACGGCAACCGACGCTTACTTTGGATATTATATACCAAGGAGAAAAAGCCCAACACCAACAATCAATCGCGGAAGGTCGAGCACTTCGCCTTTATCCAATATAGCTTTGCGCCCTCACTCCCAGATATGTCCAACATGGTTGAAGAAGGCCCTGCCGTCCATCAATCCCACCAGTAAATGCAATACAACCCAGCCTGTATGTAAATCGTTACGCGTAGATATAGTAGTGTATCGTATCCCCAGTCCACCCCAGCTGTTATCTGCAATCTTCGTCGGGTCATAATCCCGTCACTTTGTTCATGTGTGATGTGACCCCATGCCTGGGGAATCGGGCATAGAGAGCGGCGTTGTCGGATAGTCGTATCCAGCGTCGGAGCAGTTCGCCGAGTGATCGAACGAGTGATGAGAAAGCGGTGGTGTCTAGTAGCGAACACCGATCAGCTACGATGATGATGGTGAGATTGATTGCGCACATGACTCACATGAGGGTTCGAATGGTGGTCATACGGGCCCGGTACGTTGACATCCACTGGTACGTAGTAATTCACGTACGGCGACATGGAGTCCTCGGACGGATACGGATCCCTCTTGATGGCGTCGCTGAAGTGTGTCATGGGAGGCAGTGTGCAGGGCACGGTTGGAGTCATGTAGCTGGGATACGGTTCGGCCGTGGTCATGGCGTGATAGGGCTGGGCCGAGCTGTAGGGAGCCACCGTCATCTCATCGGGAGGCGGGTATTGCGAGTAGATAAAAGGTGGTGTATGTGACCGTTCACGATCATCGTACTGGTGCTGCTGGAAGAGTATCTCGTCTTCATGACTCATGGGAGGTGTATACTGAGGCGGGTGTACCGGCTTCTGGGCGCTTGTGCTGCTCGATTTGGAGCCCTTTGCGTTCTTCTTGCCCCCTCGGCTACTTGACTGTGTCTGCTTCTCTGGCCCATTGGTCGGCGGCGACCCCTCATCGGACGAACCAGCTCGCCTCTCCAAGTCCTCCAGGCGTCTCTTGAGCTTCTTGCCTAGAGCGAGAGCTGTTAGTGTCTAAGTAGGCGGAGCTAAGAAAGGCATGGCCGCATACGATAATTACGCTGAGCAATGCGGTTCTGTATCCTCCGGCGCTCGGCCAAGTCTGAGATCTTGGTCCAGTCCTCATCCGGATTTGCAGAGCTCGAGAAGGCCGAGCTTGTTCCGTGAGCTGAGTATTGCCTAGGTGCTGGCGGAGCAGCAGCATAGGAGGCATATTGGTGTTGGGACATGGCGTACATTGGAGTCGACATGAGTAGCCGACAACCTGGTGCTGTACTCGGTTGACGTGGGAATGGATAAGTTGACTGTGATAGTATGCTATGGTATGGTGGTGTTGGGATATGTGGACAGGTGAGCAGTAGTACGAGTGTGTCTTGTCTTCAAGTGAAGAGAGATTATCGTGCTATTAGTCGAGATGACTTCAGCACTACTCCCGGCAGTCGAGGGAGAGGGGGACGAAGGAATATATACATCGTAGAAGCAGAGCTTCTTTACATTCCCTCGTAATCCGTCCGAGGACAAAGCGGACCTTCATTCGCGACTGAATGCCACGAGGGAGTACCTACGTACTTTCTGCAGGGCCATGGGTGCCGGGATTCCCCCTGCAACTCGGTTACCAAATAAAAGGAAGCTGGCTGCGAGAGGCTGCTGTATGTATATTCTACGTTCCGCCTTTTTGTTGCAACGTTGGAACGCCAAGGAAACCAGTGCGAGTGTGGCAGCGCATGATGGAATCCTGGCATGAGCGTTGACCTGCTCATAGTACGTACTATGTATACGTCCACCAGTACAAGGCGACGGGGCGCGTGGGTGCTGCGCACAATAAACTAATGTTTCTGTCTAACCTTATCGAGGCACGGGTTTCTGGGCCTTGGGACCATCCGTGGGACCATCCATGGATGAAGCCGAAGCCGACGGCAGTGGCTCGCTGGCCTACCTATGTACTGTAAAGTATCTCCCAATGGTTTCCAGGCGCTTCAAATAGGAATAAAACAGCACAAGGATGCGCATTTATACAGCGTAACACCCACCTACATAGATGCAATACCATGTCACTTCACTGATACCTGGCTAAACAGCTGCCTGGCGTTATGTTTAGGTAGTTAATCTAGCTACAGACCTACCACCCACTCTTGGATCGGGCTATGAGTTAAAGCGGCGACAGCTATTAGTAGAAAGACCATTCGAGTGCGACTTGTTCCCAAGGGCTCCTTATCTAAGGCTGTTGCCAGTTGAGGCAGGCTATGTGATGTGATGTAGGCATTGGCAGTTACGGTGGTAGTTGACATCTTTTTTTATTGGAAGGAGTAAACAAACAAATTCCCGAACGAACTCAAGATTAACACATGCGGATTCCCTAGCGGCATCCCTCCGATGTATGTAGAGACCGAGGCCAAGGCAGCCATTTTCAAAAGTCCAAAAGTCTCGAAATTTGCTTGGGTTGTGGGTTTGCTAGGCACCAATATGCGCGTTTGTTGAAAGAAGTAGATTGAACTCGATGTGAGTTGGCTCATGTAATTATGGGAGATTTCTAAGTATTCTTCGATCTCAAGATGATAGGGGATAGCATGGTGTTATGAACATCTACAGTGGGTAGTCACGCTCCCTGTCAATTCTGCACTACTTTAACATGTTGCCAGAGCCTTGGGACAGGGCGTTGACTGCGGTAGAACCGGCCGCCTACAGATTACTCGAGTCAGGTAAGGTTAGGTACCGGATGGGTGTGGTTTCGGGTGGGAATAAAACCGATGGAGATAAGGAGGGTCGGTAATAAAGTAACCTCTGGTGTCCAATTCTCTTCTACCTCTAGCATACTGCGTATGTGTACACCGTACCCTGGCGCTCCTCGAAAAATACTAACAAATGGACTATCATAGAACAACATCCACCGATGTCCGTGTGCTCCCAACTCATAGAACAGCAAAGATAGGAGCCAAGCAAAAGTGCCCGCTAGCGCTCTCTGCTGCGGCCGCCAGGGCTTAGAGTCATTGCGGATATACGGTCCTCCTCCGAAAATGAAGTGGAGTTATCCATCTACTTAGCCAAGCTCGGCGCTGGTTGGCAAGTGCAAAAATACCTACTAGTCTAGACGGGAACTACTATATCGACGTACCTAGTTTACCGACTTAACGCGGGTCTTATTAGGTACATAGGTAATGGACAGTTGAGACTGCACTTATGAAGTAGTGAAAGGTCCTTATCAGTTCTGTACGAGACGGGCCCGATTGGACTCGATTTATTTATTTTGGTCTCTTCTTTCCATTGCTTTTTCTCGGTGGGATTCTCTTGTTAGTCTAGTTGACGGTGTTCCCAACTCGAGTATCAACGGTGCGCCCGAACATGTGGAAGGATAAGAATATCTTAGACCTGAGCTCTGCATAGTGTAGGGGCGGCGTTATTTGGGGACCTAGTAGAACCCCTGAATAGCACGGAGGAACAGTTGCCACCCAACTGCATACCAATCCATATGCACTTCCACTCCCTACTTTTAGCCAGCTTTAGCAGTGAGCGTAAATTTGAGTGTGAGCGCGAGTGCGGGCTCAGAAGAAGACTTGGAGGGTGTGGAGGGTGTGGAAGGTGTGGAAGTGTCTGATAAATGATTCTGGGCCGTCTGGTTAATAAGAATCACGATGCAGCTGGTTACTTACATAAATCATCTATTTTTGGGAAGCAGCATTACCAATCGACAGTTTAAAATCTCATTGGCCCCTGCCCGACCCTGGCTAGAGCTCTTGGCTCTTAGGGCTGGCAAATCAACTGGCAGGCTCGGTGTATTCCAGCAACAGAAGTTGGGATGGGATAATAGGTAGGTATCCTCCCACGTCCTACCCATGTAGTCGGCCGCCTGTTCATCTTCAATGTCAGGGAAGGTTAATTGGGCCTTGGCAAGATTGGGACATGATGTGGAAGTTCTCTGGAAGCTAAGGTCGACAATGTTGTTTTCGACGACTGCTTCCTATTTCTCTCAGCCTTATCTCGCCTATGCCTACATAGATACTACACACCTAGCGCTAGGTAGGACTACTACACCTGCGGACTTATACTGCATGTACGTATGTAGCTAATGGGGACGATATCATCAAAGATCTCCTAGATATCCTATTCATTTTATCACTGATTTTCTGCTGACTGCCTGGGGGTCAGATAGCACGAGACTCATAGCACTCTATACTTATTTGAAGAATTACAGGTTGCTTGATAAGCTCTGTACGAGGAAATAACGTGATGCCGGGCTAAGACACAGAAAGAGCTTAGTGGCAGCCTGGCTAGTGTCAAAAAGCCTAATACTGTATCTACATAGTTGAAGTCCTAGGTACTAAGTAGGTATAACGGTATACATAAGTAGCTAACTCGAACTTGGAAGGGAAAAGAGGCTTGTGCCTAGGCTATGAGGTACCTCATAATGTAATGCTATTCTAGGTGGTCTCTTGCTGTGTTGATGGCGCCAGCTAAGCCGCACACAACGTGTTATAATAGTCTACCTAGCCGTTAAATTTCACCCAACTCTGTCTTCAGATGCCCTACAGCGGACGCCTACATACTGTGCCAGCCATGCTGATGCTCGTATACGGGCAATTGATCCCATTATGCCAAAGTATCGACAGTGCGCCTCGTAGTCAAAGCCCACTTCAACCTGCCCTGAATTGTTTTGGTTGGTTGCTCTACGATGGTGATCATCGTCATTGTATGGGTTTGTTCCGAGGCATTGATGGTGTGAAACACGATTTTGTCAAAAGCAATACCAAAGCACCACTGCCTTTAGCTTGTTCCGGTTGTGCAGACACTTTACATTATTTGTATCTGCATAGATTTCTTGCGGTTTCCTTTTATTTATTTTTTAATATAACCTAGGGATCTACATGACATGTATTGCTAAGCAATTGAATTAAGTATGGTACTGGCATTTATCAGCAATGAAGATGCCAGCGGAAGAACCAACCAACCAGACCCCTCGCCGTTGGTGCGGAACCACGCCAGCCACTGGAACCCGTGAGCTTGGTTCGCCCACCCTTCTCGAAGCATGTCCCTTCAGAGCATAACCAGGTAGGTATGATTACCTGGGTACACCAGAACGAGACGTGTAATAAGGTTCTCACGCCAAGTCCAAGAACTGTTGACAGATAAACACAAAGTTGCCCATTAGGGGCTCGCTAGCAGAGACACTCACGCACATCTGACTTGCAATCAACCCTTGCACACTCAAGTCAGCGCCATTGAAAGATTTCGTCTCGGGACTCTCCGAAATGCTCGCTTTCAGATCTCATTCAATATGAAGTCAACCTAGACCCTGACATAGAGATTTGAGAGAGCTGTCTGCTGTTCGCCTTGTAATTGGCGTCTATGACAACATTAAGGGCGACGCTGATAATCAGCGGGATGAAACACCAGCACATGGGAGGCGCAGCAGCCGAATGTAGGATTCACCGCCATACCAGTTGGCGTTGGGTGCAATGCTATTCTTGAAACGCTACCCTCGGTGGTAGGCACGCCCTCTCGTCTGAAGTCTGGCGACGGAGGACCGGTTGACAGGACCACAGCGAATTAGCCCCCATATTCCCCAGGGAATCCTTCAGAAAATAGCGAGCGACATTACATGCATGGAAGAGCGAACTTACATACATACCATGAAGAGCTGAGTGAGATGCGATTGATTACTGCCACGCGACATTTGCTTACAGTGGGTTGATAGGGGTCCATTCATGGCGCTGGCTTCGTGTGGAGTCAGGAAGGGTTTATGAGCATATGAAATAAACTTTCCTCAACATGCGACATATAGGAGGTATGTGGGCAGGTCATAGGCGACCGATAGACTAATAGGCTATTAACCAGAGTCCTGTTCACGATGAGCTGAGCTTTGAAAGTGATGAATGCCAGATATACTTACTACTGCCTAGAAAGGTAAATGTCGAGGACAACTGGATGCGACTTGCACTTCTCAATCGGAGACCCAGCTGTTAGGGCGGCGGGGAGACAGATGTCGGTACTTAGGTACCTAGATCTTTCCTGCTGACCAAAAGTCTGGAAACAGTATTACCGCTTTGGGAAAGGAGCGCTAAATGTATATTTTTACCTCTATACCCTCGAGTTTCCTCTTCTTGAGTGCCAAAATGTCCCAAGCATCTCCTTCGCCCGTTTATATGTACGGTGCACATCACACAGTCCAACAGGCCCTGCAGACAAACATCATCATAATGATTCGCCGTGCATCAGGCCAATGCAGCCTAGAAACACTTCACCGCGTGTCTGCGAGCTATCGAATAGTACTGTAGTATAATGTGCTTATGAGATCACCATGACGGAGACGTATTTGCAGACAGACAGTGGTAGTACTTTGCGCCAACACCAGATTTCGACGCTGCTATGTATTTGTACATACTGTATTTTGCGCACCTATTTCGTTATGTACAGCTGTACATCGATACAGTAGTACGGCACGCTAAAACTAACAACCACCCTTAACCACTATAGTGTCTTAGCTTTTCAGGAAAACGCCAATTTGAACCAAATTATTGTCGTGAATCCTTCTCGGCCAATTCGGTTACAAGGACGAACTAGCTAACCTTAGTATTCTTGTGAGACAGCATACAGTGCACCTGGTCACCCACTGTACTCTCTGTGCCTGTTTTGATAACCTTTGAAGAGACTCGCATTCTCTTCCCGCATTCCGGAAGCGATGTGGTTGGACGGTTAAGTTACCGTGCCCTTGGCCTGGGTTCTTGCCAAGACCATATCCCGTCTCACAGCCCTGGTCAGAAGCCCGGTCCGCCTTCTGACGGTTACCAAAACGTCTAATTTCCTGCTGACGGTTCTCAATCAATGTGCGAATGTGGAAGATCCCAATGATGATAAGGATATTACTTGCGCGATAGGCCAGAGCCACTTGCATGCAAGCCAGGTACAGAAGTACATATGTCCCTACCAAAGATAGGTATTCTCAGTAGTGCCGGTGGACTACAGGCATATCGAGTTGACTGTCCTGGATAGTACATAATAGCGCTCTACTATGTACTGGGAATGCATAGATCTTCTCATAGAAAACAAATCTCGGCAATTACCGTTGCTATAGCCTATACTGTAGGGCTGAAAACTGACCTACGTACTGACCTACGTATCATGTATGTAGGTATAATGCTAGTCAGGATAAAGGCTGTTTCTTCTACACCAAGGTTACCTACCGATCGATTTGCAAAAGTACCCGCAGCTACATAGTTGTTTTACTACGCAGACGTTTAATCGCGATAGCATTGGCCTTCAAAATTGCAAAGAGTTGCATCGGCTGTGGGATTGAACACGCTAGCGGCCGCCCAAGAGATATATCTAGGAACTTGGATCGCATTCAACTGCCAGTAGAACCATCGCGTATATAAGTCTCGGCCGTTACGTAAAGGTAGGCATTCTTTCCTTGGTCTCCGCAGTGGTAACACCATCTTGTCCTCCATCTAGGCGGTCTGATAATTCCATGCTACTCTACAGGTGGGACAAAGCCCGTAAATGGGTGGACGGAATCCCGACACACTCCATAGTGAAGAAGCCTGCCTTTTGGGCTTGACGCCAATTCACACACCTCAAACACGTCGCCAACGCGCACTCAACTGCCCATGATGACCAAACCCCGAATGCATTTCCAGAACGTGTACACCTGCATGCGGAACCTATTTAAATGGCCATGTGCGATGCTACTCTGCAATGTCTCTGTGCAAGTACATAGTCCGTACGATGTATTTACTTAGTTCGACGAAATAACTATTTAGGTACAGTAGACTAGTCTCCATCTTCATACGTGAAGTAGTAGTGCAAAATGAGTCTCTCTGCTCTTGTGTCTTTTGTCTCATTTCCGTAGGTTGGAGAAACAGCGCCCACCCTGCTCGGGGTTGCCGTGCCCAGATGCGTCATAGGGGGCTTATAGGGCTGAACTGGAGATATGTCGTGCCCGATGTTATCTGCCCCCTGCCAATCAGTTCTCTCTACTTGCAATAGCTAGAAATAGACTTAGTGCAGGACATAGCACTAGCCTCTGCTAGCGCCAAATATCGTGCCGCACAGTGTTGTCTGTACCGTGGTACTTTTCGGTTACCTAATCTCAAAGGGGACTCGTAGACGAAGTCCAAGCCAGACCTTCTACCAGCCAAGGGCGCTAGGTATGTGCTAAGGTCCTCGCTACACCTACAGCATACAGGGAGTCCAAGGTAGGCAATAAACACAATGCATCATCATGTACCGCTGTTAATCATGAAGAAGTTTTCAAGCTATCTGAACAGAGATTCACACGAGTACGTGGTCCGGCTACTATGTACCTACATATTGCACCTGTCACCAGATCGTCACATGCTGCTATGTGCCAAGATACTATGTACTGTGTACATCAAGCACCACAATGCTCAGCGGTGAGTGAGTCAGTTACCAGCAAAAAAGACGCATCATATCATCAGATCAAAATCTGGAGACGCCCGCGACTCCGCAACACCCGTTCCGGCACTATTCCGAGATTGGCCCAGAGAATGGTATCCACGTGTTGCTAGTGCCAGTCGCCGGCGCAAATAGCACAACTTGGAGAAGACTTACAGATAGTACTTATTATTAGGTTGAGGTCATGCAATAGCCAACGACCCAATCACGTTTTTGACTGGCCCAACTCGAGGGTTGCAATCACACTGGAACCATCACCAAAACCGAAGAGTTACGGGATCAAAGCACATGCCCCATTACAAATTCCGGTGACCGGAGACACCTTTCACCTCTTAGGGAAAATCATTAATCATCCGCTGTGGGTGATGACTGATACTCGCAGGGTCTAAAGCCTTGTAGCTACGCTAAAACCGCATTGAAGAGCTCAAAACGATGATGTGAATCCCTCGCAAACTCTTGCCTCGGTGGACAGGACCACAACTAAAGACCACCGAGGATAGGCAAAGATTAGATTACTGATTGCAACCTCGTTCTTTGCTTTTCTGCACTTCCGCGTTATGCCTCGTCGGCTTGGTGGATATCAACATCCCAATTTAGCAGCCCGATCTAAACTCTTGATAACACTTTCACGTCTTGTAAGTCTACCTAGTGACACGTAGCGAACTCTGCTACTGTGTCCTCGAGACAAGTTCTCTACACCGGTATTAACAGATTCCCCCAAGATGGGCATATATGCCATCTGCTGTTACGTGAACACAAGCTATAGTCTATCTACCCTAGATGCCCAACCTAGTCCCGACTGCCTCGTGCTCTAGCCAGAGTATCTCAAGGGTAATTCGGCCGTCTATGTAATGAAGCAAAAGGCCTATGCTGAATACCAATAATACCAAGTTATACAGGTTGATAGGTAAATAGTCTTCGTGAAGTTATCGGATCTTGGCAAAGAGGCTCTGCCGTTAGTGTGCATGTCTCAGGTTCTTTTCATAAATACGTACTTGTACAACCTTTTCAGTGATCATGTCCAATGTATAGGTACAGAATGACGATTGTGCTTGCTCCCGTTTACCAGCGTAGTGATGACTTCCGCCTGGTCTGACTGGGGAAGGACTGCATGCTCGCACGTGCTAGGCTCATGCTGTAAGTAAGGCTTTTGGTTCGTTCTACATACTATCTATGTGTGCGTGTACACGAGGAACTCATAACGGTACTACAGCATGCAGCATAACGCTATACACTGTGAGACTTTTGTTCGGACCCTTGGACACTTGGAGGGCAGGAATTTCGATCAAAAGTGTTTTATCATTGGTCGGAGTTATGGAATCGCCCTCCGTTCTATCGGGCTTGCTGCACATTGGTCAAAATTTGGTACTAGGCAAGTTTGCAGTATTCCCATCCTGGTATCCTGCTGTGAAACCAACTGTCAGTCAGACAGGCAGGCAGGCAGGCAGACAGACAGACAGACAGAAACGGACCTTGTGCGGGGTGAATGTACTCTAGAAGTGACCCAATGGTTGGGGGTTAGAGTGTGTATGCCGCATGCTATGCTGTCCACCTACAACTGCTATGGACCAGTGCGTCTGTACAGTATCAGGGACTGGCAGGGGGAGGGGGGCGGACAAGCTTTCTTTAGCGGCGACGCAGGCGCAGGAGAAGACCCCGAGTCCACCGCTCTTTACAGGGATATTTCTTACTATCGCTTACATCTTGTATGAGAGACTGGCGGTCGGCCTTGTGGACCATGTGGATCTCTGATCCGCCATGCCCCACTGTCGGACCCTACCTGGTGGCATTCTTGTCCAATGTAAATCAGATCTCTCTCTCTCTCTCGACCCCAGCGCGTATCGTTCACCACTGGGTATGCTGTACCTAACCCTGCAGAAGACGATGGCCCGGCCTTCTTTTGACCTTCACTTACGCATTCTATGCAGCTTAGCCCTGGGCACATATCCGTGCCTGTGAGACTATATGCAGCTACTATGCTTTTAGCTCAGGTGCATTGCAAGGCGTCTACCTCAATTGGTCTCTTGTCTATGCATCATCGCGAAATAGCATGTGATGCCAATGAGGCTATCCCACAGCTCCGATTAACTGCGCAGATTTGCGACTCACAACTGACGACGCGCGACATGAACGACACGGCTCGACCCGCATCATCCCACACCCTACGCAGACAGCGCGGCGATTCACGGATTAACAGATTGCAGCTGTCTGTGGCGCTGCCCATTCCCTACGTCGTTAACCACGGGCATTGAAGGAGCTGGTCTGGTGAATCCACCAACAGAACCATCGCCTCATGCAAGTTCCGCAAGTGCGCTATCACGAGACCTTGATGCATACCGCCCTTTACACATACCGCCAGGACAGCTTCATGCGAGTCCTATGCCCATTTGTCTCTCAAGCTCTTCACTGCACTGCTATGCGGCAAAGGTGGCGAGCACCTGGTGAGTCAACCTCCATCGCTTCCAGCTACGGTTAGTATAATCCTTCGAAACACCTCCCTATACTGCAATGGCGTCACCGCGGCCTGTGGGTAGGTACTCTTGCATGCTGGAAGAACGCAATCACCAGGCCTTGCGGCCGCATCTCTGCCGCCACTATTCCGATCTGCAAACGCTGCCAGCGACTCTCATGATGTAGGTTGGTCCAGCACAATGTCTATCAAAAAACACGGATGGCGCACGCGTAGTTTGGTTAGTGTACAGTAATGATCGGTCGGTTAACGAAACGATTGTATACTTGCTGAATCTGCTTGGACTGCGAATTCTCTTAGGATACTTCACACGTCCGTGGCGACTACACTGCTCAAGACCCCTTACGTCAAGATCCTCAAAGGACTCCCAACACGAACACGTGAATGCCCAGTCCGACATGTCATCGAGCGTGAGGCAGTGCAGTCATGATCAAATATGTTTATTATGAACTAATCCATCCCATGCCACATATATTCAGTATTAGAATGCCCAGTAGCATACATTTATTCCTGATTACAAGCATCCCCCCTTCAACTTAATATCGCTAAGGCAACTCAGATTACAAGGCCCTACTTTCAGTTCATCTTCACTTATAGTTGTATCCCGATCACGAAAACTCAAGTAGACACCCGCTCCTTCTCTCAATGTCTCTCAATAGGCGAGACATAGAGCTGGCAGAAAGTGTTGGGTGTCGCTGCATAGCACCAGCTTAGGAAAGTCCCCAACTTCCATGTAATACTTCTTCTGTTGGTATGTCGGTGTGTCTGTATGTTGCTAGTTGGGATGTTGGTTATGCGAAGCGTGATAACCCAAGGCGCCAGCACCAACCAGCTTGGTAAATGCAAAGCTCTTCTGAATGCATAGGAACACTACCAACACGAGATCTAGATAGCCCCATATCAACTTCTCTAACTTCGATGCGACGCAACGTAATGCGGTATAGTGCCGCCGATGATTACATGCACGCAATTTATGGCGCCAACTGCCGGTAAAGCTCACCAGATCCCCGGAAACAGGACTGCCGACTGTGAGATTCCCAGTCAACATGGATTACTTAGCAAGCTAGGGTGCTATTCGGAAGTCTCGGGTCACCATTGTCCGGGTATACAGCCAACTTTCACGAAGAAACCCGGAATCAGTAATTTTGCCAGGTATATTCGGAGCCAACATCCAGTAACGCGTACCCTCGGCTACCCAACATTCAAATTAAACCCGGGAATAACTCCCAAAGACGCTCAGAATAATGAAGTGATGTGCCAGTTCACACCCGATACCACCCCAGCCTTGTCATGAGGCTGCCTATAACCCAGCCGAGAGGATGTTGGTGACGGCAACATATTGCATAATCGATGTTCGCACAAGATGGATGTGAGCCACAGGGCTGCATAGGCTGCGAACCTCTTCATTGCATTGTTCACGGAACACCGCAGGCCGGGCAGCTTCCAACAGCAGACAGTCTAGGTATGCTAAGCGTATTCGTAACGCCGCAGGCCAAGAACTGCAAGCTTACCTGAGCGTAAGTTCAATGCATTATCTGTACTGCTACCTGGCAACTGATAAGATACCTACCCTGAGCCTTAAGAGCAGGATGTTGCGTCTACGGCCGGGTAAGGGTCTGTAGTGCGCCTTTCGCATTACAAGCCGGCCCTCATTATTTTACTTTACATATTGCCCCCGTATACATATGATTGTTTTGTATTGCTTTTTGTTTCACTGGTTTCGAATGCTCTACGGCCCCCTCTACGGTTGGCCATCTTTAGAAGGCCGTTACGTCCTACTATAACAGCACATTAACATCAACGCTCCTCCTCTTCGGTAAAGCGGCAGTGATATTACTACACCCCTGTTCAAGCCACTGAATCATTCCTGGGGAGGGGGAGGCTCGAAGACGTTCGAGAACCTGTCGTCCGAAGCCGGGGTATCACTCCACACGCCTGTTATTGGACCTGCACTTCGTGGAGCCGAGCTAGTTGTCAACAGCGTTATTCAGCTTTCCTTGAGGTGTGGTAGTGTGACTGGGCATTGGTAAATTGCCTTCACAAAATGCACAGCTGGACCAAGTCGGTAGGGTTGCGCGGTCACAAGAACCGCTGAACTCCGGCGTAAAGCGCTGGATGCTCATTGGGTTTGTTGATTGCTCATTCCAAGAGCGAACGAGAACAAGAAAGACGAGCCGGTTCAACCGCTATAGCGAACCACTCGCCGACTACCTAGGTACCTATGTCGGAGACACGCGGCACGAACTTGGCCAACTACTGTTCACGTCTACTTCCTCTTAATATCCGTCCAGTATATCCACCCATGTCTCTGACGCTGATGAGAGTCGAGCTTATCGCCGGGCTAAAGCCCGTACTCTGCGTCCAAGGATAGATTTATCAAGCGCTCGGCGAACCATATACCATATACGTAGTACATACATGGTTTGTATATGCCCGCATTATATGTAGGTAATACCTAAACAGATGCTGAGTTTGTTTTCCCCAGGGAGTTCTATCTCATCTGGCGCTATGGAATACTGCCGTATTAGGTAATATTTTAGATAACTCACGATATCTACATATGTACATAGTCTAACGATCTAGAATTGCCCTCGTGGTTCAGGCACGGAGCATGGCAAGCAGCTCGATGGTAATCGCTGCTCAAATAGACCAACCCAGATGGCCCCCTACTGCATAATGGATCCGCCGTATTCTAGAGTACCACTTCGGCGACCTCGCACACAGAAAAGTAACAGCTATAAAAGGCAGAAGGCCAATCTAGCTACTTTGCTGTAGGAATGCATTGGCGTATTTGGGTCTGCCAAGCAGTTTTGGTGCGCTAAAACTAAAAGTAACGCACAAATCCCACAATGTGTGCCAGTGACAAAGCCAAGGTGGGATTACAAAAGGTCCCAGGGCGCCAATGGACCAATGGCGGGTGGTCGTCAACACCAACCATGCAACCTTTTCGAGATTCTCGCTGCGTTCAGTCGCTATTAGTAGCATATACTACAGTAGGTTAAGTAGTGCGCAGACTACTAACATACTCCTCGGTCCCGTTGAGCCGCGTGAGTCGGGATTCTTTTCGAGCCATGGAAAGATAGGAAGCTGAGGAGAACGACAACGACTAGAAGAAGTACGTCACTGAGAAGGCTAAACGAATAGACAGTGAGTTGCATTGAATCCTACCAGACGTTCCAAGTTAGGTTTTCCCTTGACGTATCCGAGCTTCCGAGGAAAGTCTCCTATGAACCCAAGCGGACACCCGAAGCTCCCGTTCTTTTGGTCCCGGCCACGCGTATACGAAACTCAAACCCCTGCCCCCCATATTTAGTCGAGGCACCGGGATTCTGTAGCATACTTCCCAGAGATGCATGTACATACAATCGCCATGCTTCTTTATCTGGTCACTAGTATAGATGTACATATTTACAATTGTGTCTCCTAACTAGCCTACCTATCAATTAAGCATACCTCTATGCATATAGGTTCAAGATACATAGGACGTCGAGTTAGTTAGGACTCCCTGGACAACGCGTAATGCCTTTTTTCTCTGTCCACTTACTAATCATGCTAATTCACGATTTGGTTATCGAATACGGTAGGTGATCGGCTTGCATGCATATATAACATACATAGGTATATACGCTCTGCCCAACTGCCATCCTTTCCCTACCCCGATGCTGTGGCACCTCGAAACCTGGACAGGTGAAACTGCCTGCCGCGAATTTCCCAAGGTCATCCACCTCTCCACGCACATCGGTAAGGATTGACGCCGTCTACTTATGTTACTGGCTGAACGGGATACCACATGATCATAATCTACTGCCTGTAGGACGTGGGTGCATTTTTGTATGTCCCTACTTTTGAGACAAGGCTGGATATTTTCCCACGAGTTGGACTACCTGCTTTAGTTAACGCCCGTTCTTTAGTTTGCCTTCTAGGGGCGCCATGAAACATATTCACCTAGGGGTGTAGGTATGTATGTGCGTATGTCATTTATCCTCGGTTACTCTGTTATCAGACAGAATTGCAAAAAATAGTATACCTACCTAGACCACCTATATTAAAGCCAGCTATAGCTTCATAGACCAGATATAGGACTATGGGCGCTCTACCTTCCATGAACAGCTGAAACGCACCTCTTAAATCAAGTATCTATGCGAAAGCACGGAGACCTATCCGAAAGAGGACCGGCGAATCGATGGGAACATCACCTCCTAACTATGCATACAGCCTACCTTTAGTTATTTTACTTTTTGCCTGCCTTGCGATTGAATGAGGCTCTAGAGGACCTAACCTGGGTGCGTTTGTATGTATTGATATGTATGTACGTTCCGCCCCTAAACCCTGCCTGTCTCGGTCAGCAAAACGCCTCAAACGAGGCGACTCTACATGGAATCCCACTAGGGAAAAAAAGAGAAAAATAAAACCCCCCTTTTTCGATGAAGCTTAGTTACATAGGGTTGACCCAAAAATCGTGCCAACCATGTAAAGCTAGCTTTAGGTAGGCAAGTAGGTAGACACTGCTGTCCTGGCAGCTTCACGTCACGCGGATATGTCGTATTGATGGATTTTAGTGCCATGTTCCTCCCACATGGAACTTAACTACATACGAATATATCCCATGTAATTAGGTAGATAGTTGACGACGCGAGGTACTAAAACCAATACTGTAGGTACTTACCATATCGTAGCTCCAACGTTGACGACGATCATCAGCCCCGCGGCGTTTTTACGGCGCGCCTCTTTTTTTTGAAATCATCGCCTAGCTCGACAGTTTGGTTTTAGGTGACTTGACAAATAAGCGATCCCTTAGACTAAACCTAACCTAGAGTTGTTTTGAAAATTGGAAATTGCAAATTGGCGGCAAAGTTCGGTAAACGAGAGGCGAAATTTCCTCGTGTATGAAACGAAACAAATCATTTTAAAACACCCGCTAGGCTAGGCTGGACAGGAATGACGCGGACGCGGACACGGACAGGCTTTCGACCCCGCTGGCTGGCTGTGTTTGATTCCTTGCGAAGACGAAAAGACAATAAATAGGAAAACAACAATACATAGATGGAATTGCGCCTCATTCGTACGGAGGTATGTACCTACTGTACCTAGCTCTTCCCGAGGGAGTTAGGAGTTGATGGCTCTCTTTCCTCTCAATGCCGCGCACCTACTCAAAATTCCATCTCCATACTGTTATGATGTGTCTACATATGTATACGCATTCTGCAATTGTCAGTAATATGTAGTTAGTCCACCGTGCATATGTGGAGGGTTGAAGTTGGACAAGATCTTGCCAAGGAGTGCACAAGGGTGTTTCACCAACCTGTCGGCCGCGCTAATTGTCCACTCCAACTACATAGTAAACCTCAAGTTTTATCTTCTATTCTTGTGACTGCAAAATATGGCTGCCTAGAATATCGCCGTAAATTGATCAATCCCAAATATGTGCACTCAGATAGGTACCAACTCAGTACTTTCTCCGTACAATATTTGATTTGGTTTGGTTTGGTTGAATTGGGCACACCATCATCTTCCCAACTTCCCAATATCGTTATTTCTATTTCTGTTTCTTTGGTTTACATATGTACATAGGGGGTCCAACTGTCTCTCTCACTGGTTGGTTAGTACTATGTAGAGACGGCACATAACGCCCCATTTGCCATGCCATGCCGACCCATTCCCCCTCCCCCCTTCGCCGCCACGACTTGTCACTCGTACCCAGTGAAATGAAGGAATTGAACCCCAGTTCTCGGATAGAAAGAAAACCAAAATTGGTTGCCTACCCTAGCCTACATGACCTAACCTAACCTTCTCTTCGCCTCGCCTTCCCTACAAAGGAGGTGGGTGCTGTTGTATCTCAGTTCAGCTAGCCTAGGTTAGTGAAAAAGGAAAAGCCAAGCCAAGCCGTGACGGAACAGAAATAGAGCCACATGGCACCCCACTTATTTACTTTTTCAAGAAAATAGGGAATACCTATTATGTACGTAAAAAGAAAAGCGTGTGTGGTATGTGTGTGTGTGTGTGTGCATACAGTTACGCTGGGGAAAAAAGGATAAAAATAAGGATATGACAGGATGGAAGAAGAAAAGGGACAAGGGTCTCGGACTTTGTTTCCCCTTTGAGACGTTTTGTTCAGTATGTGGTTGGTATGTAAATATTCACAGCAGTATTTACACATGATGTGCTGCGATTATTACTTAGGTATTTACTTGAAGGTATGCTTTCCTGAGGCTTCAACCTCCCTATCTGTCCTTGTTGCTGTACGTATGCCAGGCATGTACTTACATATAGAAGCACCTCGGCGCTGCGATCAATTGGCAGATACGTCGAAAGCGAAAAGGAAAAGGTAGAATGCGACTTTTAGCGAATTCTTGGTCTCGTGTTCATGTATTATCGGCAATTTCTCTTGCCTTTTAATTGTCTTTTCGCGTAATTATACCGCTTTCGTTTTTCCTTTCTGTTTCCTTGTCGCCCGTTGCTGTTGTTGTTATTGTTTTGTCCCTTCCAGCCTGGCGGCAGGCCCCTAGTTCACGCACCCACATTCCCATGCGCGCACACATACTTACCTCGCTCTGAAGGGGGCTGTTGGTGCTTTGGAGATGGTTCCCAGAATGGTGGTGTAACAGGTACTTTTACATCATCCTGGATACTTAGGTAAGTAAGTTAAGTTTGGAGTAGGTAGGAAACAAGAGACTCGTGATGGTGGTATCCCAATAGAGAGACAATGTTCCATCGCTTGACCCAGCTGAGAGGAAGGAGGGTATCGGCACAGAACTTGGCACTTCTTCGCATGGTGCATGGAGTAGGTAAACAGGCAAGTATGTATTCTTTCTCTTGCGATGAGACCGATGATACATACATACAGGACCTAGACCTATATCATTGATATATACTGTCTGTTATACCTACCCAACCTACTTATGCCTAGCTCCGGCACGGTACTATTATACGGTGATACGGTTTTAATCGAACGAATTGGAACGACGATCCCCACGTGTAACCCCAATCCAGGGATGGGAATGGAGTGAATGACCTGAATGGATATCTAAGATAGGTGGATGGGTGGAAGGGTGAAAGGGACGAATAGGGGAGACCCAACATCTATCTATCTACATACCCTTTTTCCTTTCCAAAAGTACCTGCACATACCTACGTCGTGAACCAAATCAACGGTTCCGAGAGGAGACGAAACGGGATAAGACAAGACACACAGCTCGAGAGTCCTGCTCAATTCGTGAGTAACTAATAGCTCAAACTCTCTCTACTCGGGCGCGGCGCCGCGGCAAGGAAGTGATGATGGCTGCTTTTATAGCAGCTAGTTATGCGCAGACTTATAATAATATCTACCAATATACTTACAGCATCTTTCCGTCTACAGATGTATCTAGTTAATACGTGCCTCACATCCCGCGCCGTGCCTATGCACCACCTTTTTTGCGCCGTAGTCTCGGGTCGTTTTGAGTATAGTATAGCGATGTGAAGCAGACAACCGTTGTACCTGCTTCGTACCTACCATACATGAAATGTAACTGGGTCATGGTCCATCTTCTAAAAGTGCCGAGGGATAGCTGAAAAATGGGAAGATATCTAGCGCTAGATCTGTGCATGTAGATATCTTGCCAAGCGTGCAAAGGGAGCGGGACGGGTTTGACCAGATACAGTAATAGACGACTACAACTCATAGCTATCGGAACCGTTGAACATGCAATGACGGGTAAGAAACGATCTCTATCTTGGTTTTTCACCTATTAACACAGACTGATAAGTAGGCAATTAATTAATGCCTCGTTGCTTCTGGCGAAAAAAAAGGGCATCGTGACGATGGTCATGAGATCTGGTTTTCTTCTTCCCTCCGGACTGCGTACGTATATACACCAAGACACCAAGACACCAAGAGAGGAGAGTTCCTTCCGCTGCCCCATCCATATCTTGGCTTCGGGACTGAGGAGCAAAAGAGAGGTAGATAGATACACAGAGAGGGAGAGGGGAGCACCTGATAGTTAGAGCGCCCTTCATTTTTCAGCTCTTCGCGCGTCCGTCTCCCTGTCGTGATACGTTACTGCATTGTTCACATGCCGCGCCGCTGTACCGACAAGTCATTGTCATCGCTCAAGTAAGTACAGCATACATAGAAGGGTTGAGAAATAGCAAGCACTATAGCAGTTTGCTATTTATGCTGTGTGCTGCTATAGGATATTGCCATACCATGCCATTGCATGTGAAAAGAAAGAAGACGAAGAAGGGGAAACAAATTAAGCAATGACCTCAAGTTCTTGTGACTTTATTTCTTGCGTCCAAGCCGGTTCACCGGTACCATATATCCAATGTAGTCGGCGGTCGGCATCGTTGTCGTTACCATGCTTACCTACGTACTTTACCTACCTCCTTACGCACTTAATGTATTATCCCGATAAACCGGTTCAGGAACATCAAACACTTAGGACTACAGACCAAGCCACCCGATTTGATACATTGCATTATATCACATGCTTCTGATCATCGAGTTACAACAGACGATGAGGAGGATCGACTACAACAACGGTAGGCAAGGGTATCGCGGTAAACTAATACGTAGGACGATTAAAAATCATCGGCCCTCCTTTCCTGTGCCTAGAAGCTACCTAGCGATGTATAAGCGGCGATATGGCTTAAGCAGACAGAAGTGTTTTGAGGCGCTCGCGTAGACCAGTCGAGAACATCGAATTGAGTCTCCCCCTTCCGCCTGTCTCCTCCTTGGCCTTCTTCCCCAAACCCGGCTGGCTGGATGGGCTGGACGGGCTGGACGGGCTGGCTGGCTCGATTGGGGCTTCTCTACTTGCCGTTTTATATCATGCCTACATGCTATCTCCTTAGATACTCATTCGCATAGTATCGCTAGGTAGATAGGGTGAGTAGGTATTGTACTTCCTTACTTGGCCTGCCCATCCACGTATCTCCGGATAGAAGACAGACGGGCATGCGTACAGAAATACGGATGATACGAGAGGCATAGCGACAAAGTAGGTACTTACCGCCGTACCTAGTTCTAATTGACTGAATTGATTGACCGATTGATCTCTTTCGGGTTACGTACCTTGCTTCTATGCTTACTTAAGTACTTACCGTACCTGTCATAAGTCCGGAAAATAGGTGAGTGAGCATCTTAAACCATCACTCCCAACTATGTATGTAACTCCCTACTAGATAAGTAACCTTGCTCATTCACTAAGGTAACCTCAGATCAATTCTCTGATGGCGCCATATTGCTTGCAGTAGCACCGAATATCTGGCTTGTCACACGCCACTTCCTCGGGTTCAGGTGCGTGGTGTGGGCTTCTACGCTTGACCTGACTTGACTTGACTTGACTTTTACGGGGAAATGGGATAAGACAAGACGATGGTAAGTTTTACTTACATACCTATAATAGCTTTAGTAAGTAGGTAGGTTACGGACGCCGGCAAAGTCAGCTGAAAAGCCGTACTGGAAAAGTGGCAGCTAACTATAGTATAGTGGACTATGTTAGGTTACCTACCTAACCTAAATCTTCATGCGTTATTGTCGCGATGCAAGCCATTCCCAGCTCCTTTCTTTATTTGCACGCCCCCTTTTTATTTTTATTTTTATTTTATTTTACTTTTCTTTATGCTCGTTAGGTAGGTAGTTAGAAGGCAACCTACAAGCCGTGCGTACATCTATGCAAGTATCTGGTATGAGACAGGCGTAGAACCAACTGTAACTGTAACTGTAACTAAATTGAACGACAATACGGCGTATCTCCAAAATGCCCAACCAAACAACCTAACCTAACATCGAGAAAATAACTCTTCCTTCCCCCGCCCCCACGACATGTTAAATACCTAGGTACTGTACCTGAAGTCGATACCTGGGTTACAGAGTTTTGCTATTGGCAAACAGATGCGAACCCGATAATTGTAGGTATTGTGTTGCCATGTTGCTTGGTTTTGTTTTGGGTTCACTTATTTAGCAATGCAACCCTCGTGATCCTTCCTGCCTTGTTGAGTTGGATATCACACCGCTTTCGCGGTAGTTGATCAAAATAGTCTTTGAGTTTCTTCTCTTTCGGCACCGACGATGTGAAGGTACGTTACCCTTGTGCGAATCTAAAAGTACGTACATACATAGTATGTATGCTATGCATGTCGATCTACCTAATCTCACTGGCGCTAAAAACAAAAAACAAAAAAAGCCTAAGATGGAAATAGAGGCGCAGGATGTAGATGTAAATCTGCGAGGTTTTGGTCGGTAGGTAGGTGTAGTGTGGTCCCTATCTAGTATGTATGTAAGAATGAAGTAGAGCAAGTATGTAGTCCAGTGAGATGGATCCTTACCCGAAATAGGATACTTCTATGCATTCCATTCTCGTGGCATGGATGCCTTGTTGCTGTGTCTTCTTAACTTGTTCTTGTTCTTGTCTTGTCTAGTCTAGTCCACGAACATGTGCAATGCAACGCAAGTATACAGTAGCGGTCTACAGATAACACAGATTCGTTCTAATCATACCCTACATCTGCCCCTTTCGGCTCCGTGCTGATGGCTTGCCATGCCATGCCATGCCATGCCCATGCTCTTTTCTTTCTTACCTACATACATTTCTTACTTACTTACTTTAGTTGACAGACACACATGGTAGACGATTGATTAGATGTCAAAGCAGTTCCATGGAACCGTGGGAAAAAAAAGGCATGTCATCCCACGCCATGCCATGTGCGCTGGTCCCTGTGAGCGAGCGATCCAGCGAGCCAGCAAGCCGACTTGACCGAATCTGGGTACGGAAACCCCTGAATTTTGAGGTTGAATGAGCAGAATTGAGCATTCATCCATTCAATTTTTCGTCTTTCCACACTGCCGTACCCAGACCCTGATGAATCTTGGAAATGGGAATCTCACCTCATATTCTCACCTCACCTCAACCTACCTACCTGCCTACCTTGGTAGGCAAACAACGTGGTCAAAGTCCGGGGTTTGAACTAGGTTAGGTACCTAGGTTAGGTGACGACCTACATCTCGCGATCGCTGTTTCTCTCCCCTTTTTTGCGTGCATGCAAAAAGAAAATAAAAAAGGGAGAGAGAGATTTGAAGGGACGAAGGGATATTTTCCGCACGCATGGAAGGGAGGGAGGCCGGAAAAAAGACAATTCTCGGGGTCGCGCGTTGTTACCCTCTCTCTCACTACCTACCTTAGGTAGGTAGCTGTGATGTAACGAGAAAAAACCGAGAAATCGAATCAAAAGTCGAATCCAAAGCCAAAACCAAACGCTAAGACAAATGCACTGTACGTTAATCTGCCTTGTTTGCTTGTTTCTTTCTTTCTTTCTTTCTTGGGGAAGAAAGACCAAAAAATAAAATAAAAATAAAAAATAAAAAAGACCCGCCGGCCCAAAAGCTGCATATGCACAGAAGGCTTCTAGAAGTTCTTAGCTCTCTCGAACTGACCGACTATTCTCTATCTAGCTCCAGCTCTAGCTCTCTGTCGGTAGTGCCGTAACTATCGCGTCTCTCGTCTCTGCGCCTAGCCGGTTTGGCGGGCTCTGCGCTCTCCGAAAATGGGATTTGGAGTCGTGGCGACGAACGGTGGAGGCAAAGAAAGAAACAGAAATGTTGAAAGAGCGGTCGGTCGGTCGGTCGGTATAGCCGTGACGTGACGACAACTTGCAAAAAATGCTCACGTTCTAGGTTAGGTAGGTAGGTAGGTAAGTTAATTCCGTCGACGCTGAACGAACCTCTTCCTGTATGTATAGCTACACTTAGTCTCCGATTAGGAAACTGACGTGCATACACACGTGGCGACTAGGTCTCGGTGTGAGCCGTTGCCGTAGCTGGTTCGAACGGGCGAATCTGGACTGTTGGAGTAGCTTGTTATTTTGGGATACTTGAATTGAGAGTCTGCCTATGAGCACTATACTATCTCAGTTGACTTGATGTGTACAGGCGTGCTTCGGGGATGAAGCGAGCAGTTTGTATTGGGATTAGGTTTTTTTGGGTGACATGAGTATATTCTCGTCTTCCGTTCTGTTCCCTGGGAATGAATGCTAATGATGGGACCCGAATGGGTACCAAGGTATTCGATTGAGTACGTACCCTGCCAGCGCAATGCGGTTGCCTGGTGTCTGGGTCTCGTTTGTCCAGAGGCAAATTCATGACATCGGTCTCTTCACGGGATGAGAGACAATAGGCGTGGTTAACGAGCAGATATCATTATCTGCTCACAGAAGCCTTTCGGAAGGTTCGGACGTATGTCTACTCATACGCGTGATACTATGGAATGGGCTTGTCTATGGAAAGACATACGCGATGACGCTATCTAGAGTTGATTATCGTCTATTAGATCGTCCCAGAGTGTTCATCATCAGACAGTGCATACTCAGCAGTCAGGAAAAAGAGAGTATCGTAGAACAGAGACTTGGTTATGCTTGCTTCTAGAGCCACAGACGAGAAAACAGCCAGAAGGACGCGACATTAGTGAATGGGGCGGGGACAACGTCAGTTAACTCGAGATTAGAAAGCGATCTTATTCCCTTGTTCTTGCTTCACTTCGTTTTATATAAGGGGGTCTATCCTAAAAGTGAGGGCGTGGCTGTTTGGTTTACAATTCAGTCCTTTCCAAACTCTCATTCTTCTCTAAGATCAAGTTCCTGAATTGACAGCCGAACAGAGAAGACATTCTCATCAACGTATTTTCCCATGTGTTTTCAACTTGCTGTAATATGTAGGAACGGCTCGGTCAAAGTACCATGGCATCGTACCCTGCATGCAGACGACTTGGGCATCAGCTAACGTGCTGTTGTATCGTGCAAAGATCATGCTGCCTCCTTCATAGACGTAGCCTTGGCAGGACGATGCCATGACACTGAGGGAGCCTGGTACGACTGGCGCATGTCTAGAATACCTACTCCTCCTTCATGCCAGGTGTCAGAATAGGATATTGATCACTCGCCCAGACGATAATACGTCTCTTTTGCATCATATGTGCGTTCAGTCCTCCCGTCCTAGCCTTCCATTCAACCTCAAACTCCCTCAGTCTACTTAAGTCCGATGCGGCCTGGAAGAGTGATGCTTCCGTTGTGTGCCTATGCCAACAAGCATAGCGGAATAATGCATGATGATGCATGGCGCATGGTCCGTCTATAGTGGCAAAGTAGAAATGCCCTCCACCCATAGGAAAGGGAACCTACGACGGAGGGAAAGGCACATACACACACATGCCCGGACACGAAAGCGAGGACGAACGCGCAAGAAGGCCTAGTCCTACCCAGAGGAATTGGACATCTATCCACTTACACAGCCCTACGAAACAGCGGTGTCCATTCTAGAAACTCTCTAGCCTAGGACTTCGATCGACCGAGGTGAGGGAGGCGCGAGGGGGAGATATTACAAGACCCTGGGTCTGTGGGAACGATGCAGCGCATTAACAGTCGTCCTGCTCATCAAGTCCCTCTTCTGCATCGAATTTTGCCTCCACGATCCGGAGATGAAAGGAGAAGTCGGCAGCAATGTACTGTGTACGTGTGTACGCAGCTACGTACCTACCTGCATACCGCATCACGAGGCTACGATGCACAAACGAACCTTCAGGGGCTACCATGTATTTGAGAAGTAGGGGTATTAACAGAACAGATTTAACTTACATGCATACATGAGTACATACGGCAAATAATTATTCTACCTTGATTATCTCGACCCATGGGGAAGGTAACTTCATCATCGCAGCACAGCAAGTTAACATTGCAGGCACCCTCGGTAGTTCTTTAATATGTCCCTATTATTTGCAGTTTTATTAATCTCTTATTACCAATCTCACTCGCATATAAGCATCCTATTCTATTCATTCATCAAGTCTCCTTTTGTATACATACAGTACTTGAATTGGATTCTGGCAAATAAGGTCGGTCTGTCTGACTGACAGACGCAGTAATCGTATAATCCTGGGTTCTCTCTCATCTTCCATACATGGCCTGCCTACCCAGTTACCCTGCACTGCTTTGCTTTACCGTGTCAGCTCCAGTCCCATCACATCGGATAAATGTTCGACTTGGCATCATCTACCCTGGCTACTGGCAGGTCCTCGTCAGACAAGAAAACAAACCGGACTCTAAGTATTGTTCCTTTAACCCCCCGCCCCCGGGTTTTGCGGCCGCATCGTACATGTGATCGGCACAAACCTTATATCATGCATATCTATCTACATTACTGTATACCTCGGAATTAGGATGTGTAGGTAGGTAAGTAGGTAGCTGCATCTACAGTTCATAGTACTTACGCCGTCTGTGAACAGTGGTAGCTATGCTGTATATAGTTGCAGGCGCGTCACTTTAGAGGAAACAAGGCTCCTAGGTATGACTGATCTATTGCTGAAGATCTACGGATGAGGAAGTAAAAGGAAAGAAACTCTACAATACATGACATTGTGGGATTTTCTTATTACAAAAGGGCAGGTCAGGTGACTACAGGTCAATGAGTACTTAGGCTTAATGAGCTCAATGAGCTCAATGAGCTCGCCAGCTCATTGAAGCTATTCGCATGGCATGGCTCTGCCATTGTAGCTCTGAGCCATTGATTGACCTGACCTGGGCCTGCACCTTCTGTAACTTATATTGCAATTCAAGCCTAATCTAAGTGTAAAGCTGCGTACTAACTCTAATAGTACCGCAAACTTACATACAATAACATTGTACATCTGCGGGAAGTTGTGGTTCGCGACCTAGCTATGTACTTGTGCTTCCAACGAGTGGCAAACGAGCCCCTTTTTTGTACCGCAATGTAATTATGCGTTACACCGCACTGCAACGACCCAGAAAGACAACTTTGGGGCACATTCAGTTCTTGAAGGATCACGCGCGACGTGCCTAGGTTAGGTTATTTATTATGTTCATGCACAAGGATACCCCAGTGCCAACAACTTGATCTTGGGGAATAGAAAAGGGATGACGACGATAGAAAATGTAGCTTCCTAGGTATGTATGTACGGGGGTAGGGAAGTCAGGTATTGAATTGGGATGATGTACAAGATCGACAGAATCCACGGGCACGAGTACAGTACAAGAGTGAAGAAAGAGAGTGGGCGGTCCCCGGATTTGGGATTGACATATACTTTGAATGAACAGCCAATGATAGCACTATACGTACACGTGTACGTATATAGGATAGTGTCAACAAGCTGCAATATAGTACGTACATAGAAATCTGTACTTTCATATCGTCCCAGAGAGTGCAAGGCAAGATTTAGGAATGTGATCCAGCGCAACGCAGATGCGCCTACCCAGCTCCACACGGTATGTCGAGCGGTCGTCTAGGTTGGGAATTCTATCGTACATACATACCTATGTACATAGAGGGCAGTTTTGCTGCTGGAGCTAACACCTACCGTAAATTCTATGCTTGCGGCTACGGAGCGCCGACTCGGTACTTGAAAGTAAGTAAGAAGCAAGTCTTGGATATGAATGATTCTCGTGACTCCTTCAGCTTCCTTCGATACTACCGTATATACCATTACAGAGACTATGTAGCCTCACAGGCTGCCCAGCCTTTGCTTGAAATCGGCAGGCAGGTACGTACATAAGTAGATAGTCCGAGCCTTTTAATCCTATTCAATGTCAACTGCGCAAATAGGCTAGATTTAAAGGACCTTTGCGTAGGAAGCCTAAAACTCATGCATATAGATATTTTAAAGATGGCAAATAACAGTACCGAATGGTTGTATGATCGCGCCTTTGTATGTTCTTTCAAAACCGGCTTCTGGAAGTCCGTAGCTTTACCTATGATAGACGGAGTCGGACATAACACCATAACATAAGTTGGACTTACACAATGCCTACATGGCCGCAGCTCCATTGTACCGTTGTTCCGCAAAAGGATGTGAGTTACTAAGGTTACTAGCCTTGGTCACTGTTGCGGCCCATGTGTGTATTACGGTATCCGGTAGGTGAAGCGCTCGGCTTCCAACCACGGTCATACCGTAACTATTGGTAGTATGATGAAGGGTAAGCTCTTCAGATTTTCCTTCTCGGTCATTGGTGTGAGTTCTGCACATATATACTCACTGATTCTGAGACAGACAAAGAAAGAACGGGGAGGAAAGCAAAGCGCTGTCTTCTAGAGGCGCTCAACAGTCGAGAATGAGAGACCCCGTAAGTTGGAATCAGGGCGCTTGCTATGAACTGATCTCAACTCATGTCCACTCATTCACTCACCTCAGATAGGCATTTATCAATCGAGCCAACTCAGTTACCATATACGTAAAATACAGTATGTACGTCTCTACTCGTGATAATAACCGCTTTTTTCGTCGCCATCACCATACTTGACAAGACGCGAGCATGATCAAGGGGGCTAAAAAATAAAAATAAAGGGCGCCGGGAAGAACAAAACATCCACTAGCACCCATTAACCTCGTCAACTCTGCTCCTTGGGAGAAGGCAGCAGTGCAAGGAAGTGGTTTATCAGGAAGACTGAATGAGCATAAGTTCTGGTTTGTCCGGTATCCCTTTCTCGCATACATACATACATACCATGGAGTACTGAGGTCTCATCCTTAAGTAATGATAATAAGAGCGGGAAACTGTTGTAACCTACCTACATAAGAATTAGCCTCTGAGTATCAGGAGAAGCGCCTAATAACAGAATTACCGCATCTAGTGACACAGACAGACACTCATAAATGACTGGCTACCTAGGCATGACCGTAGACATCGTGTAACAACAGACACTCCTCACTTTGCTAGTCGTGCAGGCAATACAAGACTCGAAGTTTCACTCTTCCCTGCGTAGATGAGAGTAGAACCAAATCACTCCGCAAGGAGACTAACAAGAATAGTGGGAAAATTCAAGATGAACATCAGTAGACAGGGCGACCATAACATACATGAACGAGGCTTTTGTCAAAAATACTTTGTACAAGAGGCACTGGACTAGACTTTTATGCCAGCTCTTGTAATAGAGTATCAGCCGGTTACTTCAGCCCACAAGAGAGAAACGCTAAGGAGGCTACCTAGCTTCGATACGATTTACGTACCATGGTATTTCTTACCTTCTACAAAGGAGCACATCTGTTGACTTCTTCTGCCCGCTTAGTCAACACTCCCCTTCGACTTTAGATTTAATGTCCATGACTGGAAGTGTGAGCAAGGATAGCAGAGTTGTAGTTTTTTTTGTTTTTTTGAGGCTACGATGCCTGTTGCTAGGCCTGGCATAATGACACAAACTTGTTTCGAGCCCTTGTGGCGTAGACAGCGCAATTGGCTGTTATGAGATGCGCACTTAGGAAAAGGGGAAAAACAATGGAATCATTGACACTGATTGGGGTTACAGTTCGCTACGCCAGCCGACCACATCAACCCACCTGTACAGAAACGCCCGAAATAGAACCCAAACTTTTGTGCGCGCCGTTCCCTTTAAGCCCGAGTCATATCCCCGGGTCAGTGTCCAGCCGTCCAAGCACATGAGAATATAGATGCATTCGTATGCAACATTGAGGCGAGATTTTGGTGTTTTGAGACCGAAATGTATATCCGTGATTGAGAAGAAAGATACTAAGTATGAATTTGAAATAACGCCACCTTGGCCAACCCTTCATCTTGTCACATGAAAAGAGATCCGCAACGATTGCGGGGATATCAACTGAAAAGCAGCAGGCGGTGTGACTATGCCTTGCTTCATTTAATTAAGCAGTACAATGAAATCGAATGATCGGTATCTCATGAACAGCACCGATAAGACGGAGGAGCCTCTTCGGCTGAGCTTTCGGTAGAGCTCTCGCTAAGGCTTTCAGTAAAACTTTCCGATTCGGAGTCGGTTAGGATTCTGGTATCGCTTTCTTCATCGGCCTCGTCGTCGCTCATGCTACCATATCCAGTATCCGTGTCGAAGTTCATCCCCACGATATCACGTGTTACGGCAATGCACCGTTCCACGATCTGATGTCTGACTTCGGCTTCAAGAGCACACGCTTTTCCGGTCCATATCCTCAGACTGCCGGCCAGACGTTCAAGTGTACTAGCACATGCTTCGGCGGCGAACTCGTGTGTAGAGAGGCGGTCCATCAACTTGTAAGCAGCCGTATAACCGAGGAGTCCCATATCACAAGCCGGCTGGATTTGATTGATAACCCCGTAGATATTAACTGGTTCATCGGGCGGGGAGAATTTCTCTAGGTGCGCTATGGCCATGGCACATAGCAAGGAAGTACGGAGTTCAGTAGTTGTGACTAGAGATGGGGGTAGCTCTTTTAGTGGAGTGAGTGGTGCTGCGTGGCTCGACGCGGTAGATTCGTCGCTCAACGCGAGGGCCGGCGTTACCGGGCCTATTGCTTGCAGCGCGGCCATGATATTGATACTTCGCTTGTCATCGAACAGCAACGCTCGAGCCACCAACGCACGCTGTTGTGCTACGGATCCGATCGGCGCGGTTCTGATGGCAAGGGATACTTGGTTCTCAATTTGTAGTGAGGTCTCCTTGTCCTCATCTCCCGAGACAAGAAGGCTCGTGGTGAGGACGTTCTGCAAGGTCATGTTGGACCGCCACGCAGCTACAGCGTCCATCGGAGATCGAACTGCTGGGTCGTCTATAACGTTAGCCATGCCATCAATATTAGCAATGACATTGTGTTCTGTTGGGCGGTTCCAAGCCAGGTTATGAGCTCGCTGAATAATACTCGAGTTGAGCACGGCATCACAGTCCTGCTTTAGCAAAGCTGCCAGATGGTCGGGCAGGTCATCATCGGGCAATTCGTGGCCATTTCGACGCAGCTGAGTGGTGAGTCGATACAATTGCTTGGCCTCATTCCATTTGGATCTGGCCACTTTCGCAGCAATCACTTGCATAGCGGTGGCCAGAGCGGTCCCACCGGTATTCCACAGCAAGACACGAATGTGTAGTGCATTCAGCATGAGGCGGAGAGGAGTAGCTGGGAGCGTGGCAGAAGCAAGCAATGTCAAGGTTAGCCGGCTTTTGCTGATTTCGACATCACCGCCAGCGAGCTGAGCATCGAGAGCAATTGCCCAAGCCTTAACTCTAGCAATCTCCTGTTCCTCAGTAAGTCCTGTTAGCATTTGATATCCTGAGATACCAATAAGATTTCTTAAACTAAGCTTCACGGTTTTCAGGCCAAGCGCTGCTGCTTCCAAGAAGAAGTTATGGCGGGGTACCCAGACGGTCTGGATAGCCGTAAGCCATGCCTGCTGGCGCACATGGATGGGAGAAGCAAGCGAGGGTGCAGCCTTCGGGGGTGCGAGGGCTTGTTTGGATTGCTTCGGATTGGGTGGTCTCGAGTTCATGAGCGATGACATAAGGGCCCACCAGAGACTACACAATAGCAAAACGACCTTGATCAAGTAGATGACTCGAGCGCCGTGTATAGAATAACCCATGAAATTAACACTGAGGTTCGAGGTGAGGAACTTCAGAAGCTGTATTGGAATTGCGAATAGACCGCGACCTTCAGGTGTCTCGTTGCTTTGCTCATTCTCGCGGACGGCTTCTAGCAGCATCAGCCCGGCCAGAGACCCTACCATCAGCTTACCGAAATACGGAGCAGGATTCTGCCAACCGCCGGCTTGGATCTGTTGTTGCTGTTGCACCTGTTGTTGGCGTAATATAGCAGGGTTCGGTCTGTAGGCTTGCTGAGGCACAGGGTAGGGCTGCCCTGCAGCCATTTGCGCGGCAAAACGTTTCATTTCTTCTGGGACCGGAATCATGCCCTGGACATCGGTTCGACGAGGCGTACCCATGGGTGAGGGGGCAAAAGTGCTTGGCTCTTGCGCATATGTCGTAGGTGTCGGTGGTGCAGGATGCTGCTGATGCGGGCTGATAGCACCGCCCATGGCTCCGTTCATAGCGCCTGACATAAATAGTTTTTCAAAGGCGGCAATTCTTTGTTGCATTGCCGCGTTTTCGTCCATAAGCCGGGAATTGCGCTTCTCGAGATGACGAATATACTCGGTTGCTTTGCTCAAAACCTGCATAAAGTTTAGTCACAAACCAACATTCAAAGCTAAATCCAGCAGACATACCGTTGCCTTGTTGAGCTTATGGGCGGGTGTCAAGCCCTGTAATTCTTCACGGTCGTTTGTAGTGTCTTCGCCTCGTGCACTCTTCGACATAATCCGTAGACTGGGCACACTGTCTCTTAGAGCTGCTATTTTGTCATTGAGATTGGTGCGATATCTCTTTTCAATCATGTTATGTGCGGTCTTCTTCACTGGCTGCTGGTTCTCGTCGTCCTCGTCTTCATCTTCGTCTTCGGCCGACGACTTCCGTTTCCGGGGATTTGACTTGTCTAAGTCTCTCATTTCTTCCGGCGAAGACGACATTGAGGACTTGCCAGGTCCGCCAAAGGAGTCAGGGCTTGGTTCGCTTCGGGGTGAATGGTACGGTATTCTTGGCGGCATAGCGATCTTCTGCAGTTTGTGCCGTTGCTCATCACTTAGCAGACCAACAGTGCCCTGAGGCACAGCCGGACGCGCCTGCGCCACATCCGGGGAGGCCACGGGAGTCGCCATCGCAAAGGCGGACGGGCCAAGTTCGTTCATAGATGCCGGCGGCATTGCCACGGGCTGGCGAGGAAGTCCGTCCTGGACGGGAAACTGTTGGTTTAGGTTCCATCCATCTTGGTACAAAGAGCCGGTATCGTATGTGTCGAAGGGAGTGGGATCTTGGAAGGGCCAGTTGGACTCGCCGAAGAATTGCTGGTCGTCGCCAGTTGTGGCCAGTGCATCGCCGTTACCGCCACCAGCACTGCTGGTGCCTTGGTAGTAAGCCGGGTTGGGGCCATCGAGGCCGAAGAGGCCAGAATTGTCTTGACGGTCGGTCATGCTGATGAGATCACCAGATGCACGCGTGGTTCGACATATGTAGCCAGCAAGCAGGCGACAAGCAGCAAAAAGTAGGCAAACGGCAGGGGGTCTTTGCAGCCAATCTTGGTCACCGGGCGCGGAGAGGGTAAGTGGAAGACGAGAGAGAAGGGGGGTTGGAACCGATGGCAATCGTGATTTGTCGTCGGTGGCCTGATTCTAGCGGGTCGATGGGAAGGAGGGACGAGGTAGATAGGTATGTATACAGTAGGAGCCTCGTGCTGTATATAACAGAGGGGCTTAGGGCATATAATCGTAGGCTATATAGATATGGGGCAGCCGCCGAGTGGATGGTCCAGAACACGTTTGGGAGTGAGCGAAACGGCAGACAATATCTACACGCAGATTAGGGAGATAGAGGGTTGGCTTGGTTCTACCTTGCAGTTTAGACGTCTAGCCTGGCCAAAAGGGAACTCTCAGCAGTAGCTCAGTCCTCTGACAGGAGGAATAGTCGGAATTGGTTCGAATGAATCGGGTGTAAAAAAGAAAACGGTCCAAGGCAAAGCTGAAGGGAGAGGAAGCTTGTTCTGTGGCGCCAAGCCCCCGTGGACTAATGCTGTATATGTCTTCAGTAAGTATGTTTCCCATATATTTTGTACATATAGTCATACATCTTTGATACAAATCTACTTAGTACGAGAGGCAAGTACGTGGGACGGGGATAACAGGGTTGTGCGTGGGAATGGTCAGGGAATGGTCACTGTGGTGTCTTTACGGATCTCGACTGTCGCTCCTTACCTAAGGTAACTGTCTAGGTCAAACTAAATCGATACCCTCCCAGTCGCTTAGGTCGTCTAATTCTAAAAGGGGGAAGCGAGGCAAAGCGTGAACTAGGTAGACTTAATTAAAGAATAAGGCAGTCGGAGATTGAACAGATTGGACAGGAAACAACCCAGCAGTCACCAGGATGGGTTGTGTTGGGAATGGCGTGGTATAGAGTGGGCAAAAAATGACAGATGCTGCTTTTTGATCTGGAAAGGTCGGTGCCAGACCAGTGACTGGAAGACTGGGAGACAGCTTCGGCCACTATAAGGTTAGGTACCTACCCGGGTATGCACTACCTACATAGTACATACAGCATACCCACGCACACACATAATTACAGCCGTAGGTATCTATTGCTAGGCATGCTTGACAGGAAAAACTCGCCAAAGATCAGATCATACGATGGCGGAACAGATCGGATACCTCCTAACTGAGACACCCGACTTGTCATTGGCCGGGCTAGGCCGTCCACCTCCTCTTGTAGTGAAAGTGTGGAACCACGCTACGGTGAGCTAGGACTATCTAGTGTTAGTGCCATGCAGTAGCCACTCACAGTTCTATTCGTGACGCAAGTACCCGCTAAACCACGTGCTCTCCAAACCTTTCAAGTCTCGGAGCACCCCGTAGGAAATTTTGCTACCAAATGGACGCCAAACATATAGACGAGTTGTTATATATGCTGGCGCTGAGCGGACAGAAACAATCTAGGACAGCTGCATAATAAGGCATGCATCTGTTATGTTAGACACCTATGCGTACTTCATCTCGGTATCCAGTATTTTTGCATTGAGGGAGGAACCAGGTTGGAGCTTATCAATGGCTCCCGGTATGTACCTGCCTACCTATGCCTACTTATACATCTCTTTGAAGTTTGAAGCTCGAACTCTTCCATCTTCAAGAACTTATCGGTTGTCTACATATGGCGCTATTGGCATAGAGCATAGGCTAGTAAGGACTCTGACGGAGTCTGCCAAAACTTAGTGGAATGAACTAGGTTAGTAACTTGGGTGCTTGGCAGTTTTCAAGTTTTGCTCGGATGTGACAATATTGAACCTCAAGTACAGCAATACCTGGATGCTACTAATTCGCGTAGTATCAGGCAGTGAATGTCCTTCACGTGCAGCCTCAGTCCTCACGTTTGGCTTGCTTAAGCGACCAGGTACAAGAGACTCGGCATTGGAGACTTAAGCAGTATGGGGCAACCAGCACACAAGGATGAAGCTCCCCCTTAATATTCCGATGCCCATGGTGAATCTGATCGACCCGGTAAGGCTCAAAATATTTGTCGCCACGCTTCCCGAATCCTGGGTCTCCCACGTTCGAACGCTATATAAAGCAGATGCGGGGAATGGCAGATCTTGGTGTGATCACGCTGACGAGGTGGCTGTTGACCATAAGGAACGAAGTTCTGTAGTTGTGTCCCTGACACTCTTCAGCTACGCAGTTCCCTTGGTCAAGATGTTATAATGTCTTCAAGCACGAAACTCTCCAATGAAGGGTCTAGGCTGCCATGACTGGAAGTCGGAGAGTTTCCTGCGATCGACTCTTCAGTGCACCACTAATGTGTTGCCTTCCTCACCAGTGGGGGGACGAACGATAACTCCGAGTATCAGCGGGATGTATATTGCTTTCCTGCTATGGTGTAGTGCATCGTAAGGCTAATTATCTTTGCCTATACTTCTACCGCCCGGTTACCGGCGTTGTCGCCAAGAAACGGACCGAGCTGCTCAAAGGCCTGTGCAACGCATAGCAAATGCCGACATTCGCCTTCTCGTCAGCTCTCATGAGATGGTTAAGTCAGCTGAAACTGCTATCGGACCATTTGTGAGGTGAGTTTTGGTGGCAGAGCGAGACTAGGTCTCTAGCTAGCTGAATATCCACAAGGGAGATCCCATACGGCCGAGTTTTGATTACGGTTAAATCCCCTCCGGAGCCGTCGCATTACCTACGACCAGTTATCAAATGGCTCTGCTAGAGGCATATACATGCCCATGATCGGGCCGGGTTGCCTTCCTCTGATCAGTCATCACCGTATCACAGTTTCTCGTCTGATTTTTAAGGTAGGTGAGGCTTGAAGCCAACACGCAGCATGGTATCAACCGGCCCTGAAATGACTCGTGTAGCTAAGTAGCCCAATCACTAGTAATCCCCAGCTATGGGCATAGCCTTGGATAATGACTCACATCACGTACAAATGCCTGGTTCAGGAAAATACGAAGACGAAGGTGGCTGTTGGATTGATCTGAGTGACGGACACGTTCGCCTTCTTCGGGGACATGATTTGAACAGCATCGACAAGTTTCAAGCGTATCTTGTAATAATAACATGAATGAGGACGCATCTCTCAACACCAGCAGGGACGTCTACGGACTACAGGTATTGGCTTTTGCAATAATGAGGGAAAAGCAATATGGCTTAACATGTTACAAGCACTTTATGTAGAACTCATTGCGAATGGATAGTATACGTCGTAGGCAACATGTCTCTTACTCGAAGAAAAACGTTGATACAATGACTCCAGTAAAACTCCATTGGTATATAAAATGATGAAGCCACCTCCCCAGTCCTGAAACGTCAGATCTACAAGGGTTGGCGAAACCCCCATGCAAAATAAGCCCTTGCGTCCTTTGTGCAATCCTTATAACATTACACCCATCTCGTCCATTGCTCTAAAAACGAGCTAGAGAACACCAAGCTCGCGGGACTGGTAAATTACCACATATCTTCCGTACTCTTCACCATTTGCATTGTTGGCGTCTTGGGTTGCATCTGCTTCATCCTCTTGCGATCTGCTCTGGTCACTAGAGATGGTGTAACTGGTACTACAGGTGAGAACGGTTGGTAGGGCGAGTACGGAGCGGGTGCCCCCGTCCAGGGCGTTCGCATACCCGGAGATAGCGGTGCTCGCTCAAACGTTGTCTGCTTTGTGGTCTGCAATGACGGCGAGCTTAAGGCTGGCTCATAGGCACGAAGAGGGAGTGTACCTCCTGTGCGGACGGCTGAGGGAGGATTTGGCCGGGAAAAAGACGCCCCAGGTCTCGGCGAGGTCGGAAAAGTAGAGCCAGGTTTGGGGGATGATGGCAGTGAAGGGAATCGAGTGGAGCTCGGCTTGGGCGAGCTGGGCAGACCGACCAAAGGTGTGGTTGAACGCTCTGAGGTTGCCGAAACTGGATCGACTTCAGTTGGGGCTTGTGAATCGATTCGGTAATGACCGAACTGAGCACCGATGCGCTCGTCTATGCTTTGTGTGCTCTCGGGCGACATATCCGGAGGAGTAATGGGTGACACCGGTCCCGGATACCTACCGGCACGCATATACGGTTGCTGATCCACGGGAACAGGCGGCGGCGAAGCAGGCGCATAATGTCGCGGAGGGATAACGTTCATCTCTTCACCATTCTCACGTGGGAATGTACCCGACATGGGTGTCATGATCGGAGATGAGATCGTGATACCCTTGGTATTCTTCTTCCTCGGAGACTTGAAAGCGGACAAGATAGAGGACGTGCGAGACTGTCTCTCCGGTTCGCCGTTGGAAAGGTCCAGGTTCGCAGGCTTGCCCTTGCCTCTCTTGAGAATGCCCGGCTTGGGTGCAGGCGCATTGGCGGCCGATTTTGCCAAGGGTGCCGGTGGTCCCTCAATAGGCGTGCCGGCCTCCTTCGCAGCCTCGTGCTCCATCACATACTTGTACATCTCTTCTAGTTGCTGTTGCGCCATTTCGCGATCTGCAGCAACGACTCTCTGGTCCACTAGGTAGTTGACACCGAGGGTGCTCGCACCAAGACTGCTCGTTGAGTACGTGGAATAGGACCCAGAGAAAGTATATGGATTTGGTCCTTGATTATGCGAAGAATACGGGCTCTGACCTTGGTCCACAGATGGGGTAGTTGGTGTTGGGTAGGAAAAGTTCTTGATGGGCGATTTTGGTGTTTGAGGCTGCTCAGGGTAGGGATAAAAGCCAGCTTTATCACCGGGATTAAGTCCTTGAGGAAATGCGAACTCGAAAGGATACTCGTCTTCTAGATCCTCTTCCCCTGCCGCGAGATGGTCCCGACGTGTCTTCGCAAGCAAAAGTAGGATGCTGGCAACAATCACAAGAGATACAGCGTACGCGCCTACGATACCACCAATTTGTGCGGGCAGGTAAGCCGGGTTGCGAAGCGCGCCAGCAGATAGCGGAGGGCCGTCTTCAGGAGAAGGTGTTGGGTCGAAGTAGTTTGAGTATACAGTGAGCTCAGGTGGGCTCTTTCTAGGTGCTTTCGGTTGTGTCGAAGCACATAAAGGGAGAAGGACTAGGAGGGAGGTTAAGAAGGGAGCGAGACTAGGTGAGAGAGGCGTGCTATAAAGCCCCGGGTGCATGGTGTTGTGTGATTCGGATCGTCATAAAATATAACCATATTCCCAACTCGCGGTTTCCTAGGCCGTTAGTGTGCAGCACCTCCTGACCGTTCAATCGAAACACATATTGCTAGAGAAGGGGCAAGGTCAGACACAGACTTGGGAGGACAAAAGGGTATATAGCGGCTGGTGAAGTTCGGCAGTGTGTCGAGGTGGGCCGTTGGACGATGGTGCCGACACATCACGGCTTATTCTGGGATGTGAACTGGCCTCTCACTTGTCGAAGAGGCCGGGCCCTTGGGGCAGAATTTGGGGCTTTCGAGGGCACATGCATGATGAGACCCCAGAATAGCGGCCAGTCAGCGTGGTAGATTCCCATGTCTGATCACAGTGATCTCGAGAGTTGATGGGACTTGGTTGGCTTCGGCCACTCTGGTTGGACGGAAGATATGGAATGGCAGGGAGGTTAAGCGCCGAGGAGTTGAAAAGCGGACTTGATTGGCCATCATTAGTCGCATTGGCTCTGGACCCCGCCCGGTCCGCTCCCCTCTTCCCGGTCCCTTGCTGGATCTGTCCCTGGACTATTCCTGGTCTGTCTGAGGGACAAGCACCGATGCTTCCCCATTCAGTTGCTTTTGCTGTCTTATTATTGGCTTCATATAATGTGAAATGCCTCTTTTCATATATGGCTTCCTGCAGGTGCTAGATCAATGGGGAGTCGTTGTGATTTAGGCGAGGTGATGCGATAAGGCTTATTCCTTGCATTATCGTCGTCTTAATTATTGCCTACCTATTGTCTAACCAAGATTCATCGCGCTCTGTTTCCTTGATATGACTTGGTCCTTGCCAACTCTGTATGCTCAATTATGAAGGCCTAGCTAGACACGAGGGGTGTTTACCCTATGATAAGGTCGTGCATCAATTACGACAGCTAGATCTAGGTTACTTGAAACCTATGCAGCATACACGCGGGAGAGCACAAATTCATATGGATGCAAACAAAAGAAAAATTCAAGTCGCGAGAACCAATGCTGATGTATAGTAGTAGCGATGACAGGGTGACAGCCACATTTTTCTTTTCTAATAAATCAATGCGTCTGTTGGGTTTTGGGCAGGAGGGGCAAAGAAGAAAGCGAAGCGCAGAAAACCATTAGCGCTGTTAGGAATCGAACCCAACTCCACACTTATACTAACCTCTCTGGCAGACTGTCACAGGGGCAACCTGTACCTACTTGCCTACCCGGGCACCTGCATAACCTACTTATAGTAGTGGAACCCTTTACAAGTATCTTGACCAACGCAATATGCATGTATACGGCAAATATACAACTTCGAATTGAAATTAGATTCCAATGACGCATTAAGCCCAAGTCGTCGACATATCTACTCCCTAGACGCGGTCTAGCTCCAGGCGTGCATACTATACTTCACGACTCTTCGAATCATCGACTAGGCGTCTGTCTGATGCCTTCTAACTTTGTCTTATTCCAATTCTACGTATTGAAAGGATGTCAGCACATCAGGACCTGCAAGATCTCATACGGTTGATGACCGTAGGAATGAAAATCCCTATCAAAGATGCATTGTCACGTGTGAAGAGCCTTCAAGTCAGGGATATCCGAAGCATTAAGCAAATAGCAGAATGCTCTCTTTCCGAAGTTCAAGCTGCTATTCATGATGCCAAGGCCGCAAGATCTCTTCAAAGCGCTTGCAAAGCCCGAATGAAAAATCTAAGTACATCATCAGCAAGCAAGCGTACGGGATCCGATCTTGCAGCAAATGCCAAACGCTTGAAAGCCTCTGGTGATGCCGGATACCTGAATGGGCCGGCCTCCATGGAACCGCACGAGTTTGAGGCGTCTCTTGAGCTTCCCGTAGAGACAGATGAAGAAGTCATTGCCAATACTGTTCTTCTAACCAACAGAGCACCTCTTGTCCTGGCCTTTGCCCTTGAGCTCTTACGGTATACAATGTCGGAACAACCCCCTTCTAGCCGTTTAAGCTTAGCACAGGCGGTTGTAAGCGCCAACTCGAGGAGCAAAGCTGTCTCTATTGGCCTCGAGAAGGGCCTTAGTGCAGACGACGAAGGCTGGGGTCACGGGCAACCCAGAGTGAGAGTAATGGGACGAGAAATTGCTGTTCTGAAGAGGGGTGGCTACGAATGGAAGAGAGAAAACGAGCCTAAGTCGGCTGAGGAGACATCTGCCGAGTTGAAAAAAGCGATGACCGAAGCCGAGGCTCCCATTGGCCTTAATAGTGATCCTAATAACTCGGGGCCGAGCCAAGCTGCCAGAACATGGTCGACCAGTCAGCCCGTCACTTTGAAGCAATCAACATTCGTCGTTCGTGCCACTAATCTCACGGACCCATCTCAACGTCAGTCAGTCTTGCAGTCGCTTTTTGCTGCCAATCCATCACTCCAAACGGCAACCCACAACGCGTGGGCATACCGTGTCAGGGTTCCAACACATCTCTTCAATGCCACCACAATCAAAGAGGAGTCTTTCGATGATGGAGAGAGCGGTTGCGGCTCGTTTTTACTTCAGAATATGCGAGAGATGGATGCCGTGGATACCCTTGTGGTGATGACCCGTTGGTACGGCGGAGTCATGCTTGGTCCTGACCGCTGGCGTATTATGCGGGGTTGCTTGAGAGAGTGAGTTTTTCTAGTTTCGTGGACTTATTTATACCGGCGGCATCAATGGTATCCCTACGAGTTGATGACAACTGAACTGACTTGGCTTTAATGCAGTGCACTCTCGGAGCGACTCCGTATCACCGGAGAGCAAGCCACATTGAAAGGCGAGGCTGTATGGGGCTTAGATCTCGAGGCCATGAGAAACACTGCTGGTTCTGCTGGCTCTGCGTCTAGTAGATCGTACGAAGCAGGTGTTGTTGGAATGCCCATTCACCGGCCAGAGGTAGCCAGAGCATATCTGCTTAAAAGTTTCGCTACACGGATTGAAACTTCAGACGAGAAGATAGAAGCTAGAGACCCGCACCAAAACGATGACCAGGGCGGACCGCCTGTTGCAAGCAAGCCCAGCGTGTTAAGAACCACGCCGAAAAAGAAGACGGCCAAAAGCACTGAATTCGAGAAGGAAGAAAACGTTGCTAGACTTCTTGGTGCCGTTAGGCTTTTGTATGAAAGTTGGGCGGGCCATTTGAGTACCAATGATCTCGATCGACGCGCCTGGAGCTGGTACGTGTCCGTTCGCCCGGAAGTCGAGAGCGGCCCTGCCGGATGGGGTGCGAAGGGACACCTCAAGCTATCCGATATTCTCGCGTTACAACGGAAAGATTCTTGACTTTGTTCGATATCCCGTGTGTTCAGCAGATTCCAAACATGACAACGGTTTTAGACATCTGGAGTTGCAACAGGGATTGAGCACGACTACCACCACTTAAGTCCGGCCTACCTCGGAGCCTAAAGAAAATCACAGGATATTTCCTGGGTGGGAACATGATCTGTATAAGTGACGCCGAATGTTCAAGGTTGCCCAAACTCATATGTAATAGAATGTTATTGCTCTACGGCATAGCTATACTGGGGTATCATCAACAACCTACAATTCCGATAAAGCCACTTTAGACAACGACCCAATCGGTAGACGTCCCGAATGGCAGGATCCTGAATCACTCAACCCTTACCTCACTCTCCAGAACGATACAGGAACCAATTGAACAAGCTCTTCCCCCCTGGACGTGGATTTTGATTTGGGTTTTGCACATCTATTCCGTTGTATGTCAGGTATGAGTACGCCGAAGATGTGTGGGTCGAAGATGTGTTGGTAGTGTTGACCGTGTCCGCATCATTTGGCCTCCTTGACGAGCTTTGGGTCAGTAGTCGTTTTATCTCCCCTGATGCGAGCCCTGCGTCTTTTGCAGCATCAAAAGCGGTCCTGCCAGACCCGTCACGCAATTTCGTATCGGCCCCGCGTAGCAGCAGCTCCTTAACAAGATGAATCTTCACACCCGACTGGGCTATATCGATTGCCCGGATGAGCGGGGTGGACTGATTCGGGCCACCAATATCGGGGTTGGCACCTCGAGATAGTAGAAATGAAGCCACTATGATATATACCGTTAGCGGGCGCTGATGTACGCTGGTTTACAGAGATGAAGCCCGAGCGCTCACTTTCGTTGTTGCCTTTCTCACAGGCCATGTACAGTGCTGTCTTCCCCCAACAATCCTGGCGATCAATAAATCTAGGGGGGCTTCGATCCAGAATCAACTTAGCGACCGCAATACCGCCAGAACCGCATTGGCATTTATGCAGAGGGGTTTGTTGCTGCCTGTCCTGCACGTCAACCTCGGCGCCTTTTTCTAGGAGTGAATTGCATATCCGCTCGTTGCGTGCGCTTGCCGCAAGGTGTAAGGGCCGTTGACCTGTGCTATCGGGTGTATTAGCGTGGGCGACGGTTTGTACCATGCCCTGCACCATTTCTAAATTGCCATCCTGTATAGCTTGGTGGATTGGTGCTTTGCCTTTCTCTGGGTCACAAACGTCGAACCCGAACTGCGGGCTATGGATCTTGAAACCCAGTTGCTCAGACCACATGTACAACCTGCTCAAGTCATCGTCGACGGGGTCAGATTGCGCGGGAAACTTTTGGTCCAGGAGATCCTGGATAGCCTGCGCCTCATCAAATATCTGAACGCTTTGCAGATTCTTTCTGAGCATCTTCGCGGACTCCACGACTAGGTCTTTATTAGGAGGGCTTGCCCTTAACCGGCCCATCCATGCCGTCCACAGATGGTGTCGCGAGTCGGTTAGTCTCCCTTGTTTCGCACTGTAATATGAAGTTAGTGACTCACATTAACACTTCAAATTGTAGAAGCGCCTCTATTCTCTCGCTTATTTATTTTACCAGAGCATTCGAGAGAACGATAATAGGAGAATCGAGGAAGCAGGAAACAAAAGCCAGACAGGAGATAGAGTACTTATACCCCCTGTCAAAGTACGTAAATAGCTATGACACTTACTATAGACAGCCAAACTTGTGGTGCAGCCTCCATTGACGGTCAGTATCGTCTGTTGTGCTTGATTCTTTCGCGCTTATTAACAGCTCCTTTAGTATCTCCTCGACCTCGTTGTCTGTCTTGGGGTCATCAGACTCGAACAGGATCTCTGCAAGCGTCTCTTTCATATCCGCCAATTTGGGGCTAATGCCGCCGCTGTCGTCACCTTCGCTCAGTAGTGTACGGATATAAATCCCACGTCGTTGGTATTTCGTGGCTTGGGTATATATTCTATTTTGTCGGAGCTGCTGTACATTTTTCTGGTTCCTCTCTAGTGTGAGACGGAAATACATTCGGCTTAATTCGTCGGTAACGCTGTACTCGGATACATGTATACCGTCTTCATATGTTTGTAAGGTTGAACTGCTGGGATGGCTGTGCATCGATAGGGCCAGCCGCGAGTCGATCGATTCGCTGTCTGGTGTATAGAGGGACACAGCCGCGGAAACCTCGCTGTCGAAAACCGGTCAGTCTTATTTCGCTCGCCCTTAGCGCTAAAGCAGGGAATTTGGGGGTAGAGATAACTCTTTATCCGTTCTCGGATACTTAAATGGGAGGAGATTCAGAGTGATCTTACTCAACCGTTTCCCGCCACTCTCTTATTTCTCTCTCTAGAGAGCTTTCTAATCCCTCCTCGTCCGTTGGAGGCTCTTGTATTCGCAACACCGGGACTTCGCTGGTATCTTCCATCCTTGGCTCGGGCTGAAACGAGAATACTTCAGCTTCGCGGATAGCTTTGTGAATCTTTTTGACTTCGTTATGGATCTCGTCCAGCGACTGCCTATTGATCCATAACTCTCCGAGTGAGAGAGTGGACAAACTCAACTGAAGAACACCCCTGTACGAAGTAATGCGGTGTACGAGTTCCTTCACTCGCTCGCCTGCTAGGGATTTCTGCAAGCTGAGTTTAAGCTTCTGAATAGGAGTTGTATTATCCTTCAGTTCGGGAAGTGCTTGGTTCAATTTATTGAGCGAGACACGACACGACTGAAGAATGCGGTATATCGTATCGTGATGCCTATGCTCGAACGATAGCCGTTGAGGCCGCCTTTCGAACGCCTCGTCAACAGCATGCAGCGCGTCCTTCAAGTGTCCTATCTCTTCATGCAGCTCGCGGATGGAGTCTCCTATGGTTCTAGTTTGTTCGACAAATCGGCTTAAAGCACTAAGAATGTTTCCCGCCAGAGAAGCGAACTGGACGGCAGCAGCAGCTATCGAGAGAGGATCCATCGTTTCATCGTACCGGGTCAAGCGTATTTCATTCTCAAGCTTTTGCATGTGATCCGAAGCGGGACACAACCTGGTTTTGTAGTACGCCTGAGCTTTCTCCGCAAATAGTGCAATACCTTGACTGCTAAAGATAGAAGGACTCCTTTAGTTGTCTTCTATGGGGCGCGCCCTAGCTAGTATCAGTCTTTTGACCCACACCCACGTGTCTTCTGACAAGGTTTGTTCGATGAGAGCCGGAGCCTGCAGCTTGAGAGAACGGGTGTGGTGGCTTAGCTTTCAGCTGCACAAAGTTTACGTCACACTTTCGCTGCTAGCTAGTTAGTGGCGATGTGGTCGGCCAACGAGCAGTTAATCTGCTAATCGATACAGATGTACAGTCCCTCATTTCTGACCGTTTGCTGACTGGGGCATATCCCGCCGTGGGGAATTAGGTTGCAAACAAAGCCTGGCTACCAACTCACAGCGGCTAACGATTTAGATCTGGGGAAGAAACTACACACCACTTACTCTTTTCGGGCGTTAGTACTGGCTTGATAAAGAAACTACATCACAGCATAGTGCTTAGGGATTTCTCAAAAATGACACAACAACACTGCGATAGTGCCGAAAAGATGGGGTTTTTTTAAATTTTTTTTTAAAAACTTTAAAGGTGGGTTCACGAAAACGGTGGGATTGTTGGCGCGGAGGAAGAGGCATGAGAGCCTACTGGGAGGTCTCGGCTTCGCAAGGATTCTTCTCAGCTTTTCTCGCGGGGATTTCCTCAAACCAGTAACGATGGGTATAGGTACTTTAGAAAGGGCAAGGCACACATGCCCGCCCGATTTGAAGAAGAGAGAGGAATGCGAGAAGTAATCATTAGGGTTGCATTTGTGCGACACACTTGGTTGAGCCACCAAGGCATCCAAGAAGGCATACACCAAAAAAAAACGTGCGTCAGTTTAACTGCAGCTACCTAGAATAATCGGTCAGATCCAGGCTGTCTGCAACATTGCTACTACTCCCAGAGGAAGGGAGTACATATCTTCTGATTTGTTACCGAAATTTTTTTTTTGGAATCTTGACGAGACCCCCACTAGCGAACAAAGACCTGTCGACTTGTCTTGTCTGGTTTCCAAGCAGCTCGGAGTTTGAGACACTTATAGTGTGAAAGCTTATATAACAAACTGTATTTCCGAAGAGAAAAGCTACCTACTTGTATCTATTGCTTGACCAATCTAGTCTAGCCGTTGCGATGATAGACCGGCGCGGCTCTGCGTTCAGTCACGCGAGGGCTTCCGAGGCCGTTGCCTCCCCCTTTCAACCCAACTTCAACAATATCGAGATGACTGCTAGGCCCTCTAGTATACCAGTAACCCGAGACTCTTATCAGGTTCAGTCTAGTCGAAGACGAACTAATTACCAAGCAATTATCGAGAGTCCGCTAGGTACGACTATGGTTCCTGTGTCCCATAAAAGTATACGTTTACTCACGGTTCTAAGCCCGTTTCACGGACGATGAACTCGAGGCCGATGTCCGATATTTCCACGCAAATTTCCTGCCATTCGTGGACCTAAGGCAGCTTCTGAGAGCCGTCAACGTCGCGAAGGAGATTAGGGCCTACGACGAAGTTGCGCGATCCCCCGATCCCCATGCTGGCCGAAACCTCCCGGTGCAGTTGACGGCGGATGAAAAGCTCGCACTGAAGAGGGAGAAGGATTCTCTGCCTTCGGAACCCACGATGCTTGTCGTCATCCTGACCGTCTCCCTCGCAGCTTTCCTACAGGGATTTGTTCAGTCGTCCATTAACGGAGCATCTCTCTACCCGGAGACCTTTGGACTTAAATCGGACTTGACAATGTCATCCCCGGATCCCACGCCAGATTGGAAGCTCGGGGCTGTCAATGCCTCGCCTTTCTTGTCGGCGGCACTCGTCGGCTGCTGGCTTGCATTACCCACCAATGACCTGGTTGGCCGGCGCGGGTCCATGGCAATCGCTGCCTGCCTTATCTTTGCCAGCTCGCTAGGCAGTGTTTTCTGTGAAAGCTGGCAGCAGCTCTTAGGCGTCCGTATCATCGGCGGTATAGGTTAGCTGATCTCGCATAGCCAGTTAAATCCCATGATAATAGACGGCACAGCTCTACCTCACATGAATGTTGCCTACTAACTTGTCCGACCATAGGCATGGGGATCAAGGCCGTTAGCACGCCCATCCTAGCCTCGGAGACTGCCGTTAGCTATTGGCGAGGCACGTCTATTCTTGCTTGGCAGCTCTGGTAATGCCTTCTAACCTAGTCGTTCACATAATAGTGCAATACGGAGACGGGTGACTAACAGTAGCAGGGTCGCCTTTGGCATCGCTATAGGATTCGCATTCAATCTGATTTTTTACACGGCCCGAGCCCCAAAGACAACAGCAGGGCTAATTTTAGGGGCACCACTCGTTCCGTCTCTTTTCCTTCTGTGTAGTCTTTGTTTTTGCCCAGAGAGTCCTCGTTACTATATGCGACCAAGAAGTGCATGCTTCAACGCGGGAAAAGCTTACAATATCTTACGTAGACTCAGAAAGGAAGAGGTAATTCATCTACTGAGACAACATCATACCGGGTGGACAAGAAAAATTGTTCCTTTTATGCTGACGACATTACTCTAGATTCAAGCACTTCGCGATATCTATCTGATATATAGATCAGTTCAGCAAGAAGGACGAGATGGACAGCCGACAACCGACGCTCTGAGCTACGGCATCCCTCAAGGTTTTGTCGGGCATCTCAAAGCCTATATAACACAATACAAGGAGCTCTTTACTAAGAGGCGGCTAAGGAACGCCCTCATAAGTAGTTCTATAGTAGCGCTAGCCCAACAACTCTGTGGAAGTGAGTGGTCCAGCCGGTCTCAGTATTTCTTCTGCGCACATGCTAAATATCTATACAGTAAACATATTGGCTTTCTATTCAGGTAAGGATCGGGAAGCCCCCAAACTCAAAGCCCTTCGCTTGGTAAGCAGGCGTCATTCAAGGCTCCTTGCATGGTCCTTGCTGCCTTGTCTTATGCAGATGCCCATGCTTAGATGGAGAATCAATTTGCACGACCTTGAGCGGATTTCACGACATCTTGCTTCTGTAAACTAGGCATTGTTGCTGACACTAAGCCCAGGCCCTTTATTCAATGCAATTTTAGCCTCTGACGATGAGAAGTTGATCATCCCCGAAGCTTATAGCCTGGGATTCGGTACGTCAAAGTCGACTACTCCTCATCCTAGCTGGTGGCACCGCCCGTAGCCTGCTTAAGGTAGCAGTCAGATCGCTTATACGTACTTTTCACAGGAGCCATCAACTTCCTCTTTGGACTCCCCGCCATCCGGACTATCGATAGGTTGGGTCGTCGCAAATGGCTCATGCTCACTTTACCCGCCATGAGCATCTGCATGCTCGTCGCTGCTTTATCGACTAAGTTGTCCGATCGTAACGCTCATGACGGAGTCATTGCTTTTTTCATTTTCGGTCCGTTCCTCCATCATCTCACTGTTTTCTTCCTTTCGTTCTGTTACCTTTTCCTTATTACTAAGAGGAACGACTGACAAACCGCATAGCATTCGCTGCCTTCTACTCCCCAGGAATGGGTATGTCGCATTGTCCCCATTTTTCACCACTCCGAAGGAGTCGAATCCAGCGTGGTATAACACATAAAATACATATATAGCAACTAACAAGCATCAACTAGGACCGATCCCATTCACCCTGGCATCTGAGAGGTCAGTGCATACCTACGAACCTGCCTACATATTTGAATATCCTCATCCATATCGGGAGGAGGTGCCGAGACTGACTTCATGATTTTTCCAGCTTCCCATTATCTCATCGCGAGGCTGTAAGCTCACCTGCCTCCTTCATTCCGCATGGAAAATAACGCGGCACACGTCATATGATGTGCATCACGTGCTGACTTATTTTGTCTTGAAACAGGGCTGTGCATTCGCCATAGCCATCAATCTTGGCTTCGCAGGTCTTTTATCGATCTTCCTCCCTAGGTAGGTAAATCGAAACAAAACAAGTTCCAAGATTCCTAACACCCTACATCCTGCCGCCACAACTCGAATCCCTACCCAACCCAACCCAGCCCGGCCAGTTCGATTTTCATTTATCCGCTCACACACAACTAACAAAAAACGTTAACTAACCCTCATCTTTCTTTAAAAACAACAGCATCTACGCAAGACTCGGCGACGGCGGGACCCTCGGCCTCTTCGCTGGCCTGAACCTCGTAGCCCTGATCCTCGTCTTCCTCCTCGTGGAAGAGACCAAGCGCCGCACTCTCGAGGACCTCGACTCCATCTTCGACGTGCGCAAGACCCGCTTCACGCGCTACCAGGTCCGGCAGTACCTGCCCTGGTTCTTCCGACGGTATATACTGGGTCGGAATATCCCGAAGCCGGAGCTGTATCTTGATCTCATCTGGGGGAATCATGGTCAGGGTGAGGGCCAGGGCCAGGGTCAGGGTAAAGCAGGTGGGGATGGTGGCAGTGGGAGCGCGAGTGTTGCTGCTCCAGGGATAGGGACAGGGATAGAAGAGGAGGAAGAGAGGGCTGGGAATGAGAATGGGAACGATAAAGCTATCGGGGAGGGTGTGAGTGTGATAAGGAGAGATGGAGGAGGCGATGGTTTAATTGACTCGTCGCCGCCTTTTGCTCATGATAATATGGCACCTGGCCGGAGGCATACGGGCTCTAAAGTTGCTTATTGAACAATTGAATCGATTTACCTATGCTATTCTCTAATAAAATGGCGAAATTAATCAAATGAATCAAACAGCGATCACAGACAGACAAGCCTATCGTGGTGGAAACTTGCTACTCGTCACACCTACACCTATAACTACAACGCTGAAAGTAGATAGGCTAACAAATCAAGTCATACAATTTGTCGAAACTCTTCATTCTATTCATAGGCTATTCTAGGTGGGCGACAGAAAAGGTAGGATAATGCTATGCAATACGGCGATACGTTATCAGATGCATCCAGTTATATACCTGAACCATGCTTCGTTCCTATTGATGCAATCCAATGCAAGACGAGACACAAACAAGCAAGCAATTACTGCCAATGCTCTATCGTGGACCAGGGAAAGACAGCAAGTAAAAAATAAAAAAAAACCCGCTCCGCGCTGAAAATGCATTCAACCCTAGTAGACGCCGCCCATCATTTCGTTCAGAATATCTCTCGAAACAGGCTTGTTCCTTAGGAGAGCCTTAGTCGTGATGTTCCCCCTCTTGGGACCTGGTCTCTCGTTTTCCTTCCCCGCTAATACCTGACTCGGCTTCTTTATTTTGCCCCTGGTGAGTTTCTTCGGGCTTTTCTTAGACGGTGACGGTTGTGTACCTGACATGCCTGTTGCTGTGAACTGTGTCGGATTGTCTTCAAAGAAGTGGCTCTCTAGCGCGTTACTGGGCAAATCATAAATCCAGTCACGCTCTTCCATTACACCGATGAACTTGCTGAGCATCTCCTGTTCCCCGCTGCCCTTTAGCGTATCGCGGCTCCCGACCACGATGAGTTTTGTCTTTGCACGCGTAAAGGCGACATTGATCCGGCGCCAATCCTTGAGCAGGTCGCCTATGTTGCATGCCTCGTTGCTTCGGACAAGACTGAGAATCACAACCTCCTTGTCTCTGCCTTGAAACCGGTCGGCCGTATGTAGCTCGATATTATGCCCAAAGCCCCGAAGGCCGTGTTTCAGCAGTGAGAGTTGTGAGCGGTAATGCGTCATCACCCCAATCTCGTTAGCCGGCACGCCGACGGCGAGAAGAGAGTCGACGAGCTGTACCACGATGCGAGCTTCGGTTGGGTTGACGATACGATTACCCTTGGCCTCCTCTTGGGGCGAGGGTAGATGGTCTGTGTTCAGGAATCGAACACGTGCATCGGGATCGAGGATATTATGTAGCCAGCAGTGCTCGTTGCTCCAGCTCACACAAAACGACCTTGGCGTTCCAGGTCGCATAATCGTATGGGAGTCATAATGCTTCTGTTGCAGTCGTTCCATACGAGGGATAACTAGCTTTCGGTGCCGAAGCGCTTCTGTGCCGCACTTCAGTCGTCCTTCATAGATGAGAGTGTTGCTGAGCGTCATAACGTCCTCACACATGCGATACTGGTGCTCAAGGTTGACAACAGACTCGGGGTGCTTATCCGAAAGCAACTTAAAGAGACTCACATCCAGCCCCCCAACCCTGGCTTCCTCATTCTGAACAAGCGGTGGAAGCTGGTTGTGGTCTCCTACAAGAACGAACGTCCTCGCCAGCCGTATAGGTCCTAGGCAGATTGGAAGTGTGATCTGCGACGCTTCGTCCACGATACAGTAGTCAAAGGTACGCTCGCTGAAAATGGGATGGCTGACCCCTAAGCAGGTAGTCGCTACAACTGGACTGCCGTGCCAGGCCTCTCGAATCTCCTCAAAACTGTTCATCGGCTGAGCTGCTAGGAGAGCAAACTCTTGAACCTCGGGGTGGACCTTTGCAGGAGCCCCAAGTCGGAGGATGGGGAATTGATCAGCTTTGAATTTCAGCAGGATATTGTCCACTGCGGAGTGAGTGTACGAAGTCAGAAGGACACTCTTCCCTTGGCTAACAAGGGCGCGAATAATGTGCGCGGTAGTCGTTGTCTTGCCCGTACCCGGCATGCCGAGCACCAGTGCATAGTCTTGAGCGCTCATCACTTTCTCGATGGCTCGCTTTTGATCTACATTGAGCGTCTCCTCTCCGGAGACGGAATATTGCGTGGTAGTCATCTTGAAACGAGGGGGAACGAGATCGACCACCAGCCGCCTAATCTCTCTTGAGCCGAACACCCCGTCAGCCATCACTTGCACTAGATTGTTCCGTACAGTGGCCATTCCGTTGCTGAACTCGTCTTTGTCGAGGCGATAGCGCACCGGCGCCTCTTTGATCTTTCCCTGGGACTGAGCCGGCGTTCCACCTTCGGGAACAACCTCCATAATACTAGCGAACACCTGGTTTGTGGATTCATCGAACCCGGGGCGTCGAATGCGCGCATTATGGAGGCGTCGGTCAACGGCGACGCAAATCTTCTGCTTTCGTACAGATGTGACGTAGCCAATTGCCAGTGCGAAATGCCCGTCTTCGTCCGAGATTACGATTGGTTCGCCTACCGCTACCTGGGAATCGAGGAAGGAGAAGGCCGAGCTCGCATTCTCTTTGATAAAGTTATAGCGGTATCGGTTGATCTTGGATGATTCAGTATCTTCGAATGCGGAACCCTCCTCGATGACGACGTTGGCAAAACACCGCCCAAGCATCTCTCGTTCAGTACTAAGCATGGTCCAGAGCTCGCGTCGTAGCTTTTGACTCTCTCTCTCCTCCTTCGTCAAGAGATCCTCCCATTTCAGAAAGAATTCTCGGTGGGTCGGTGTCAGGTGCTGGACCACTTCCTCAAATTTCGCCTTAACGCCACTGCTCTCGCCATCACCGTCATCCGCGAGCTTATGATAGATGAAGCAGGATACCTTAGCATAACAATTGCTGCAAGTGTTCGTACTTTTCTTCATTGGCGGAAGTTGGACGCTTCGCTCCCTCACAAAACATGCCAATTGATTGCGCTGCATTATCATGTGCCTAAGCTCGTTACGTATCGTTGGGATACGCGTCGTCTGTGAGGTCTCCATGTAATACAGAATGCCATAGGCAATCTCAATATCATACCGATCTGATAGCAGAAGGTTGTATAGTGCCGTCTGCGCCATATGATTCGGCGTGGCGTTCTTGCCGGTTTTCACCTCGAACGGCACGGTGAGAGTTCGTTTTTGATTCCCCTCTTTCATAATAACCTGTATAGTCGCATCGATATTGCCCTTGAGCCCGTACATCGGAGACCACACATGTTCCTCAACGTCAAGCAACTTTGTGATACTCATATTTGCCTTGTCTCCATTCCGGCCTTGGACTACCGCCCCTGCCTGTTTCAGCATTAGCACACGCATTTAAATTAATGTCAACCAGGAACCTATGTGGCTGGATACTGACCTTAGGGAATGCGGAGACAAAGGTTGCCGCCCATGCCTTCATTTCTGGCATCTTCGACCGGAGGTGATTGCGAGCGTCCATGATTGAAACTTTAATGATATACAAATCTTCCACGTGCTTGTCGGTGATTTTAGAGATAACGGCGTCCAAAAAATCAGAGGTCCAGTTATTCGACATCAATGCTTCTTGGAAGATTTCGTGTAGCAAAGTTCCATACACCAGGGGTGCGGACTTGTCACTCGTCGCTTTCACACGGTCTTGCAGGACGGCTCTGCGGATGCAGGTGAAACTGTCCGCTACAACTGTGGCAGATATCAATTGATCCGGATGCAGGATGAGAATATTGTGAGAGTTATCAATAATGCATTGCCCGGAGGACTCGAAGTCGCCAATAATGTGTATATATGATTTCGGGCTTGCCGGCGTCTCAATCCAGTCTCCCCGAAGGTGTACCGTCTTGACGGTCTTCGTTCGGTCAACTTCAACCAACAAAACCTATACAATGGTTAACAATGGGCAAGGGAATGGGCAAGGGAGGTATCTACCTTTTCTTGCAACTCCCTTCCATCATCGCTTGTATACTGGTTTTGCAAAACCTGAGTTACGAGATAACGTTGGATTGCCCTTGCCCTGGGCTTCTGGGACGACGCCTAAACATCTCAGCATGTTTACAAAGGACCATAGCAAGCGCGACTTACGTACAAGTGATGCCGACCCACTCGACTGCTTCACGGATTGTGTAGCAGCTATCTCGGCAGCTTCGAAATCGAAATCACCAAAGTCATCTTCGTACATATCATCTGTCGGATCATTGAGAATCTGCCTGTTGACGCCAGGATTCGCAGTATTGGATGAATGGGTTGTGGTGGTAGGATGCTTATTATTAGAAGCAGAATCCATCTGTGATAACAAGTCTCCGGCAGCAGCGAAAACATCGTCGTCTAGGTCGCCAAATTCATCCTCCAGTAGATTTACCTCTTGCGGGCTGGTATTCACATTCCCACCCTCCGAGGCGGCCGTTTCTGGCGCCTGTACTTGAGATATGTGTTGCTGTGTGTGAGTGATGCTTGCATCCACATCCAAGCTCATTAACGTATCGTCGTCGAAATCATCGTCTTCGTAGTCGGATGAGTTATTGCTAGGGCCTATTTTCTCATCTGCTCGAACAGCCCCCGAAGGCTGAGGCATAGATTTTGGATACGACCGTAGTTTCGGAGACCCTGAGAGATGACCAGCCAGGTTGTGCCGCCTCTTTTTGGGTGAAGGCGATCTCAGAACATCCTGGTGCGTTTGGGCAGCCTTACACCGATTTATCTCGCCCGTTACACTTTTCAACAGAGCATTGACCATTGAGGATTTCGTATTGACGCTAGGGCTTTCCTCGGCCGTCGTGCCCTCAGAGGAAGGCATTGCCTCAACTCTTTCAACCCGGCGGCGCTTGGGCCAGTTAGTTCCGCAGCTGATAGCTCTCCTCAGCCCCCCTTCACCGGAGCCTACGGACCTCGTATGCTGGGGAGAGGAAGAAACCAATATGTTGGCTAAGGCTGGATTAGCCGCTCCAAGGGGCGTAGCAGCGGCAGAACCACCTAAAGAAAAACGATCCCATAGCTCAATAGCGGGATCTGCACGAGGCGACTTGAGAGCTGCAGACAATTTCTTGACATTGACAGCTGGCGTGATAGCTTTGGAGCGAGCTGCCGGCGACGACACGGGAGATGAACTTCGTGCCCTCTTGACTCCTCTTTGCCGTGGCATTGGTGATATGCCATACTTGGGCTGTTGCTTCGTGTCCCAGCCAATTTTGTCTTGTGGGCTTGTGTCCTCGTCTTCTGACTTACTATCCGAGTCTCCAATCAGATCCTGCCAAGCCAGTCGGCTCACGGGTGTGGAAACAGCCTTGGTAGAATCTGGCAACGAAGTTGGCAGGGCTGCTTCTTTCGAAGATTTGCCATCGGACGGGAGGGAGGACACGGCGTTACGCTTTATGGGGACATCGTTCTCGTCTACAAGAGTACGTTTGATTGGGGCATCGGCTTCAGGTTCTTGAACAGGCGGTCGGAAGTTGAATGCATTTAATTTTGCCTTCGTGACTTTGGAAACGGGTTGGAGCGGCTGCCGGGGATTCGAAGCAACGGTGGATTGGTTCACGGCCGAGTAGCTATTGGATTTCCGCCAGCGTTGTCGAGTCTACATTAAGCACCGTCAAGGTTAGAAAGAACGAAGTTAAAAGAAAAGAAGAAGCGGAAGTATCTGTATATTCACTCACCTTGAAGGAGTCATTCTGCTCCGAAAAGGACTTTTGGAGGGGCATAGTTACTTGTTGCCACCCCACAGGATCATGCCTATCTTCCCAGAACCCAAACTCCCAATGTCCCAATGTCCCAAAAAAGAGAAGCGAAGGGAAATTGATGTTATATACGGGGGCAATTGGGAGTAAAACGACAATTGGAGTAAAGTTCTTCAAGAATACCTTAGGGAAGACATTGAAGGTAGAATTGATTGTGGTATTGGCGGTTGCATGTACTTGCCTACCTCGTTGGGACCTTGAGCAGCGCGGTCAAACGCGTCGCGAGCATTTCCTGTAGGCGTTGAAAATCAATAAAACGCGTCCAAGCCACTAGCGGTTCCATTTGTCTGCTCTGTGGATCCACTTTCAAAGGCTGCCCGTGGCTGTGCTGGTACCTTATGAGCCAATTTGTGGCTAGGGGGTCCCCTGTACCTCTAGGGTGGTTGGTAAGGGCTTCATGGTTGCAATGACGGGATGGTCCAAGCTCTCCTAGTCTATGCCCCATCTTCTTCCCATCCACCATCGTCATTCTTGATAGATACCACCGCTATACGTGTATAACACGTAATAACATCTGGGTGTCTTTTGAACGGCTAATCGAGGTATACAAAGAAAAAACCAGAGAAGGAACTAAGGATTTGCCAAAGTTATGTCTCTCTCCGGGGATTCGGATCAGCCACCTGACGATGAGAACATCCCGTCACACAACCCGCCCTGGCCCTTCGTAAACTCTTTTGCGCAAGGCCGGCTGGAACGAAAATTCCTGGCCGAAGGAGTTACGATAGACTTTGACAAATTACCAAAGATGCAGTGGTGGGCTCCATTTGTCGGAGCTTTCGGCGACATTTTCCGTGTCACGAACGTGCTCGCAAAGGTGGAACTTCACTCACGTCTGGCTCGGCGCCCTCTAACGCGGCCTGAAGCTGATGCGGTCGCTCAATATGCTGCATATACTAGTCGCGCCTATTCTTGGGCTCCCGTTGCTGCTTTGGGTATTGGCGCTTGGGCAACCATTAAGGGGCGGAAAAGCTTTAAGTTCCCTTTCTATAAGCCCAAAATGATCAAGTTCGATCCAAACGTTTTCCCCTCAAAAGCAAGACCTATGGTTGTTGGCCCTCGGGCTACTATACTTTGGCATATATTCCGATTTACCTGCTACACCGCTTTGCTCATGCTTCCATCCACCCTGTTTTTCAGTTCTTATGCCGAAACTACATTTCATGCATATGCAGTTAGGGATAGGCGTCTCAAGGGCTTGATTGAAGACATTCGTCGAAATGCGCCCGAAGGCATGAATCGGAAGACCCTAATATCTCACACTTCAGAGGCAGACCGCTCCCAGGACTCGGAACAATCAAGTGATAGCGCATATCAAAACTCGACGACCCAGGACAACAGGAGCACAGCCTCTGGTGATGCACCGGCAAGTTGGCCTTCCAGCACGCCTGTAACATCGTCGCTTCCTCGGACACAGGAGCGTGCCCGGGTAAGCTCTGGTGGGCGCTATGATGACGATCACTCAGACCTCTTCGACGATGATGATGCCTCGCCAGTTGCGGCTTCCGCCAGGCGGGCGGAGGCGGTGCGAGTACCATCGAGCTCATCTGGTTCTTCCTGGGACCGTGTGCGACAACAGGCGATGTCGGGAAGCTCAACATGGACGAAGGGAGATTCATCTGGCCAAGAAGAGGGGTGGGCACAACTGAGGCAAGATAAAACCCGAACACCGAAGGAAGCAAAACCCAAGACGGATGAATATTCCTACTCAAAAGAAGATGAGGACAGAGAGGTTAGAAACTACGAGAAAGAGAAGGCTCAAAAAGAGTTTGATGCCTTGCTTGAGGCCGAAAGACATGGTGAGAATGCCGCTAATGCTACTAGTGGCTGGCGAAGAAAATGATCGGGACGTAATACCGGCGTTAGCGGCAGCTCCTTGTGGTTCGTGTACAATTATGTAAAACATATATCATCAGGGGACATTCACTGAGTTACTTTCCGTAGCATAAACACGACGAACTATCACATTACAACTGCCTATTACGACGAGGTATCATATAGTGTGTATACGCGAAAGGGATGAAACGGTAGGATAAGGAAGGAGGAAAAAAAAAAAAAAGGTAAGGTTCCCGATTAGGTCATGTAGCGCAAGTCGAGCTTTTGGTTCCACCATCACGACTCCTTCGCCCATTGCTTTCCACTCCACAAGCCTCCCGTAGTCCATAACCAATAATCACGACCCTTTATCAACCAGACGAAGAAGCTAGGGATCTTCATGCCCACGATGGCGCCGACGCCCTTGCTCTTCCCTATGGGGACGAGCTGCGTCATGCGTGTATCCTCCTTGAACAAGCGGTCCTCGCCCGCCTGCGCAGCCGACTTGCTGCTGCCAGCCGCCAGGAGCAGATCGCGCTTAATATTGGCGCCGAGAAAGGGGACCATGGTAGTGATATTATGGATAGAGGGACGCGCCGCAGACGACGCATCGCCGATAGAGTAGACGCGGTCACCGGCCCCAGTAACTCGCAAGGTAGCAGCGTCCGTATTCACTCTACCGTCCGCAGACCTCAATGCAGGGGGAACGAACTGCGTGTTGGGCGTGAAGCCCACGGCGGGGATGTACAGGTCCGCCTGCAAAGTATCGCCGTTATCGAGCTTCAGTGTCGTCTTCGCCGCGACGTCCGCCACAGTCGTACCAGCCGTTTCCGGGACGACGCTCGTCACGCGCGCGTTGTGAACCACGCGCACGCCGACTTTCGATAGGTATGTCTCTGCCGCTTCCGACATGCTCGGACGCAGATAAGAAAGGACGCGCGGCCCCCCGCTGAGGAGCGTGATCCGGACTTTCGGATTCGACAGCGAGGAACTGAACCAGCCCGCCCATCCGTTCAAGTACTCGCCTAGCTCGCCTGCGGTCTCGACGCCCGAGGCGCCGCCGCCAGCGATAACGATGTGTTTCGCGCTGCCCAGGGCGCCGCGGAAGGCCGTCCAGCTAGCCTTGAGCGTCGTCTCGTCACCCGTGAGACCTAGTAGAGGGGAGGGCGTTGAGGCGCCTGTGGCTATAACGAGGGCGTGATACGTGATCCTCAGCTCCTCCCCCTTCTTGGCGCCTGCTAATTGCACCGTTACAGTCCTATTCTCGTGGTCTAGCGCTGTCGCAGTCCCTTGCTCGAAGACGAAGCTACCAGCCGGGTATTGTGTGAAGCCGTCGGGTATGCTTACGAACAGCTTCGCCTGGTTGAACATGTCGTCGGAGATCAGGGCGCGCGGGGCCGCCGGGCGACACATGGCTTGCGAGGCCGTGCTGACGAGGACGACCTGGTAGGATTGCGGGTCTGGAAGCTTCGGTATGGCGTGCTTGAGCACATAGTGGGCGGTTGAGACGCCGCCATATGAACCGCCCAGTACGACGATCTTCTTTTTGGTATCTGCTATCGCCATATTTGGAGTATTGAGGACTTTGTGTTTGTTGAGTACGCAAACGAGTTAAAGGTTGACACCAACAATAGTGAGTGATAGAGAGGGATAGACGAGGAGTAGTAAAAGATGCACACCCAACACGCTAAATACTGCAATACAATCGGAAGCTGTTATCTATTCAAGAGGAATAATCACTACTTATACGGTGAAGCCTTTTCGCTTCGACTTTCTATTTTTGTTTAATTTCCATAACTGGACTGCTCGGACAGACCAGCGCACGAAGGTCTGGCTGTACAATAGCCCCTGGATAACCAGGTATTCTGTCCGTACGGCGTACGTACATCGGCCGAAGAGCCGGACGAATTGCTGGTATGCTTACAGCAAATTAAGTAATCTACCACGTAACATGCTTAGATTAAAACCATTTTAGCATTCCTTATTCAGCTCGCCGCTGCAAGAAGTATGCTGATGCATTTCGTAAATCGTGTATATAACTTCGCGTGGTTCTTAGATTTTGAATTCTGTTGTGGTGCCCAGAGACCAATGCAGACGGCGGTGACTCACTCGGTGATTGGTTGCTTGGTTGATTGATTAAGAGGAGGTACATCTGTACATCTGTAGGGGCCTTGTATATTAATTGTCTTGTAGATAAGATATGCCAATGCAAACAATTGGCAAGATGGCCGAGTTGGTTATGGCGTGAGGTTAAGGTCACCTTAGCACAATTTCCTCATGGAGCAATCCGCGTGGGTTCAAGTCCCACTCTTGTCACATTTACATTTTGTCCCAGTCTTAGTATAAGACAGGGGGTTTTTTTTTCTTCACGCATCTACATCTACATCTACAGTGTGGCTTGTGCTTGCCCGGTCTCCATATCTACTATTCTGTTGCCTTTGGTCTTGTCACTTGCGCAGTTGTGCTCAGTTATGCTGTCGTACCTAGAGAATGTTTTTAAGGCAGTGAGCTAGGTTGATAGGCACCTAAAAAGTTTCCTGGCTTTTTACGGTCAGCACATTGCAAACAATGCATTTAGGCGGTCTAGATTAAAGATCTCTTTACTGAACGAACATACCCACTGCGCATTGATCTTGGTTATGAGTAGATGAATTTCATCTTAACTTAGGGACATCCAGTGAAGCATGCCTGTTAAAATATCTACAAAGTAACGAGAACGAGGCATCAGGAAATGATGATGTGGGAGTGAAAGCTCACGCATCCGTCCACATCACAACTTCTCAATACGCCGCAACAACTGGGCCGTCTCTATGTCACATTACCCGCATTGGCAATGAACAAATAATTAGTGAAGTGAAGTGCAATTGCAAATTTATTCCATTTCTATCCTCTTCTCTAGCAAAAATACCGTCATTATTTAATTCAATCCAAAAACTCCGCTTGTGCAATCGGTGCCACGAGAATGGCATACATGATACTTTCTCTCTGTCTCTCTCCTTCTCATCTCATCTCCTCTCCTCTCTTGTCATACACACATACATAGCAGTCACATGAGACCCTACGAAAGGGCAAGGAGAAAAATTAACAGAAACAGATCGCCTATTGCTAAGCAGTTTCGAGGTAGAGGGGGATGGTATGGAAGGAAAAAGGAATTCTATGAGTGGGCGACCAGGCTATTTCTTTTTCTCCGCCTCTTTCCGTTTTCTCTATAGTAGGTAGGTAAGGTAAGATATGTGTTGTAATATGTAGTATAAATGTCCACAGGTTGTGAAGTAGAAGAAGGGTAGTAAAAGGGATTTTGGTCCAACGAGTGATGAGAGAGTGTATGAAGGGATAGATAGATAGATGGAGAGAAGGATAAGTGCTTATGTGATGATTTTATTTAATAGTTTTAGTGACGACGAGAAGATCAAAGTATCTGGGGATAAGAACACGTCCCCGTCTAGGTAGTATGTAGGTATCGAGGTCTAATAAATTGGCTCGTGGGGGGGAGGGGTATGGTAAAGGGGAAAAGCTGATCTTTTATTTTCACAATTTTTCTTTCTTTTTACTCCTTCTTGGCCTTCTTCTTTCCCCAGGTCTTGGGCACACGGGTGAGCCAGTAGAGGAAGATGGCTCCGAAGATGTTGAACCCGATGTAGACCCAAAGAAGGCCGAAGTTGCGCCAGCGGTCATCTGTATAGTAGAAAAGAAATTAGTATAAAAAATCTCGGATCGGCGCGCAAAGGGAACTTACTAAACTCGATACCAATACCCCTGAGGTAGGTATTCGTGTCTGAGATGGGGCAGTAGACACATCCGGTCATGCTATTCTCGGTGCCCGACATGAGCTTGCCGCCAGTGGCTGAAATCTGAGCTGCCAAATAATCGCTGCAGGTTTGGTTGGCGGGCGGAGGGAAGCGCAACCACTCGTTGTTAGCGCAGGTGACGCTCGTGTTGCCGACACTCGCGCCCAGGAGGGCAGAGACGAGGTACGTGAAGGGGCTGACGCGGTACAGGAAGATCCAGAACTGTGGGAAATCACCGGGACGGGCGAGGACACCGCAGAAGATCAGGCACAGCGTAAACAGGATGTTGGCCACATTACCGCCCGCCTCGGCCGTCTCGAAGGCCGCGATGATCATGTCGGTGAAGGTGCACGTGAACAGCATGAAGGCGAGAATCAGGAGGAAGACGAGCGCGCCACGCTCGGCCGTCTGCCCGTCCTCGAACGTGTTCCGGAAGAGACCGAGAGGATAGTACCATGAGAAGAACATCAGCACCGCCATGAGAGCGTTCCACGGAAGCTCGACAATGATCTGCGACAGCATGAAGACCTTCCAGTTGTAGACCTTAGACGGCCGCTCGCGCACCTCGTACAGCGATCGCTGGACGACGAAGTGAGGCATGGTCTGCTGCACCATCTGACCGAACACAGTAAGCAGCTGAAAGACGGCGAACGTCTGATTCTGGAGACCTTGGATTGTGTTCGGTGCCCGGAAGAAGACGAAACCAACGAACAGGGCGACCAGGGTACACAGAGAGATCTTGGAATAGATGTAGGTCGGGTTGCGCCAGTACTGCTGGAAGACACGGTGGGTAACCTCCTTGAGCTGTAACCAGAAGGGGGCGGCATGTTCACGGAACGACTGTGCATCCTCTGTAGGAGGCGGGGTCTTCGAAGCGTTGTCCTTAAGTCGTTGCAATTCAGTCTTTACCTCGTGATACTCGGGACTCTCGCGCCATGTCTGGAACCAGTCACGATCCGTGGTGCTTCCGGGAGCAGCACCAATGGCGTCTAACATCCACTCGGCGGGGTTGGCATCCGGAGGGCATGGAGGCGCACCGTGGCGCTCGAAGTAGCTGGTCAAGGCCTTGCAGTTCTCGCCGATATCACCAAAGTAGACGGTCTTGCCGCCCTTGGCCAGGAACAGGAGTCGGTCGAATCGTTGGAACAGCATGGCGGAAGGCTGGTGAATTGTGCAGAGAATGGCTTGTCCGCTCTTGGTCAGCTTCTCCAGTAGATCCAAAATAGCCCAAGAGGTTTGCGAGTCGAGACCGGAGGTGGGTTCGTCAACGAAGAGCAGTAGGGGAGGCTTAGCAGCGAGTTCGACACCGATGGTAAGACGCTTGCGCTGTTCGACATTGAGACCCTCACCGAGAACACCGACGACGGCATCGGCATATTCTTCCATTTCCAGTAGCTTAATCACTTCCTCGACGTACGCCAGCTTCTCCTCACGAGGTACGTCGGCGGGCTGACGAAGAATAGCCGAGAAGTTAAGAGCCTCACGAACTGTCGTAGTAGCGAGATGCAGATCCTGTTGCTGAACATAACCGGTCTTCCGTTGGAACGATCTATCGCAGGGGCGGCCATCGACCAACATGTCACCAGTGATCACACCCATGGTGATACGGCTTGCTAGGGCATCCAAAAGTGTCGTTTTACCAGCACCAGAAACACCCATGAGAGCGGTGAGGGTACCGGGTTTAACCCAACCGTCAACGTGATCGAGGATACGTCTTGTTTCACTCTTGATCTTGACATCGTAGCATACGTCGTTCCAGTGGAAGACGCTGGTCTGTTCTTGAAGCAGACCGGCATCCTTGTCGTCTGCGACGGGGCGGCTGGCATTGGTAACGATAGGACCGACGCGAGGGCCCTCGCCCTCTTCCGCATCACCCTTGCGTTCCTTGAATTGAGCCGGCTTATGACCACGGCGAAAAACGAGAACTTCACCTTTCGATTTCTTTTCGGAAACCAGCTCGGCGGCCACCATGTACGTGAAGAGGAAAAATATGATGAAGGCGTAGAGAATACCGAAATTTCGCCACTTGTGCGAAGCGTAGTACTTGAAAGACAAGTTGATGTAATGTTCGCCGTCGACATAGTCCGAGCCGGCCACACTGCCCACGGCAGAACAAACGCGGTTGATCGGGTCGACATTCGCGTACTGGGAAAGCTTAGCCGTCGGGACAAATGAAGTACACTTGAATTTCCGACCAGAGAACTCGTTAATGATCAGAGACTCGAAGGCGTAGGCGAGCGGATCGATGTAGTTCAGCCAACGGCACCAACTGAGCATATAGTCCGTAGGGATAATGAAACCGGTGAAGATGACGAGGTCGAGAATGAGAAGAGCAGCCGGGACCAGAGCCTGGGAAAGAGTACGCGATGACGAGGCAAGGGTGCGAAAGATCATACTCATGACCAACACCGTAGAGAACGAGAACAACAAGAAGAAGAAGAAAGCTCCCGGTTCACGCCGAAGGTTTGTTATGAAGTATAGTGTGAGATTGAAGACTATAGCGTTCGATATCTTGTACGGCAAATCGCAAAGCATAGACGCGACGGCTTCAGCTGAGGGATGATATAAAGCGTATCGCGAGTGCTTCTCGACAATGGGACGTTGAGCGTAAAGAGTAAGAATCTGCAGGCACATTAGTCAGTCAACTGGTTTTGACTTATACTATAAAAAGCATCTCCGGGAATGGAATGGCCAACTCACTTCCAGGGCACTAGCAAAAGCATTCAGGAGACAAGCGAAGAAGACCAGAGCACCTCGTTGGTAGAAGCTGTCGGTTGTGGGCTGCAGGTTATAGAAGACACTACCAACGATGAGGGCCATGATGAAGTTACCGATAAGAGAGCCGACTGTGATACTGGGATCACCCTTGAGCCGGAGCCAACCTCGCCAGAGGCATAGCAGGATCTGTTGCATATAAGACAGGGTGTATGGAGACTTGGCCCGCTGACCCTTGGACTGCTGCTCCCTTCTCGAGGCGCGGAAAGCTTCGGCGTCTGGTCCGTTGATAGGATGTTCCTTCTTGTACTGCTCAATCTCGGCCTGGAGGGCAGCGTATTCGGCGCTGTTTCTCCAGGCGGTAGCGAACTCATCCGGCGTGCGTGGGACCTGGTCTTTGAAGCCAGGTCGGACAACACGCTCGAGGGGGCTGGTCATTGAAGTCAAGAAATCAGGGGTCGTCTGGCGGGCCGGGCACTCGAAGCCGAGATCGATGAAGTACTGCTTAGCCTTGTCCGCTCGGCCAAAGTAGATCTGTCGGCCTTCGTATAGCACAGTAGCCTTGTCGAAGCAATCGTAACCGCTCTGGGGAGATTGGTAAATAGACACGCAAGCTGTGCTTCCAAACAGCCCGGTCTGAGTTCGTAGCGTCTTGCAGAACTCTACAGCGTTGGCACTGTCCAAACCTCGCGTACTGTTGTCCCAGCACTGCAGTGGCGCACGGCTGAGGGTAGCCTCGGAGATGGTTACACGCTTGCGCTCACCACCAGAGACACCACGGATATACTCGTTACCCACACGGGTATTGATTGTATGGGAGATGCCGAACATGGCCATAGTAACGTCTCGCAGATGGTTGGCATACGTTGTTCTGTCGACGCCTTCAGGGAGATGGCGAGGAGCACGTGCCTGAGCGGCAAAAGTGAGCGTCTCACCGACTGTGAGCATAGGGAAATGGACGTCGATCTCGGCGGTATAGATGGCCTCACCACGATGCTGGGTGTGCATCTCCTTGGGAGTAATGCCCTGATAGTTGAAGTAGGAGTTCTCATCGATGTAAATGCCGGCCGTCTCACCGGCAATTGCCTTCAAAAAGGTGGTACAGCCGGATCCGGGAGGACCCAAGACAACCAACATCTCACCCTTGTGGAGGACGCCATCGAAGTTGCGTAGAATGTCAATCTTCTTCTGGTTGTTGCTAACTAGCCTGCGCGCCATTCCAAGAAGCTCAAGCCATACGTTACCGACATCTTTCTGGTAGTCGGTCGCGGAGCCAAAACCGTGAACGTTCAGGTTTTGGAAGCAGACACCGGCCGTTCGGAACTCCTTCCCCTGGCTCGAAGTCATCTCAGCTATAGCCTTGGCCCAGGCTCGAGCGCTGAATTTAGGTGAGTGAGGGTTCAACGGCGAGTTTTCGTCGGTATCTAAATATGGGTTGGTGCCGGGCGTCCAATGCGCTTGCGACTGCGACGTGTACTTCCGCGCTAATTCATGGACGAGCGATTCGCGCCGCTCTAGCTCGACGGCGTCGTCGTCGGTGGACTCATCGCTCGAGCCTGATAAGCCCTTCTTCTCTGCCATGCTTTCGTTTCCAGCTTCCGTTACAGACGTCGTACGTGTCCGCGTCGTGGCGTTAGCGAAGCTAGTGTCCCCGTCGATATCTTCTCCTACTTCCTCATGTCTCGGCGAAGTAACTGTCGGCGACCCCGTATTTTGCGCGGTACGGTCGTAGTTGGAAAAACCACCACCTGTCCACGACATTTTCAAAGCTTAAAGCTTGCTGGGCCGAGACCCAAAGCAACGCGACGTCGATTTCCGAATAAAAAAGACTCTTATTTGAAGAAGGTTAAAATTGTAATAGTATTTAGCTTTATCGGCTCAAAGGATCGACTAGCGAAGGGACGGGTTGCGCCCAAAATTACCACGAGGGGGGAAAAGAAGAAAGAATTATTAGAATAATTACTAAAGTGAAGATGGTGTTAATGAACAAGAGTCACACACAATATAGCAACATCCAGGTTAAAGAATAGCTAGAATGGCGGGAGTAGACTCACAAGGCTATCTATCTGTCGGGTTGGGGGTTCGGGAAGATAAAAGGGGCCCAGGTAGTATTAACTCTTTTGTCTCAAGTCGGTCCCTGTCTGGTTTATTATAGATAGAAAAGTCGTTTTCGGTTTCCTTCAACCTAGTATGGGTGTCGTATGGGTATCATACGGGTACGAAGATCCGTCCGGGTATTCTTGGCGTTTATTCAGAGTTATGAGAGATCTACCAGGTGCTCTATACCAAGTCGTCTGGACCATCAGTGGGCTGCTACTGTACATATATCTGCTACCTATATCTAGCCACATACTAGTAATCGCGCTACGATACCATCTATATAAAGAAGGGGAAACGGGTCAGGGCATTGGTGTGCATTACTCAGTGCTACGTAGGTGACCCGAACCCAGCAGCATAACAGGAGGGAACAGGTGGCTCGTTGCATTTCTCACACTTTTTTTCTGGGTCTCTTCGGGGTGGAGTAGGTTGCATAACTACCTAGCGCAGCCTACATAGACTGCCTTGAGGTTCCCATCTACGTCCCGTCGGGGTCCTTGTAGGATCCGGCACCCCGGCCAGACAGCCCTCCTACTACGATCGGGCCCTTTGATCGGACAAGGAGACAAAGGAAAAGCTTGTGAGAGGAATTGAAAGCAGGTCTATTACCACATGACGGTGTAAAGCTATTCTTATAGGCCCAACTTGCATACCTACCCAATTTTGGAGTTACAAACGTCTCTCCAATGAAATCGGGGTGAACCACAGCTATGACGACAACGAAGTCGCCCATTGTGTAGCAATCTGTATTTTTGCCCCTATATATTATCCGAAAGACTGGGTAACTTGCCAGCTACCTAGGTGAGGTAATGGTACAGATGTAGTAGGCAGTATGTAGCATGTAGTATGTAGTATGTAGTGATAAAAATTCCATTAATGCGGATTACCCCTCCATCCGCGTATTAATTTACAACAAGGGTATACCCAATCTGTTCTATTGGAGGGTGTCCCACGCGGTCGGAACCACCGTCCACCGACCAGCGATCGCAGTAAGCGGGCGATGCTGCCGCACAATGCAGACGCAGCGTGCAGAATAATGTGATACTAGTCAGAACTGGTACCTGGTATGTACATACCTACCTGAGGTATATGATTCAGAGCTTTGTCTCATACTCTTTAGATACGTAGAAATAAACCACATATCTACGCCGTACGTTTGAAACTTGTTGGTGTGTAGCATCAACAACATTTTCATGAAATATGATAAATGCTACACGTATCTGTCTCGGGCCTAGCTGAAAGGCTGTCGCTGGCAATGAGGAACAAAATACCTACGGTTGTGGTACAGCTCCTAACCTACTCTAGTAGGTGCGACGAAATGCTTCCCTCGTTTGTCCTCCTCGCTTGAGAGAGAAGTTCTTTGAGGCTGATCCAGCACTACGCCAGGTATCCTTGCTAGGATTTGGTGGGGTATCTTTAATCGCCCTACATATGCGCCTAACTAGGGCGAATCGCAATAAATTAGCACCTGGCTAGTGCCAGGCTAGTAAGCGGCAACCTTATTTATCCCACATGGTCTTTACATGGCGTCAAACTGGAATCTTAACAAACCACTCTTGTTTTTTTTTTCCCTTGAATGCTCGGTACTGAATATATACCTCTCGCTTAATACGCAAGTGAGGAAGCAAGGGATGTCATTACGCATAAGTTCTTAAGTACCTTCGGTATGTAAGTATCCCGCTGAGAAGTAGCTGAGAAAGTACCGTGCTTAAAGAAATTATAATACATACAACAACCTGTGCACATTGTACCAATGACTTACATGCCGTTTTATTTTCCTAAGCGATCGCGTCATTGATGAGCCAATGAAACAGCTGGAATGGTTCGAAGGCTTTCTAGATTAATCGGTGTTTCCCGGAACCAAGGACATCCGTGTGGACCCAAGAAACCGATTTATTCACTGTCTCCTTTTTTTCTCTCGCTCCCTACTGGCGCTAAGTATACGAATTTCTAGAACGAGAACACGACCCGACGCTAACAACGGCGGCCAACAAAACCGCCGAATTTTCTCACTTCTACTCATTTCGCTGCCCACAAAGGTCCAATTAATCGGGTTGCACCAACTGTCCGCCACCCCGCCATCTTTTGTTTGGGTATGTTCATCTTAAGGTATTGGTAGGTAAAGATGTAAGGGCATATACTTATATAGAGGGGATGTGTAAGCGGTTTCAGATCTTTATCACCGCTGCCGGCTACTAGAGTAGGCCGTGAGCCCGACCTTACCTCCACCACATCGAAAGAAAAGTCTACCGCTAGCCTGGCCATATTGATTAGGTATCTACGGTGTCTAGATGGTGGATACAAGCGTGATTTGCTCGACTTTCTCGTTGTATATTATCTCAGATGCACACGACGTCGCAGCTTTACACCCAATCTCACCCACGGGTTGTCGGTATACTACGTGCGCCGACAACTTGCGATAACCCGGAGCCTTGACCACGAACTCGTTGGTATCGGGACGTGATAGTAATCTTTAGCTGCTTTCTTAGAGGCATGTGAGATCCGCACTTTTGTGTGTTAGGCTTCCTGCGTACCGATCGCTACAGCGCGGATGCCTATAACTGAATATTATCGTAAGCGGCCGCCGCTGACCGGGAACCGGATGGCCACCGTAGTCGCGACAAGTATAGTATTGTAGAGTTCTTCGTCGCAAATTGCATTGCATTCCAAACATTGGTCTGATTCGGTATGTCTCTTGAACCCCATAATCGGACTCTCGTCACTTGTGTCCGTCCGATAGAGTACACTAGCATCCAGATAGACTCCCCTTTCCGCTTTGTGATAAGACGATAACTCGCGCAATATATTTCCCAATATGAAAATACCAGAATGTTTTGTACTGTAAGCAGGCTGTGTAAATGACCAATGCTGTTAGCCTAACACGGTGTCTAGGCATCTTACGCAATCTTGGACCGACCGCATCACATTGTAGTAGAGTGAGCTTTTGTGTAACCCCCTCCTTGGGCTTTATGCATCTTGATTTGCTATTAGTACGCCACGGAAGCCGTGAGGTTCGGGGCATATGCCAGGCAACCTGAGATACACAAACATTTAAATGAAAATCATGTCACCTAAGTTCCCGTACCTTGTGGAGAGTGAGACACATCAAAATTGAATGATGTTCCGTTCTTTATCATCCGTCCTCTTTCTACATGTATTGAAATAGACCAAACACAAATTCCCAGCCGCCTAGTCGTTGTTCCGATCGGTTTCAAGCCGTGAAACAATAATGTGCGAAATGGTACTGGCTGGGACTCTAAACCATAACCATTGAACCCGGAAGGTCTGGTCTAGGATGTAAGATGATCGTGGGGGCGACAATGCTGCCTGTTTGGAACTTGGTAGCGCCTGAACGCAGACGCAGATCGGTTTATCTACTGATACGTACTTCGATCCTCGTTTGAGTGCTCTACAATACACCATATACAAAAGTCATCACTACTAGATAGAGATAGACAAACTGTGGTTGAGGATGCGCAGGCACAACTACCGGATACAATGAGACATTCAGCTGTCGGCCTGACACTTAAAAACACTTGGCATATTGCTAACGACCTCTCAGGGCAGACATTCCATTGCACATCTATGAGGTTATGATACACACAGCTTAGATGTCTCTGGTATTGCACAAAAAGAAACGAAAAGAGAAGAAAAAGCACTAGGCTAACAAAAGAGACGTCGGTGAAGTTATGCATCCCCTAGGCACCGGCCTCATGGCCGACGCTCTGCAGATTCCGAGATCCGTCTCGGTCTAAGTCCGTTCCGAGAACTTAATCCCTTGGTGCTAAAGCAGCAGGAACTATTCATGCCGTTACATGTTCTTCATCAGGAATGTCCAGAAAACTTAAGTAGATACTTCGGAGGCTGCGCGGTATCCTTGCTCTGATATAATATTTGATGTCGCACCTTTGCTCCTGAAAGATATCATTAAAACAGGGCTCTGATGGTTCACAGTCGCTCGGTGCTTCACTCAACTACGCTGCCCTGCCGGGTAGGATAACCTCGTTGAATTGGCCATCGCCCGGAGTTCTAGAATGAGGCCTTCAGGGGAAGCCAGGCAACTTATAAACAATATCTCTTGCGATTATAGTCTGGGCGATGGATGCTCACTTTCTGTTCTGCTAATGTTTTGCAATATTAGCACCCCACACGGTCCCTATTACCTAGCAGCCTGAAAGTGGGCTATGCAGTAACAGGAAAGAGGGCATCGTGTAAGAATAATCATCATATAAAAACATTGTACAATGTTTTTTTTTTTTTTTTTTTTTTTTTTTTTTTTTCGCTCAATGGTACCTTCTTACTACAGGTTAGCCACGAAGGATTCTGCCTAGACCATAATACTGCAGTATTTCTAAGGTAAGCGATCACACATAGGCTCAATGCCTCTAATTAGGGCAGATCCATATGGCCAGGACAGCCCTGACATAGTAAATAAGATCATAGTGTAACTAAAGGTTCAACACCATAGTCTAAGCAGCGTGTATATCTTTAGTAGCCCTCTAGCTAAAACCCTCTTCAAAATTCAATCCCAGTAATTGGCTGTATAAGAGCGAGGCAGGCCTGCGCACTATCATTTCTAACATGGACCACACATTACCTTCACCTGCAAACAAACGGTGCTATATCGGGACTGACAACTGTGCAGTGCAGCATCAAAATCATCATCACTCTCCCGACATCTGCAGGATAGTGGCTTGGATTCTAGAATAACGACTGCAAGTATCACGTACTCAATTAGGTCACGCTCGTGAGGAGTCGTGTTGTCTTTAGTGAGCTAATGTAGTGTTGTCCTCCACACTCCTGAGATTTGCACTATAAAAGAGACACTGGAGCGCTCAAAAAGAAGGTGAATCAACTATGTACAACCGAGAATATTCATGATATGCCATTATGAACCTGGAGATAATCTAATTTCTTCGCGTGTCCTAGAATGAACCACTATTTTCCGATGAACGGAGACCAACTTGCAGGTACTTCCACCTGCTTTTCCCGGTTTCGATCGTGTCGACTTCTGGGTCGCATTTCGCCTACTTTAGTCTACCACAACATAACTGTGGAGCCTGCCTATAGCCTTCGTTATACCAGGTTCCTTTCCGAGGAAGAAGATGGTATAATGACCGAACCAGACATTGACGAGATCGTGGCTGAAAGCAACGACCGATTTAGCCATTGTGGTAATGAGTAATGCTTAAGATTACTCACAGCTTTCAGACTAGCAAGGCTATCAAACTCCTTTACTAACATTAAATTTATCATCGAGGTCTCTTCCATTAAAGTTCACGATGATTTCCTTCATATGAGATATCCCTAGCATAATTATCGTGTTTAGTCGCGGCCACAGTCAGTTAATCGCGATGACAACTTTGATGTTTTCATGCGAGTTCTTTTTTAGAAACCCCCTTTCAGATAAATATCAATAATTAATGGAGTCATTGTAGAGTTCACTGGGAATTTACTCGCAATTTGAAGCAAATGTAGATTGGTGACAAAAACAGTAATTATGCACTCCAGCGCCATATCTAGCTCCTATTGCAAATAGTATCTCCGATGGTACGAACAGGAACTAAATACTATGAACCAGCAGTGCAGCATAATTATCATCATTAAGAATGAGGGTACACACAAATGCAGTAATATTGAGCTAATTGTTAATATCGAGCCGAACCTCCCATGAGATAATCATCTTCACTGAATGCGAGGAGTTTACCCATGGGACGGCGTTTGGTCGAAATAACCCACTCAATTTGAAGCTAAGCCTGCTAACAGGAGTCGGAATCACTATCTCCAGCTGCCTCGTTAAATTTCACCATATTATCCCAAGTGACGAAGTCCAGAACCTCCTGCTTCGTCCTTTGTACGCTTCCATAACTACCGGCGTCCTCAAACATTGAGACTAACTTCTTTCGAATGAAGTGGCACATTGCCCTCAGATCTTCAATGGCAAGATCCTTCCCGTCCACCCTTATAGCCAGCACGTTACCAATTTCGAAATTCCAATTTATCGGAGCGAAACCCCAGCCAGGTCTGCTGGGATCCGTCTCCATCATCAAGAAGGCCGCATCTTGATTGCTAGTAGCGCCCATGTTCTCGTTCCACCCTGGTGGGTCAAGCCAGGTTTCGACGTCTGGGTATTTCCATAACCTGAGAGGCATTCCAAGGTGTTGAGAAATAGGAGATACACTCCCATCCTGGCCTAGTGTCCGAGTGGGATGGTAGCTCGGCACGTCGACGCCGACATAACGTTCCGAGCCGTGTAGTTTCCGTTCTCCATAACAGCATATCTTCACCCCGCGAATGACCGTTGGAGGGCGGGCCTCAGAGCTGTCGCTCTCCTTAGTTTCTGTTGTTGCGTAGCTCATCAAATAGTCGAGAGTGTGTCGAAAGTCCGCCAAAGTAATATCCTCAAAGAGTTCGAGCCAGGTCTCTCGCATCGCTATTACGGGACCACACCACCTGTGGTGGACTATACCGGATGTTTCCACAGATGCCAATATGCTGCGATTGATAGCAGAGCCGTCCACCAAGGCAGCCTCCCGAAATCTCAAGGCGACTGCGTAGCCACTTTTCCGTGGAGCCCAGACCGCCATTCCGGAGCCTAGCTGTCGGCCACGTATGGGATTGTGCTCAATGAATACGGTGCCTGGAAACGGCTTGTCAGGTCCAAGGTAGGGATGAAGATTAGGCATCTCATATGGCATCCTACTGTCACCCCAACCATCATCCGAGTCCTTTCTAGACTCGCATGGAATCCAGATCATCTGAGGCCTAAGGCGATCTACAGGGAAGAGTATTGCCCTCTTGTGGATTGGTGATGGCCGGGGTGACTGTTTAGAAAACCCTCTGCAGAGGAATTTGTGACTAGGCCAGTCACCCTCCTGGCATTCCCGGGAACAGTAGTTGCAGCTTCGACACTGTTTGCACAGCGTGGCAGGCCGTTTGTTACACATCACGCAGGACGCGTATTGCGTTGATTCCGGCAGTGATGGATCTAGGGATTGGAAAGTCGAAGTATGTCCCTGCCTTTTTGGTGACTTAGTATTAATATAAAGATGCGGAGCGTTGTGGTTATTATGTTAGAGGCCCCTAAAGGCGAAACTTACTGGATATGACGTTTCTCCCTCAGCGTCGTCTCTACTTTTTTAGCAGACTCGGCCCTCTCTTCCCTCTGCAGTAGATCTTGGACAATAGAATCTGAGTAAGCTGATGCGACTGTAGATTGCTTCACTGCTGGTGCGACGAGCCTCCTGTTTATCAGATTTTGGTCAAGCAAATGACTCCTGGCTCGGAAGATGAGCATTTTCTCAAGCTCCTCAAGCGCAGCCGTGGTTCCCGTAGATCTTGAAGGCGGGATCCCCCAAGCTACATAGCAGATGCCATGTCTTCCTCTGGTAGCCACCGGTCGAGGGAGAGCTTGAAGGAAGGTCTTGCAAAGCAAGCAGGACTTCTTGCTGCAACCAAAGTAGTTTAGAGTCGGAGGGAGTGCCGCCCCGCCTTCGTATTGCGTAAATAGCTGCATCTCTGAATGCAAACTGTATGACCGCTTACAGTCTAGTTTGAATCTCTCGCCGAAACCAGCTAAAACATCCAGTTCCAGGGGACTCGGCGGAGTATCTCGAGAACTAAGCCGACTCCACGCGTCTACTATATCGACCTGATATTCGGGACATATAGCTGTCTTGTGTCTCAGACGTATCGGGCAAATCCGGGTAGTTTGGAACTGCGGGTGTCGAATCGCAATATAACCCAACAATCGACAGTCCAATATAGGTCTGGCAAGGGACTTCAAAGCGTGCCATATATTTCGCCCGTTTGTCGTTTGGAGGTTATTATGGACAAATTCGCGGGTCTCTGGTGATAGGGCACACTTGTAGGCACTGCCCACGATTTGTTCCCTGAATTTGGCAGTTCCAGCAACTCCTTGGTAGAGAAGGTCTCTGAAATCTGCCCATAAGATCGCGCCCGGTTCAGACAAGGGCTTATTTTTTCGACTGCGGCGCTTTGGTCTGTCTCCGAGAAGAGTTCGCAGTTGGTAAACCCAGTGGTCAACCCTTCGCCCGGTATAAGCCACCACGGCAGACTCAAATTCACCGCGGGGTGCTATTAAACTCTCAAGATCATCTATAGCGCCTGGTAAGAATCCGACCCTAAAGTAGACCGATATGATGAAGAGCAAGCCGAATCATCTTACCGTGTTGAGCTGCCGTTGACAAGTAGTTCTCCAACTTTCTGTAATATTCCTCTTCGGCAACTCCCGAATCCGAGACGCCGCAAGTAGACCAGTACTCACCGATGATTCCAAAGCAATCATTCCTCGCAATGTCTATCTCAACGAAATCTTCCCGCTCGCGCAACGCTGTAGCGACAATGTAGTCCCAGCCTTTGAACGGCGACAGCAATTGAGCGACGCAGTCAAGAACCTTGAAGCGAATTGACTCTTTGGACCCTGATAGACAGGCCACCCGCTCGGTTGTAGCGTCAAGTTCGATGTCAGCAAGCTCTTCCTCTTCATCGTCAGCATCGAGCTGTTGCAATTCAGTGTGGCTTCGCCCTTTAGTCAGATACGATAAGATGTGGGTTGCCCAAAAGATACGGGCGGTACGCTCCTCGGGACTTGGCTCCATGTCGGCTGGGGCGACTTGTTGTCTGGATAACTTCAAAGTCTTTATGAACTAGAATGCCTTGGTTAGTTTTGGGGGCCCGACCTGTCAGAAAAAAGCAAGATATTACTATAATTACTATACAAATAATGTAGAAATCAATGATTATAATGTGGTTCTATATATTCTTGTTGACCGCTTATTCCCTGTTTCTGAAGTTTTTATATAATTTACTATATAGGGCTTAGAACTTAAGAAGGCCTACCCCTTAGGTAGCCCTAACGCTTTGTCCTTGCTACTTTTAATAGCTTTATGCTTTAGCATTATTTTTAACACACTCTTTTAAAGTAAAAACGCTTTGTTTTTTGCCTTAAATATTTTTAATATTGCTACTAAGTTAAAAAACTACTTAATTATTAGTTTATTAACTTTATTAATATTAAAAAATTGTTTATATTTAGTATTTAATTAGTTTTTAAGTTTAAATAATTTTACTATAATATATAATTTATTTTATTTAGTTTTTTACTTCTAACTTTTTTAAAAGCAAAAATTATATTTAATTGCTTTAAAAAGCGCTTTTATTTTATAGTTAATAAAATCTTTATAAGTTTATTTATAATTATTTTAGTAAAAAATATAAAGTTTACTTATATTATAATTTTTAAAACCTTTTAGCATAATTAATAATTATATATATTAATATAACTAACATAACTAGTTAGCTTAGTTTTTAATATAATTATTTTTTTATTAAAACTAAGCTAACTAATTGTTTACTTATTATTATAGTAAATAATAATATAATTTTTGTTTAAGCTAACGCTAAGTTTTTTAATTAGTTAACTAATAAATATATTTTATTTTACTGCTTGCAAAAAAGCTAGCAATTTTGCTTTAGTAATAAAAATAATAATAATATTTTATTTGTTAGCCTGCTATTTTATAAATTTTTTTAATAGCACTATTATATAAGCTTGCAAGTTTTTTTAGTTATTTAAATTATTTGCAAAAAAATAAAAAAATAAAATAAAAAAAAATAAAAAATTGCTTGTAATAATAAACCTATTATTTTTTTTAAGCTTAAAAAATAAATATTAAGTTTTTTTTTTAATTGCTTAACACTTTATTAGCTTTTTTATAATATTTTAACTTAAAATTTATATTAAATTATAATGGTTTAAATATTATAAACATAATTTTAAGTTAAATTATTATTGCTATATACATTATAAACCTTATTTTATGCTAATAAAAAAATTTTTTATTAAATAACTAGCTTTTTATATAGTTATAGTTTTTAGCTTTAAAAAATATATTATTGTTTTAATATTATTGCTTTATTAGTTTGCTAATTTTAAAAAAAAATAAAGCTTGCAAAAGCTAACTTATTAAAAGTTAAATTATAATGTTAAGTTTAACAATAGTAGTATTAAATATAAATAAATTAATAATTAGGTTTTTAACTAAAATAGTGCACTAAAAAGCAATAAATAAATATATTAAAAATAATATAATTTTTGCTAAGCTTAACTATAAAGTTAAAACTTTTAACAAGTATTGCTTTTTTAAAAAAAATAACTTGCTTTAAGTTACCTTTATTTTTTATACTATTACTTTTATTAATTAAAAAGTTTTTTTAAATAATTTATTAATTATAAGCATAAATAAGTTTAATATACTATTATAAACAGCTATAATAATATTAACTTTAACTTTAATTTAGTTAAGCTTTTTTTTAGCTATAAAGTTTAAATGCAAACTATTAATAATTTTGCTTTATATATTATGCTTAGCTATTATAATATATTGTTTAACTTTATTATTAATTTTTTTATAATATTTTTTATAATAGCATTTTTATTAGCTTTTTTAATATTTTTTACTTTTTTTTATTAAGCTTTATTTTTAATAAGCTTATTTTTTATTATATAAAAAAAATAATCTTAGCTAATATATTATTATTATTACTTATATTAAAACTAGTAATATGCTTAACTTATATTAAATTTAGTTAGCTTAAATATGCTAGTTTGCTGCTAACTATAATATTTAAACTATTATTGTTTTTATAATACTTAATTGTTAACATAGCTACTTTGCTAAATAAATAAACTTTTTATAGTTTGCTATTATTTATAGCTATAATAGCTTTTTAAACTTATATTTTAACAAATTTAATAAGCTTATTAAAAGCTTAACATATCCTATAGGTTAATTGTACACTTAGGTTAATTATATACTTTTTTTAACCTTTATACAAATAATTTTTTATAACTTAACTATATAATAAAAATTAATTAAAACTATTTAAAATCTAATTTATTAAATGTTTTTTGCTTATTTTAATATGTTTACATATTATAGCTAAGCTTACTGCATATTTTATAACGTTGCGCGCAAGTTTTTTGCTTCTTTATATAACTATTACTTGCACGCCTTTTTGCTATTTTTTGCGCAGCAGCTGCTTTAGTAGCTTATAACTTTTTTATATTTTATATACAAAGTAATTCTTTATTTTATAATCTTGTTTTTTTAATATAGTAACGTTAACTAAGTTAGTTATTTGCTATATAAAAAGTTGCGACCTCTTTTTTTAACAAAGCTAAATAATGCATAATAGCTGTTATGCTATGCATAATTTGCTATATACTTTTAATAATATATATTAGCAAGCTATTTTAATATTATATAATAAAATGTTTAATAAATATAAACTAAGATATTATATTTTATATATTGTTTAAAGTAATAGATTGCTAAAATAAAAGCAGGCTATTAAATAAAGCTTTAATTATAAAAATAGTTAAACAAAAATTTAGCTAAGCAATAATATATTTTAAGTTATATAGCACTAATCCTGCTTTTTAAAAACTTTTTTATATATTAGCTTTTATTATTAACGCGTTAAATATATTAAAAAACATAAGTAAAAATTTTTTTTTTAATATATATATAATATGTGCTTATATTAAGTATTTAATTTTTTTTTTATATAACTATTTTAAAAAGCTAAAATAGCTAATATTAAAAAGCAAAAGCTTATATAATAAATGTGCTAGCATATAAAGCGTAATAATATTATTATTTTTATAACATTTTTTAAAATTGTATAAATAGTAATTTTTATAGCTATTAAAAATTAAAAGTTAGTATATACTTTTTATATAACTACTTATATATTAATTAAAATATTAAACTTAATTAATACTTTGCTTATTTATTATTTAACTATTTTTTATAGTTATAATAACTTAACTATTAAGCAATAAAATGCTTTTATACTAAAACAACAAATAGTTTTTTTTTGCAATAATAATATATAGCAAAACAATATAGCTATATAATAAAACAGCTTAAATAATTATAGCTTATTTACAATTGCTTTGCTATACTACTTTTAAGTTTTTTATATAATTAAATATAGTTATAACTATTTTAAATAAAATTTTGCTTATAATAAATTTAGTTTTGTTAAAGTTATATATATCTTTTTTTTAAACTTTATATTTTGCTATTATATTTTATATAAAAGCAAACTACTTGTAATATTTAAATAAATTTTTATATAAAATGCGCTAATAATTAATTTAGTAATTAAAATATATTATAAAAGCTAGTTATTATTATATAAAAATAAAAATTTAGTTTTTGCTAACACATCTTTTGTTGCATAACTTTAGCAATTAGTTAGCTATATTTTTAATACTACTATGCTTAAATAAAAATAATTACGCAATAAAATTAAGTATATATTATATAATAGCTTGCTTTTTAAATTTAATAAGTTTTTACTTTTTAAAGTTACTATTATATATAGTTATATAGCTATATTTTTAGTTTGCTAAAGTTGTTAATAATATATTATAAATTTTAACTATACGTTAAACGCTTAGTTTTAAGTTTATATAAAAGGCTTAAAGTGCAAAAATAATATTAAACTTTTTTTAAAAGCTTACTATAATGTGCAGTAGAAATATAATAGGTTAAAGATTGTTTATATAAAGGTTAAAAAAAGTGTGCAATTAACCTAGGTGTACAATTAACCTGTGGGATATGTTAGTAGTTTTAGTTATATGCTAAGTATATGTTTAAATTAATTATTAAAAATAAAAAAAATAATTATAGCTAGCTAAATATATAAGAGAATATATACTTGATTTTCTTTTTTAAAATAAGTGTAAGTTGCAGCTATTACAATCTAGCAGCTACTAGCTACCTACGGCCACTGGCCGCTGCATAAAAGTGGCCGCTGGCTAACTAATTAAATTACGTAATAGTAGCTATAGCATGTCTCCTAGTCTAGCGATTACCTCACTTTTATTTGTCTTGATCAGCCCTAGCACGGCCAACAGTCTCCCACCTATTAGTCTATAACAATAAAGCTAATAAAGTATTAAAATAATATTTTAGCGCTATTTTTTATTAAAAATAAGCTTTTATATTATATTAGTATAAATAAGTTAAAAAACTTATATGTTTTATAGTTATATATAAAAAATGTTTTAAAAATAATATATAATAAAAAATATTATTTTAATATTAAAAAAATAATAAATAATTTTAAAAAAAAATATATTAATAAAAAATAATATTATATTAAAAAATTTATTAAGCACTATATTGCATGCAAAATAAATTAATAAATAAATAATTATTATTAAGCAAACTTATATTAATTAAAAAGCTTGTTATACTATATTATATAATTGCTATAAACTTTATTATAAATATATTATTAGTTTAAGCAATAAACTTATTTTAAAACATTTTAAAATTTTTAATTTTTAATATTTTAGCAATAGTAATATATAAAAAAACCAAAAAATTGCTGCTTATATTAAAGCATTTATTATATAAAGTAAAAAATTAAGCAAAAATACTATTTAAAATATTACTTTTATATAATTAAAGTTTGCTAGCTAAAATTATTAGCAATAAAAATTTTAAGTTTATAAGTAAGCTATAAAAAATATATATATAATATTTTAAGTATTATATGTTTTTTTTTATAGCATATTATTTTTAAATAAATAAAATGTTTAAATAAAAAAACTAAGTTATAAAAATTGTTATATATTATTATATATTAACTAATTTTAATATTTTTTAAATAAAGATTTTGCTAGCTTTATAATATTATTAAAAATTATATACTAGCTATTATAATTAATAAGTTATTAAATAAGCTAGTTTTAAAATTTTAGCTATAGTTAGTAATTAATATTTTTAATAATAAGCAAAGCATAAAAGTTAGTAATAATATTATTAAAGTTTTTTAAGCAAAATATATATAAAAAGCTAAGCATTTTATTAATGTTGCTAGCATAATTGCTAAAAAAAATATAATAATAAGTATATACTAATAAAATTTTTAAAAAAATATATTTATAGCTATATAAAAAATATTATTTGCTTAGCAAGCTTAAATAAAAATAATTGCTAACCTATATAAAATTATTTAAAATATAAAAAAGTTAAGCTATTAGCATATTAATTAAACTTTTTTAGCATATAGCAAATATATTTTATTATATTAGTTATATAGCTTTATAAGCTAAAGCAAAAAAAAAATTTTAGTTAAAAAAATTATGCTTTTAAGGTTAGTTATTATTAAAAGCGCTAAAAATTATTAAAAAGTTAAAAAAAATATTATAAAAATAATTTAATTTATAAGCAAATATTTAATAATTAAATATATTATTAAGTAACATAAATAAAATAATAAGTTTAACTAAACTATTAATATAGTTAAATTAAAGCTATTAATACTAAACTTAGTTGCTAAATATAAAGCTAATAATTTTATTAATTAAAAAAAATTTTAAAAAATAATATTTATTATATAATAAAGTAAAAGTGTAAAAATAGCGCTAAAAAAGTTATAATTGCTTAGTAAAGTAATAAGCTTAATAAAATAATATAAATATATGTTAGCGCTTAATATAGCTGTTAATAAATATAAATAATTTAATAAGTTAAACGTTAAAGTTAATCATTTATATATTATAAAATTTTTTTTAAAATATTTAAATAATTATAAAATAATTATTATGCTTTTTTATTAATAGTTATACTTTTTTAATATAACCTATACTTTTTAAAATTTTAATAAAAAAGTACTTTAGTATATGCTTTATAATTGCATTATATTTACAAAGTTTTTAAAAAAAAAAATTTCTATATAATTTTATTATTTTTTTTATTAACCTTAATAAAATTATAGCTAAGGTTGCTAGTTGCAATGCTAACTTTAATAAAAAAGGTGCAGCTAAAAAAATTAACTATAACTTTATTAAGCTTAATAAGTTATAAGTTAGCTTTTATATAATAATTGTTAACTTTACCAAGCTAAAGCTAAATAATATTAATTTTATTTAAATAACTATTATAAGTTATATAATTAAAGCTTAGCTTAATACTACGCATGTTATATAAAATAATAATAAAAATAGCAACTATATAAAATAATATAAAAGCTAACTTTAATATTAAAAATATTAAAAGTTATTTTTTAAAAAAAGTAGTAATAACTAACTTAAAAAGCAAAATAAATAATAATAATATTAAAAAAAATAGTAATAAAAATAATAATAATAATATTAGCGCTAATATAGCAAGCAATAAAAAAAAAAGCTAGCTTTAAAAAAAACTAGCTGCTTAAAAAGCTAAAAAAAATAATAAGGCTAATAAAAAGGCTAGCATAGTTAGCTATAAAAAAATAAAATAACTTTTTTAAGCAAAAGTAATAATAATAAATAATAATAATATTGCTATAAATAATAAAAAAGCTAATAAATATAATAAATTTAATAGCCTGCTTTTAAAATAACTAAAAATAAGTAGTAAAAAATTTATTAGCACTATTAAAGCAAATAAAAATATAAATAATAATATTATTATAAATTAACTAATATTTATAAAAATTTAAAAAGCTAGTAAATATAATATTAAAAAAAGTAAATAAAGCAAAAAAACTATAAAAAGCACTATTTTTTTTATAGCTATAATAATAGCAGCTTAAAAAATTAATAAAAATAATACTTTATTTAAATAAGTTTTTAAAATAATTAATAAATTTTTTAATAAAAAACTAATAAAGCTTAACTAGTTTTATATATAAATGTTCTCTTTTATTATGCAATATATAAAGGTAGCATTAGTTAAGTAGTATATAGCTTTATTAGCTATATTTTTGTTTAACTTATTAAAAGTATTTTTATTTAAGTTTTTTAAGTTTTTATTTAGTTTTTTTTTTATATTTTTAAATATAAGCTAAATACTTTTTATATAAAACTGCTTTTTAGTTTAGTATTTTATAAGCTAATAAAAATTACAACTTAACTTTTTATTATTTTTAAAGTATATATTAAGTAAACTAGCATCTTTTTTTTTATATATAAAGCATTTATATTATATAAAAAAGTAATTGTTATTATATAGCTGTTTATATTTAAATAGTTGTTTTTATTTAAAGTGCTTATATTAAAATCTTTTTATATAATTTAAGTTATATAATCTTTAAAGTTAGTTTAAATTATACTTTTAATTAATATAATAAGCATTTAAAAGCTTTGCATATAACTAGTATTATATTAACTTTTTATTAAAAGCAACTTATAAAGCAGCTTTTAGGTTAAAAAAAAAAAGCTTTATATATAAGCTTTTATATAATAAATATAAGTTTTAGCTTTAGTACTTTAGCATATGCTTGCATAACTATAATATATAAGACTACTTTGCTATTAAATCTAAAGCTAAGTACTTATTAAGTTAGTTATAATTAGTTAAACAAATATTTAAAAGCTTTGTTTTAAGTTATTTTTAAATGCTTTTTTTTATTTTATATAAAAGTTATAATTATTTAATTAGTTTAGTATTAGCTATAATTAATTTTTATATTAAAATAATTATTAAGCATAATATATATATTATATTATATTTTTTTAAAGCTAATATAGTTAAAATAGTATTGCTTTATATAATTTTATAAGATTATTAATAATATTATATAGTATTAAAATTTTATAATTTTAAAGCATTAATAAGTTATAATAAAAATTTGCGCTTTATTATATAAAATATTATATAGCTTACTACTATAGTTTTAGTTTTTTTTTTAAGCCTTATAAAAAATAATAAATAAATTAAAATTTATATTAGTATTAAAAGTAATATATAAAAAAGGTAGGTTAAAAAAGGTATTATATAATAAGTAAGGCATAAAAGTAAAAGTAAGTGTTTATATAAGTTTTATATAAAAGTTTTTAAGTATATTATTATAGTTAAGGCTTTATTTTCTATATATAGCTATAGTTAGCATTTTTTAAGTATTATAATTTATACGTTAAATATTTATATATATAGACCTAGTATTTATTATTTAATAGTAAAAATTAATTATTAATAGTATAGCTAAAATTATTTTAATTAAGTATAAAAAGTAAAAGTAATTCTTTTATATATTAGTTTGCTTAGTTATATATTATTTTGTTATATAGTAAGCATAAAAAAAAGGTATGCAAAAGTAAAAGTTTAAGCTTAAGCTTAAAGTTAAGCACTTAAAGTTAAAAACAAAAGTGCTAATATATTTATTAAAAGTTATATAAGCTTATTATTAACACTATTTTTATTTAGTAATTATATGCCTTTATTTTTAAATATAATTATTATTATTGTTTTAAATATATAGTTAACTTATTTAAACTAATATAAAGTTTAGCTATAAAAGTCTGCACAAAAAAAACTTATAGTGTTACGGTCGAGCTAGTTTAAAGAAGGCAAGGCTCTTTATAAATACTGCATCTATTGTATAAAATCTATAGATGAGAAAGAAAGAAGAGAAGTGCCAATGCAGCCCTATGGGCGTGGAAGTAAATACAATGGTGAGGGTAGGGTGGGTGCCCTAATGGGCCCAACCCTGTCAATGGCAGTGAGTGGTATGTATAGGTCGTCAGCCCGTAACTTATAGCATATTTTTTCTTAAAGCCGCATTATATATAATCTTACATATATTATACAAAGTATATAATTAGTTACTTTTTATACAAGCCTTTTATAATATTAATATTTTTAGCTTAGTATATTAGGTTTATATATTTTTTTTATATTTTAAAAAAAATATTGCTGCTTTTGCTTATTTTTTTATATATAAAAACAAAGTTATTATAGTTAATGTTTACTAAAGTATTAAATAGTTAAAAGGTTAACAATATAGTTGTTATGCAAAAGTTTAAAGGTTTATATAACATAGCTTATAATTATGTTTTTTTAGTTATATAAAAAGTTTTTTATTGCACGCTTTAATAAGCAAATCTATATAGCAAATTTCCTTTTATACAAAAATTAAATCATACCTTTTTTTTTTTTCTTAATAAGCAAAAAATTTTAAGCTGCTTAGCACAAATATTAACTACTTTATAAGTTAGTACAATTTATTTTTTTAATCTTTGCTAATTTATAATTAGCTAATATAACTACTAATTAATATTAATTTAGCTATAATATATATATATATAATAAAATAATTAAAAAATAATATAATAACAATATATTTAATTTGTTTATTTATTTATATAAAAAGTAAAAAACTAAAAAAGGCAAAAATTGCAAAAAAACTTTGCTTATCTGTGCAAGCATGTTCTATGCTTACACGGTCTTAATAAGACATGTTATATGCGGTAACGTATGTGCAATAACTTAGTGATACACCTAGGTAGAGGGTGCATGTCAATGTGAGCCAAAGGCTCATGTTGACATGCATGGTGACATAGATAAGATATGTAGTTTAGATAAGGAGATTAGATAAGGCGCGCACATAATGGGATTGTTCCCTGCCATGGCCTTTGGCCATGTCTGCCTTACCAATACATCTCACTTTTACTACAATAATTTATACCTACCCTTGGATCACCTTACACTTAGTGTTAGATACTAGCCGTGCAAGCTATACTCACTCGTACTGTCCTAGTACAAGTGAGTGCGGTCGTATTTGTATAACTAGTATTTCAACAGTTTTAAAAAACTTTTTTTGTTATAAAAAGTGCGTTAAAGCAGGTTATACTTATAATAGTATAGGCTTTTAATAAAAGTTATAAAAAAATAAGTGTTTAATATAAATAAAGTTAAAAAAAAAAAGCAGAGGTAGTTACGGCATGTACGCCGTACAAGGTCAATGGCCATTTATACCTGTAGATGCCATTATGCATTGAGCCTATTTATACGCCACCTTCCTATTTCGGCTCACCGCCTTCCATGTGGCAGAATTAGTTTATATAGTTGTGGCCTAGAATGACTGCTACACACTTGAGTTAGTCTTTTCTGGCCACCATATAATTTAGAGAGTTCTTAGACCTGCACCTATACTTTTATTACACCTGCACCTATATACCCGATTGGACTGCCAAGACCTGGCAAGCTAAGAAGTGGGTCTGATAAACAGCCCACCAAAATTACTAGCACTGTGCATCAGAATGCTCTCCTTGCCACAACCTCCTTATTAATAGCCTAATTGAAGTTATACACACACTTGCAAGCACACACTACAGTAAAAGAACGTTTTTTGGTGTTTTTATGTCACTTGAGTAGTCTGCCTAATTACAGCCGTTTGCGGCCCTTTTCTGCAAGGCCATGAGGGCTGCATACCTAAAGTGGTTGTTGTAGAGGTAAGGTGAGGTATGTGGAGGGTGAAGGTAAGTGATGAAGATGTAGATGTAAGTAAGTAGGTAAGTGGAGGTGGAGGTTGAAGGTAAGTAATGGTGGCTGCCTAGAGTGCGTTGAGTGTGACTCACACTTTGTGGGCTTGCTGACGGCCGGCAAAAGTTTGGCGGTCCGAAAACGGCCCAATAGGTGCAGGTGTAATAAAAGGATGGGTGCAGGTCTAAGAACTCTCTTTTAAAATAGCATGTTAAAGGGATACGGAGCAGGAAAATTGGCTACATTTTCCTCCATTTGCCTCTGGCAGCATTGATTGATGCGATCTTAGGTCAATGGGGAGAAGCCGAGTCGGCTCCAGAGACGGCGCCACGACAACGAACCACTTCTCAATCGCGACCACCCCAACGATGCGCCTAAGAACCGACAGAGCTCCTACTATGATAGACAATGACGTCGTGTAGTACGAGATAAGAGGGTGACATATGATGGCTTCAACACGCTTTAATCGAATCACATTCGGCCGGGTCGTTAAAATCGTTTACTAGGTAGTAGTTAATAATTACTGCTGCTACTACGAACGAGGGCGGGGTATGCAGAGAATAGAAGAACCGAGAGTAGCAGTCCAAGAGGTACAGCTGAGCGAAGTATAACAACTCATAGGGACGCGGTATAGAAGTTCTAACTTCGTTACTCAGCTTTATGGAGTTTCTTTATGCCGTCGATATCATTTACATCCCCCCGAAGGGTTTTCACTGAGCTTGAGCATCCGGGCGGTCGTAAAGAAGAAGTGGTTAGTAGTGGGTTTTAGTCGTGGATGCCATCCTGCTGTACTGCATGGAAGGAAGGACGGAAGATGAAAGCGTGAAAGATTAGGAAACCCTGCCACCCGGGGTGATACCCCGCCAAACTGGCAGACGACTGTGGCTGATCATGTTTGGATAAGGAATGTGATGCTAGGAAACGGGATTAAGGGAAAGAATACACTTTTGTGGCGGACGAGCTTGCCTGAGATTTATCTGGACAAGATCGTGCTCAATACGCAGAATGGGTTGAAAAGCAGCTATCTGGGACCGCCGGAAACTAGGCTCCTAGGTTGATTTTCAGGTAGGATTCGTGAATGAACTATACTGGAGAAGTCGTAGACGTATCTGAAGTGGAACTATCCTCCGGTGGGACGGTGGCTACCTTATCTACTGTGCGTATGTGGTCGCTGGTTGACACCGAATGCACAGCTCACTCCTTCCATAACAACACTGGTAGAATGGTCGGGCAGCTATTCTTCTCGTATACCTAGGCCAGCTTGGCCTATTTGAGGTGAGGGATTCACGCCTTGAAGGGTCTTGGGGTTTGTCGAGGTGGCAGTTTCGCTTGGGAGTAGGGTCGAGGTGGCGCATTGCTCTTCATAACCGACTGAGGGGTCGGATAAAGGTACAGCTGCAGTGGGGGTGGGCGCAAACGTAGGTATGGAAGGGACAGTATTGCGTGCCGGTTCGATCAAATATTAAGGCTGTGGAATCGGTGTGCTTTTCTGGGCAAGGTACTGCTAGTACTGCTTGCTTTGTCGACGGGGTTCGCGCCGAGCATGTATGAACGTATTCCCTTGCTGGAGAGTTTCGATACCGAGTCTTTCGCAAAGCTTCGGCTCGTCGGGAGATATAAGGAGGGTGTGGCCATCGATTCCTTGCCTACGCAGGCGAGACTCGAGCTGTTCGGGGGACGGAAGCTCTGGCGACGGAATCCAAGTCGCACAATTTAGGGAACAGAGCTCTCGCACCACCCGATCAACACTTCATTCGAAAGGGGTCGTCCATCTTATGAAGTGACTACAGCACGGCATATCCGGCGTGACTGCCAATAGGGTAGGTATATGGATCTTAAGGAAAGTGCTACGCGATATCGTGAAGAGCGGACAAGTGAAAGCGTAGGCTGGGAGACAGACGCTGAACAACGAAGACGCCGTAGGAAAGGTGAGGGTTATAAACCTGATATGTGCTCGTTACAGACCACGTTAGCTTCTAAAGACAAAGGTGCCCAAAAGAATCGCCAAAGAGGGTTGTGGAACCCGATATGTTGATGTTTTGGAGTCGTAGTCAAGAAGCTGTTGCTCGGAACACGCGCTGTAAAAGTGTGGAGGAACAGCCAAGGTGACCCCTTGGGTTAGTGGCCGAGCGGCTCCCATCATGCGGGTACGGGGTACGAGTAGCTAGCGCGCGGCTAGCTCCACATAATTACGAGCAAGTGGCCGAGGTCGCCATTGCTACAGTATTGAGCGCGCTACATCCTAATACAAAGGGCATAGCCGCATGTCTTATGAATGACTAGAAAGATCAAAAGGTCTCGTTGTTTTATTTAGATACAGTCTCCTCAACAACTCGTCCTGTCTGGACAAGCAGCTGGCCTAAGTCTGCTTCATCACGACTTGTCACCTCTATATGATACCCTGTTATCGAAAGGACCTCGTCACAACATTGAGCCCGACATTGGGCCCTTGCCGAATACTCCTACCCCACCACCTAACGTCGGGCGTTGGCTCCTGTGTTCGCCATCTACGTCGACGGATACGAATAATGTCCGCTCCGTCGCCTCTCCACCGCCATCAATCCTCTCTCGAGGGCGTCATCGATTTCTCAGCTGAAGCGCCTCTGGGAACTAACCAGCGTAACGACGCCAAACGTAGATTTTATCGCATCGTCGAGCATTTTGGTGCTGGTGGTGCTATCGATAATAGAGTCCCGCCACTATACGAGCCACCCCGACTTGTCCGCTGTACCTACGAGTATGCACTTTCTGACGAGTCTCGAGATAATTTCCTGCGGGCCTTCTTTCAGGCCATGGCGCTCTCGTTAACCGGGCAAGGCGATGGCAACGACGGCGACCTCAACGATGTTGAGGATTTCCGCTCTCTATTCTTTGGCTTTGCCAGCTACCTCCTCGATCATTTTTTCCTGCCTAGTAATTGCTTTAGCCCTTTAGTTTCCTCGCTCTGTCGTTACTAATATTTTATTTTAGTTAAGGCTTCTACAAAAAAGACACCGCAACCCTCACCCGCATATCAGTCAGCTGTCGAGCGAGTCCAGGGAGGCGTGCAAGGCTTTGTTGGGACACCGGACAGGTTGTCCCAGCTTCGGGGGGCCTGTCTTGTCCGCGACCGCCATCGCTGTGTCGTCACCCGCTATTTTGACCACAAGGAGGCGGATCGTCGTTTAGTACAGGATGGCGACGATGCCCGGGATGATGATGGAGCCCTGCTCCTGGAAGATACACTTATTGACGAGCTGGAAGTAGCTCACATACTTCCACATTCCCTGATGAAAGCAGATGCGGGCTGCGAGTTGGTACATCTTCTCCACAGCGAGGACATAGTGCATAGCTAACGTGCAATACAAGAGCCCCTCTAAGCAAGCGGCACTCGGGATTCTTAATATGTTTGACAGCGGCGTTGTGCACTTAATCGACGGGACTAACATCGACCGGCCGAGCAATGCTATTACGCTTACATCTTTTATCCACGCAGCCTTTGGTGACTTTAAAGTATTCTTCGAACCAGACCAACAACCGCATACCTACCGAATCCAGACTTTCTACCACCGTCGCCTCATGCGGAACCTAGCTTTTCCTATTGTACGAACGCTTTACCTTACCGATGATCGATCAATCGATCCACCTTCGCCTCGGCTGCTCGCGGTTCACCGCGCTATTGCACATATTCTACGCCTTTCTGGGGCAGGCGAATATATCGATAAGTTGCTTCGAGATATGGATGAGCAAGGCATACAGGCAGATGGGTCGACCGAGCTCGACAGACTAGTAAGGCTTGGCTTAGGAGGGTGGTGGGACAAGACAGTATATTAGCAGCTGGGTTCTTGAGAAAGATCTAATGATTACCTAGAACCCCGATGTCCCCGAGTCAGTCGACGCGCAGCAAACCCAGATCAACTTTTACTAGCGAGCAGACGGTATTACTACCGCTTTTAGATCTTGCTAAGCTAATACAGCAGACGTTCTTGGTTATCTGTGCGCGGCTGCAGACTAACATGCTCTGCATAGCCTTTTATAGCGCTACTCTTTGCAAGGCACTCGGGGCCTTAAAGTTGACAAACTTGTGCGCCCTATTCCTGTTTTCGTTAAAAAGTTACAACATACTTAATTCGCTAAGTCGACAACCGGTGTACCTATACACTTACTGCGAGTGGATTAAAAAGTCAATCAATAGCGTAGCCATAGTGCTGGTCCTTATGCTTGCGGTTTGGGGGGAATTTATTACATCTACATCCCATACGCAGTTCCCATGTTCAACAAGCCCACTTATTCTACGGCTTCTACGTCTTATACCGGCTTATAATATCATCTAAGCTAGTTCTACGTCCCAGTACATTTGCCCATCAGATCCACAGCAAAATCGCCACCGTCGTGCACGAGGTCTCGGAATGCCTTCCTCTGCCAGAGGTTGGCTCGGTAGGTGTACGCAACCTCGACAACAGCGCTTCTCGGCCCATGTTCGGATTTGGTGGTAGAGGCGTAAACCTCTCGGACGCAGTGAACCAGCAACTCGCTTACCCAGAGCTTATTCAGTTTTAACTTGAACCGCTGAAGCGCAAGATGCTTCAGATCGTCCAGCATAAAAAATTCTGCTGTTACATGAACTCGGAGGTCCTTGACTAACTCGTTGTCGTCTATATAAGTATCAGCTTTGAACATGCCTTCGCTTGGAATTCACGCCAACCTTGGGTATCGAGCACCTGGACGGGCTCCTTAGCGTAGTCGCCAGTATATAAGTACTTAAATGCTCTCCAGTAAGCATGCGCACTTCCTTTTTTAAAAAGGAACTGCTTGGCTTTCTCCTCGCAGAATTTCTCGCTTAAAGCCTTCTAGAAGAACGGGCTTTAGCTTGCAAGGACTACAAAATAAGCAGGCAACTTATAGTAGCCTATATATATCTTCACGTCAGCATGGTCAGAATTGTTAAATAGCCTAGCCAGACGTTGGTTGGTTTCTCGACTAAACAATAAAGGCGACTTACTTGGCAATCCCCTTAACAAGGGGCCTCTTCGAGTCGATCATGTCCGGCTGTTTGTCACTAGCCGGTGAGGGAAAGGATCTGAATCCAGTGCTCTTAGCCCTAAGGCCGTTCTCGCGGAACATTACGTCCTGCCACGCCGAGCCTTGCTTTACTAACAATACAATGTATTGACTCCATGCATTAAGATAAGTGCTGATTGGTTTGTTGTTTTGCTTGCCCTCTTCTTCTGTGTGCCAGGATATCAAGACTGAAAAAGACGGTTGGGGCATAGCGGGTCTAGAACATAGCCAGGTTGTCATGTCAACCCTACGACAGCTGGCACGCTCTGAGTGGACAACAACCAGCAGCCCCGTAACATTAACCAACTTGACATAGGACTAGTAAATGGGGGCCTTCTTGATCCAGCATGTCCTAACGTTGCATCTTACCATGAAGGGAGCGGCAGAGTAGCTGATTATGCCCGCTTTGCCCATCTAGTGCCCTATGCCGAGTAGCTTTGGCTGCTTTTGCAGCAGCTGAAAGGTTTACTAGATTATAGGGTTGTTAAGTTAGGAATACAAGGAGCCCGTAGAGCACTGTTCTAGGTGACGATGCTAGCCTATAGGTATACGTTTGCGTGTAAGGGTACGGTATAAGCGTTTGTTAAAGATTTTAAGCACGAGGCTGCTATGTACAAGCGCTTTAAGCCTGTTTAAAAAACTAGCATACTTGGTTTTTTTAGAGCTATTAACTTTTGATCTATTAATAGGACATATTATTATAATTACTGCATTAGCATTATATATATAATGTTTTTATTATAGGGAGAATATAGCTTATATAAAGTGTAGATTAGAAAAAGAGAGCAGCAACAGCTAGAAGCTAGCTTGTTTTAAGTTCTACGCGCAGTTTATTAATAAGGGGTGGTGTATAAAGGCGTCTATAGGCCAAATATACTGCGGAACCTTAAGACGGGGGACGTTATGCTTATCAATTTCGAACAGGCGTTACTGCTGGATTGCCCTCGGCGCCTACTAGGTCAGCTGGTTCCTAATAAGAGGGCGTGGAGTTAAGAGATAGTTAAAAAGAGCGGGACAGATAATGTTAACAGAACTAAGCTAGACCGGCGCTTTGCTGACGATAAGGCGATGACAAGGATGGCTTTCTGCAAGTGAACTACCGCACTTGGCCATATGTCTCTACGATTGCAGTCGCACAATGAGAATCTTAAAAAGCCACTAGCTCATTATACATTGTACATGGACACTGTTAGACAAATATTTCTTTGATAATGTTGAGATATAGCGTCCTATGTGATTTAACAACACAGCTAAATGATGCCAGGCTATCTATAGTGTTTGAATTATTAGATTAGGTGCGGTTACTATCCTGCAGCCAGGTGCACTGAGAGCGACGTTGTTAGGCTGTCTTGCAGCGCCATTTCTAGTAAGGTTCATGGTCCACTAGCACATGTAATAAGATAGGCTTTCTTGCTCTCGGGTTGTAGGTCGGCTAGGGTCGACTAAGTCTTGTCCTGGGTTGACCCACTTGTGTCGGGGCTTGGCATGCAAAACCTTCGAGGGGGTCAAAAAACGTACTAAAATACACTAAATTTTTTAGCGTCACGCTAAAAGGCCTATGCTTAGCATATGCTTAACATATGCTAAAAAATATTAAAATATTAAATAAACATAAGTTAAGCATATGCTAAACACATGCTAAACATATGCTTAATATAAAATATATTAAAATTTTATATTAAAGTTATTAAAAAAAATTAAATAAAAATTATTATTATTTATATAATTTAAAAATAAAGTTTTTATATATAATTATATAACTAGTTAATATTATTTTTTATTTTTTTATTATTTTTATTTTTTTAAAAATTTAATTATTATAGGTAATATTAAACATATATTAAGCATATGCTTAGTATATGCTTATTAATATAGCGCCAAAAATTTACGCCTTACTTAATTAAGTAACTAGGGTGTAGGTCGACCCTACCTAAGTTTTTACGCTAGTTAAAAATAAAAGTAGGTCGACCTAGGACAAGACTTAGTCGACCCTAGCCAACGTGTAGGCTTTTTTGCTCTTATGTTTTTATTTTATAAAACAATATAGTTTTGCTATTGCTTCTTTATTTCTACTTTTTATTTTTTAGATTTGCTAGCTACTTTTTAATTATTTTTTTCTGTCTAGTTATTTTTTTAGCCTTTTAGTTTCTTTATTTTATTATTATAAATATTAAATAAAAAATTATAACTACTTAATAATATATAATAAAATACTAGGTGTTATAAATTGCTGCTAGGTCTTAGACAGTAGCTATTGCTAACTAGCATAAAATTATTAAAGTTAAATATTTGCGTAATAACACTATAAAAATCTATATCTTTAATTTTATAGTTATATTAAACATAGTATATACAATTAAATAAAACTTTTAAAAAAGCTTAATTTAGCTAAAAAATAAAATAGCTAAATAAAAAGCAAGCTAAATAAAAAAAAATAAAAAGGTAGTTGTAAGCGCGTCACTTTAAAGAAAACAAGGCTCTTATGTATGATTGATTTATTGCTAAAGATTTATAGATAAGGAAGTAAAAAAAAAGAAACTCTATAATATATAATATTATAAGATTTTTTTATTATAAAAAAGCAGGTTAAGTAATTATAAGTTAATAAATACTTAGGCTTAATAAGCTTAATAAGCTTAATAAGCTTTTTAACTTATTAAAGCTATTTGTATAGTATAGCTCTTTAAGCTATTGTAGCTTTAAGCTATTAATTTAACTTAGGCCTGCACCTTTTATAACTACCTTTTTATAAAAAAAATAGCTTGTTTTAAAATATAAGACTTAACTTAAAATTAAATAAGTAGCCTTTTAATACTATTTATAATATTTTTATACAAAGTGTTTGCGTTTTTTAGCTAAAAAGAAGTTAGCCTTAAATATTTACTGCGTAGTCTTAACCAACAAGCTTTTAATCTGTTGCGTTATTATAATAGTTTTTTTACGTTAAACAATTATACTGCACACAATTAATACTTATAAGTAGTGCTAAGTCCTCTTTATTAATTAGTTAATTAAGTTTTGCTTTAATTAATTAATTAATTTTTTTTTTATTATATTATTTATTGTCTTTATTATATAAGCTTATTATTATTAAAATAGTTATTATTAAATTAGTTTTTTATAGCAGCTTTAATTTATTTTTTTAACTTTATAAAAAAGCTGGCTTTGTTTAAGTGTTTATTATAAAAAGTTTTAAAAATAGTTGCGCTATTTTTAAAGTTTTCTATAAAATATTATTTATTATTTATATTTTATTTTTTTTAGTTTACTTAGTATTATAGTTTATACTAGTGCACTTATAATGTTTTAATTTATTATATAATTTATTTTTGTTTTTTTTTAAGTTTTACTACTTTTTTATTAAAGTTTTTTAATTTTTGCTTTAGCAACAAGTTATTTAAATATTATTATAAACAATTTATATAATATTAGTTTATAGCTCTTTATATTTTAAGTACTTTTAAAGTATATATATTATTATTTTTTATTAAAATTTTAAACTTTTGCTATATTATAAAGTATTTTAGCTTATTAAAAAGATAATTAGTTTGCTAGCTTTATTATTTTTTTAAAATAAATATATAATTGCTTATATTAAAGTTTAGCTCTTATTATTTATAGTTAGCTTAGTTAGTTATTTATTTTTAACTTTGCTATAAATAAGCTTTAGCTAATTTTATATATTTATTAACTAAGCGCGTTTTTAAGCTATTTTTTATAATTGTTGCTTATATTATAATAAGTTAAATATATTATTCTTTTTTATTTATGCTTTTTAGTTAAAGTAAAATAGCATTAAAAAACTTATTTTAGCTTTATAAGGCAACATGCTAATAAACTTATAAAGTAAAGCGGCCTATATATAGTTTATAGTAAGTATTTTGTTTAACTAATTATTTTAATAATAATTTATATATAGCTTTAGTTTTTAATTTAAATATTTGTTTATAATTTTAGCTTGCCCTATAGTTTTATAATAACCTATAAATACTAATGTTTATTAAATGCTTATAATTTGCATAAGTTTAGCAGTAAAGGCTAATATAAACTATAGTTCTTTATTAAATATAATAAATTTTAGTAAGCTAAATACTTTAAAAAGCTTTTTATAATATATATATGCTATATTTTTAGCTATAGCTTTTATAATATAAAGTATTATTTATACTTGCTTACTTAATTTGTTTACTATTATTAATACATTATTATTTTTATATTAGTTTTTTAATATTTGCTTAAAACTAATTACTAAGTATTGCTAAACTTGTTTTAGTATAAGTAGTAATTATAGCTTTTTAAAAGTCTTATTTTATAAAACTTTAACAAAGCAGCACTAAAAGTAGTTATTAATATAAGTGTTATAATTATTAGCTAATTATAGCTACTAATATTATTTTACTACTAGCTTTTTTATTTTAGCTTATTTAAAGTAAGCAGTTAAGATTATATTATATACTTTTTATATTAAAGCTGTCCTTATTAGCAAATAGTTTAAAACTACTAGCTTTTTTTATATAATATAAGTTTTTTATAAAAGGTTTATAGGTTATTAAAGTTGTTTTTTTAAGTTTTTTATTAGTATATATTTATATTAAGGTTTTTATAATTAGCTATTAAAACTTTATTAATTATAGCTAGTTCTTTTAGTATAGCTTTTATGCTTACTTTTTATATACTTAAAGTGCTTACTTAAGTTGCGCTTTATGCTTATGCAAAAATATTTATACTTGTTAAGCAAAAAAGGTTTTAATATTTTTAAGCTTTTTTTTTTATATACTAAGTAGTAATATTTTCTTACTTATAAGATAATAAGTCTACAACTATATTTTTTTGTCCTAGCTTATAAGTAATTATAAAGTTATAGTTAATAAAAAAGTTTACTTATTTTGCTTGCTTTAAGTTTAGGCATTATTTTGCACTAAAGTACTTTAAGGCCTAGTTGTTAATAATAACTAAAAAAGGTTTTTTTTATTATAAACTAATTAGTTTTGCTTTTTATGTGTTAAAAGCTTAGGCTATAGCTAATATTTTTTTATTATAAATTTTATAATTTAGTTTAGTTATACTTATAGTTTTAAAAATAAAGGCTATAAAATACTATTAATTTTTATATAATTATAATAATATACTTAATATAATATTATTAAACGTGTTAGTTTTTACTTTAGTTAGCAGGTTATAGTTATAGTATTATAGCATAAGATTATTTATTAAAGCTTTTTTTAAAATAAAAAAGGTGTGTTTATACTTTATGTTCTATATAAATAAGGTTTTTTTTTTAGTAAGGTTAGTTAAAAGTCTTGCTTTTTAATTATATTTTTTAATAAATTTTTAGTAAAAGTTGCAAAACTTAAAAAATAATTATATGCTTTTAATAGTAGTTAGTACTTGCTAGTTTTTAATTACTTATACTTTAACAAAGTTAACTTTTATGCTTTTAGTTTTAATAATATATTTTAAAAATTTTGTTTTTATAATATAAAATTTTAATTTTTTAAAGTTTACTTATAAACTTATGTTCTAAAGTTTTTTAAGTACTTGCTTAATATATACTTTATATTTTTTAAAAGTATGCAAGTAAATTAAAATATTATTTATATAAGCACTATAAAAATTATTTAAGTAGTTAAATAGCGCGTTGTTAATATATTTTTAAAACGTAGCTAGGCTATTTATTAATTTAAAAAGTAATACTTTATAGCAATACAAACTATACTTTATATAAAAAGTTAAAAGATTTTTTTACCTTAAGTATATTTATATATAGTTAAATACTTATTATATATTTAGTTTAGTAAAGTACTTTGCTTTTATAATTTTAGCTAATATTTTATTAATAAGTAAAAAAAAATATTAGTTTTTTTTAGTTAATAAGTTTAGCTTATAGTAATTAATGCAAAACTTTAGCTTACTACTTAGTTTTTTAATAAATAATATAAAAAAGGCCTATAAAGTGTTGCTTAGCTTAATAAATCTTTTTTATAGCTAGTTTATTAAATATTTTTTTATTACTTTTAACTTATTTAATAATATTTTATATAAAAAGCAGTATTTAAAGTTATTAGCTAACTTTTTTTTAATAAAGTTTATTTTATAGTCTACTTTTAGTTAGTAAAAAAGTAAAGTATTAAATTTTATATAACTAAAAGTTTATAGTAAACTATAGTACTTAAAAAGTATAACTTTAAAAGCTTTTTGCTTTAACTTTTTGCTTTTTTTATTAAAAAATTTATTATTTTTTTTTAACTAATTATAAAATTTATTTTATTTATTAAAATAAATAAAATTTAATACTTTATATTATTATTTTATATTATTTTTATAAAGTTAAATATATTTAATAATATTATTTTTACTTTTGCATATTTTTTATATTATAATATTTTGTTTTACTTTAAGTAGTACAATTTTTTTATATTACTATGCTATTGCAAAGCTTTGCTTTGCTTTTTTTAAAATGCTTTTTTTTTTGCTTTTTTTTATGCTAAAAAAAATTATTATTTAAAGCTTTTTTTATTTTAAAAAAATGTTTGCGCTTATTACTTATTTATATTAAGTATAAGGTTTTATTTTTAAAAAAAATATACTTTAGTATTAATATTTTTTTATAAAAGCAATTTTATTATAAAATGCTTATAAGTTGCACTTTATTTAACTTATTTTATTATTTAGTAATTTAGTGCTGCTTTTTTTTTATTTTTTTTTTTTATTTAACTATTAGTTTTATTTGTTAGCATTTATTTAAAAGTTAAAATAACAAAGCTAAAAATTAACTTTGTTTATAGCTATATTTTAACTTTAATATTTTTTATATTATAAATTAAGTAAAAAAATAAATATTTATTTTTAATAATAAAAAAAATATAGTGCTTTTTAAACTATAATTTTTTAAGTATTATGTTATGCTTTATATTTAATACTAATACAAGTATATTATAAAAAGTATAACCTTATATTTTTATATATATTTTTAAAACATAGTTAATAAACTATTGTTTGCTTTTATTATATTTTAATACTTTTTACTTTTTTAATTAAATAATAGTAGGTAGCTTTAAATATTTTATTACTTTGTTAATAAATTATATATTTATGCTTATATATATATTTGCTTTTATATTTTCAAAAGCGTTATAAATAACTAAAAAAAGTTTATTATTTACTATTATATAAGTATACTTAAGTAGTAGGCTACTAAAATACTTATTTATAATATTTTTATTAAATGATTTTTTTTTTAAAAAAAGTCCACTTTTTTTAGGTTACTTTTTTACTTCTTTTATCTTTAAGTCTTTTTTTGCATTTTGCTTAATAGTATTAGTATTATATCTATATTAAGCTATAATAAAAGCAACTTTTATAGCTTAATTAAAATTAAACTAGCCTTTTTTTTTATTATTTAAATAGTTTTTAATAAAGTGTTCTTTTTTTTATAGTTAAAACAATAGCTTTTAAAAATAAGTTTTTTTATTTTTTAAGTGCATGTTTTTATGCTAGTGCAAATTTTTATATAAATCTTATAGTATTATTAAAATTATTTTATTTTTAAAAGCATTAGTTGCTATTATTACTTTTACTATTGCTTTAAGTAGCTATTATAGCTTTAGCTTTTTTAACTATATTATAAACTTTATTAGTTAATTATTTTTTTGTACTACTTATGCGCAATATTTAATAAATTTTTTAAAATTAATTATTTTGTTAATATATTATATAGCTATAATATTATAAAGTTTTAAAAACAACTTATTTTTAAACTTTTTTTTTTATATAAACTTAATAATTTTTTTTTTTTAGCAAGACATATAAAGCTATATTTAAAAGTTATAAACTTTCTTAAATTATTAAGCATTTAAAGCTTTTAAAACTTAATTTTAGCTAACTTATATTAATTAATATTATAGTATAGCGTTTACAAATATTTTATTAATTTTTTTAGCTTTGTTAAAGTATTAAAATGTTTGCTTAAAAGGTAAAAAAGTAAATTATTAAGCGCCTAACTTTTTAAATAACTTTTAATATTTGCTATCTTATATATATTAGTTAAAAGCTAATTTAAGTTAACTTTTAATTAGTTATTTATTTTATGTTTTTAAGCTTTAAAAGTAATAGTATTTTTATTAAAATTGTTAAAAAAAATAAAAACTTTAATTTTTAATAATTTTAAGCTGTTTTTTTTAGTGTATATAAATGTTGCAAGTATGTTAACTTATAATGCTAAGCTAATAATAGTTTAATTTTTATTATTAATCTGCTTACAATATTTTTTTTTTATTATAATATTTTATAGTTTTTAAGCTATGTTTATAATGTTGCGCTTTAGCTTTATAATTTTTAGTTTATATATATACTATAGCTGCAAGGTATTATTTTTTACGCTTTAAAAAAATTTTAGTTGCTTTTTTTTGCTAAGCTTTTATAATAAACTAGTTTTTTTATTGCTTTTTTATGTTTATTTATTAGCACTTAATACTTATTAGCTAGCGCTTTTATTTATATTAAAAAAGTGCTTATTTAAGTTTTAGCTTTAATAGCTGCTTTATATACGCTATTATATATATTTTTTTATAGCATATATATTTAAAATTTTTATTTTTATTTTTTTAAATATTATAACTATATTATATTAGCATGCTTTTTTAAAAGCTTTAATATTTATGCTAATTTTTATATTAAAAAAAAGCATGCACTTTTTAGCTTATAATAATAAGTAGCTAGCTTAATAAAGTATATTTTTATTTTATACTGCATTACTTAGTAACTGTTTATATATTTGTTTTTTATAAAAAAAAAGTTATTTATAACTTTATTAAATTAAATAAAAAGTTTATTTAATTTTTTTATAGCGTTAAGCTTAGCATTATTATAAAATAAAGCTATAGTTTTAGTTTTATTATAATTTTAAAAAAATATTATAAAAAATATTATTAAGTCTTTATTTTATTAAGTCTGCTAGTTAAAAGTTTGATTACTTTATTAAGTTGTATAAAAAATATACATACTTTTTTTTTTGGCTTTTTTTTTTTATAAAGCAGCAGTTTTTTTAAGCGTTTTTGCTATCTTAATTAATAGCTAAGCTTTAAGTAACTAAAGCTTATTGTTTTTATTTAGATTTAAATTTAAAAAAACATTTAAAAGCAGTCTTAGTGCTTTATTAAATATATAAAATTTATAAATAGTTGCAAGCGCGTTACTTTAAAAAAAATAAAGCTTTTATATATAACTAATTTATTGCAAAAGATTTATAGATAAAAAAGTTAAAAAAAAAAAAAACTTTATAAGATATAACATTATATGATTTTTTTATTATAAAAGGGCAGGTTAAGTAACTATAGGTTAATAAGTACTTAGGCTTAATAAGCTTAATAAGCTTAATAAGCTTTTTAGCTTATTAAAGCTATTTGTATGGCATAGCTCTTTAAGCTATGATAGCTCTGAGCTATTGACCTGACCTAGGCCTGCACCTTTTATAACTAAGGTTTAAAAATAATTTTTTAAAAAAATTAACATATCCTATAGTTATATTTGCCACCCGGCCATATTTGCCACTTTTTCTCACCTTTATATACATAACTTTTAATCTACTATATTTTTATTACCTATTATAATAAGCCTTTTAAAAAGGTTAATATTATTCTTGCACTTTAAGCGCTTTATATAAATTTAAAATTAAGCATTTAATGCGCAGCTAAAATTTATAATATGTTATATATAACTTTTTTTAATTAAAAATATAATTATATAATAATATTTAATAAGTTTACTAATAATTAAAAACTTACTAAATTTAAAGAGCAAGCTATTATATAATTATTTTTATTTAAATATAGTAGTATTAAAAATATAGCTAATGTTAAGGGTTTTAACCCTATAGTTAAGCTTGGCAAAGATTATATTATTTTTAATATATTTATTTTTTGCTTCTTAGTGCACTGCTTTAATTAAAAACCTAATTACTAATTTATTTATACTTAATATTATTACTATTAAACTTAATATTATAATTTAACTTTTAATAAGTAGCGCTTATTATTTAAGTTTAACTAGTTAGTTAATTAGCAAATAGTTAAATACTTTATAAACAACTATTATATATTATTAAATATTTTGTAAATAATAAATATATAGCTTAAAGTTGTAAAACTATTATAAAAACGCTATTATTAATAATTTACTTAAAAATATAATTATGTTTATAGCTAATAATAGCACTATAAAAAGTAACCTTATTACTACTAATCATTTTTTTAATAACTTTTTATATATTGCTATTATTATAGCACTATAGTTTATATTATTAAATAACTATTTTAATAGTATTACTATATAAAACAAATAACTTTTTACTTTTTTAAAAAAATTAAATAAGTTTAGCATTTTTTTTTATTAAATTATTAAAAGCTATAATTAGCAAAAAAAGCTTAGCAATAGTTAAGCTAATTAAAATTATTATAACTTGTAATATTATAATAAAAAACAGCGCGCTAAAAATTAAAGTATAAAATAAGCTTTTTATTGCAGCTTATTTAAATAAGTAGCTTATAAACTTATATAAGTTTTAACTTATATATAAAAACTGTTTTAAAAAAATAATAAAAATTTTTTAAAATAAAAAGCTTAACTTTTTTTTTAATAAAAAATATTACATTGCTTAAAGCGTTACTTTTAAAATAATTATAGCTAGCCTTACTAGCTATTTTAATATTTACGCTAGATAATAATAATATATTTACTTAAAAAAAGCTTTAAACTTTAAAAGCAAAAGTTTAATAATAAACAAAATATTATTTAATATTAAATTATATAATATAATAAAAAAACTTAGCATTAAGGTTAAAAATATTAAAAAATAATTATAAACAAATAATATTTAATAATTTATTTTAAATTATTTATTAGCGCTAATATTAAGCATAATTTTAACTATAGCAAATTTTAATAACTTACAAGTTTATAAAATTAAATACTTTTAGCTAAATGCTTTTATAAACAAGTTTAGCAGTTATATAATTTTTCATAATAAAAAAATTGCTATATATATAAATTTACACTTATAAATATGTAAGCTAAAAAATTAAGCAAATAAACTTTATAAAGCAAATATAATAGCTAATAAAAAATAAACCTTTTTAAAAAAATATATATTAATATAGTAGTTTTAGTAATTATTAAATAAAGATTATTATAAGCACTACGCTATATATAATATTTTTATAGCTTTAATTAAATAAAAGTTTAAGCTTAAACTAAATAAAGCAAATATATAGTTTAGTACTTATAAATATATAATAAAACATTTTAAATATATATATATATAAAGTAATAAAAAAATATATAGCTTTTTATTTAACTTTAAAATGCTATTTTTATTAAACTTTAAAAGCTAGTAGTATAGCTAAAAATAAAAACTATATTAAATTATTTAAATGCTTTTAATAAAAAACAAAAAATTTTAATAAAAAAACTAGTATAAAAGATTTTTAAAAATAATAGGTCTAATAGCTATTATAAAAAGATAAAAAAAAAATAATAAAAATATTAACTAAACTAACTATAGCTTTTAATAAAAATAACTATATAAAAAACAAATAAACTTATATTAACTTTAATAATATAGTTAATAATAAAGTAGATTATAATTATTTTATTAAAAGTATAGTAAAAAATAGCTAAAAAATATGCTGCTATAAAAAAACATAAAATTTAATTTTTTTAAACAATAAAGTTATTAAAAGCAGCAAAAAAAAGCATTTATAATAGTATTTAAATAATATATAAAATAACTAACTATAATAATAAATATATTATTAATGCTATAGTTAATAATATAATAATAAAAACAGCTTATTTAGCTATTTAAATAAAACTATAGTTTAAAATAATAATTTTAATATAAAAAACATAAAAAATAAGTTAAATAATAAAAAATATGTTTATTTTAATAAAAAAAATAAAAAACTTAGTTTAAAAGCTTATATAGCTATTAAAAATATTATACTTAATATATATTATAAAATATATTTTATTTATAATTATAATAATAAACTGCTAAGCTATAATAGTGCTAAAAATAATATTTTTATAATAAAAGTAATATGTTATTATAAGGTGATCCAAGGGTAGGTATAAATTATTGTAGTAAAAGTGAGATGTATTAGTAAGGCAGACATAGCCAAAGGCCATGGCAGGGAACAATCCCATTATGTGCGCGCCTTATCTAATCTCCTTATTTAAACTACATATCTTATCTATGTCACCATGCATGGTGACATAAGCCTTTAGCTCATATTAACATGCACCCTTTACCTAGGTGTATTAGTTATAAATACTAAATAATATTTAGTATAGCTTAGCAAAAATAGTAATATAATAAAAAAAATTATAGCAAAAAGTGCGCAAAACTTACTTAAAAATTATAAAAGTTAACTTTATACTTTTAGCGTTAAAAGTTTTTAATATAATATATAATAATATATTAATTAAGCTAAAATAAATAATTAAAGCTAATTTAAAGCTAACTATTAAAAAGCTAATAAAATATAAAACTATATACTTTTAACTGCTTATTTAAAATAATATTAAAAGTGCTAATTATTATATTTGTTTTAAAACTAAATATTTGTTTTTATTAATAAATATAAAATAAGTAAAAGCTTTTATAAAAAACTTGTTGTACTATAATATTATGCTTAAGCTTATTTATAGTATTATATTAAAAATAATAATTATAAAGCATATAATATTTAATTTTTATATGCTAAAAATTATTAAAAAAGTTAATATATATAATTATTATATTATAATAGTAAACATTATAAACAGCTTTATACTTAAGCTTTTTATAAATATAAATTTTATGCTTAAATATAGCATTAAAATTAATTATATTAATATATTTTACAGGTTAATTGCACACCTAAGTTAATTGCACACTTTTTTTAACCTCTTTATAAATAATTTTTAACCTATTATATTTTTACTGCACATTATAGTAAGCCTTTAAAAAAAGTTTAATATTATTTTTGCACTTTAAGCCTTTTATATAAACCTAAAACTAAGCGTTTAATGCATAGCTAAAATTTATAATATATTATTAATAACTTTAGCAAACTAAAAACATAGCTATATAACTATATATAATAACAACTTTAAAAAGTAAAAACTTATTAAATTTAAAAAGCAAGCTATTATATAATATATACTTAACCTTGTTATATAATTGTTTTTATCTAAGCATAGTAGTGTTAAAAATATAGCTAACTAATTGCTAAAGTTATGCAACAAAAAACGTAAAAAGGCGTACAAGTAGTAGTTATATAAAAAAGCAAAAAACTTATATATAACGCTATAAAATATGTAGCAAGCCTAGCTATAATGTGTAAATATGTTAAAATAAGCAAAAAATATTTAGTAAATTAAATTTTAAATAGTTTTAATTAATTTCTTATTATATAATTAAGTTATAAAAGATTGTTTATATAAAAGTTAAAAAAACTGTGCAATTAACCTGTAAAATATATTAAGTATATAAAAAAAACTTTTTAATAATTAATTAAAATATAAGCTTTTTTTTATTTATTTACTTTTAACAATAGCAAACTATAACTATTTAAACTGTTTTAAACAATAAAAATTATTATATTTTAATTACTTGTTTACTAGCAAGTAAAACAAACTTATATTTAAAAAACTATGCAAATTAAAACTAAAAGTTAAACTTAAATTAAAACTTATTTATAAACTAACTTTAAAGCTTATTTTTAAATTTATTAAATAAAAATTAATTGTTAATTTAATTAACTTAAGCACTAAAGCAAAAAGCTTAAATTTAAAAAATAAAAAATTAACTTAAAAGCTATTAATAAAAATTTAAGCTAGTATATAAGCAAAAATATAAGCAAAAAAATATATAGCAAAAGTAGCAATTTATTTTAGCAAAAAAATAAATTAAAAAAACAATAATAATAATAGCTTAACTTATTGCTAAGCTAACTTATTTAATAGTAACTTAATAAACTTAAGCAAAACTTTTTAAACAAAAAAAAAAGCTTTAACTTATTTTTAAGCAGTAAGCAATTAATATATTAAAAAATATAATAAACTAACTTAAAAATAAAGTTAAAAGTACTACATAAATAAAAGTTTTTAAAGCAGCATAATTTTTTAAGTATAATAAAATTACTAACTTAACTTTTTTTTTTATTTTAATTAAAATATACTTAAAAATAATAAAAAGAATAAGCTAAAAAAGTTTATAAAAAGTGCAAGCTATAAAAAACTTTTTAAATAAAAAAGCTTTTAAATAGTTTAAAACTTATTAAAAAAATTAAGCTAAAAAATTTTTTAAAAAAAAAACATAAAAGTTGTTTAATAGTTATAAAAATTTTTAAAAAAAATTAGTTATAATATTTAAAAATTTTAATAAAAAATAAAAAGCTAAATAATAAATTTAAAACTTTAAGCAAACTAAAAGTATATTAGCTTATATAATACTTTTTAAAAAGTTAGCTATTAAAGCTAAGTAGCTAATTAATAAAGCTTTTATAAATATATATTATAAAAAATTAAAAATATTAATTTAAACAAAATTAATTAAGGTTATTTTATAGCTTAAAAATTTTATTATATTAACTAAGTTAATAATTATTATTAATAATTAATTATTTAACTTTATTTAAAAGCGAAAAAAAAAAATAAATAATTAAAAAAATTTAA